>Ga0316202_10000299_pt1 | contig 62553 bp, 45 predicted proteins | sample 3monrhotite_MG_FD_204934 | JGI IMG/M metagenome (GOLD analysis project Ga0316202, IMG submission 204934) | Microbial mat bacterial communities from mineral coupon in-situ incubated in ocean water Damariscotta River, Maine, United States -... | ecosystem: Environmental > Aquatic > Marine >...
GTGTAATGTCTTATCTATGGACTCCTTCTGGAATAACTACTAACCCTGCTACTGGACTTACACCTAATGCATACACTGTAGATATTACTGATGCCAACGGATGTACTGGACAAGCTAACGTGAATGTAGGAGATATACCGGCTAGTGTAGCTACCGCGCAGGTTCTTACCAATGTAAGTTGTAATGCGCTTTGTGATGGAACGGCAACAGTATCACTAGGTGGAACAGGAACAGCTCCTTATACTTATGCATGGTTTGATGCAACTTCTGGTGCATCTCTTGGTCAAACAACTCAAATTGCTACCGGACTTTGTGCTGGTGATTACTACTGTATCGCTACAGATATTAATACTTGTGCTTCTATTAGTGATACCATAACTATTACTGAACCTGCAGCAGTTGCAGTAACAACTACTACAACGGATGCTAATTGTAAATTGGACTGTAATGGAACCGCAACCGCAACATCAACAGGTGGAACTGGAGCGTTCACATACCAGTGGGATGATCCATTATTGCAAACTACAGCAACCGCAACCGGTCTTTGTGCAGGAACGTTTAACGTAATTACAACAGATGCAAATGGTTGTACAGCCACTATTACAGCAGTTGTAGGCGAGCCGACAGCAATTGTACTTGATTCAACGGTAGTAAATGCCAATTGCGGATTACCTGATGGATCAGGTTGTGTAACTGGAGCAGGTGGAACAGGAGCATTCACTTACTCTTGGCCTTCTGGAGCAACTACTTCATGTGATGCAGGATTACTGGCGTCAAGTTATCTAGTAACAGTAACTGATGCTAATTTATGTACAGAGCAAATAGTAGTAACCGTATCAGATTTATCTGGTCCAACTGCTGCAATTATTGCTCAGACTGAAGTGACATGTAACGGATTAACAGATGGGTCAGCTACAGTTGATATGACTGGTGGTGCAGGAACGTCATTTACTGCTCAATGGGATGTTGCCGCAGCTAGTCAAACTACTCCAACCGCATCGAATTTAGGTGCTGGAATTTATACAGTTACCATCACTGATAACTTAGGTTGTTCTGCGTCAACAAGCGCAACTATAACTGAGCCTGCAATCATAACAACAAATGCAGGATTTATAGATCCAAATTGCTTTGGATATTGCGATGGATCAATGGGAGTGGTAGTAGCTGGTGGAACCACACCTTACGCGTACCAATGGTTAGATGTAACCAATACACCACTTGGAACAGGAGATACAATTAACGCAATGTGTTCAGGTGCTTATACTCTAACGATCACGGATGCTAACGGTTGTACTGAAATCTTAAATTATACCCTAACAGATCCTGCTCAAGTAACTGCTTCAGTTGCAAGTACAGATGTATTTTGTAATGGCGCATGTGATGGAACTGGAATCGCTTCAGGCGTAGTCGGAATTGGTGCATTTGGATACCAATGGGATGCAGCTACCGGAAACCAGACAACAGCTACAGCAACTGGATTATGCCCAGGAACTTATAACTGTGTAATAACAGATGTTAATGGATGTTTCACTGATGTTAATGCAACTGTTACAGAACCGCCAGTATTAACAACAAGCATTATTAATGTAGGAATGGTCTCTTGTAACGGAGTTTGTGACGGATTTGCAGAAGTGCTTATCGCAGGGGGAACAGCTCCATTCACGCAAACTTGGACAGGTGCAGGAACAACTCAAGTGGTAACTGCTCTTTGCGCAGGAACCTATACTGTAACTGTTACTGACGCAAATGGATGTCAATCGTCATCTACAGTTGTTATTACAGAACCATCTCCAATTGGGGTAACATCTACTTCAACTGATAACTCTTGCTACCAATCATGTGATGGAGCAGGTTCAGTATCTGTTTCTGGAGGGACACCACCATATACCTATCAATGGGATGATCCAACATTCTCAACGACAGCAAATGTTACCAATCTGTGCGCTGGAACTTGGACTTGTACTATAACGGATGCAAATGGTTGTTCAACAACAGAATCTATTATAGTTACCGAGCCTTCTTTATTAGGAGTAGTGGTTACATCGATCACAAACGCTAACTGCGGTCAAGCAAATGGAGAAATTTGTATTACTTCAGTCGGTGGAGTAGGACCATTTACGTATGCATGGAATGACCCGAGTAGCACTACTACGGCATGTTTAACAGGTGTTGCGGCAAACTGCTATCAGGCCACAATTCTAGATGCTAATGGTTGTTCAGTCGACAGTACAATTTGCATTAACGATATAGCCGGACCGGTTGTAACGTTAGGAGCCATAACTGATGTTAGTTGTTTCGGAGCAGGTGATGGAACTATGGACTTCACCGTGACAAGTGTAACTGGTGGATTAACCTATGGGTTCTTTGATGCAGCGAATAACTTACTATCTAGTACAACAGGTCCATATACAGGCTTAGATGGAGGAAGTTACTTTTTACAAGTAACCGATGCTGCCGGATGTATAGGTCAAGATGTCGGATTTATTTCGGAACCAAATGCATTGAATTCAGCCATCACATCATCAACAGACGTGACTTGTTTCGCAGCTTGCGATGGACAGGCAATTGTGTCTGTAAGTGGCGGGTCTTTACCTTATACCATTAGTTGGAATGATCCAGCAGCTCAAACTACTAATCTTGCAACCAATTTATGTGCTGGAACTTGGGTAGCTACTATCACAGATGCTAACTTATGTACTTCATCATCTACAATTGTAATAACAGAGCCAATGCCATTAGCAATTGCAAATGTTACGACAGACGTATCATGTAATGGAGGAAATGACGGATCAATTAGTTTAACGGTAACTGGAGGTACTCCAGCTTACAATTATCTATGGGCACCATCGGTGAGTTCAGGATCTTTGGCTAGTTCGTTGAGTGCAGGAACCTACAATATAGATGTTACCGATGCAAACGGATGTCTGGAACAAACAGTAATAACAGTTACTGAACCGCCAGCATTAAATGTTACTTATGCTTCTGTGAATTCTACTTGTACTCAATGTAATGGTAGTGCTTCGCTAACCGTAACTGGAGGAACTGGGCCATTTACATTCCAATGGTTAAATGGAGGTTCTAACCCGAATGCTGGAACGAACTTATCTCTTTGCCCTGGAAATCATGATGTAATAGTTACAGATGCAAACGGTTGTACCTTCTCAATTACAGTTATTGTTATTGACGAGCCTTCTCCTCAAATTGATGCGATGTCATTTACACAGCCATTATGTAATGGAAGTAGCAATGGAACGGCAGATGTAACAGCAAGTGGAGGAACTGGTATATTAACTTATCTATGGGATGCAGCCGCAGGCCCACAAACTTCAGCTGTTGCAAGTGGTTTAGCGGCCGGTACTTATTGCGTGACGGTGTCAGACGTAAACAGTTGTGTTGTGAGTAACTGTGTAACCGTAACTGAACCTTCAGCTTTGAATCCAGTTCCAGATGGAACAACCACTATTTGCTATGGTGATTCAACTCAAGTTTGGGCAAGTGGTCAAGGAGGTACTCCAGGATATACTATAAATTGGACAACCCCAGGCTTTACGGGAACAGGTCCAATTATGGTTAATCCATTATCGAGTACAGACTACTGTTTCACAGTAACTGATGCAAATGGATGTGTTTCTCCATCAGCATGTGTTTCAATTACCGTAACACCACAAATTAATATTGATATGATGCCTACTGCGGCAATTTGTAATGGCGATGCCATATCAATTGTAGCAAGTGCATCAGGAGGTAACGGAGGCCCGTTTACATTCACTTGGACAGATGAGTTTGGAAACTCTTTCGTCCCAACTGGTGCAGGAAGTCCTTCTTCAATTACAGATAATCCTGTTGTTGATACCTGGTATTATGTGGATGTGTCTGATGGTTGCTCTTTAGTTGAAACAGACTCCGTTCAGATTACAATTAATGCGTTGCCAACTGCATTTATGAATGTTGTAGACTCAAGTGGTTGTGAAGCATTTACAGCTAACTTTATTTTAAACACGGATATCGGTGTGAGTTTTGATTACGATTTCGATTGTGATGGGATTGTTGATTTGACCAGCAGTTCTACTACACCATCATTTACATATTCGAATGCTGGAATTTATGATGTTTGTGTAACCATTACGTCTGCAGATGGATGTGTTACGAATATTGTTGATTCGGCACTAGTAGAAGTGTATCCGATGCCGGTTGCCGCCTTCTCAGCTACTCCTGAGGTGACTACAGAAGTTGATCCTTTAATTGATTTGACTGATTTGTCAACAGGAGCGTTGAATTACGATTGGACGTTCGGAGATGGGGATAGCGTTAGCGGTATTTCAACTGATATTATCGCTTCTGGTAACACCACTGGTACAGTTGGCATTCCGTCACACTTTTTCAATAATGTAGGGACCTATACAATAACTCAGGTTGTTACTAACGAATATGGATGTACTGATCAAGTGTCACACACCGTTGTCATTGATCCTGAACAAACGATATATGTGCCTAACTCATTTACCCCTAATGGAGATGGGAAAAATGATTTCTTTGGACCGGAAGGTATGAGTATCGATACTGAAAATTTCGAAATGCTAATTTTCAATAGATGGGGTGAGCTGATCTATGAATCTCATAGTATATATCAACCTTGGGATGGCCAAGGTAAAGGTGGCCCTGGTATTGCTCAAACGGATGTATATATCTGGGTAATTAAGACCAGAGACCTTGACGGAAATGATAAAGAATATAAAGGTCATGTTACTTTATTAAAGTAATTTTTCACCAATTATTGAAAAGGGGGTCTGGAAACAGTCTCCCTTTTTTTATGCAAAAAAGATTAATTAGAACAAAAAAATCTAAACCGTTTAAATAGAAGGTTAACGGTAGGATCGAGAATGTGAGTGTACAATTTCTCACATTTATCGTGTTTTTTTGTCAAGAATAAGGCAACCTTCGTACTGATTCTCGTTTAGTTTATAACCTTTTACCCATAAATCAATTAATAAACAGACTAACTAACACTTAAATACACCATATGAATCCTAGTTTTCCTAGCAGAATAAATAGCCAGATTCTGGAGTCAAATATATCGACTGATAGCGTTTTACGCTCAATTGCGAATAAATTCAAAATCTTAATTATTGTTTTTTTAATGTTTATCCCGTCTTTGGTTGGTGCTCAGTCTGATTGGGCTTTGATCCATGACCAAAATGACATTAAGATCTACGCGAAGAACAGTGAGTGTTCTAGTTCTAAGGCGGACGAGTCTATGGTTGTGCTAAAAGTGGTAAATGTGAAGAACATATATGCAATTGCAAATTTTCATTTAGATGCGAAGTTTGGTGAAAGTCCTGTTAATACTTCAGGCGAAGAATTCACCTATTCGGTTTTAGTTGATCCTAATTCAGAGGTTGTTGGAAGCTGTAATGGTATAGATTCGAAATTAGTATGGGTACTAAACAAACCAGACGCTAATTCTCCAAAGGCTTCGGTCAGAATAACGGGTTTTCATAGTTCTCATGTTGCGTCCTTGGATCGGCATGAAGACAGGTTAGTCAAGCTTAAAGAAAAAAAAATAGAATTGGAAAATTCAAACACAGCAGCAGCGCTGTCAAACTCTAATGACTATAAGTTGGTTGTAAAGGAAATCGAGAATCTTGAATTAATTCTTTCTAAATAATTATAACGATGAAAAACTTTATTCCATACTTAGTTGCTGTCGCTTTAATTATTTCAGGATTAACAGCGAATTCGCAATGTAACAATGCATTTTCTTACGGTTCGGCAACAGCACCGGTTGCTGGAACAACAACAATTAGTACAATTCAATACCAATCGGAATACAGCACCATAAGTGGGGTTGTTTCTGGCTCAACTTATCAATCAGCTTATAGTGCTGGTGGGTGTATCACTGTAACTAGCGGTTCTCCTACAGGACCAGTTGTTGGTTTTGGTCCTTCGCCTTTAAATTGGACAGCTGGGGTAGCCGGTACATACTATGTTCATTATACTTTAGATTGCGGACCTGCTTGTGCGACTGCTTCTCTTGGAAATACAAGTAGCATTACATTTATTTCTTCAACTCCACCAACATGTACCGATGGTATCATGAATGGTCTGGAAACGGGTGTGGACTGCGGTGGTCCAACTTGCCCCGTTTGCCCAACATGTTCAGATGGAATACAGAACGGAACTGAAACTGGCGTTGATTGCGGTGGTGTTGATTGTGTTCCTTGTTCTTGTTTTAATGGTGTTCTAGATGCCGGTGAAACAGGAATTGATTGTGGTTCAGTTTGTAATTTAGCTTGTCCTTGTGACATCAGTATCGCATCTTCTGTCGGCTTGACCATCCCTTGCCCTGGAGGAAATGTTACTTTTGACGCTACTGGTCAAGGAAGTACCGTAACGGTGCTAGGTGAAGATTTTAATGGAACCGTAAACGCAGGTTGGAATTCTACTGGTGGTGCAACCTATGGATCTCCTTGTGGGGCGAGTCCAGATGGAACAGATTATTATTGGGCATCAACAACAACAGGTGTACCAAATTTAACTACCGTTGGGTTTGATATGTCTTGTGGTGGAGAGATTTGTTTTGATTTGGTTTTTGCTACCCAAAGTGGAACTGCACCATGTGAGGGACCAGATGAACCGGATGAAGGAGTGACACTTCAGTATTCCACTGATGGAGGAACAACTTGGGTAACCATAGGATATTTTAATCCTTATACCGGCTTAGTAGAGGCCGTGCCTTCAACTGCTTCGAGTCCGTTTTTGGGTGCAGGTGCTATAACGAATTTTACTTCATGGAATAATTACTGTTTTACGATTCCGGCAGGCGCTTGGTCAACAGGGACAATTTTCCAATGGATTCAAACAAATTCTTCAGGAACTTGCTGCGATAACTGGGGTGTAGATAATGTTACTATCAATGCAAATGCATGTAGTGGTTATTACTACAACTGGGACCATGTTGCAGGTATTCCTAATGATTCTAATCAAGTAGTGAATGTAACGGCAACTACAACCTATGGAGTGTGGTACACAAATGGTATAGATGATTCTTGTTATCAAGACATTACTATTGTGGTAGCAACACTTGATCCAGTAACTGCTTCAGGTACAGACGAAGTTTGCATTGGAGATAGCGATGGAACGATATCAATTACTGCAGCGACTGGTGGGACTGCTCCTTATGACTATGAAATATCTGGACCAGTAACACAGAATAATGCAACTGGAAACTTTACAGGCTTGCCACCCGGTAATTACAATATTACAGTCACAGATGCAGCCGGTTGTCAGACAACAACCACGTTCATAATAAACCCTGGAACGTCATGTTGCCCGATGACAAATACGGAGGCATTTACTGATGTCACTTGCTTTGGTGCCAATGATGGAACGATAACTTTAACTGAGAACTTGGGTGCGCCAGCTGTTACTTTCAGTATTGATAATGGGACAACATCTCAAGCAACTGGAAACTTTACGGGCTTAGGACCTGGAACATACAACGTTCTTATAACTGACGGAAATGGATGTACATATACTAGCGTAATTAACATCACTGAACCTCCAACAATTGTAATAGCAGATGTCGTGGTAGACGCTACCTGTGGTTTAAGTAATGGTACAATTACTTTGACAGGTTCAGGTGGATCAGGAGCCGGATATCAATATAGTATTGATGGTGGTACTACTTTCCAGGGGTCTGGAAGTTTCACAGGATTGGTAGCAGCAAATTATAATGTTGTGGTCTCTGACGGATCAGGATGTAGCCTGGCTATGGTTGTGACTGTTAATAACGGTGGTGCACCAAGTGTAGATGCTGTAGTTATTACTGACCCTTCTTGTAATGGAGTATGCGATGGAATTATCGTAGTTACCGCCAGTGGTGGTACAGGAGCACTTCAATACAGTATAGATAATGGTGTTACTTTTCAGGCTACTGGAACTTTCACCGGTCTTTGTGATGCAAATTATGATATCGTAGTTCAAGATGGATTAGGATGCCCTGCTATTGCTTCGGCAACATTAACCGAACCAGGAGCGATCAACTTTAACTCAAACATAACAGACTTACTTTGTGAGGCGGTTTGTATTGGTGCGATAGATATTGTAGGTGTAACTGGTGGAGATGGTGTTTATCAGTATAGTATAGATAACGGAGCGACCTTCCAAGCTAGTGCGAACTTCACCGCGCTGTGTGCTGGAACATACAACTTGGTAGTAGAAGATGGAAATGGATGTCAAGGAACTGCAGTGGCAGTTATTGCCGAACCACTTCCTTTAATTTTATCTCTGGTTCAAACGGATCCTATTTGTAGCGGTTCATGTGATGGTACAATTGATTTGTCTAGTTTAGGTGGTACAGGTGTTATCATATATAGTATCGATGCTTCCGCAACTACAACAACTACTCCTTTGTTTACAGGTCTGTGTGCTGGTGTCTATAATTGTGTTGTTGAAGATGCAAATGGATGTAAACTTTTTGCAACAGTTACATTGACTGATCCAGTGCCTGTAACTTTCACTTCAGCTGTTATTGATGCTGTCTGTGGTGCAGCTAATGGTCAAATAGATATTACTGCCGCAGGTGGAGATGGAACATATACTTATAGTTTTGATAATGGTGTTACTTATGGAGCATCTAATCAGTTAACAGGAGCCGGAGCTGGATTGTACGATGTGATCGTTCAAGATGGAAACGGTTGTGCTGATACTTTAGCAATTCCAATTAGTAATGCTGGAGCTCCAACGATTGATTCAATTCAATTTACAAATCCTTCTTGCGCAGGCGTATGCGATGGAACGGTTACCGTTTTTGCATCTGGAGGTTCAGGAGCAATTCAATATAGTATAGATGGTGGAGCTACTTTCCAAGCAGGTACAGTATTCACTGGAGTATGCTCAGGAACAGTAAATGTTATGATTGAGGACGCTAATACTTGTCAAGCAAATTCTTCAACCGTATTAACAGATCCGGCTGGCGTTACTTACACTTCAGCAACGGTAGATTTAGTTTGCTTTGGACAGTGTATTGGAGAAATTAACATTACTAATGTTGCAGGTGGCGCAGGTGGGTATCAGTTCAGCATTGATAATGGTGTAACTTTCCAACCAGATAGTTCATTTACAGCCTTATGTGCTGGAACTTATAATGCTGTTGTTACAGATGGAAATGGTTGTACGGCTACTTCAATTGAAACAATCACGGAGCCTACTGTACTAAGTTACACAGCAATTACAACTACTAACTCTTGTAATATGGCTAACGGTGCATGTGATGGATCACTTACGCTGAACGAAGCTGGAGGAACAGGAGTAATGAGCTATAGCATTAACAACGGAACGACTTTCCAAGCTTCTAACGTATTTACTAACCTGTGTGCAGGTAGTTACAACGTTGTAATAATGGACGGGAACGGATGTACTGTAACTGGAACGGAAACCATTACTCAGCCTACTGCATTGTCTTATACCACAGTAATTGTAACTACATCATGTGGTACTAATAACGGTTCTGTTACTGTAACAGCTGCTGGTGGATCATCTGGAGTTTATACATATAGTATCGATAACGGAGTTACTTATCAAGCGAGCAATTTCTTTAACTTATTGCCGGCTGGTGCATATGATATCTGTATCCAAGATGGGAATGGATGTGTGTTCTGTAGTGTTGTTAATGTTAATAATGATCCTGCTCAGCTAATCACTTCTATAACTTCTACGCCAGAAACGTGTTTCGGATCTTGCGATGGAACTGTGAATGTTACAGTAACTGGAGGTACCCCTGCTATTACGTACGGTATAGATGGCGGGCCATTACAGGCAAGTAACATTTTTACAGGCGTATGTGCAGGTCTTCATAATATTGAAACTGTAGATGCTAGTGGTTGTACAGTGTTTGGAACAGTTACTGTAGCTGGTCCAGGTGCAATGGCTTTTAATACTACGGAAACTCAGGTGGATTGCTTTGGTGCGTGTAACGGCACAATCGATTTTACCATCGCAGTTGGTGGTAACGGAGTCTATTCTTATAGCATTGATAATGGTGTTACGTTTGTGCCAGGTTCAGTATTTACTGGATTATGTGCAGGTAACTATAACTTGGTAGTTCAAGACGGAAACGGTTGTTCAGCAACTGGCCTAGTAACTATTACTGAACCGCCATTATTAACGCTTGCATTTAGCACTACTGACGCAATTTGTAATTCTTATTGTGATGGTACCGCAGATGCAATAGTGGCAGGTGGAGTTCCAACATATGACTATGCATGGTCTACCGGTGCACCACTCACTTCTTCTAACGTAGCTGGCCTTTGTGCAGGTACTTATAACTTAACAGTAACAGATGGTAATGGATGTACGGTTGATACACTTGGATTCGTAATTAACGAACCAGCACCATTTGTAATTACATCGGTAGTAATAACGGATGAATTATGTACTGGTGATTGTCAAGGCACAGTGACGGTTGTTGCGCCTGGAGCTGATAGATTTACCATTAATGGAGGTGTTACTTTCCAAACTGGTGGTACGTTCAACGGACTTTGCGCAGGTAACTACTTAGTTCAAATTGAAGATCCTTCAGGATGTTTAACAGACACAACAATTACAATTTCTTCTCCGCTACCTATCTCAATTACGCCAGGTGCCGATACTACTATTTGTAATGGTGGTACAGCAACAATTACGGCTACAGGTGCTGGTGGAACTGTTCCTTATGTTTACGATTGGGGTCCAGAAGGATTAGGAAATCCTATTTCTGTTAGTCCTACAACTACTACTGCATATTCTGTATTCGTAACTGATGCTAATGGATGTAACTCTGCCGATGTAATTGTAAATGTGGATGTATTGTCTCTACTTACAATTAACTCTTGGACTAATGCAAGTATTTGTCCTGGAGATTCTGCCCAAATTCAAGCTGAAGCAAATGGAGGAGATGCAAACTTTAGTTTCGTTTGGACAAATGATCAAGACGCAACAACTATGACGAATTTCCAAGAGATGGTGTCACCTACTACAACTACTCAATATATAGTTACGGTAAGTGATGGATGTGAAACACCAGACGTTGTTGATACCGTTACTATTACAGTATTGACAACGCCAGATCTACTGTTCTCAGTTGATAACTTTGACGGATGTACTCCACTAACAGTTAACTTTAGTAATGACACAGATCCTACAATGGTTTCAGCTTGTGAATGGGACTTTGGAGATGGAAGTGGAACAACAACAAATTGTAATCCTACACATACTTACACAGTGCCAGGGTGCTACGATGTTTGGTTTAAAATTGAATCTCCAGATGGATGTACATCTGACACGCTGCTTACCAGTTACATCTGTGTTTACGATGTGCCGGTTCCTGGTTTTACTTTTGGTCCGCAGCCTACAACAATTGTAAGCTCATTGATTACGTTTACTAACACATCCGTAAATGCATCTTCTTACTATTGGGATTTCGGTTACAATGGAGATAATTCAACTGATGTAAATCCTACTTACTATTATCCGGATTCTGTTCCAGGATCATACGTTGTATGTTTAACTGCAACTAATGGAAGTGGATGTGATAGCACGGTTTGTCAAACAGTAATAATTGATGACGAGTTCTTATTATACGTTCCAAATTCATTTACTCCTAACGGAGATGGATTAAACGATGAGTTTAGAGCTCACGTTAATGCTTATGATGTTACTGGATTTGAAATGAGAATTTTCGATAGATGGGGTGAAGAGTTATTCGTCTCTAACTTTCCAAGCGTTGGTTGGGATGGTCGTGCAAAAGGTAGTCCAACTGTAGCTCAGACGGACGTCTATGTATGGACAATCAAAGTGAAGGACAGCGTCACGAACGAAGAGAAAGTCTATAAAGGTCATGTAACCCTACTTAAATAAAGTAGTGTAACATTTCAAACACAAAATTCAAATCCCTTGCATTAGCAAGGGATTTTTTTTTGCCAATAATTTTCTTCACCACTGATTTCGTTTAGTACGTTCGGAAATTCTCACTATTTATTTTTAAGAATTCTCGCAATCTTATAGTTGAATTAGTTCAAACCTAGTTCGACAAACCTATTTACTATGAAATCACTGCTGCTTACATGCGCATTTGTTGCCTTTGGCATTGGAACTTTGTTTTCTCAAGAAAACGAATGGACATTGTTGGCACAAAAAGACAGTGTAAATATCAGCTTTCAATATGCTGATTGCATCATTCCTGATCAATTCAATCAGCAACGGGCACTTTTTAAATTTGAAAACACTTCAAGTAAAACTGTTCAAATCCAATTTGATATTCATGTGTGGGACAGTTTTGGTTGCAGGACTTGCAATGATCCTAATAGCGAGTTCAAAAGAACAATTACACTTAAAAAGAACTGCGTTGAAAAAGGTCAGTGTATAAAATACGAGGACCAAGCCCAATATCTATTTATCAAGTTTGATGACAAACGATATGCAACTACTAACCCTCAACGAGAAATAACCAATTTCGAGATTCAAAATGTAGTCATTAACGAAGTTAATTTTCAAAGTACGAAATGAGAAAATTAATCCTCTTCATATTACTACTAGGCATTAATGGTGCTGTTTTTTCTCAAACATTAGTTATGAGTGACTCTTCCGTTGTAGCCTGCTCCGGAGCAACCTTCTTTGATTCTGGAGGTAGTACGGGAAATTATGGGAATGACGAATATTACACGTTTACCATCTGCTCGGCAGGAGCTGGAGCGATTGATGTGAACTTTATCACTTGGGATTTGGAAGGATGTTGTGATTATCTGGTTATTTACGATGGCAACAATGCAATGGGTCCGATTCTGTTTTTTGGTGATGGGAGTTTTCCTTCTCCAGGATTAGTTACGTCCGCTACTGGCTGTTTAACGTTCGAGTTCAGTTCAGATGGTGCGATTGATTTTTCAGGGTGGGAAGCAGTAATTACAACTTACGGCCCTTGTGCTCTTCCAAATTGTTCAGACGGTATCCAAAATCAAGGTGAAACTGGAATTGATTGTGGATGTCCTTGTATGGCATGCGCATCTGCTGTAGATACTTTATGCTCGATAACTGCAAGTTCTAATATAGACACACTGATGTGTGGTGGTGGGACGGCTATATTAACGGCTCTTGGAGAAAGTGAAATACCAGTTTTAAATAATAATTTCAACGATACTTCTGTAGGAACAGGTTGGGTTATTTCACCTGCAGGAACATTTTCAAATCCATGCGGCCCTGGTCCTGGAGGTGCTTCAGATCCACATATGTGGATGGGGAATACGACTGCCGCACCAAGGACGTTGGCGACTGAAATATTCGCAATGCCATGTGGTGGAGACGTTTGCTTTGATTTCAGACTGGCGGATGATGAAAATGCGTCTAATTGTGAAGATCCAGATGCTGTTGACGAAGGTGTATATGTGCAATATTCATTGGACTGTGGCAACTCTTGGATCACGTTAAATTATTTTGAACCAAACCCTACAGGAAACTTAAATGCAGCATGTCCAAATTGCGGAGATTATACCGGTTGGGCGAATTATTGTTTTAGTTTTCCGGCTCCGCCTCCTGGCCAAGAAATTTCTTTTCAATGGTATCAAAGCGGAAGTTCCGGGACAAATTGGGATCACTGGGGCATCGACAACATTATCATTTCACCTACCAATTGTAATCCGTATTACTATGATTGGTTGCAAATTCCGGGAAGTCCAGACAACACAACAGAAACGGTGAACGTAAGTACAACTTCTACATTTGATGTAATATATACCAATGGCATCGATGATACTTGCTTCACTTCGGTTACGGTGTTTGTAGCTCAACTAGACCCTATAAATGTCACATCAGCTTCTGAATCCTGTATTGGAGAAAATGATGGAACAATAGACATAGCGGCTGCAAATGGAGGTACAGCTCCTTATGATTATGCCATTGTTGGTCCGCTAAATCAAAATAATTCAACCGGATCATTTTCAAACTTGCTCCCCGGCACCTATTATATCACGATAACGGATCAAACTGGTTGTCAAGTTTTAGATTCTGTTAATGTCCCAGTTGGTCCTGTTTGCTGTGCGCTAGTTGGATCAGACTCAATCGTAATGGGGTCATGTTATGAATCTAATGATGGCATAATTTATTTGAATCAATCCGGAGGAATTGGCAACGTAATGTACAGTATTGATAGCGGATCTACTTTTCAAACTTCAAACGTATTCAATGGATTAAGTGCAGGGAATTACAATGTTATGATTCAGGATAGTCTTTTCTGTAATTACTTAAATAATGTCCAAATTCAAGAGCCAGACTCTATCGCTTTTGGGGTCACTTTAACGCATCAATTGTGCGCTGCAGACTGCGTAGGTGAGATATTATTTACAGATGCCTTAGGAGGTGATGGTGTATATCAGTATAGCGTTGATAGTGGTATAGTTTATCAGGCAGACTCATTGTTTAATTTGTTGTGCAGCGGAACCTATAACATTATAGCGCAAGATAGTTCTGGCTGTCAAGGAACATCTATTGTTGTTATCACAGAACCAACTTCCATTCAATCGAACCCTGTCTTGACGATTCCTTTATGTTTTGGTGCTTGTGATGGATCGATAAACTTAGTTTCGTCAGGGGGTTCTGGACCATTATTGTTTAGTATTGATAGTGCGATAACCACCCAACTTAATCCGATTTTTACAAATGTTTGTTCAGGAACGCATAACTATGTGGTGTCTGATTCAAATGGCTGCAGTTCAAGCTCGGTTTTGGTAGTGGCCGACCCGGTTCAATTAGCGCTTTCCCCAACGGTCATAGATGCAACTTGTGGAGTATCAAATGGGCAAATACAAGTATTAGCTTCGGGAGGAGCAGGAACGTATTTATATAGCGCTGATAGCGGAGCAGTATTTGGAGCGTCTAATGTATTTGGCCTTTTGCCTGCAGGAGCTTATGACATTTGTGTGCAAGATGCCAACGGATGTATCTTTTGCGAAACCGTCATAGTTAATAATGATCCAGCTCAATCTATAACAGGTCTGACAACAACCCCATCAACCTGCTTTGGTTCTTGTGACGGAACGTTAAGCGTAATTCTTACGGGAGGAACGCCAACCTTCTGGTACGGAATTGATGGAAATACGAAACAACTCGGAAGCAATTTCACTGGAATTTGTCCTGGAGTTCATTCAGTTGAAACGATCGATACAAATGGTTGTGTTGTGGTTGGCACATTTACCATCAATGAGCCAGCGCAAATTAACGTGAATGGAATTTCAAATTCAGCAACTTGTGCAAATGTTTGCGATGGTTCAATAGATTTAAATGGTGCTACAGGTGGAACAGGCACATATCAATATAGTATTGATAGCGGTGTAACTTATACTTCATCATCAAACTTTTCAGGCCTGTGTGCTGGTATATACTATGTTTTTATTGTCGATAATAATTTATGTGTCGGTTTAGATACGCTGGAAGTTCTTGAGCCAAATCCACTATCTGTCAATTTAATTATTTCTAATACCACTTGCGATTATTCTTGTGATGGGCTTATTTCAGCAATAGTAAATGGAGGAGTAGCACCATACTTGTATAATTGGACAGGCCTCGGATTCAGTTCTGATTCCATTGCAGATAGTCTTTGCAACGGGTTCTACAACTTGACGGTGCAAGATCAAAATGGATGTACCGTAGATTCGCTTGGACTTGCCATAAGTAACCCGATCCCATTTGCAATTACTTCGGTCGTTATTCAAAATGAGCTGTGTAGAGGTGATTGTTCTGGTGAAATTGTAGTAGTGGCTCCTGGCGCTGATCAATTCACAATTGATGGCATTACCTACCAAACTTCTGGAGTCTATTCAGGTTTGTGTGCGGGAACATATGTAGTTCAAGCTCAGAATGCCCTAGGTTGTATCGCTGATACTACAATCACTATAGGACAACCACAGCCAATTACAATTTCGGGCATTGGTGATACAACCATTTGCATTGGCGGAACCGCAAATATAGGAGCTGTAGTAACGGGTGGAACATTACCCTATACTTTCGATTGGGGCGGAGCTGGCGTCAACGCTAATATATCTATTTCTCCTAATTCAAATACTACTTATTCAGTGTTTGCAATAGACAGTAATAATTGTACATCATTAGACGTAAACATTAATGTTACTGTTAAAAGTTTAATTACAGGTCAGGCATTCTCAGATCAACAAATTTGTCCAACAGATTCAGCTGTTATTAGTGCGGATGCCGTTGGTGGTGACGGCAACCATACTTATACTTGGACGAATGACCAAAATACCATAGTGCTTCTTGGGACGTCTTTGATGGTGAGTCCAGATATAACAACTAAATACATAGTTACAATAAATGACGGTTGCGAAACACCTGCCGTGATTGATACAGTAGAAATTTCTGTTTATAAAACTCCAACTGTGGACATTTCAGTAGATGCCATGGAGGGTTGTGTCCCATTAGAAGTCAATTTTTACCATAACGCAGATACAAGTTTAATCTCATCTTGTTATTGGTCTTTTGGCGATGGTTCAAATACTACGGATTGTGCCCCAACTCACACCTATACGACCTTAGGATGTCCTGACGTTATGCTAAAGCTTTTTACGCCAGACGGCTGTTATTCTGATACATTGATTTCAGATTTAGTTTGCCTGATGGATTATCCAGTTCCTGGATTTTCCGCATCTCCTCAGCCTACTACAATTTTAAATCCTCAAATAACATTCAATAATATTTCGAACAACTCAAGTTCATTTCATTGGGATTTTGGATATGACGGTCAGATTTCATTTTTAGAACATCCGAGCCATGATTTTCCCGATTCCTCAGCTGGAGTTTACAATGTTTGCCTAACCGCAACCAATGAATTTGGATGTGATAGTACCATTTGTCAATTCGTCATTATAGATGATGATTTTATAATCTACGTACCGAATGCATTCACGCCAAATAATGATGGAGTTAATGATATCTTTTTTGCGGAATTAAATGGTTACGATTTATTCACTTTTGAAATGATGATTTTCAACAGATGGGGTGAGTTAGTTTTTGAATCTGACGATGCCAATAATGGATGGGATGGGACCGTACATAATAATGGTGTCGTTTCGCAAACTGAAGTTTATGTCTGGAAAATTTATGTCAAGGATGAAATTTCCGGATTGAATAAAGTCTTCACCGGACATGTTTCCTTGATCAAATAATACAGTTATTACAGTCTATTCAGATAAGTGCAAGCAACAATACCTGCAGTTTCGGTTCTTAATCTTGAATTTCCAAGGCTAACTGGAACATATCCTGACTCGATGCAATCGCTTATTTCCGAAACATCAAAATCACCTTCTGGACCTATAAGAATTGAAGTTTTAACTGGTAACGACATGCTTTCTAGATAAGATTTATCCGTGTCTTCGCAGTGTGCAATCAATTTTAAACTAGCATTATCAGATTTAATAAATTCAGATAAAGGGGTTAATTCGGAAATGGTTGGCAAATAAAATCGATTCGATTGCTTCATGGCAGAAATGGCCACTTTTAACATTCGCTCCTGTTTAAGTTTAGCTCTTTCCGAGTTTTTACAGATTATCGGAGTAATTGAAGTCACTCCGATTTCAACTGCTTTTTCGATAAACCACTCCATCCGATCATTATTTTTGGTAGGTGCGATCGCTATGTGAATTTCTCGAGCTATTGGATTTTCGTGCATAGTTTTGCTAATGACTTCGAGCCCGCATTTTTTAGGATGATCATCAGCGATTTTACACTGATAATAATGTCCATGTCCATCCGTCAAGTCAATGAGGTCTCCATATTGCTTTCTAAGCACCCTGATTAGATGTTTCGATTCATCTTCAGGTAAGAAATGAATTTGTTCCGTAATATTTGGGGCGTAGAATAATTGCACGATGCAATTTACTAACTCTTAGGTTAATTGAATCATCCAAACCTCGGGTTTACCACACTATTATAAATCGAGCCGAACGTATAGCTAATGCCAACATTTCCCCGATAGGTGTAACTAGTAGCTCGTTGCCCTTGTCCGGCTAAAATTTGGGCATCGGTTAATCCCACTCTTGATAAGGAGATTTGATCTCGAATTAATCCAAAGTTTCCGGATACATTAAAATTAAATCCTTTAGCTATTCGCAAGTTTAAACTGGCCCAGGCATTAAAGCTATACAACTCAGCATTATTCAGGTAATGATTCGTCCATATTGCAACGTTAGCGTTACCCCACTTTTCTCTTACCCTGTAAGACGCACTCAAACCATGTCTATAAATGGTCTCTCTTGTCTTATCATAAATGGTAGTGTCATTGTAATAGTTTTCTCCAGCACCAGCACGATATGATATTCGTAGTTGTTTTTTAGCTGAAACTGAATAAGGAAATACATTGTATTCTATTCCGGCTCTTCCATCATAGGTGAATTCATAATTGTTATAAACAGACGTTCTGGCGCCAATAAATGTTCCGCACGACCAATGGTCTGAAATACTCCAAACCGCATCATTACGCAAATCATGACCTTTTAACGTAGAGTAAAAGTCACCATCTGCCAGTACTTGCTTCGTAGCTGAATAGTCACTGCTAACTCTTAGACTAAACCTAAATTCGGGAGTTACTTTTTCGGCTTCAACAGACCCATAATACCAGCTATTTGTGGAAACATCACTTCCATTGACGCTTCCTCTAGCAGAAATTTCAAAAACCCAATTTTTCCATGGATCGCTCACATTCGTTTGTGTAACCGGTTTTGTAAAACCAATGTCAAAATCTTGAGCAATTGATGTTTTGGCAACATATCTTAATACGCCTAGTTTGATAATGTTTGTTTCACTAACCCTTTTTTCATCAGATGAAGCGTTTGGGCCAATGACAACTTTTAAAGTGTCGGTCATATTAGCAAACCTTGCTTGACCAATAAATTCAAAGGATTCTTCCCATCCTCCTGCTCCGGTTCTTTGTCTAAGGCCAAGAATATGAACATCAGCTACTTTACGATCTCTAACGTAGTTTAAAAACGGTACATTCTGTTTGATGTATTCAATATCACAATAAAAGCAATCCACGAAAACTCGTGGAGCATCCTTTAATACTGAATCCTGGAGATTCGTAGTTGTGGTTGTAGAAGTTGTGTCTTGAGCAAAATGTTGAAACGGAAGCAACAGCAGAAATAAAAATGGAATTAGTCTCATATTTTTGTTTTCTATCCGAGGGCGACATACTTATAACAAGGATGGGTCGAACAGTTACAAAAATAAAAAGCCTCGCCATGTAAACACGGCAAGGCTGGTTAAATCTTGTTAATATTAGGTTAAACGGTAGTAGAGACTTTTGGAGCTGCTGCCATAATCTCATCACTTGCCTCTGCACTATACTGTTCAAAGTTGTTGATGAACTCTTCTGCAAGTTGATTGGCTTTCGCGTCATATGCGTTTTTATCGTCCCAAGTATTTTTAGGATTTAAAACTTCAGAAGGAACTTCTGGACATACTGATGGCATTTCTAAACCAAATATATCATGTGTTTCAAAATCAACTGAATCAAGCTGTCCAGTAAGGGCAGCAGTAATCATTGCTCTGGTGTATTTAAGTTTCATTCTGCTTCCAACACCGTAAGCTCCACCAGTCCAACCAGTATTCACTAACCATACATTCACATTGTTTTCAGTCATCTTTTTCCCTAACATCTCAGCATACTTAGTTGGATGTAGTGGTAAAAAAGGTGCCCCGAAACAAGCAGAGAATGCTGTTACAGGTTCATCAATTCCAGCTTCTGTTCCAGCTACCTTAGCGGTATAACCGGAGATGAAATGATACATCGCTTGTCCTTTAGTCAGTTTAGACAAAGGAGGCAATACACCAAAGGCATCGGCTGTCAAAAAGAATATGTTTGTTGGAGTTGTACCTATACTTCCTTCAGCAATATTGTCGATGTGATGAATAGGATAACTAACTCTAGTGTTTTGAGTTTTAGAACAATCTTCGAAATCAACTTCCGATGAACCATCTTTGAAATTGATGTTCTCTAGAATAGCACCAAATTTAACGGCATCCCAAATTTGAGGTTCCTTTTCAGCACTTAAATCGATGCACTTCGCGTAACATCCACCTTCAAAGTTAAACACTGTTCCATCAGCCCAACCATGCTCGTCATCACCAATTAATTTTCTATTCGGATCTGCAGATAATGTAGTTTTTCCAGTACCAGAAAGACCAAAGAAAACTGCTGTATCCCCATCTTGACCAATATTAGCAGAGCAATGCATAGAAAGCACGTCTCTTTCTTGAGGTAAGATATAGTTAAGTACAGAGAATATGCCTTTTTTGATTTCGCCAGTATAGCCAGTTCCACCAATAATAATTTTCTTTTCTGTAAAGTTGATTACAGCAAAATTGTGTTGTCTTGTACCATCAACTTCTGGGTCCGCTAAAAATCCTGGAGCACAGATAATGTTCCATTCCGGATCAAAATTCTTTACTTCTTCCTTAGTAGGACGAAGAAACATATTGTAAGCGAATTGATTAGACCAAGGGTACTCAGTCACAACTCTTAAATTTAATCTATGATTGTCATCAGCACAAGCGTATGCATCTCTTACGTAAACATCTCTGTTTGTTAAGTAAGCGCACACTTTGCCATATAATTGGTCAAATTTTTCTTTATCAAATTTGATATTAATATCTCCCCACCAAACGGTATCCCTAGTGATGTCGTCTTCTACGATGAAACGATCTTTAGGTGATCTTCCAGTAAATTCTCCAGTGTCAATTGAGAGAGCTCCAGAAGAGGCTAATTCCCCCATTCCAAGCACTAATGACTCTTCAACTAATTGTGCTGGCGGAAGATTCCAAAACGCGTTAGCAACATTCCCTAGTCCTAGACTTTTTAAATTTGCGTCTTCAGACTTCAATCCATATTCATTCATAATCCTCTGTTGTGGCTGATTTGCCGAGTTATTGGTTGAACAAACTTACGATAATCTATTTGGAAGAAAAATATCAAATGACCGTTTTATCCACAGTTTATTTGAGTTGTTGAAAACTACTGATGAGTTTATTTTGACAGCTTAAATGATTTGATCATAAAAAGTAACCATCCAACTATAAAACTGACCCCTCCGATTGGAGTGATAGGCCAGATAGCCTTACTTAAATGGGGTGCTCCAAGAATTGATTGAATCGAGATGAGGTATAAACTTCCACTAAACAAAATTACACCATAAAAAAGAAGCCGCACTGCCCATTTTAAATTTAGATCAAACACTTTACCAATTAAAATCAATCCAATTATTCCTAGTCCATGATAAAATTGATATTCAATTCCAGTATTGAAGGTCTGGATTGAATCATTTGAAATTCTAGTTTCTAAATTATGTGCTCCAAAAGCTCCCAATACCACCGCACTCAGTAATACTAATCCAGCACTGATTAAAGCGGATTTATTATTCATTTATGATGGTGTTGAATTGCTCAATGTTTCTTGATAAAGAAAACTGGCTTTCTAAAGATGAAAGATTGTCTAAATCGAACACAGACGATTTTAATAGGCCAACTATTTCAAGCTTGTGATCTTCAAATTCGAATAATGAGATTACACTTCCAAGCTGAGCAACGCTTAAACACTCGCCTTTAAGAGAAGTGTTTATTTTTTTCATTCTTCTGGAATTAAATTCTTCATTAGACAGTTGACTAAGTTTAGAAGAGAAATCAGATATCGGTTTGATGCATCCTCTCGTCCCAGCATAAGTTACTGAGAAGTCAAGTTTAGCAAGGCTGTCTAATGCTGCTGAATCTAATTCAAGCATCGAGGAATCAAATAAAGCAACTAGTCCCGGGTTTTGATCAGTTAAAGTAAGTTGCGGATTGGGCTGATTGATCAACGTTCTTCCAATTGAAACCGTATCTGTTTGGTCTACCGGAAAAGTATTGGAAAATGATATTTTGGAATTAAGTGAATCAACTTCAAGCTCAAACCAGTGCTCTACATCGTTTTTTAAGTAAACCGTTTTGTTTACCTGTTGGCCAGATTCTAAGGTCAAATTTAGTACGTGACTGCCAAAGGCTACATCATACACTTTGAATGCACTATCAAATTCAGGAGCGATCATTTGGTCATCTAGTTCTATGGTGAATAGATCACCATTCTGACTATTAACAACCATGTTAGATTGGGCAAACCCAAAACAGAAGCTTATTAAAATTATATGTGTAAAGAAATACTTCAACTTTCTGATGCAAATTTAATCTACAAGTTGAAATACAAATAACGTTCCTAAAAGAAATTTTCAACTTAATTCAGGTGAAAAGAGTTGAGTTTTAGCCATAAAATTCTAGATAATGGCCATTCCTAATGATATTTTGGGCGAAAGGATTTATATTCGCTTTCCTTAAAATTAATCTAAATGTCAGACGATAAAAAGATCATATTCTCAATGGTTGGTGTTAGTAAGAACACTCCAGAAGGAAAGCAAATTATTAAGAACATCCACTTGTCATTCTATTATGGTGCTAAAATTGGCATTTTAGGTTTGAATGGTTCTGGTAAGTCTACGGTTATGAAAATTATAGCTGGAGTAGACAAGAGTTACCAAGGTGATGTGGTTTTTTCTGATGGTTATTCAGTGGGTTATTTAGCTCAGGAGCCAGATTTAGATGATAATAAGACGGTAAAGCAAATTGTTCAAGAAGGTGCTCAAGAAACAGTTGATGTTTTAGCTGAGTATGAGGAAATCAATGCGAAATTCATGGATGAAGAGATCTTAAATGATCCTGATAAAATGAACGCTTTAATTGATCGTCAGGGTAAAGTCCAAGAAAGAATTGACCAGTTAGATGCATGGGATTTAGATTCGAAATTGGAATTAGCAATGGATGCACTGAGAACTCCAGATGGCGATACTCCAATTAAAAATTTGTCTGGAGGTGAAAGACGTAGAGTTGCACTTTGTAGGTTACTATTAAAGGAGCCAGATGTATTGCTTCTGGATGAGCCAACTAACCACTTGGATGCCGAGTCGGTTCACTGGTTGGAGCAGCATTTGCAACAATATAAAGGTACCGTAATCGCTGTAACGCACGATAGGTATTTCCTTGACAATGTTGCTGGATGGATTCTTGAATTGGATAGAGGAAAAGGAATTCCATGGAAAGGAAATTATTCGTCTTGGCTAGAGCAGAAAGCGAAGAGATTAGCACAAGAAGAAAAGCAAGAAAGCAAGCGTAAAAAAGCACTTGAAAGAGAGTTGGAATGGGTTCGAGCTGGAACTAAAGGTCGACAGTCAAAAGGTAAAGCTCGATTGAAAAATTATGAGCAATTGGCCGGTCAAGATGCTCGAGAAACGGAAGCGAGATTAGAGATTCCAATTCCAAATGGACCAAGACTAGGTAATAAGGTGATAGATGCTATCAAGCTTAGTAAGGCGTTTGGAGATAGAGTATTAATAGATGATTTGACGTTTAGCCTACCACCTGCTGGAATCGTTGGAATTATTGGTCCTAATGGAGCTGGTAAAACCACGTTGTTCAGAATGATGATGGGTGAGGAGAAACCAGATGATGGTGAATTAGAGATAGGTGAAACAGTAATGTTAGGTTATGTTGATCAGGCTCATGAAGATTTAGATCCTGAAAAATCTATTTACGATGTGGTTTCTGGTGGTCATGAAGTAATTGAAATTGGCGGAAACTCTATTAATTCTAGAGCTTACGTGTCTAGGTTTAATTTCTCAGGAAGTGATCAGCAAAAGAAAGTTGGTGTGCTGTCTGGTGGTGAAAGAAACCGATTGCATTTGGCAATGACCTTGAAAACTGAAGCGAATGTGCTTCTTTTGGATGAGCCAACAAATGATATTGATGTAAATACATTAAGAGCACTAGAGGAAGGAATTGAAAATTTCGCAGGTTGTGCCGTAGTTATTTCCCACGATAGATGGTTCTTGGATAGAATATGTACCCATATTTTAGCGTTCGAAAATGATTCAGAAGTGTATTTCTTTGAAGGGTCTTATTCTGAATATGAGGAGAATAGAAAGAAAAGACTTGGAGCAGATATTATTCCGCAAAGAGTTAAGTACAAGAAATTGACTCGTTAGTAATTAAGGTCTACTCAACCTTAAATGTTGAATTAACACAACCCAATCAGGATAAAAGCGTCTTGATTAATGAACACCCCAGCGTAATGTGCAAAAGCGTGCGCTGAACTACTCATGCTGATTATGGTCCCATTCGGATTTATTCGGGATTTGATATTTAAGTATTCGTCTGCTTCTTTGGCATTCATGAGATCGAATTGCCTTAAAAAAGCTTCCATTTTTGCGCTTATTTTGTCATTCACTTCGGCTCTGAACGCACAAGTTTTATTTCAAGAAACCTTTGATGAAGCAAATGGGTCTTCAACAGGGTCGGATGCTGGAATTAATTGGACAGGTGATTGTCCAACCTGTTTGGCTGGGGATTATTGGGAAGTTTTGAATGGTGTTTTTGAGGGTAACGATACGAACGGTGAGGCAAATTGGACAACCGATAACGCCATTGATATTAGTACATGCGGATTCATTGAAATTTCATTTGATATTGAAAGTGTAGGTACGATGGAGCCTTGTGGTACAGGTTGTAATTCGGTTGACTGGGTATCTCTTCAATATGATATTGATGGGAGTGGGTGGTTGGATCCAACCAATTCTTATATGTGCGCAGGAGCTTGTGCTGGTGTTAATGTTGTAGCTGATGATGAAACTTCAACGACTTATTCTACTGGCTGTATTCCAGTTACAGGAAATGATTTACTGTTAAAGATTACCGTGCAATGTTGGTCAGGATCAGAGTTCTGGCAAATTGATAATGTTACGGTCACCTGTTCAAATCCTGACGCTGGAACCGGTAATAATATAAATGTATGTGCGAGTGATCCACCAATTAGTTTGTTTAGTTCGCTTTTAGGTACGCCAGATAATGGTGGTGTTTGGTCCGGACCATCGGCACTAACCGGAGGGGATCAAGGAATGTTTGATCCTTCTTCAGCCGTATCCGGTATTTATACTTATACGGTTGGAACTGCCCCTTGTGTGGTTGCCTCGAACATGGTTGTTTCGATAACCGCTGCAGGTGATCCTACGATTATCGTCCCGCCTAGTTTTTGTGAGAATCAGTCAGCCATTAATTTGGTAGCAGCTACCGGAGGAGGCGTGTGGTCAGGTGTTGGTATAACAAATGCTACAACGGGTACATTTGACCCTGGTGTGGCGCTAGCCGGAAGTCATGAAGTGATCTATACATTAAGTGGTGGTTGTGGAGCAGCCGATACCATATTTATAACAGTAGATCAGCAGGCCAATGCTGGGATAGATGGGAGTGGATCATATTGCGTTTCTGATCCTATTGTAGATTTATCCACTTTAGTTGCGCCAGCAGATCCTGGTGGAGTATGGATTCCAGGATTGTCAAGTGGAAGTGGGGTGTTTAATCCTGCAACGGATCCAGGTGGCACTTATTTGTACATAGTGAATGGCCAAGGCGCTTGCTTGAATGATACATCGGAGCTAATCATTACGGTTATTTCAGGCGTCAATGCAACAATTAATGCAGCCGGTCCTTTTTGTATTTCGGACCCAACCTTTACTTTAAGTGCGGCAACCGGAGGTGGAACGTGGGCAGGATTGGGTGTAACGAATTCCGCTACAGGAGATTTTGATCCGGCTACAGCTGGAGCAGGAATACACGAGATTATTTATACAATAGCCGGCAGTTGCGGTGGTGCTGATACAATCAGCCTATCGGTTTCAGCCATTCAAGATGCAACTATTAATCCTCAAGCTGACGTTTGCGAAACAAGCGGAATTTTAACTCTATCTGCGCTAAATCCAGGAGGAGTTTGGGGTGGGTTAGGTATTGTTAATACGACTACTGGAACATTTGATCCAGCTTCCGTTGGACCAGGGTTTTATACGGTCACTTATTCCTTTGGCGGAGGGTGTCCAACGTCCGAAACAGTAACATTTAGTGTGCTCCCAGATGCAACTCCAACAATTTCACCGCCATCAGTTTTATGCCTAAACACACCTAGCTTTTTATTAAGCTCAAATGTAGTTGGTGGTATTTGGACGGGTTCTGGAATAGTAAATGGAATTACGGGTGATTTTAATCCAGCATTTGCTGGCCTTGGCGCCCATGAAATAATTTATACCGTTTCAGGTGCGTGTGGCGGGGCAGATACTATTAATGTTACCATAGCCGATATACCTGTGGCAACTACCTCAATATCTGATTCGTTAGGGTGTCCAGTGTTATTAGTAACAGCAGATTACGTTACAAGCTCCACAATAATAGATTGTATTTGGACCAGTACAAGTGGGCTAAACGTAAATAGTTGTGGTCCCAGTGTTTTGCCATTTTCAGCGAGTGGATGTTTTGATTTAACGTTGACTTTGACTGATGCCAATGGTTGTGTTAATTCTTTCACTCATCCGTCACAAATATGCGTGTTAGATGCACCAGTTGCAGATTTTACCTATCTACCTCAAAACCCAAATGAGCTTCAACCTGAAGTTACTTTTAGTAGCACAAGTATCGATGCAACTACTTTCGATTGGGAAATTAATAATGACCTTTTTGCAACCGATAATGTTACTTATTCTTTTCCAAATTCAGGTCAATTTGACGCATGCTTAATCGTATCCAATACTACTGGATGCACAGATACTAGTTGTGTGACTGTTGATGTAGAAGGCGCAGATGGTATTTACATAGCAAATTCCTTTACCCCAAATGGAGATGGAAGAAATGACGATTTTATGCCATCTATATTTGGTTTTTCGCCAATAGACTATAAGTTTGAGATCTATAACCGATGGGGAAATAAAGTTTGGAGCTCCACAGAATACGGTGAAACTTGGGATGGTAAAGTCGGTGTTGGAAGCGTCTCCTTTAAAGTCCCAACTGAAGTATATGTTTGGGTACTATCTTACCTGGACCCGAATGATACTAATATGATTAGGAAAAGAGGTCATGTTACTGTTTTGAGATAGAATAAAACTTCTTTAAGATATCCCTTAAACTTGAGTTATTATTGATTACTTTTGCGGTGAAAATTCGGGTAATTGACTCAGGAACAAACTGAAATAACATCCATTCAAAAAAGCGGATTTGCCGGTAGGATTTCCGACTACATTGCGTTAACCAAATTAAGGTTGGCTTTACTTGTTGTGTTTTCAGCAGGCGCAGGTTATGCGATGGGGCCAGGCCCAGTAGACTGGAAAGTATTCCTTTATCTTATAGCAGGTGGATTTTTAGTGACTGGTTCGTCAAACGGATTTAATCAAATCATTGAGCGAGATCTAGACAAATTGATGAATCGTACCAAAACACGACCGCTTCCTGCAGGAAGAATTAGTGTGTTAGAGTCGGTTATATTTTCAGCGGTTATCGGAATTGCTGGTTTAACTATGCTTTGGTTGATCAATCCTTACACCTTTATGTTAGGGTTTCTAGCCTTGTTTTCATACGTTGCTATTTATACTCCACTTAAGCGGAAGTCACCACTTTGTGTTTTTGTTGGCGCTTTTCCTGGAAGTGTTCCACCATTGTTAGGATATGTTGCTGCAGCAAATGCGTTTGGATTAGAAGCTGGGGTTCTTTTTCTAGTACAGTTCTTTTGGCAATTCCCCCATTTTTGGGCCATTGCATGGAAAGCAAATGAAGATTATTTGAAAGCTGGATTCCGAATGCTACCATTAAGAGAAGGCAGAACTAAGCGAAGTGCGTGGTTAATCTTTTTATTTACAATGTTCATGTTGCCAGTTTCAATCCTGCCATGGACGTTTGATATGACTTATGGTTTAATCACTGTAATTACTGGTGTAGGTGCATCAATTGTGTTCATCATACCTGCTTACAAGCTTTATCAAACTTGTGACGTAAAACATGCCAAAACATTAATGTATATATCATTTTTGTATTTGCCGATTCTGCAAATAGCATACATAATTGATAAAGTCGAGATATGAGCGGGAGCAAGCTAAAAGACAGTGTTTCTAAAGAAGTTTACGAGAAAACTAAGGTCTTAACCTTAAGAATATTTTGTTTTTCAGTTATCATGTTTTTCGCAGCATTTGTTTCTGCTTATGTGGTTCAAAGTAGCGCTAAGGTTTGGGTAGAGATCACTCCGCCCTCAGCTTTTGTGGTTAGCACAATACTAGTTTTGTTAGGCTCTGTATTCTTATATGTGGCTAAGAAAATGGCTAAAGTTGGAAAGATGGCTGTTGTGAATGCGTTGCTAGGCCTTGCATTCTTGTCTGGAATTGGATTTAGTGTTAGTCAAGTAAATGGTTGGAAACAACTACTTGACGGAGGTAATTACATGGTTGCTTCAATTGTGAATCCGGTTGGACAATACAACTCTATTTATCATTTTGAAAAGAACGGAGAAGCAATCGATTTTAATGGAGAAAACTACATGTTAAATGGTGAGGTTTTACCTGAGGAGGAAGTCGTAAAACTGAAGGGATTTGCATTTGATGTCTGTGGTGGTAATTATTCATTTCATGGAGTTAAAATGAATCTGGAGTCGGATTGGGCGCCATATTCAATAGCAAATAAAGAAGGAAAACCGGTAACTTTTAATCAAGATTTTCAAAGTTGGGAAACAGGAATTAAACTCAATTCGTCTGAAGCCCAAGATTTATTTCATTTTGCCCTTGCCGTGGATTATGACATGGAGTATTTCAAACTGACAGGTGAGTACGGAAAAGACTTCGTTGTGTTATTGAACAAGGAAAAATTAGAGTTCAGCAAGGGTCAGTTTTTCTACAAAGAAATTGTACTTAAACAAGAAGAGCTGGAGTTAATCGAATCGGTAGATTTTGATGAGGGTAAGGCAATCGTTATTAAAGACGGAAAGCTTACGGATACTGATGGTAAAAACATTGATATTTCGAAAGGACATTGGGATTTTCCATACACAGCTGGAAAAGTTGAGTTTAGCATTGTAATTGATGATGGCGTATGGACAAGATTGAAAAGTGAAATCAGTCCAGATGATTATTCTGCGATATCTGAAGCTTCTAATAAAACATCAAGTTATTTCTGGTTACTGATAACAGCACATTTAGTCCATATTGTTGGTGGTCTAATTTACTTGTTAGTCCTATTTATAATGGGTCTAAATAAGCGTTTTACCCCCGATAATCACCTGAAAATCAGGTTAGGTGGAATTTACTGGCACGTACTCGGAGGATTGTGGGTGTTTTTGTTCTTCTTTTTTCAATATTATCATTAAACTTGCAACAAATTAAATCCAATTTCACAATATGGCACAAGCAGAAGAAGTTGAGAATTCGGTAGCCTGGGGCGGAGATGGTTCTCCATTCAGAATATCGTATGGGAAACAGATGATGTGGTTCTTTCTAGTGTCGGATGCACTAACATTCGGAGGATTATTAGCTGCATACGGATTCGCTAGACATTCAGTCGACTCATGGCCAGTAGCCGAGAAAGTATTTAGAGCATTACCAGCAATGGATGGAGATTATCCATTAATCTACGTTGCGTTAATGACGTTCATTCTTATTGTTTCATCTGTAACAATGGTATTAGCTGTTGAAGCAGGACACAGAAAACATAAAAAAGGTGTAATCAAATGGCTGTTGTTCACGGTTATTGGAGGTTTCGTATTCGTAGGTTCTCAGGCCTGGGAGTGGTCTCACTTTATTCACGGATCTCATCATGGTGCTGTTCTAACCGAAGAAGGTTGGGCATATGTAGCCGGAATGGAATATGTTCATGAAGACGGTTCAGAACAAGTCGTAATGAACGATCATCACCATCCAGAAATTGCAAGTTTAAAACTTCAATTTATAGATGGTGGAAAATATCTATTAACAGGTGCGGAAGCTTTAACTGCTTATCAAACTGCAGAAAAGAATGAAGCCGGAAATTTATTACTTGACGATGGTGTTGGTACAGTTGTAAAGACTGCAGGTGCCGGAGCAGATGTTAGCGCTGTTGACATTATGGTTGAAGGAAAACTTTATCGTGAGGTAGAGGCAAAAATTGGAGATGAAAACTGGGAAAAGGTTCTTGGCTTGTATGAAGGTGCTACCGATCATATTCAAGGAGCAAACCTTACGGAGAATGAATATGCACCGGACGTGCCTGCTTATGCAGACTTCTTTTTCTTCATTACAGGATTTCACGGGTTTCACGTATTTTCAGGAGTACTCTTTAATTTATTAATCCTACTTCAAGTGGTGAAAGGTGTTTACGACAAACGAGGCCACTTCGAGATGGTTGAGAAGGTTGGACTTTACTGGCACTTTGTAGATTTAGTATGGGTATTCGTATTTACATTCTTCTACTTAATTTAATTATTTCCGAATCATGATTAGAGACGATTTAAATAAAGATGCTGAGTACGCGCGAGCTGCGTATCATGACGATGCTCATGGTGTTCAGATTAGAAAGAAAATTTGGAAGGTAACGTTCCTATTAACTTTAATAACTATTGTTGAAGTTGCTGTTGGAATATTCTATTCAAGAGCCGAACTAGGAGGAGAATCAATGGGATGGTTAGGAATTAAACTATTCTATATCATATTAACGATAGTTAAGGCTGGTTATATTGTTCTTTCGTTTATGCACTTAGGTGACGAGACTAAGAACTTTAAGTATATGATACTAGCACCTTATGCTTTGTTCATTATGTATTTACTTTTCATCTTAATCTTCGAGTCCACTTACGTGCTCGATGCCCTTAGAACTGGGATGTAATGACCCAAAAAGGTAATAGAATAAAAAAAATATTTTTATTTGCCGGGCTCCTAGGAGTACCGGCATTTTTTATATGTCTATTTGCTTACGGAGCAAGCCATAAGTTCATACCAGCTCCATACTACGGACCTAAAAAGGTGGTAGATGGAGATACGGTTTATTATAAGGTGCCTTCATTCACATTTACTGATCATCAAGGAAACTTGGTCACAGATGAATCCCTTAAAGGAAAAGTTATTTTAATGACTACGGCCATGGAGTCTTGTCCTCAAGAATGCCCAATGGCCATAAATCAAGTGTACAAGTTTTTGTATCAGAGATTTAAAGACTCCAAGGAACTTAAAGATGTGGTGCTCTTGACTCATTTAATCAGCCCGGATTCATCTAAAGTGAATGCGTCTTACGTAATAGATGATTTACCATATGATCATGGGAAAGACATAAATTTCGATAAATGGAAATTCGTTCACGGTGATGATAATCCGATTTACAATGTGAACATTGGAGATCGAGGAAATCCTTATTTGCAATTCAGAGATGACGTGGTAGGAGGGAGAGCTTCCAACTCACTGATCTTTTTAGTTGATGCAGAAAGACACATCCGAGGATTCTTCCCAGCCACAAGGAATGAAGCTATAAGTGAAGCAGAAAGAATAACTTCATTGGTCTGTCACGAAAAAAGTAGAAATGCGAAAAATCGCTAGTTTTTTAATTGGTGCAATTGTTCTTGTCGGATGCTCAGGTACTGACACTGAAAAAGCGCTGCCCTATTTAGGAAACAAGGATATTTCACTATCTGGAGACACGATTTACCACGAAATCGAGGCTTTCTCATTTGTAAATCAAGACGGTGAAATCATCACCAAAGAGTCTACTCAGGGAAAAGTATATGTTGCAGATTACTTTTTTAGCCATTGTCCGACCATGTGTCCGGCAATGACAGGTCAAATGAAACGAGTTCAAAAGGCAATTCCGGAAATTATCATATTAACTCACACCTGCGACCCTGAAAGAGACACCGTTGAACAATTGAAGTATTATACAGAGAAACGAGACATTGATGTGTCGAACTGGCATTTCCTTACCGGATCAAAAAAAGCCCTGTATGATCATGGTTTTTACAGTTATATGATGACAACCGATGAAGACGTGTTAGCGCCAGGAGGATTCATGCATTCCCCTCTTTTCGCTTTAATAGATGGAGATCATCATATTCGTGGAGTTTATGATGGCACCACAACTGAATCTGTGGATCAATTAATTGTAGACGCCAAAAGTCTCATCAAACAAAGCAAGTAGTGGAAAGCGTCAATAAAGAGAAAAAATACAGACCATTAATCATTATCTTATCTATTGTGCTGCCTTTAGCAGTTGCAGCTTTATTTGGGGTTGAAATAGAAGGTTATGACTTAAGTTTCCTTCCTCCTGTTTATGCCACGATAAATGGGTTAACTGCCGTAATACTAACTGCAGCCGTAATAAGCATAGTAAACCAGAAACGGAGGACTCATGAAATGCTCATGAAATCTGCCATGGTTTGTTCCATTCTGTTTTTACTGATGTACGTTGCTTACCACACTACAAGTGATACAACTCATTATGGAGATCTAAATCATAACGGTGAATTAGATGCAACAGAGGCTTCAGAAATAGGTTCCAGTATTATCGTTTACTACATCATTCTAATCTCACATATATTTTTATCAGTGGCCGTTATTCCTCTAGTTCTATTTACCTATGTCAAAGGGATTTCTGGGAATTTTAAAAGTCATAAAAAACTGGCAAGAATTACCTTTCCAATTTGGCTATATGTTGCCATTTCTGGTGTGATCGTATATGTTATGATTTCCCCTTATTATGGATAATTGAAAGATTCAGTGCCGCGTATTGATCTATTCATTAATTTTACGTCATGAGTAAGATTAAATATCTCTTTAGTTTATTGATAATCTTCTTTGTTTCTTCAGAAATGACCGCCCAATGCGCCATGTGTAAGGAGAATGCAAAAAGTACTGGATTAGATATTAACTCAGGTATCATCTTACTGATAATTGTACCTTATGTATTGCTGTTCATTTTGTTTAGAAAGAAGATTTTAGCTTTTTTCAGAGAAATGAGAAAAATACATTAACGTTCTTTTAAAATACTTATTAAGAAAGGTGGAGGGATAGGCCCTTTGATACCTTAGCAACCGTTTCAATATTCGTATTGGAAAAAGGTGCTAATTCCTATCGTCAATGTGACGATAAAGATGAGTTGGGTTCGATGCAAATCGGATGAAGATTAATTTAGATCTCTCCCAACCATGGAAGGGATTTTTTGTTTTATAACAACTTGTGAAAGCAGGGGAGGAAGATGATGAATAAATTAATTGAAGAAACGAAGAAACGTATTCTGGTTCTAGACGGAGCTATGGGTACAATGATTCAACGACATAAACTTACTGAAGAAGATTTCCGAAAAGGATGGTTTGAAGATCATGAATCTCCATTGAAAGGGAACAATGATTTACTGTCTTTAACTAGGCCCGAAATCATTAAAGAAATTCATGCACTTTATTATGAGGCAGGAGCAGATATCGTTGAAACAAATACGTTTTCAGGTACTTGGATTGCTCAGGCTGATTACCATTTGGAAAGTGCGGTTCGTGACATCAATTATCATTCGGCCAAAATTGCCAAGGAAGTTGCCGATGAGTTTACAGCTCGAGAACCGCACAAACCTAGATTTGTTGCAGGATCAATTGGTCCAACAAACCGAACAGCCTCTTTGTCTCCTGATGTAAATGATCCAGGATTCAGAGCGATTAGTTTTGATGAATTAGCTGATGCTTATTATCATCAAACGAAAGCATTGATTGAAGGGGGAGTTGATTGTCTTTTAGTTGAAACAATTTTTGATACACTAAATGCGAAAGCTGCATTATATGCTATTGATAAAGTCTATCAGGAGCTTGGAGTTGAATTGCCAATTATGGTGTCTGGTACAATTACAGATGCTTCAGGAAGAACGTTGAGTGGCCAAACAACGGAGGCATTTTTAGTGTCTGTGAGCCATATGCCGCTTTATTCGATTGGTCTGAACTGTGCGTTAGGCGCAAAAGATTTACGACCTTATCTTCAGGTACTTGCTAAGAATACGGACTTTAATATTAGCGCCCACCCGAATGCAGGACTGCCTAATGAAATGGGTGAATATGATGAGACGCCAGAATTAATGGCAGATCAAATTAAAGTCTTTCTAGAAGAAGGATTATTAAATGTTGTTGGAGGGTGCTGCGGCACAACTCCGGAGCATATTAAGGCCATTGCAGATTTAGCTGCGAATTACTCACCTAGGTCTTTGACGTTAGCCACCGCCATTAATTAGTAGTAGAATATTATTATGAGTTTGCATCCAGATTATTCAGGAGATTATCAATATAAGTGGAATGAACTTCCGTTTATGAAGTTAAGTGGTTTAGAGCCATTGACCCTCTCACCGGAGATGAATTTTGTAAATGTTGGTGAAAGAACCAACGTCACAGGATCTAGAAAATTCCTTCGATTAATTAAAGAAGAACTGTACGAAGAAGCTTTGTCAGTAGCCCGAGATCAAGTTGAAGGAGGAGCACAGATTATTGATATAAACATGGACGAAGGCCTTTTAGATGGGGTGGAGTGCATGGTTAAGTTTTTACACCTGATTGGTTCCGAACCTGATATATCTAAAGTGCCGATCATGATCGATTCTTCCAAGTGGGAGATCATCGAAGCGGGACTGAAGTGTATTCAAGGAAAAGGAATTGTGAATTCCATTTCTCTTAAAGCTGGCGAAGAAGAGTTTATTGAGCAAGCCCGTAAAGTCAAAATGTACGGAGCTGCGGCCATCGTCATGGCATTTGATGAAACCGGTCAAGCAGATAACTATGACCGAAGAGTCGAAATCTGTAAAAGGTCTTATGATATTTTAGTTGATGTGGTGGGCTTTCCACCTCAAGACATCATATTCGATCCAAACATTTTCCCAGTAGCAACTGGAATAGAAGAACATAATAACAATGCCATGGACTTTTTCCAAGGCACTAGATGGATTCGAGAGAACTTACCTGGAGCGCACGTAAGTGGAGGAGTAAGTAATGTTTCTTTTTCATTTCGAGGGAATAATGTAGTGAGAGAAGCCATGCATTCAGCTTTTCTTTACCATGCGATAAAAGAAGGAATGGACATGGGGATTGTGAACCCATCGATGCTCGAAGTCTATTCTGACATTCCTGATGATTTACTAGAAAGAGTAGAAGATGTTCTTTTAAATAGAAGGGATGATTCAACGGAAAGACTTCTAGATTTTGCTGAGACGGTAAAAGGTGATGGGAAAAAGCGAGTCGTAAATCTTGAGTGGAGAAATTTACCAGTGAACGAACGTCTTTCACATGCCCTAGTAAAAGGAATTGCGGATTTTGTAGTTGAAGACACAGAAGAATGTAGGCATAATTATGATCGGCCGCTACACGTGATTGAAGGTCCGTTAATGGACGGGATGAACGTAGTTGGAGATTTATTTGGTGCAGGAAAAATGTTTCTTCCTCAGGTTGTTAAGTCTGCCCGAGTTATGAAAAAAGCAGTTGCACATCTATTGCCGTTCATTGAAGCAGAAAGCGATGGAGAAGCCACCTCTGCCGGAAAAATATTAATGGCCACGGTTAAAGGTGATGTACATGATATTGGTAAGAACATTGTGGGCGTTGTGCTTGGATGTAATAATTATGAAATTGTCGACATGGGTGTTATGGTTCCCGCAAGCGATATTTTAAAAAGAGCTAAAGAAGAAAAGGTAGATATTATTGGTCTTTCTGGCTTGATTACTCCATCCTTAGATGAGATGGTACACATTGCTTCTGAGATGGAACGAGCAGAAATGGATATTCCTCTTTTAATTGGAGGAGCAACTACTTCTCGTGTTCATACAGCGGTTAAGATTGAAGAGAATTACTCAGGATCTACTGTGTATGTGTTAGATGCGTCCAGATCAGTAACGGTAGTTGAGAAATTACTTGGTGGTAAAAAGGATAGTTACGTCAACGAATTAAAAGAAGAGTATTCTAAAGTTCGAGAGAACTATGCGAACAAGAAATCTAAAAAGTCTTACGTAACATACGATCTGGCGAAAGAAAATAAATTACAAATTGATTGGGATCAAAAGGATATTTATCAGCCTAATAAATCAGGGATATCTGTTTTTGAGGACTACGATTTGAATGAACTAAGGCCTTTTATTGATTGGAGCCCATTTTTTAGAACATGGGAATTACATGGCAAGTACCCAGATATATTAACTGATAAAGTAGTTGGAGCTGAAGCAACAAACTTATTCGAAGATGCAAATAACATGCTCGATCGAATTATCAAAGAAAAGTGGATTACGGCAAATGGCGTAGTAGGCGTTTGGCCAGCCAATAGCGTGAACGATGATGAAGTTGAAATTTACACGGATGATTCGAGATCTGAGGTTAAAACAAAGACTTTCCATTTAAGACAACAACTTAAAAAAGCGGCTGGTCAACCTAATATATCACTTGCCGATTTTATCGCGCCTAAAGAGACAGGGCTTCCGGATTATATTGGTGGATTTGTGGTGACTGCTGGCGGGGGTATTGAAGATCAGGTTAAGATTTTTGAAGATGATCATGATGACTATAATTCCATCCTACTAAAGGCACTTGCCGACAGATTTGCAGAAGCTTTTGCAGAGCGAATGCATCAGGAAGTTCGAATGAAAATTTGGGGTTATTCAGAATCTGAAACGCTAAATAATGAATCATTAATTAGTGAGAAGTATCAAGGCATTAGACCTGCGCCAGGTTATCCTGCGTGTCCGGATCATACCGAGAAGCTAACCCTTTTTAGCCTGTTGAATGCAGAAGAAAATACAGGAGTGACCTTAACGGAATCAATGGCGATGTATCCTGCAGCTTCAGTTAGCGGATGGTATTTTTCTCATCCTGAATCGAAGTATTTTGGACTTGGAAAAATACTTGATGATCAAGCTCAAACGCTTGCGGCAAGGAAGGATATTCCAGTGGAAGATATGAGACGGTGGCTTTCCAGTAATTTGAATGATTAAATCGGAATTGATTAAGTATTTCTCTTGAATATTCCAGTCTAATAATTATCTTGTAAGCGTATCAAGCAAGTAGGGTGGGGAACAAATTAGTCGGATTCATATTGGCGTTCGTAATCGTGGGATATTCATATGCCCAAGAGTTCCAAACCGTGGATTCTAAACATTGTGATTGTGAGAATGCTTTGTTCACTGAAGATGCTTCTTTTGAGCCAATGACGATGCCGAAAGGTTATGGAAAGAAGCTCGAAATCAAGGGGAATAGTATTAAGAATAAGTATGTGCCAACTAAAGAGCACAATGCACTGTGGGTAAGGTTCAGATTTGAAACTGATACCGATTTTGAATTTCAATTAAATCCTTCTGTTGCAACTGATGATTTTGATTTCGTTATATGGAAATTGAATGGGACTAATTATTGTGATTCAATTGCAAAAGGACTCCGACCTGTAAGGTCAAATCTCGCCAGAAGAAATCCTGCTGAAGGAAGTGTAACTGGATTGAAAAAAGGGGCAGGTCAAGATTATGCAAAAGCGGGTCCTAATTCCACTTTTTCAAATTCAATTGCGGTTAAAAAGGGTGAAGAATACATGCTTTTGATCGATGCGCCTTATGGTGCCCAAGGTGGGTTTAGCACAGAATTTGAATATGAAAGATATGTAGCTCCAGTAGAAGTTACTGTTGAAGATCCCATCGTTGAGGTTAAAGAAGATTTACCTAAACTTTATATTCGAGTGAGTGGAGAAGCGAACGAACACCTGTTTGCAGCAAACGTCCATATAAAAGGTATGCCAGACCAAGATTCGGTGTATGAGCAAAATGGATACTTCATCGTTAGTCAGATGCGTCAATTTACAAATTATATTATTGACGTGAACAAAAGAAACTACTTGCAAACCACTGAAAAGTACTTTGCAAAAGAAGTTAAAAACGACACCGTATTCGTTCAGTTAAAGAAATTGGAAATCGGAAGTAAGCTTCAATTTCATAATATCCTTTTTGTTCCAGATCAACCAGCCATCATGAAATCATCCAATCTAGATTTGAAGCGCATTAGAAACTTTCTTAGAACGAATCCACATGTTGACGTTGAGATTATGGGCCATGTAAATGGTTTAGCTAAAAAGAAGAAGCGGTATAGAGAACTTTCAGAAAGAAGAGCTAAAGCGATTTATGAATACTTGGTTAAAGAAGGAATTGATAAAAGTCGGATGTCTTATGAAGGATATGGGAATGAGCAATTAATTTACGCTCACCCAAAAAACGAGACAGAAGCAAGACTGAACAGAAGAGTAGAAGTGAAAATAACCAAGATTTAATGTCTAAGGTTCTTCTAATTGAAACGTCAACTAAAACTTGTTCGGTTGCTGTTAGTGAAAATGGTCGAACCATTTGTGTGAAGGAACACACTTCTGAGAACTATACACATTCCGAATTTCTTCACGTATACATTCAAGATCTTCTTCAGGAGAATAATATTTCCATTAATGATTTGGATGCTGTCTGTATTTCTAAAGGACCTGGCTCTTATACCGGATTAAGAATTGGAGTGTCTACTGCTAAAGGACTGTGTTTTGGAGGCGATTTAAAACTAATGTCCGTTACCAGTCTTCAGGCGTTGGCGGAATTGGCAAGGGAGAACTTTCCCGATTATGATTATTACGTTCCAATGCTAGATGCACGAAGAATGGAAGTCTACACTCAAGTTTTTAATGCTGACGGGGTTGCTGAAAACGAAGTGGAAGCACATATTCTGGATTCAACATCATATGCTAGTTTTCTGGTAAAAGGAAAATGCTTGTTTTTTGGGGATGGATCGCAGAAAAGTAAAGAACTGCTTCTTAGCGAAAATGCATTCTTTGAAGAAGTAATTTCTAGTGCAACTGGAATGGCTGGAATAGCTAATACTAAAATTGAAGCAAGCTCTTTTGAGGATGTGGCTTATTTTGAACCTTACTATCTGAAAGACTTTGTAGCTGGCAAAAAGAAGCAAGGCTGAGTTTAGTAAAACTCGTACGTGTACTTTGTAATCGTGATTGTTTTTGATGCCATGTTCTTAGTCAATTGACTTTCCATTAACATAGTCTTCCCATTATACAGGATTTTACGATGTGTCTTATGAACACCGTTTTTATAAAAATTGTGCTCAATTAAATTTCCTTGCTCATCGTAAATGTACTCGTTGGTAGTCTTGTTAGACTTATCAAGATTTAACTGCTCAATCTTTTTAGATACCTGTCCTTTAAAATCATACTCAAAAAGCGTTTTCGATCTTCTATTTCCGATTACCGTTTTTGTAGATATTTCTTTTAGGTATCCGTTGAAATCCTTCTTGATGTATTCTTCTTTGAATGATCTCTTGTAATTATTATAGTGAAGTCGCTTTACTATTAAGTCAGATGGTTGCTGATACTTATACTCTTCAGAGACGATGACATATTGCTTCTTTAATTCGAAATTAAATTTGTCCTTGCCAGCATTGTCATCTCTGCAATAAGTCTTCTCAATTACTCTTCCTAAAGTATCATAGACGTAATTGTCTGAGAAGAACCCGTAAGTATCACTCTTTCTTTTCAGCGTGAGCAAATCCGTGTCATCTAAGTACTCAAAGTACACAACCGATGTGTCAACAATACCGGTTACGCTCTTAAAAGTATTTATAGAAGAAGTTTGTCTTCCTGCGCTATCAAATTCAAATACCTCAACTAAATTTTGTTTGCGAATAATGTCTAGCTCTTTTTTAAAGGAAATAGTTCCATTCATGGATTTCACTCCATTGTTTTTCATGAACATTACATTGAAAAAAGGCTTGTCAGAGAAAGCACCGCACGCTCTATTATCGATCTGTTGTCCGAAACAGACGGTAGACATTAACAATATTAGAACTAAAAACCTCATTCAATTAGCCCTATGGCTTCATTTATATTAGATACGGGAGCAGCACATGCTCCATTCTTGCAAACAAAAATAGTTGTTTCCCCAGTTTGAAATCGACCTTTGAAAATTGATAATTCACTTTGTTGTGAACAATTTAAAACGGTAACGTGTAAAGGCACCATTGTTCTTAGCTTATTAGAAACTAATTCTGACTGATCGCCACTAACTACTATTTCTATATGTTGACCTATAAATTCTAATCCTAGTAATGCCCAATTAGTATAGCCTGCCGGATATTGTGGGAACTTAGCCCACATGTTCGAAAGCATTTGTTTTGCCATACTTATGTAGGATGTGTTTCCAAAGTAGTTACCGAGTTTAGATAAGCATTTCGCCATCTCTGAATTAGAAGCTGGAATTACATTATCGGTTACTTCTTGCTTCAATGCAATTAGTTCTTCGCCATTTTTATCGGTAAAATTAAACATGCCGTTTGAAGAGCTAAAGAAGTTTTCAATTGCATATTGCACGATTAAATTTGCAACATGGATGTAGTGTTCGTTCGAAGTGGCTTCAAACAATGAGATAAAACCGGCCGCTATAAAACTATAATCTTCTAGGAAACCATCAATTTTAACATTCCCTTTTTGGTGCGTATGAAATAATTTTCCATCACCATCTAGAACATCTTTTTCGATAAATGAAGCACAGGATTTGGCCAATGCTAAATACTCAATTTCATTAGTGGCCAGATAGGAATCAACCAATCCTACGAGGGTAAGCCCATTCCAAGAACTGATAATTTTGTCATCTAGGCCTGGCATAACTCTAGGAACTCTCGCTTCTTTTAGTTTGGCTTTGATGCTTGTAATCTGATCTGACTCTTCAAATTCATTCCGAAGTAAAATGTAATTGCCTTCTTCCCAAAGACCTTGATCATTTACATTGAAATAGTCTTTTGCGATGAGGTAGTCACTTCCTAAAACAGCTTTGAATTCCTTTTCATCCCAGACATAATATTTACCTTCCACTCCTTCAGAATCTGCATCTAAAGCAGAATAATAGCCACCATTTTCGTCTAACAACTCTTCCTTTAAGAAGTCAATGGTTTCCTTTATTACCTGATGATACTCTTTGCTTCCAGTTCTCCAATATGCTTTTGCATAGAGAGAAAGTAATTGCGCATTATCATAAAGCATTTTTTCAAAATGAGGAACCTTCCACAGCGCGTCTACGCTATAGCGACTGAAACCCCCACCAATCTGATCGTAAATTCCACCACGCGCCATTTTTTCCAAAGTCAAATCAACAAAATTCAAAATCTGAGGATCTTGTTTAAGTTGACCATATTCTTGAAGAAAAAGATAATTAGTTGGTAACGGAAATTTCGGTGCTTGGCCAGTCCCACCGTTTTTCCAATCAAAGTGATGTAACCACTGTTTCACCCCTTTTTCAAGCTCTTCAAGCTTAAAATCGTGGGGCGGTTTAATTTCTATGAAATCAGAATCTACGATTCCTTTAGCTAGCTTCTCAGCATATTCTTCCAATTTCGGAAACTCCTCTTGCTGCAATTCTACTAATCGCTTTAAAACACTTAGCCATTGATCCATAGGGAAATAAGTGCCGCCATAGATCGGTTTTTTATTAGGGAGTAAGAAACAGTTTAATGGCCATCCGCCTTGCTGCGTCATTAGCTGAACAGCATTCATGTACACCTGATCTACATCTGGTCTTTCTTCTCGATCGACCTTAATGTTGATGAAATGCTCATTCATGAAATTGGCAATTTCTTGGTCTTCAAAAGATTCATGCTCCATCACGTGGCACCAATGACATGCTGAATAACCAATACTTACAAGGACTAATTTGTTTTGAGATTCAGCAAGTTCAAATGCCTCTTCCGACCAAGGGTACCAATCAACCGGGTTAGATTTATGTTGTAATAAGTAAGGACTTGTTTCTGAAGCTAAACGATTCAAGATTAAAATTTTAGGTCACTGATTTTAATGTCTTCTGCGAAATCAACATCGAATTTTTTTCCAATTCCGAAAGCTTTGGCTTTTACCTGGCCCTTAATCCGCATTTTGGCTTTGCCTCCTAATAGCATGCCTAAACTTGAAAATAAACCTTTTGAAAGTTCTTGATAACTACTTTCAAAAACAACATCATGAACCTCTGTGCTATTCTTGAGCAATTTCATGTCGTTCTTCATTTTAGCTTTCCCCAACTTTTTACCATTCAAATATAAATCGAATGTGCTTTTCTTAACCTTGATGTTGTAGGTGTTGGGATTCTGAATTTTCATTTTTAAAGTGATCTTGACAAGGTCAGAACTGACTTTGTCAATTTTATAATCATCAATACCTAAAAACTCTACATCCTTATATTCAAGGCAAGAAGTGAAAAGCAAGACACTTAAAAATGCTACTATTATATGTTGATATGACCTGGTCATGTATGAACTAACGCAATTTTTAGTCCAAAACGTGCTTAGCCGCTACATTTTCCTCTTTCAATTTCAATTGAGCGAAGTTGTTGAAGAAATGCGGAATTGTTTCAATTCCCTTAAAGTAATTGAAGATCCCGTAATGCTCATCAGGTGAATGAATCTTGTCAGAATCAAGTCCAAAGCCCATTAATAGGGATTTTACACCAAGTTCTTTTTCAAACATTGCTACAATTGGTATACTACCACCGCTTCTCATTGGAATTGGCTTTTTCCCGTAAGTTTCTGTCATTGCTAAACTAGCGGCTTCGTATCCTGCAAAATTTGTTGGAGTAACAAATGGCTCACCACCATGATGAGGAGTCACTTTCACTTTTACTCCTGCCGGAGCAATACTATTGAAGTGCGAAATGAATAGTTCAGTAATCTCATCTGAAACCTGATAAGGAACCAAACGCATTGATATTTTTGCGTAGGCCTTTGATGGTAGTACTGTTTTAGCACCTTCTTTGATGTAACCACCCCAAATTCCATTAACGTCTAGGGTTGGTCTAATTGAATTTCGCTCTAATGTTGTGTATCCTGCTTCTCCATGAACGTCACCAATTTCTAGATCCGAAGTATATTCATCTTTTGAGAAAGGAGCTTTATTTAATTCGATTCTTTCTTCAGCGGTTAACTCAGCAACTTTATCATAGAATCCAGGGATCGTAATGTGATTGTTTTCATCCGTTAAAGAAGCAATCATCTTAGTTAGTATGTTAATTGGGTTTGCAACAGCTCCGCCATATAGTCCAGAGTGAAGATCTCTGTTAGGGCCAATCACTTCAATTTCTAAATAAGAAAGTCCTCTTAACCCAACCGTGATTGAAGGTGTGTCGTTAGCAATTATCCCGGTATCGCATATTAGAATTAAGTCACTTTGAAGATCTGCTTTGTTTTCCATTACGAAATCTTGCAAGTGCTCAGAGCCTACTTCTTCTTCTCCTTCAATCATGAATTTCACATTACAAGGTAGATTCCCTGTCTTGTTCATGTATTCAAATGCTTTGATGGTCATGTACATTTGACCTTTGTCGTCACATGCTCCACGGGCAAAAATTGCTCCTTCTGGGTGAATGTCAGTTTTTCTAATTTCAGGTTCAAATGGTGGCGTTGTCCATAGCTCGATTGGGTCTGCTGGTTGAACATCATAATGTCCATAGCAGATAACCGTAGGTAGTGAATCGTCAATGTGTTTTTCTCCGAACACCACTGGGTGGCCCTTAGTCTCTACGATTCTTGCGTTTGAAATGCCTGCTTCAATTAACCTGGTTTTAACCATTTCTGCAGTTTTAAGCACGTCATCCTTGAATTCAGGATCTGCACTTACCGATGGGATTCGCAATAAATCCATCAATTCATTTAGAAATCTCTCCTTGTTCTCCTCTATGTATTCCTTTACATCACTCATAATTTCTTTCCTTTCAAGGCTGCAAAGTTAAGGTTTTTAGGTCAAACTTGCCTTGAGGTAATTTGGGGTTTCAGTAGAAAATCATATTTCAGTTAAATCATAACATTAAATCACCGATATTTGTTCAGGATCATTAGTGATTGCGCGGTAGTCAGCTTATTTTAAAATTTGAATGTCTTAAAGTAGATCCGTTAGATATTAATGGATTATTTTTTTTTCAAACCGAAGCAACTATTTTTGCAACTTAATAGTCCTATAAGTGTGCTACAGCAATTTACTAACCGAACTGCTGTTTTGGAGGATTAAAGCACGATACAAAAAAAAGCTATGAAAATTAAAATTGCGGTTCTATTGGGAGGACTTCTTATCCCTTTTTTAAATTACGCTCAAGTTACTACTGATAACACTCAAACTGTTGAGTGGTACGTTCAGAACGTATTAGTTGGTACTGGTGTAACGATTACGAATGTCCAATACAATGGAGGGCCAGCTACGGTTCCAATGCCTTGTGTTGGTGAATTCGGAAACCTTCCTACTGGAGCAGATATCGGTCTTGTTGATGGAATGATTATGGGGTCAGGAGACATTACGATGGCTTCTCAAAATAACTTAGGTGGTGGTAGTAGTTTAGGTGGAACTGGAGCAGCAGGTGTTGATACAGATCTTGCTGGAATTACAATTAGCCCAATTTTTGATGAATGTATTGTTGAATTTGATTTTGTACCAGACGGTGATTCTATCAAATTTAATTACGTGTTCGCATCTGAAGAGTATGACGAATATGTTTGTGGAACTGTAAATGATGCATTTGGATTTTTCCTTACTGGACCTAATCCGTTAGGTGGATCATATACTGCTCAAAATGTTGCTTTAATACCTGATCCAACAACATGGCCAGTGCTAAATTATACAACTACTCCGGTATCAATTAATACGGTTAGTTTAGGAGTTGCTGGTACTTTCGGGACAGCAGGTACTTGTGCTGCAGTTGATCCATTATGGTCAACTTACAACGTATTTTATACCCAAAACACGACTGGAAACTATGAGTATGATGGAAGAACAATTGCTCTTCCAGTGGCGGTTCCTGTAACTTGTGGACAGACTTATCACATTAAACTTGCCATCGGAGATGGTGGAGATTCGGCTTTTGATTCTGGCGTATTCTTGGAAAAGGGAAGTTTTTCTTCGCTTAATGCTGTTAACGTATCGGCAGAAGTTGCAAATGGAGATACGATTCTTTATGAAGGTTGTAATGCTGCATTCTTTGCATTTGACAGACCTGATACAAACTCTGCATTTACGGTTTATTTCAACGTAACCGGTACAGCAACAATGGGATCTGATTATTCTAACATTCCTGATAGTTTAGAGTTGCCAGTTGGAACAGCAAATGACACTATTTTCATTTTCCCTTTAATCGATGCTTTAGCTGAGCCGTCAGAAACAGTTGTAATCGAAATATATTATCTGAATTGTCTCGGGACATATGATACCATATCAGCCACCCTGGTGATAACCGACTTTACCCCGCTAACAGCCACCATGGATATACCACCGGTCGATCCTTGTTTGGCCCCCGATAGTTTGCTGGTCAATCTCGAATTTACGGGAGGAGGAAGTCTCGACTCCTTAAGTTGGGACATGGGTGACGGAAGCTTTTTCGTTGACGATACAATCGTAAATTATTACTATACAACTCAAGGAACTTACTATATAGAAATGTATGCTCGAGATGTCTGTGGTAACGATACCACCTTGTTTGATACGGTTGTCTATATAGCCAACTACTCAGTATCAAATGCAATTCCACCACCAGATCAATTATTGTGTGATCCACCATTTGATGTGACTTTTGATGGAGGTACACCCGCACCACCTAATGCCTATTGGGATTTTGGTGATGCCTCAGGAACTTCAAATGTGGTTAGTCCAACGTATACATATGGAGATACAGGAACTTATAACGTGATGTTCGTAGCTATTGATTCGAGCACATGTAACATTGCTGATACAGCTTATATGACGGTTGTGGTAGAACAAGCTGAAACCTTTGCAGCAGTTCTTGATTTTGATCCACCTCCGCCTTGTGGGTCGGATACAATGTTTGTGGATATGGCATTCACAGGTTCTGGAGCAGATTCATTAATCTGGGATATGGATGATGGTAATGTTTTTAATACGAATAGCGTAAACCATTATTATACAACTCCAGGAACGTACACCATTACGATGGAAGCATATGACCTACTTTGTAACAAGTCTGAAACAATTTCTCAGACCATCAACTTCTTAGGCCCTCAAGTATTTACGGTAATCGTTCCTAACGTGTTTACTCCAAACGGAGATGGTGTTAACGATGAAGTTAAATTTGATGATGCAGACCCTAATGGAAGCTTTAGTTTTATGGTCTTTAATAGATGGGGAAAGAAAGTCTTCGAATCAACTAATCCATTAACCAATTGGGACGGAACGAATCCAAACGGTAAGGCATTAGAAGACGGATTGTACTACTACGAATTGATCTTCAAGGATCAATGTTCAGAACAAGAAGAACAAACTAGAACTGGTTACATCCACTTGATGACTAATCAGAACTAAGAATTCTAAAAGAATATGATAAAGGCTGTTTTCGAAAGAAAGCAGCCTTTTTTGTTACCTCAATATTCTCATGAAGCTTACTTGGAAATTAAAGATTGACCAGTCATCTCTGCAGGTTGCTCAATTCCCATTAACTCAAGAATTGTAGGAGCTACATCTGCTAAGATCCCATCAGCAAGATCTGTTACCTCGCTGTTAAGTACAAATATTGGAACCGGATTAACAGTGTGTGCTGTATGCGGAGAGCCGTCTTCGTTAAACATTTTATCAGCATTACCATGGTCAGCAATTATTACGAAAGAATAATCATGCTTTTCACCTGCTTCTACCACTTGCTTTGCACATCTATCAATGGTTTCAACTGCTTTGATGATTGCATCAGGAACTCCAGTGTGACCAACCATGTCTGGGTTAGCAAAGTTTAGGCAAACAAAATCCACTTCACCTTCCTCCAATTCAGCGCAGATTTTTGAAGTTACTTCGGGTGCGCTCATCTCGGGTTGTAAATCGTAGGTAGCTACTTTTGGGGAGTTGGCCATAAGCCTTTTTTCTCCATCAAATAAATCTTCTCGTCCTCCAGAAAAGAAGAAAGTAACATGCGGATACTTTTCTGTTTCAGCGATCCTAACTTGCGTTTTTCCAGCACTTGAAACCACCTCGCCCAAGGTGTTTTTTAAATTGTCTTTATTGTAGATTACGTTTACGCCTTTGAAGGTGCTGTCGTAATTCGTCATGGTATAGTAATTCAGATTTAAAGTATTCATCTGAAAAGCTGGAAATTCATTTTGGGTCAAAACTGTGGTAATCTCTCTGCATCGATCCGTTCTGAAGTTGAAGCAAATTACAGTATCTCCATTCATGATTTGAGCAAGTGGAACTCCATTATGGTTGGAGATTACAATTGGCTCAATAAATTCATCTGTTATGCCGCTGTTGTATGAAGCCTTAATTCCATCCATTGCCGAGTTCGTGTATGAACCTTCTCCCAAAACCATTAAGTCGTAAGCCTTCTTCACACGCTCCCATCGCTTATCTCTGTCCATAGCATAATACCGTCCAATTACAGAAGCAATTTTTCCAGTTGACTTGCGCAAATGAAGTTCCAGATTTTTAATATGCCCTAATCCAGTTTCTGGCCCACAATCTCTTCCATCCGTGAATGCATGAATGAATAGGTCTTCGAAGCCTACTTCTTTTGCAATGTCGCAAATTGCATAAATATGTTCGATAGAACTATGAACTCCACCATCGGATACTAAGCCCATCAGGTGAACTTTCTTTCCATTTTCCTTTGCTTCAAGAATTGCTCCTTTCAACTTCTCGTGCTGATAGAAACTGCCATCTTCAATCGCATTGTCAATTTTTAATAAATCCTGATAAACAATTCTACCTGCTCCTATATTTAAATGCCCTACTTCAGAATTACCCATTTGTCCATCAGGCAATCCAACATCTTTTCCGTAAGTAATTAAACTAGCGTTAGTAGATTTGTAAAGACTGTCGATGAACGGAGTATTTGCGGTAAAGATCCCATCGCTAGCGTCCATGGCCCCTTTTCCCCAGCCATCCAAAATCATTAATACCGTTTTGTTTTTCATGAAGTAGAAATTGGCAGTTGAATATTAAAAATTGAACCCTTAGGTGTGTTGTTTGCAATCGAAATTGAACCATTATTTCGTTCAATAAGTTCTTTTACTAAATACAATCCAAGGCCTGTGCCTTTAGTGGTTCGAGTCATTTCGTTTCCGATGCGGTAAAATTTTCCAAAAACATTTTGCTTCTCATTATCCGGAATTCCAGGACCTTGATCCTCCACTGATATGGTAACGTCAGAAGCTGATACGGTTGTTCTTACTGTAATTTTATCTCCTTCTGATTGATACTTAATGGCGTTTTGAAGCACATTGTTAATGATGGTTTCAAATTCGAGTAGATTCATGTTAAGACTACAATCGGTATTAAAATATGTTTCTACATCAACCAACTCTTCAAGAGAATTGAAGTTGATTTTTACAATGCGATTTAATTCATCGTTCAAATCAAACTGACTCTTGAAATTTGCTTTACTCGACTCGTTCAGGTTGGTTGAAAGTAAAATTTTCTCGACTAACTCTTCTAATCTAACATTTGAATTCAAAGCATTGTTCAACATTTTCTCAGTTAGCGCTTTGTCCAAATCTCTGTTCTTGATGGTCTCTATGGCTAGCTTATTACTTGCAATAGGAGTTTTTAATTCATGCGTAACAGCTAATAAAAAGTTGCGTTCTTTTTCTCGAGATTTTTCTTCTCGTTTATATAGTTGTCGAAGTTTAATGATTCCAAAAATCAATATTAAAACGAAGACAGATCCTTCACCAAGAATCATCCAAATTCTTCTCTGAACAGACTCGCTACTATCCGTTTCTTGAGTTAATTGAATGATATGGTAACCCCACCAGACAAGTTGGAGTACCACATATACCGACAGGACATATATTATTCTTAATGGACCCCTTCTTGGTTGCATGCGGCAAAGTTAAGAATTGGGACTGAACCGCATAGGAATTCAATAATATCATTATCTCTTAATTTATATTTTGGCAACCTATTTTTTTAAACCCGTTCTTGAGTTAATAATGATGGACATGAAAAAACTACTGGGAATTGCGTTGACTTTAATCGTGGCCTCTGGCCTCAATGCGCAAACAAAGAATGTGTTGTTTTTAGGAAACAGCTATACGGGTGTAAATGATTTACCCGGAACGATTGAAACCCTTGCACTATCCTTGGGTGATACGTTGCTACATGATCGGAATACACCTGGAGGTCACACTATGAGTGGCCATTCTACAAATGCTACTTCACTTTCGAAAATTGCTGCAGGTGGATGGGATTTCGTAGCGATTCAAAGTCAGAGTCAAGAACCATCTTTTTCTCCTGCTTCCGTTGCAACAAACGTATATCCATATGCTGAGATTATCTGTGATTCTATCGAGTCAGCAGATATATGCGCAGAGCCATTATTTTACATGACCTGGGGAAGAAAAAATGGAGATGCAGGAAACTGTCCATTTTACACCCCAGTTTGTACGTATGAAGGAATGCAACGCAGATTAAGAGAGAGCTATGTAGAAATGGCCCAAGATAATGACGCAAGTGTTTCACCGGTAGGTGCAGTATGGCAGCAAGTTAGAGACTCCATTCCTGGGCTAGAACTTTATTCTCCAGATGAGAGTCATCCGAGTGTAGCTGGAACTTACGTAGCTGCTTGTACTTTTTATGCGTCAATTTGGAGAAAATCACCAGTCGGTGCTAGCTATGTTAGTAGCCTGTCTGCAGCGGACGCATTGGCAATTCAAACCTTAACTGAACGTGTGGTTTTAGACAGTATTTCTAATTGGAGACTTGGACATAATGCCGCAGTTGCAAATTTGAATTCATCTCTTTTAACCGGGACCACTTATCAATTCGATCCAATAGGTAGCCAAGGAGACAGCTTGTTTTGGTCATTTGATGGCGGACCACTATTTGGAGATACTTTAGGTGCTGTTGTGAATCATACTTATGTCGGTCCTGGAACTTACATTGTTCAATTAATTGCTAAGAACGAGTGTCACACCGACACTTTAAATTATGAGTTAATCATATCGCCATTTGGAACAAGCGTAGACGAAAAAGAATTTGAATTAGCAGTTTATCCAAACCCCGTGTCGTCTTCATTGTCGATAAATACGGATGAACCAATTCAGGAATATGCGATCTATGACTTGTCAGGTAAGTTGTTGATTAAGAATGCCGTTGGTAATGTCGTTCAGTTTGAGGTAGATTTCAGCTCTTTTGCGAAAGGCACTTATCAATTAGAAATCATTACTAAAGATTCTAGAGCGATAAGAAAAGTGATTAAGCATTAAATAATTAGATGGAAAACATACTTTAGCTGTTGAATATCAGTTCTAGTACAAATGTTTTTGCCTCGGCTTTTCACTATTCTTTCATTACTTGCGATTGCGGCATCAAGCTTCGGGCAATTTTCCATAAAAGGACAAGTAGTTGAAAAAGGTACCGATGAGCCATTAGCCTTCGTAAATATTGTGGTTAACGGTTCAATTAGTAACTATACTTCAACTGATATAGATGGATATTTCTATTTATCGTCTCCTGACAAAATAGAAACAATCACGTTCTCATTTACTTGGTATGAAACACTTGAGTTAAAAGCAGCCGAAGTAGGTAATTTTTTAAGCATGAATGTGAAACTCACACCGAGTGTTGATCAACTCGGGCAGGTGACAATTCTTCCTGGAGAAAATCCGGCCAACAGGATCATTAGAAACACCATCAAAAACAAGAATCAAAACAATCCGAGAAAGATTGATTCTTACCGTTATAAATCCTACAACAAAGTGGTCTATGATATGGGCACGGCTGATAGCCTGATGTCTTCAAAACTGAACAAGATGTTCAAAGGAGGTCATTTCATGGTGATGGAATCAATGACCGAAAAGAAGTACAAGGCTCCTAATTTTGAAGAGGAGATTATAACAGGAACAAAAGTATCTGGTTTCAACTCACCGACATTTGGACCACTTGCAACCGATTTGCAACCGTTTTCATTTTACGAAGAGCTGATCAAGATTTTCGATATCGACTATCTAAATCCAATCGCGAATGGGAGTTTGAATAAGTATAAGTTTCGCATTGAAGATACCATCCTCCATTTCGCGGATACCACCTTCATTATTTCCTTCCAACCAAAGCCGAAAAAGAACTTCGATGGATTAAAGGGATTGCTATACATCAATACCAATCAATTTGCCGTACAAAATGTAATCGCAAGTCCATTTGAAAAAGGCTTAGTAGACGTCAAGATTCAACAAGAATATCAATTAATTGATGGGAAGCAATGGTTCCCGAAAGAGCTGAATTTTGAGTTTATGATGATTTCTGGAGATAAAGATATGGAGGAAGATGACGAGGCCTTTGGATTAACGATCTCTTCAAATGGTAAAAGCTATATCACGAATGTTCAGTTGGACGTACCATTCAAGAATCGAGATTTCGGGTTGGTTGCTGTTAAGTTAAGTGACGATGCAAACGAGCATGATAGTACGTTTTGGGTAGAGAATAGACATCGTAAAATTACAAGTCAAGATTCAACTACTTATGTCGTGATGGACTCCTTAGGTAAAGAAATGAAGTGGGATAAGTTGCTAGTTCTATCTGAGAAACTGGGCAGTGGGAAAATACCAATTGGATTCATGGATTTGGATTTAGCAACTACGCTCATTCAGAATGAACATGAAGGATATCGATTAGGAATTGGAATGTCAACCAATGAGAAAATCTCGAAAGTCTTTTCAGTGGGAGGTTTTTATGGTTACGGTCTAAGGGATGAAAAAGTTAAATATGGTGGCCATTTTGATGTGAATGTGAATAAAAACCATGAGGTTAAAATAAAAGCAAAGTACTTTAATACGCTAGATGAACTGGGTTCTGAAAACCTCGATCAGTTTGCAGTTTCGAAGTATGGCATTCGTCAATACATGGCAAACAGATTTACTGAATCTAAAGGAGGAAGTATGGAATTGGGATTTCGGATTGCGCGATATTTCAAGATTTCACTTGAAGCAAAACAGACAGAGGAAACTCCTATGTTTGATTATCAGTTTGGAAGTAATGAGCCACAATCAACCTTCAGACTAGGAGAGTTGAGGGTGGGTGTTCGTTTTGCATTTAGAGAGAAGTTAGTTGAATCGCTTGGCCAACGGATCAGTATGGGAACTAAATTTCCAGTCATTACTTTTAACTATACGAAATCAGAACAGGGGATATTGAATAGTAGCTTCTCTTACAATCGATATGAACTTAGAATTGAGGATCAGTTTAAAATGAAAAATCTGGGAACATCCAAAATCCGAGTAGATGCAGGGTACATAGATGAGGTCCTCCCTTATAATTTTTTATTTACGGGAGAAGGTAGCTCGGCACCTAAGCGCCCAATTTTAGTGGCTAATTATTTTCAAACCATGACGCCTTATGAGTTTGTTTCCGACCAATATGTAAACGTATTTTTCAGTCATGATTTCGGCTCGCTTCTCTTTAATACAAAGAAGTTTAAGCCCCAAATAGTTGTTCATCAAAACGTAAGTTGGGGAAGGCTTTCAAATTCAAGTTTACATCAACTAGCTGACCTTAAAACGAAAGAGAAAGGGTATTACGAAGCCGGCCTACAGTTAAATAATTTACTGCGAATCAATTACCTGAATCTGGGTTATATCGGTTTAGGAGTAGGAGCTTTCTATCGATATGGGCCCTATGCTTCGGGAGTGCATTTAGATAATATGGCTTTTAAAGTAGGAGTTACTTTCAGTACGAAGTAATTAGCCCTGACGGTATTCACTGATTTCAAATAAATGTCCGTCTGGATCTCGGAAAAAGCACCTCGTCTCTGCTCCGTTTACCACTGGAGGAGTAATAAATTCAACTCCTTTTCGTTTCAAGATTTCATACGATTGCTCACAGTCTTTTACTCGAATTGTAAACGAATGGCTAACGGAATCTTTATTTTCTGGAGGCATGAAATGGGTGTTCGGTTTATCTGCCGTTGGTCCGCCACTTGTTACCAATAGCATCCAATGCCCGAGAAATTCCATTACTAAAGAGTCTCCACCGTATTCCCGAAATAATTTTGCTCCCAGCAAGTCAATATAAAACCTTTTCGAGGCCATCATATCCGAGACCACTAGTATGGTGGTAACCGCTGAATCTTCAAATGGATTGTTTTGATTTTCGCTCATTCTTTATTTCCTAGCCAGATGTTAATACTACTGTTTTTGATCATGTATGGGAGCTTGGTGATTTGGGTATTTCTTGCGTCAATTTGCTCCAAGGCTTTGAGTAAATAGATGTTGGGAGGTAGACTCTCTAGTGGGTTGTCGTTCGCTAAAATTTTCTTTAAAGTTTTACAAAGGTAGATGTTGTTAGGAAGTAGCTTGATCCTATTGTTATTAACCTGAAGAACCTCAAGTTTTGCTAGTAAGTTGAGGTTAGTCGGCAGTGTTATAAGCTTATTATGACTAAGGTTCAACTCTTTCATGTTCGCCAGCATATGCAAACTAGAAGGTACAGTGGTAATTTTATTATTGCTTAGATCCAATTTTTCCAAGTTTGTCATCATCGGAATGGAACTGTGAATCTCCGTCAGCTCTTGATTGGACAGATCTAAAGTCTTTACATCTTGAAGATTAGCTAAAGCGCTTTGAAGGTCATTGTAGACTCCGTCTTGAGCAATTGAAGAGATTACCAAGCAGGAGAGCAATGCGAATGCGTAAATGTGTTTCATGTGGCAGGTTATTCAATAATCGTTCCGTGATGGGTTTGATTTATTGAGATTGGTATAAAGTTAGTGGAAATGCTTGAGTAGATGAAATCGGCTTAGGTCTTGGTTAAGCAGATGAATTAATATTTCGGTATAAATTTTGAATATAGTGGATAATCTAAAGTTTATTATATAATTTAATCGCACCCAAAAATCACCATTAATGAAGCCACTATTCGTTTTACTAATTGCTCTTTCTACAAGTTTTAGTTATTGTCAGCAAAATGATAACGGCAATAATTTTGACCGACCATTGCGTGCTATGCACGTTTTTGCAGGTACGGCAAATGCCACTTTTGGGATGTCTAAAGGAAATTTCACAAATTCAACTACCAATTGGAAACATCCGTTCGGATATACGATTACTGGTGGAGTAGGGGTGAGCTATATGATGAAAAACTCGTTAGGACTTGAAGCTGATTTTTCATATGAGTTTAATTCTTACGTCTATAAAAATCAAAATGTCAATTTAAGTTTAGGATACAGAGCTCCCTTGGCCGATGTGAAGGTTAAGAAAATTCTTAAACCGGATGCTGAAGATTCCTTCTACTTGAAAGCAGGAATTGGCTATTTATTCGGTGGAACTGGCGGAGTTGGAAAAACGGAAACAAATTACTCGTACACGATCAACTTTGAGGCAACAAACAGCTTAGTTGGAATGTTTGAATTTGGATTTCAAAAACGAAGCGCACCTAAAAGCTATATGGATATTGGTCTAGCCTTTAGATATGGTTTTTCAGATATCATTTCTTCCACCATGTGGTATATAGATCCTGCTAATACGCTGAATAATGAATATGCAGAGGCGATAACAAAAGGGACCTACATTGGCCTAACATTTAAGTACTATGCGGTGTTTAAGGTTTGGTCTAAGAAACACAATACTTCTCGCGGAACTGACGCTAAGTTCTAATTAAAACCAAAATCCACAGGACACTTCAGGCAAAAAACTCATGCTAAAGCCTTGGTTTTCATCGTAACCATTTTCTATTAATCGTACTGGAAATCCAAGGCCAAAAGGAGGGAGTTTAACCACCGAGTTGCCAGGGTCTCTTTTAAAGTAAGTTACCCCCAAGCTAGTCTCAAAGTTTATTGAGATTTGATGGCTGTTTTGAATTTGAAAACCTATCCCGTAGTACAGGCCAGCCAGCATATTGCTTACACGACCTTCTTCCAATGTGAAAGTCGTTTTTTCAGATGAAAACATGCCGCTTAAATAAAAGTTTTGATGCACCAATCTTTTATAGGAGATGCTGCCATAGACTCCTTCCGTGCCCAGATTTTCGAAACTAAACCATCCTCCGGGTTGAACTCCTCCCTTTTTATATCCTATAGCACCTGATACTGCATTTTTATAGTCAAAATTATATTCAACGAAAAGTTTCATCGTATGAGTCCCCGCCATATCTGGAATAAACATCCCTGGATTAATACGAACATGAAAGGAGTTTGCTTTTAAGGTAGAATCGTAACTCCAAACAGATTTGTCGTTTTGAGCAAACAGCATTAAAGGAATCATAAAAAGAAGAAAGAAGAAAATTCTCATCCATTTAAAGTAGAAAATTATCCGCTAGGTGATGATACGAGTTGCAAGGAATACGTATATCGTTTCAAGCTAATAATCAGTTCGTTGCACCTAGTTCTAGAGATGAATTTGATTCGGAATACGTAGGTTGACGAAAATGTTTAAATAGGTGGAAAGTTGATGATGAGCTACCTATCTCTTGGGTCAATATCAACGTTGTCTTTGAAAAACCTATTATGCTTAACTGGTTTAAAAATTTTATCCGTTCTCGCAGGATTTTTAATTAACTCGTCTTTTGGCCTTGTTGGCCTTTTTTCAAAACCGCCACCACAATTAGGGCAGACATTCTTCAGTACCTCGTCTACACATTCTTTACAGAAAGTACATTCGTAGGTGCATATCATGGCTTCATTGCTTTCATTCGGCAATGGCTTGTTGCAGTTTTCGCAACTGGTCCTGATTTCTAACATCTGGTTAATTTAATTAATAATGGATGTTTCGCCTTATCCAGCGTTATTTTTATAATTTTCGTAAGTGAAAAATCTTCTTCTATTTATATTCTTAGCTTCGATTTCATCTCTTGGATGGAGTCAGACATCTAAGATTGCTTTAGATGGTCCAAAATATTTGCTGGCAGATTCAGTCGGTGTTGTGAAAATTGATGTAGCTAATTGCAAGTGTCGAGGAAAACTATCTTACACCATGAATGATTCTTCAATGATGGAATCAAAGAAACTGAAAGTGCGTAAATCCAAAGCAGAACTTATTTTCAATGCACCTAGTTTTATGGGAATGGTTGGAATTTATTTCAAATACCAATGTAAGAAGATGAGTTATAAAGGCGCCCATGTTTTTGCAGTAGGGAAACCTTATTCAGAACCAGTTAAAATATTTGAGATGCCGGATAAAATTGTAGCTGGCAATACGTTTCAAATAAAATTACTCAACCTTGAAGAAGGTAAAACTCGCCTGATTTGTGAAGAATGCAAGTCTATTGTAGCGCAGAAAAACAACATTTATCACTTGAATGTTGTAGAACCAGGCGAGTATGAAGTCTACATTGAAGAACTCAAAGATGGAGTTTGGGACGAAACTTATTCAAGAAGTTTTACAGCTGAATAGTCTGGTTAAGCTATTACATTAACCAGACAAACGATGTTTAAAGTCCCTAGTACAATTTCTGAAAATAGCCCTTGAATAATCTGCTTATTTGGCTTTCTTAAGCAAATGCAGCTTCTCTGTTGTACTTCCTTTGATATTCCTTCGGGGATAATCCGGCATATTTTTTAAAGGTTTTTCGGAACGCTTTTTCGTCATTGTATCCAACGTTGTACATCACCTCCAAAACATTGTCTGCAGTTGATTCAAGCTTCTTTTTAGCTGCCTCCACACGAACTCGTTGGATATATTCTAAGGGAGTGTTGGAGGTGGCTTTTTTAAATCTTCTTAGAAAACTTCTACTGTTCAAATGAATTTGATTTGCAATGTTTTCAATTTTGAGCTTGCTTTCATAGTTGGATTCAATGTGTTCTTGTGCCATTAGAACTTGCTCATCGCTATGATCTTTCTGTCCAGTGAATATGGTAAATTCATTTTGATTGACGCGATCAAAATCGATTTCAGACATCTTCGAGATCCATATAGCGGTCTCTCTTCCAAAAAATCGTTCAATTAAATAAAGTGTGAAGTTCAAAATAGAATAGGCTCCTCCACTAGAGTATATACCGTTGTCTTCACTAAATATTTTTTCAGGAATCAAGTTTACTTCGGGATATTTTTTTCTAAATAAATCATGAACCGCCCAATGCGTTGAACAATTCTTTCCGTTAATAAGGCCTGTTTCGGCTAATAGGAATGCGCCTCTACATAAACTTGCAAGTTCTGCATTATTCATTATTCGCTGTTTCTTGATCCAATCAACAAAAGGTTGATTGGCAGCAATCGTGTGTTCTAAATCTCCACTAATTGGAGATATGATAATTAAATCAGTTTTCTCTATTGATGAAATTGAGCCCGTGGGCTGCAACGTAAAAAGCTCTTGATAAGTAACCGGTTGTTCAGTTAGCCCAACTAAATCAATTTTAAACAAAGGCGAAGACAGACCATTAATTTTTTGATGTCGGCTGTTCGCCATGGTGAACAAGTTGTACGGACCTATTATGGTGTCAACTACGCTGTTTTCTTGTGGAACGATAATGCTGATGTGTTTCATAAAAGCAAAAGTAATTCAAAAAGGTGTCGTAAACAACCCTCTAAGTAGTCGTTTTCACACCTTAAAAAAGTGTAATAACGTCAATATGTTTGTAGTGTTGAATCGTTAAAACAATAATTATGAATGAAGTAGCAATAGAATTACCAACGTTTATGCAAGAGCCAATTCAAATTGGAGATGAAATAAGCATAACTGGAAAATGGATCCCTAAAACCAAAGGCGGAATCTTTCGAAAATCAGAAGATTCAAGAGAAATGCTAAAGGAATGGGAAGATATTCATACTGATGGTAAGAACCACCCGGGTATGTTGTCTACAGAGATTAATCATGCCATCGGTCAAGATGCAGTTTTAGTCCACCACATTTTTAAAAATGATGAGTCGTTATTAAATTATTTTACTCAAACAGCTGGAAACCATTCGGCAGCATTGCACAAAGTTGCTAAGCCAGATTTCCACTTGATTAGAGGAATGAAAGTTTCGGAGCAAACAAGGAATGCCCTAACAGACAAAGGGGTTAATGGAACTTTTGGGGAGTACTTATATGGATTCGTGAAAAACGATTATCAACAGCCAAACGCGTCAACGGCCGTTCAGGTGACTGCAAAATGGACTTGTAAAGAAGGGCAAAGTCTCGAAGAGTTGAAAAAATGGTGGCTTACAGTTGGTTCAGAAGCGCATGAGGTAGAAGAAGGAATGATTCGATTTGAAGTCTACCAAGTTATCGGTGAGGATGCACTGATTATTCATGAAACTTTTGAGTCAAGTGATGACTTGAAATTCCATCTTACAAAAGGAATGGCTGCCAAGTATAAAAAAGAAATCGATCAAGTTGCCGCTCCTGAAAACTACTTTTTTAGAGGTCCGGTTTCTTGGACCATCAGAACTTATTCAAAATTCATGGGCCTTCCGGCAACATATTCTAGTCGAGGAAGCCACTATACAGCGGATGGAGGCTCAATGAGTGAAGGGAAAATTAATCTTAAAAACAACAATAGAATGAAAAATCAAGAAGTAATGGTAGTGTATTCATGGACTGCCAAAGAGGGAAAATCAAATGAATTGAAAGCGATCTATACTGAAGTGACAGATCAAATGAAATCGAATGAGCCAGGCGCTTTGAATGTGCAGTGTTATTTTGATGAATCGAATTCAAAGCTTGTGGTTAAGGATTTGTTTTCTGATGCAGGAGCTGTAGGATTTCATTTAGGAACTACTGCGGCAGGGCACTTTAACAACCTATTATCAATAGCAAACCCGGGTGAGTTCTTGTTTTGTGGAGATATTCCTGAAGAGATGAAGGCTTCAGCAAAAGGAATGGGCCTTAATGCTACTTTCGCTCCTGCTGTATTTGGCTTTGAGAGAAATTGAAATCTGCATATATTGGTAATGAAACGGAATGAGGGGAAACCTCATTCCGTTTTTTGTTTTAATTAAATTTCGGAAACGGTTTGGTAGGTTGGGCCCTGTACTTTAGGTTTTGTTAGCATTCGTTTTCTTCCTATAAACAACAACAGATCCAGCGGAAAAATCGTGAATTGCTCTCCTTTTTTTGTTGGACTTAACCATTACAGAAATTAATGAAATCCAGCCCAGCAAGGCCTTAATTGTATATCGAATAAGAGCCAGAGGTAAGATAATGTTCTTGTTTTCATTGCTTTCTCTTTTAACCTTAATTCCAATAATCAAATGTCCAATTGTACCACCGAAAAGGCTTGTGAAGATTGGATCGTATAACCCAAAAATGAATATCATCGTCCATATTCTATAGGGGTCAGGTACATTTTCGAAAGCAGAGAAAATATAGGAAGCAGCAAACATCATAAGAACTATGATTATAGAATCTGCGAATACTGCTTTAACTCTTTCTATTAATCCAGGGTAATTTTCGTGGCTCATTTATGAATGCTAACGTTGAGTATAAGCGGTCGTTTTAATGCCGCTTATACATTGTTGGGCTTAGTTTATTTATACCAAAATAGATATTTAATTCTAATTCTGAAATTTCGCTGTTACCCTATCACAATACTCAAACAATTTCTTAGCATCATCCATGTTTCGTGCACTTTCCGCTTCTTTCGCCACCGAACACTCGGCATAGTAGGCTCCTCCTACTAATTGAACATCAGGGATCGTTGCCACCATCACTTGCGTTGCTGCTCCTTCCTCTGGCTCTTTCATTGAAAAAACAGCCAAAGGATGTTTGAGCATGAAAGAGAGTTTTTTTCCAATAGTCATGTGTCTTCCTAAGTTCGTCTTTACAACGCCAGGATGCACAGAAACAGCGTTAAGTTGTGGGTATTGTTCGTGAAAGTACTTTGCGAGCAGGATGTCACCAAGTTTTGACTGCTGGTATCTTAGCGTAGTGTTATAGTTTGATTCATCTATATGGGTAATGGCCTCCAAATCAATTCTTGGAGCACCAAGTCTAGTGTGACCTTTTGATGAAAGCCATACCTGTCTTTTGGTCATATCGACAAGTAATTTGGCAAGCAAAAAAGGACCAATTACATTGGTTCCGAATTGCAAATCAAATCCATCTTTAGTTTTTCCAGGAGGGGTAAACATAACTCCAGCGTTGTTAATGAGACAGTCTACCTGTGCATAGGTTTCTTTAATATAATGGGCGAACACTCGAACGGACGCTAGGTTACCAAGATCCAAGGTATGTGCTATATCAACTTGCTGATTCTCGAATATTAAGTCTGGCTTTTGCTTCAGGGTATGTAAAAATGTTGCTTGCGTTTGAGCATTACGACCAGCTATAATAACTGTGGCTTTTGCTCTTAAGAGGGCTTCTGTTGTTATAGCTCCGAGACCTGAGTAGGCTCCAGTAATTAGATATACTTTTCCAGAAAGGTCTTTATCACTTACAAGGTCAAATGCGTTTTTCTTCATGATTTCTTTATTTAAATTTATAATACAAAGAAACAGTACCTCGTAATCGTGTACCTATCCATTTCGCGGTAAGTCGTATTCAATTCGCAGTTAGTTCAAAGTCCGGTACTCACTTGGGCTCATCCCCGTTTTTGATTTGAATAGCTTGCTGAAATTTTGAGGATATTCGAATCCGAACTTATAAGCGATTTGACTAACGGGTTCAGAGGAATTCAGAAGTACGGTCTTCGAGCGTTCTATCAGTTGAGTATAAATGTGATCTTTAGCACTTTTACCTGTTTCGGTCCTAAGCAGGTCGCTACAATAAGGACCTGACATGCTCAATGCTTCTCCGCATTGATCTATAGTTGGAATTCCTTTCTCCATAATCTCATCCGACTCGAAATAAGAGCGTAGGTATTGGTTGAATTTGGATACCAGGTCTTTGTTGAAATTGGTGCGGGTGTAAAACTGCCTGTCGTAGTATCTGCTGCTGTATTTCAATATGGTCTCCAGATTTTGAATGATCAACTCTTGCGAGTGCCTGTCCATGTTTTGTTCTAGTTCTTCCTCAATAGTATCAACAAGCGTATTGATGAATTTACGCTCCTTTTCGTTTAGATGGAGAGCCTCATTGGTGTCATATTCAAAGAATGAATAATTATGGATCATTTCTCCCAGGGTAGATTTTCTTATGAGGTCAGGATGGAATAGAATGGTCCATCCTTCAGATGCCGTTCCTTTGCCTGCAAATTCAGCGGCATGTGAGAAGTTTGCAATCTGGCCCGGCCCTATAAAGATCATAGTTCCTTCTTGAAAATCGTAGGAATTACGACCATATTGAAAGCTGCCACTTATTTCCCGTTTCATGGCCATGTAGTAAAGGTCGCTGGTGAATTTCACTTGCGTCAAGTCAACATTTACTTCTGGCCACCTGCGAATAATGGTGATCAATGGATGTGGGGGAGTCTCTGCCAGTAGGTACTTATATACCTCAGCAATACTCCTAATATGTATAATTCCTTTGTTCATTTAACTCTTCTTTTCAGCCCAAAATTAATCTGACTCTATAAGTTATCGCTATTTGATTCCCAGAATGATGAATACATTTCGCAGGTAACACCTATTTGTAATTAAGCCCAACGTTTGGAATAAAGATAGTACCTCCTGAGGTAACGAAGGGTATTAGCTTTATTTCTTGTTAGAGTGTCGTTTTTTATTCTTGGATATGATCAATACTTCGTTTGTTAACGAATATATATGCTAGAATAATCGTGTCCTCTTGAATTTCGTAATACAACGTGGTTTGCTTAGATAAAACAGCTTTTCTAAATCTAGAGTTGTATTCAGAAACAGGAAATAGTTTAGGACTTGATGAAATAAGTTTAATGTGCTTGACCAGATGTTGCTTAAAGGTATTTGACTCTCTTTCGGTCCACTTTTCACTTAAATACTCAAGGATGTCTTCAAGGTTCTGAATAGATTCTTGCGACCATAATACTTTATAGGCCATATTTACTGCTGACTTCATCATGAGAAACAACTCGTCCATTGTCGATATCATTGGCAGCACGATTCAGTCCTGCAATAATTTGCGGATTTTCATCTTCAGTCGAATTTCTTGAGTCTTTAACTATTTTAAGATATTCAATAGTTTCGTTGTCAAGATTTGTCAGCCAATTAATCAACTCTAGTTTTATTGCTTCATGTCCCATTTAGCAGTTTTATTATAAATGTACGATTATTCAGTAGTATTGTTACAGTAGTTACGCATGCACTCTAACGTTTAGTATAAAGTTAGTGAATGAAATGAACTGGCTTTATACGTTGTTATGCTCAGTTCTGTTTTATTACTGGATATCGTTTCTTTCGTATCACGTTTCCATCCTCATCTAGAACATCGACCAGCCCATTTGCCTTACCATCAATGAAAGGCACCGACTGATACAGTTTACCAGAATTATAATAGATGTTCATTTTCACAGGTACTCCATCCTCATACCAGTGTCTAGATAAAATTGGGGCTCTTCGCATTTTAGGTACATACCTGAAGCAAATCCCTGTAAATGGAGTTCCTCCTTTTTTCAAAGTTGAGAATCCATTCTCATCTCTTTTGACAATTTTTGAGCATTCGCATTCTTCATCTTGGCCAAAGGAAAGGCCATTAAAAAATAGGATTAGAAGAAGTATCCACAAGGTGCGCATAAATTGAGTATAACGTTTAGGCTAAACTGCGTTTAAATGCAGTTTAGGTTTTGTTGTAGCACGTTTATCTTATTTGAGTTCTTTCATTATTTCGGTTGTAATATCCTTTCTAGGTTCGAAAAACCATTGGCCATATG
>Ga0316202_10000300_pt1 | contig 62461 bp, 58 predicted proteins | sample 3monrhotite_MG_FD_204934 | JGI IMG/M metagenome (GOLD analysis project Ga0316202, IMG submission 204934) | Microbial mat bacterial communities from mineral coupon in-situ incubated in ocean water Damariscotta River, Maine, United States -... | ecosystem: Environmental > Aquatic > Marine >...
GCAATAATTTTCAAAATTCTGTAATTTGTCATTTTAGTTTTAACTTTTCTTAAATACTTTTCCGTTTTAGCTCTTAAATCTTGCGTTTCAATGAGTTTTCCGATTTCATTGCTTTTTCCGCTGTTTTGCTCAATTCTTTTCGTTTCAACTCATAATTCCGTAATTGTGCTAAAATCATTCCGTTTCATTGAGTTTTTCACGTTTCAACTTTCATTTTTTGATTTATTGCTCAAATCTTACCGTTTCAATTTTCATTCGGCGCGTGTGTCAGACTGTCTAACTTTTTTAAACTCATAAAACTCAAATTAGGAATTTCAGAGGAAATTCCGCCATGACTTGCAACGGGTTTGAATATGACAAGTAAGGGAGAAAAATCGGTAGATTTTTCAGCCTAGTAACTTGCGCAAGTAAAAATACACAAATTTTTGAAATTAAAAATCAAGCCCTTATTTGTTTTATGCGGTGTTGCAAGTTGTGGTTTTTGAGTTCAGATTAATCTATTTTGTTATAACTCAAACCGTTTCAATTTGTTTTTCATATCAACTTTCAATTCCGCAATAATTTTCAAAATTCTGTAATTTGTCATTTTAGTTTTAACTTTTCTTAAATACTTTTCCGTTTTAGCTCTTAAATCTTGCGTTTCAATGAGTTTTTCCGATTTCATTGCTTTTTCCGCTGTTTTGCTCAATTCTTCTAGCTTCAATTCATAATTCCGTAATTGTGCTAGGTCATTCCGTTTCAATGAGTTTTTCCGATTTCATTGCTCATTTTCCGATTCTGTGCTCAAATCTGACCGATTCAATTTTCATTCGGCGCGTGTGTCAGACAGTCAAGCTTTTTTTAACTCATAAAACTCAAATTAGGAATTTCGGAGGAAATTCCGCCATGACTTGCAACTGGTTATATCATTTCAAATATAACGGTTTATAATTAATAATTTCCGGATAAACGCATGTTTATGTTGTTTTTATCGGTGCTAACTAAACTCTTTACTGCCAAGTCTAGCGGACTTTCAATGTTTAGTAAATCTTTTTTACTAACGTGCGTATATATCATGGTGGTTTCTGGTTTTGCATGGCCTAATAATTCTTGAATATAACGTAAATCAATACCGTTTTCTAATAAATGTGTAGCATAACTATGTCGTAAAGTATGTGGCGTTACTCTTTTTGTAATTCGTGCAATTTTTGTTGATCTATGTAAAAATGCTCTTACACTTTCAGCACTGTACTGCTGAAAAGGTTTTCCTTCAACAAAATAGGTTCTGGGGTTGTAACTCATTAAATAATTTTGCATCAACGGAATAAAACTTTGTGCTAAAATAATATTTCGGTCTTTTCGCCCTTTACTATTTTTAACAGTTAACTGTCTTCGGTCCACATCAATATGCTTCAATTCTAAATGTAACAACTCACTTATACGTAAACCTGCACTATAAATCATTGCCAAAACAGCTCTGTGTTTTAAGTTTTTTGTATAACGCAGTAAATCAATTACTTCTTCTTTTGAAAGTACTGTTGGCAATAAACGGCTCTTTTTTGGTCGCTTTAATGCAACTTCTTCAATGTTACATTCAGGATAAAAAGCTTTAAATAATTTAATAGCACTTATAAACTGCCGATGTGTACTAATACTATATTTTCTAGGTATAAAAACGTCTTCAATAAACTGCTCCACATCTCTATTGGTTAAGGTGTTAAGTGGTGTGTCCTTTACATAATTAATAAAATCGGCAACAAACGTAAAATAGGTTTTAACCGTACTTTCACTATAACATTTACCTTTTAAATACTTTACATACGCTCTAATAATAGTTTTATTTTCTTCTGAAATTTCACGAGGTCTCCGTTCGGTTTTAATTTTGAAGTTCATATTATACACAGAATCATCTAACTTAAAAACAACATCATTTTTAAGTGTTTGCTTTATAATTTCTATATTTTTAGAAGTATAATCTGTATACCAACCTTTTAAAGTCTGACTCCATAAATAACCTTCTATATTTCTAACTTTTGAAATAATAGCTTCATTATAAGGAAATACTAATAGTAATCGTACCTTTTTTCGATGGAGTACCTTTTTTAAAAGTAGTGAAGGTTTAATAAGTAAAGATGTTTTCATAGCATTTCAAAATTACACTTTTAAAATTAAATTTTAAAGAACTTTACTAAAAAACTATGTTTATTTGTGCAATTTAATTAAGTTGTTGAAATACAATATGTTATAAATAATAGTGTTCATGAGTTAAATTTACTTAATAAATCTTGTCACGAATGCGTATAAATCTTGTCAAGTATACGCATAAGTTTTGTCAAGTATGCGTATAGATTGTGTTCATATACTACATAAAATGTTTAAATTATGTACTATATTTTAGTGAATAATGTAGATTAAATTATAGAATTAAGTAGTATATTTACAAGTTGTTGTAAAATCCTTTAGAATCAAGGTTGTAGAAGCATTTATAAATGTAATAAATAAAGAGTGTTTAAACAGCCTTTTTTAAGTTTATTTATAAACAATTTAATAATGAATAACAGCGAATCAATAATTAACAATTTAGCATGGCAATACGATACCGAATAACCAAAAGAACCAATACCATTTCAAGTATTAAAAAAGAACAATTTATAATGCAAGCCGTTAATACAGGTACTATTGATATCAAAAGAATAAGTCAGGAAATTAGTACGGAAGGTAGCTTAAGCATTCCTGATGTAGTAGCAGTAATCACAGCTTTGGGATTAAAATTGCAACAACATTTAGAAGACGGAAAAATAGTTGATTTAGGCGATGTTGGTAAATTTAAAATTGGTTTTCAAAGCAAAGCATCTGATCAAGCCAGTGATTTAACACCTAAAAGAAATATTAAAAAATTTCATTTAAACTACCAGCCTTCATTAGAAATAAAACACCGATTAAAAAAAGCAATTACCGTTTATAAAGAAGGAAGCAGAAGTAAGGACTAAAAAATAAATAGGACAACTTTAGTTCCAACATCATTTCTTAAAGAAAAAATTAAAACAATTCCCCTCTTCAGAGGGGTTAGGGGTGTGTTTTAATGTAGATATTGAAAATTGTTTCAACTTTTAAACCAGAGCAACTGTTGAATTGCCTACACTAAGCTCAATATAGGCTAAGGCGAAGTGTCATTCCCAGCTTGGTTCCTGAGCGGAGTCGAAGGATGACTGGGAATCTTTCAAATAAATATTCCAATCTGATTAACGAGTCTAAAACCAACAGATTACATAGTACTTGCTGAGTGATAAGTACTTATTCAGCTTCTACAATTATAATTTTTTCATCAACATCATCAGCACCGTGTGTTAGTTTTTTCAATTTTTTAACAAAAATGATTAGCAAGAGTCCAAATGAGGCACAGAATATAAAAACACTCATAAAAATGGTATATTCTCCTGCATTTTGTGCTGCTTCGCCAATATAACCAGCTAATTTATTTCCAATTCCTGAAACCATAAAATAGGTTCCCATCATAAGAGAAGCATATTTCACAGGTGCTAATTTGGTGATAAAAGATAAAGCAACGGGCGATATACTTAACTCGCCAATTACGTGCAACAAATAGGCGCCAAACAACCAGTAAATAGATGCTTTTCCGTCTAAAGAAACCGTAGTCTGAATAGCAGCTTGTGTTAGTAATAAAAATCCTAACCCAGTAATTATGGTACCTAAACCCATTTTAAATAGGGAGGAACTTTCTTTCCCTTTTTTTCTCCAACGTGTCCAAAACCAAGCCACCGGAACACCAAATAAAATAACATAAAATGCGTGCAATGCTTGTAAAAAACTTGTGGGTACTGTAAAGCCAAATAGCACTCTGTTAATTTTATCACGTGCATATAAATTCATAAGGCCTCCAGCTTGTTCATAGGCTCCCCAAAATACAATGACAATAATAAACGACAGTATTAAAACAATCATTCTATCTTTTTCAATAGCGGTAAGAGGTACTTTTTTATTGGTTCCTTTTTCTCTAACTACAGGTACAAAATTACCTACATCTTTTAAATATTTTTGTCCCCATATATACACAATCTGACCAACGGTCATTCCAATACCAGCCAATCCAAATCCGTAATGCCAGTTAATCACTTCACCCACATAACCAACTATTATAGGTGCTGCAAAGGCACCAATGTTAATTCCAATATAAAATATAGTAAAGGCGGTATCTCTTTTAGCTTCCCCTTTGTTATACAATCCACCAACCATAGTTGAAATATTAGGTTTTAAAGCACCAACACCAAGCACAATTAAAACAAGCCCTGAATAAAAGGCTGTAATGTTATCAAAAGCTAAGATAATATGTCCGGCTACAAGCAAAAACCCACCTAACATCACCGTTTTTTTCTGACCTAAGAGTCGGTCAGCCAATAACCCTCCGGGTACCGATAAAACGTACACAAACATGGTATACCATCCATAAAGTTCTAAAGCTGATACTTTGTCCCAACCTAATCCAGCATTACTGTCTGTTGCCTTAGCTGTTAAGTACAAAATTAGAATTGCACGCATTCCGTAATATGAAAAACGTTCCCATAATTCTGTAAAAAATAAAATGTATAAGCCTTTAGGATGTCCCCACAATATTTGTTCTTGATTTTTTTTTGCCATAGAAGTAATTAATTTTTTAAAAGTGATAAATATACTATTTTAATATTTGTCGTCAAGTATCTTAAATTCTAAGCTTTAAGGGATTTTAGAAATGTTGAGAACAATAATTTAAGTATTAAGGTTGCGATGCTTTTTTTAATTAAAAAAGTTGTTAAACCCGTTGTGCATTATTAATTATTATTTTAAGCTCAACGTCAGATTGAGTGATTTTTGATAAAAAATTGTATCGAGAACTACTCTTTATCATAAAATTTCTATTCTCGATACTAATTTCAACCCTAATAGGGGTTGGAATTCACTCGTATTGACGAAATTTATAATAATGCACAACGGGTTTGTTAAGTATAACCATATGAAATAGTTGTAATTTATTTGATTGTTGCAATGAAAACTAAATAAAATTGCAGTAAAATTATTGTTTCAAAAGGCTTTGTTGAACAAGAAAAATAATAGCTTCTACAGAAGTTTTGGTTATAGCAAGAACTAATAAATTAAAATAGAAGGAGTTTAAATACCTTCAATTTTTACTTTTGTACTGCTAAAATCAGCATTGCCAGTTAAAGTATCCATATTTTTAGGATTTGTTAAATCGTTAATACTAACGCCAGCGTGTTGTTGTGCAATTTCTAAATTTGTTCCTTTTCTGTGATGTCCCCAACCGTGAGGGATACTTACTACGCCTTGCATTATTGTATCGGTAAGTTCAACAGGAAGTTTCACCTGCCCAACGTCTGATGTTACTTTTACAAATTGGCCTTCTTTAAGGTGTAATAAATTTGCATCTTTCGTATTTATAAGTAAAGTACAACGCTCTTTTCCTTTTACCAGCCGTTTATAATTGTGCATCCAAGAATTATTGGAACGTAAATGCCGTCTGCCAATTAATGAAAAAGGAAATGCTGAAGTTGTTTCAGTTTCCCATTGGTTTAGTTTAAGGTTTAATCGTTCTAAATCTTTTAAAAATAGGGGATGAGCCAATGCTATTTTTTTGTCTGAAGTAAATAAACGCTCTGGTAATTGTGGCTTTAAAGCACCAAAATCTAATCCGTGAGGATATTTTTTTAGTGTTGAAACAGTTAATTTAGGGTCTTTATAACTGCTAAATTGAAGCATATAATCTAAGGTTTGTTCTAAATTCATCCGATTTTCTTTTCCTGAAAATCGTTTGGTTAATTCTTTTAATACTTCCCAATCGTGACGTTGTTCTTCGGTTTTTTCAAAAAGTGCTTCTGAATATTTGGCCGTATTTCTAATCGCAAACTGATGAAAAATTAAATCGTACAAAGGTGTTTCTAATCCCGTTGTGGTTGGTAGAATGATATTGGCATATTTTGTGGTTTCATTTAAATAAATATCAATGGCCACCATATATTCTAAACTTTCAAAAGCTTTTTCTAATTGTTTGCCATTTGGAGTTGATAAAACTGGGTTTCCGGCAATAGTAAGCATTGCTTTTATTTGATCTGCTCCCGGTGTTAATATTTCATCAGCCAGTGTAGCTACTGGAAACTCGCCTGTAAATTCAGGTAATTTATGAACGCTACTTTGCCGTTTGTTAAAACTTCCTGTTTTCCCTGTTCGTTTAGACATTCCAACAATATCAACAATAGGTTTGGTAAACAGCGCGCCACCTTCGGTATCTAAATTACTAGTTACACAATTTAATACAATTACTAACCATTGACATAAACCACCAAATTCTTGCGTAGATAAGCCCATTCTACCATAGCAAACTGCCGTTTTTGAAGTAGCGAAATCACGTGCTAATTGTTGTATTTCTTCAGAAGTAAAACCAATAATTTTGGCTACTTTTTGAGGTTTATAATTTTTTACAATTTTTTGAATCGTTTCCAATCCATTTGTATGTGCTTCAAGATGCCCTAAATTTTGTAATTTTTCTTCAAAAATAACTTGAATCATACTTAATAACAATAAAGCATCTGTTCCAGGTTTTATAAAATAATGCTTATTTGCAATTTTTGACGTTTCTGTAAAACGAGGGTCAACCACCACCACTTTTCCTCCACGTTTTTTAATTGCTTTTAATCGGTTTGAAAAACCGGGAGCAGTCATAATACTTCCGTTAGAAACCGCAGGATTTCCACCCATAATAAGCATAAAATCAGTTCGGTCTATATCAGGAATTGGAAGCATTAAATAATGTCCAAATAGCATTAATGAAGCAAAATGGTGTGGTAATTGATCAACGGATGTTGCCGTGTATTTCTGATTAGAACCAATACTTTTAAGAAATGACGCTCCAAAAAGTGTTAAACCGGTATTGTGAACTGTTGGATTGCCTCTGTACGATCCAATGGCATTTTTACCATATTGTTTTTGAATACGTTTAAATTCGGTTTCAATTTCGTTAAATGCAGCTTCCCAAGAAATAGCAATCCAACCTTTTTCTGTTCTTTTAATGGGTGTTTTAAGTCGGTTTTTATCCGTATATAAATCAGCTAAAGCAGTCGATTTCGGACAAATATGCCCTTTGCTTAAAGCATCTTTTTTATCTCCTTTAATAGAAATAATGGTATTATTTTGGTATTTAATTTCTAAACCACACATAGCTTCACAAAGGTTACAAGTGCGGTAATGCGTTTTAAGTTCTTTCATTATTCTACAGTTTCACACGCAATTAAACCTCCGTATTCTAGCGCAATGGAACGATCGTTGGCAATGATTTGGTATGTAGGATTTGAAACCATCTCAAAAAAACTAGCTACAGAACGATATTCAACAATGAAAACTACATGCGGTTGATTCTCTAAATTTCCAATTACGCTAGTATGCACATTTCCTTTCCAAATTAATTTAGCTTTAGCTTTAGCTACAAAAGGAGCCACATTTTTAAAATAACGAGCATAGGCTTCTTGTCCAGTTTCATTAGTGGTCGTTCGTTTTTTAAATCGAATAATATTAAGCATTGCTAAAGGTTTATCTTTTGGATAGGTTTTTAACTGATTTAATTGTGCTTCTGTAGGATGAATTTGAGTTGTTAACATGGTATATTTAATTTAGTAGTAATACTATTTATTTAACCCGTTGGATGCAATTAATTTTTGACTATAATTTTTCGTCAGTTCGAGTGATTTTCGATAGAAAATCGTATCGAGAAAAGAAAAATTATTGTTAAAAAAGATTCTCGATAAATTTTTTGTTCAGTTTTTACTACACAAAAAACACTACCATTGACGTTTTTAATAATTGCACTCAACGCGTTTTATTTAAATAATTTGTTTCATTAAAATAATAATTAGGTAAAAAATGAATCCTTATTTTTGTGAAATTACAAAAAACATTTTTTACATTTACAAATACGTAATAACTAAAAATTAATTTTTTAAAAATATAAAATTATGGCAAAAAGTCAAGATTCAAGAAAAACCGTAAAAAAAGAGCCAGCTAAAACTGCTAAAGAAAAAAAGGCAGCAAAAAGAGAAAAGAAAGCTGCTAAAGGATAATTTTTAAGTTGAAGAGGCTGTCTAAAAAGTAAAATTTACGTCAACCTGAACCTGATTACTCACTACATTTCATTTTAAAATTAATGTATTCGTGAATCTTCGATTTCAGGTTCTCATAGTGGTTGATTATGAGTATGATGAGATTCTGAAATAAATTCAGAATGACGGATTTCAATATTTTTTAGACAGCTTCTTTTTTTTTGAAGATTAGTTAGATTCCTCTTTATTTTTTTGAATAATAGCTTTAAGGCGTTTCATATGCAATTCTTTAGCTTCTTTTAATTTTGCCTTTTTTTTGGTCATTAACTTAACGTGTTTTGCTTTGTTTTTTTGTGTTTTTTGGGTGTCCTTTTTTAGCCATACTATTAGTAACTTTTTACCAGTTTGTAATATTTAATGAGTGAGATTAATGAGACAATAGCCCAAACTCCTTCTAAAATTATAAAAGGTACATAGTTTAATAAGATAGAAGCCAAACAAGCTATGGAAGCTCCAATGAAGTTTAAAAGAATAAAGTATAAATTTTTGTTGGTAATAATATCCAATATATTTAAAATATAAGCAAGTAGAATTAGAAATACTCCAATAAATCCTAACCAATCTGTTGTATTCATAATTTTAAGTTTTAGGTATCAATTCAAAAATTGGTTAAAATTTTACATCCATTTTGACATTAAAAACACGCTGTGTCATATAATTAGGAATGCCATAAAACTGTTTAGAATATACATCGCGTACCCAAGTGTTTGTGATCGCATTTTGAATATCGAACATATTAAAGATTTCAAAACCAACAGAAAATTCTTTAAAGTTACTTTTCCAACCGCTATTAAATTGATTTTTAGCATCGGTAAAAACATAGGAGATTCCTAAATCGGCTCTTTTGTAAGCATTTAACCTATTTTGATATTTGTATGGATCAGCATAGGAAGGTGATCCCCCAGGAACACCCGTATTAAAAACTAGATTTAAATACATTTTAATATTTGGAATATTAGGAACATAATCTTGAAACAACATGCCAAATTTAAACAGTTGATCGGTTGGGCGTGAGATATAACCTCTGTTAGCACTATTTTCTTCGGTTTTTAAAAAACCAATACTTATCCAACTTTCTGTACCAGGAACAAATTCGCCATTTAATCTTAAATCTAAACCAGTAGCGAAAGCTTTCGCATTGTTGTTGGCACTGTATCTAATTTTAACATTATCAACCGTATAGGTATTTACATTGGTTAAATTTTTATAGTAAATTTCTGAAACTAATTTAAAAGGTCGATCCCATAATTTAAAACTATAGTCATTTCCTAAAACCACTTGTATAGATTCTTGTGCATCAACAGTTGGAACAACAATTCCTTCTGTATTTCTAAGCTCTTTGTAAAATGGTGGTTGATTGTACATTCCACCTGAAATTCTAAATAACATATCCTTATCCCAATCTGGTTTTATGGAAAACTGACCTCTAATACTATAAATTATTTGGTTGCTAGTTTCAATTGCATCCCCATTTACATTCCAATTATGTGAGCGTATACCTAAATTATACCAGATTTTATGATGATTCCATTCCGTATTTTTACTGTATTGAGCAAACCAAATCAATCGGTCAATGGTTGTATTATTTTTAGCTTTTATACGTTGGAAAGGGGTTATTTTACCAATAAAGGATTCGTATGGTTGATTGTTTGAAATAAGATGAGGAGGGCGAACACTAAACCCAACTGAGTCTATAACTTCCCATTCATTAAGTCGGTCTTTGATAGCTTCTTTTTGGTATTTAACACCAAAATCTAATTGATGCTTGTTTTTTTTATAGGTAGCTTTAAATTCAATATTGCTAATTAATGCATCAATATCGTTTCTCGCATGACTTAATTGTGAACCAATTCCTTTTGAAAATTCAACATTACCAAAATCGTTTGAACCAAAATCGTTATTAACTTCTCCTAAATTATAACTTGCAAGAATATCATAATACTCTTCTTCAATAGTGTGATAAGATGATGTTGTTAGACTTAAATTTAAGTTATTATTTACTGTATAACTACTTTTAAAAGCTCCAAAAAGTGTTTCAAATTTATCTTTTTCTTGCCCGTCATAATATACAATTAATTCTAAAGGATTTGAAACTGTTCCAAATTTGGTTATTCTAGTTAATGGAGTGTAATTGTAATTATTGATTGAAAAAGTTCCTAAAAAGTCAATTTTTAAATTCGAATTTACTTTGTAAGATAAAAATGTTTGTGCATCGGTAAAATTTGGATAGGATGTAGTTGCAACATCTTTGCTGTTAATAAATAAACTATTATCTCTATAGCGAACTCCTAAAATAGCACTTAATTTATTATTAAGTAAAGAGCTTTCAATAGTTGCGCTTCCACCCAATAAACTTGCATTTATGGTGGTTGCCAACGCTACTGGAGTTTTATAGGTGATATCTAAAACAGAAGAAAGTTTATCGCCGTATTTTGCTTGAAAACCACCTGCTGAAAATTTAATATTTTGTACCATGGCAGAATTCACGAAACTTAAGCCTTCTTGTTGTCCAGAGCGTACTAAAAAAGGACGGTATACTTCAATACCATTTACGTATACTAAGTTTTCATCAAAGTTACCGCCACGTACATTGTATTGTGTACTTAATTCGTTGTTGTTGTTAACGCCGGGTAACGTCATTAATATATTTTCAACACCATTATTAGCACCAGGTATTTTAGCAACAGCAGCCGTATTTATTTTAAGAAAACCTTGTGCTTCTTTTTTAGGATCTTTTAGGAGTACTTCGTCAATTTCTTCAGTTTTAAATTCTAAAATAGGATAAAACCAAAATGTTTTATTTTTTGGAATGATGACAGTTTTTGTAAAAGGGCTATAGGAAATATGTCTGAAAGTAATTTTGATTTCAAAAGCTCCCGGCACCGTTAATTGATATTCTCCTTTACTATTGGTAGTAGTTCCATAGTTTAAATAAGATATTGCAACATCTTCAATAGGTTCTTTGTTGGTATTTTTTACAATCCCTTTAATGATGGAATTTTGAGCAGTGATCGCTATTGTGTTGATTAAGAATAACGTAAGGGTTATTGTTTTTAACATGTATAATTTATTTTTTTCTAAAAAAAGTAGCATTGGTTGTGTTTGTGTTTCCAACGTTATCTGTAACCACTATTTTTAGTCCATGTTTTGCTGTTGTAAATTTTTTATCATTAAAATTATAGGTTAAAATGCCATTTTTTACATTGTATTCCAATAAAATCCATTTACCATCAATTTCGCCTCTATAGGATTTTATACCAGATTCACCATCTTTAATTTTAATTTTTAGCGTTTTATAATGCGTTAACCATTGTTCGTTTTTAAAATTATACAAGCTTATTTTTGGTCTCTCAACATCCTTTAGTAATGTGAAATTTCCCAACTTTTTTGTTGAGGTATAAAATGTTGAATTTTTTTTAACCGTTGATTCATATTGTGATTTTCCTTTTTTGTTGATATATGCAATATACAACTGCTTTTTTTCTTCAGAAGTATACTTGGATACGTTAAACGTTAAGGTATATCTTTTATTTAGAGGAACAATAGGTTTGTGTACTTTAACTATAGCATCCTTTATGTCAAAATCTAAAAAGAAGTCTTTATAAAAAGTGTTTTTAGGAAAAGCTACAGTTATGCCATTTTTAGTGAACTTATTAAAAGCCGCTCTATTAATTTTATAAGGCGTTATTATTGTTTTTTTATTAACTAAAATAGGGACTTTTTTTCCTTCTATTGGAATGGTAACTTTTTGCGTATTTCCTTTAAAATCTTCAGCAATAATTACAACCGAATAGGTTAAGCCGTCTTCAATAGTTAAATATCCATTATTGGAGGATTTAGCATACAAACTTAATTTGTTTGCAGGTTCAATATAACATTTTTGAATACGTTGATTTAGGTTTTCTAAGCGTTCATAATCAATTAATAAATTAATGTATTTACTTTCATTAAAAGAAAAAGAAGAAGCTTCAAATTCGTGAACTTTTTCACCATTTACAAACATACTTAAATTGTAAAGCCCATTTTTATTAAAGGAGCCATCTAATTGGTCATATGCATTAATTCCAAAACCAATTTTTCCAATAGCTTTTATTTTAGTTGCTAGCAAATCGCCATTTTTTAAATTTAAAAGTGAAAGCTGCGTAGGTATAGCAATACCATTTATAGATGAGTTTTCATCTAATGAATAGCCAATTAAGGTGTTTATTCTTGGTTTTTTAGAGTCATTTACTTCAATACCAAATAGCATAGGATTGATAGGTTTTTCGGTTTTAGTATCTCTAATTTCAAAATGTAAATGAGGACCAATAAACCCTCCAGTACTTCCGCTAAAAGCAATAAGTTCTTTTTTTGAAATGGGCAATGCTGTTGAAGAAGGAAACACTTGAATTTCGAAGTTTTCATTTTTGTATTGTTGCTTTTTAATATAGTCTTCTATGTGTTTATTAAATTTTTTTAAATGAGCATAAACCGTAGTATAGCCATTAGGATGTGTTATATAAACAGCTTTTCCATAACCCCAAAGCGAAATTTTAATTCGGGAAACATAACCTTCTGCAGCGGCATATACATTTAAACCTTCTTTTTGCTGCGTTTTAAAGTCTAAACCTGCATGAAAATGATTGGTTCTAAGTTCTCCAAATGTACCAGCCAAAACCAAAGGAATATCTAATGGTTTTTGAAAGTAATTGGTTGGATAGGTACTATTTATAGAAATATCTCCTTGCCCAAAAACAATGAAATTACAAAGTATGAATAGTATGTTAAGTGACTTTTTCAAAAAATTTGATTTAAAGCTAAAATACTAAATATTATGAATTATAAAACTTATATGACTACACATTTAGTATTAAAATTGATAAGTTTTTTATAAAATAAAAAAAAATAGTTGTAATATTCTTTCAAAACACTAACTTTGTAACATGTAGTTTGTATTCTTTAAGTATATATGAGTAATATAACAGAAGTTGTTAATTTAGTTGAAAATAAGCTTAAAATACTTTTAGAAAATTATAATTTTTTGAAAGAAGAAAATGAGTTATTATACAACAAAATAACAATTTTAGAAAATCAAATAGTTAAAGAAAAGCAATTGTATGATGAGATTGAAAATAAACATCAAACATTAAAAATTGCTAAAACTATAGAAGGCAGTAAAGAAGATAGAAGAGAAACAAAACTTAAAATAAATGCTTTAATTCGTGAAGTTGACAGTTGTATAAATCAATTAAGCGAATAAGATCTTTAAAATGATGGAATCTTTAAAAATAAAAGTAACTATTGCAGGAAGAGTATACCCAATGAGAGTGAAAAATGAGAATGAAGAAGAAGGGATGCGAAAAGCAGCAAGTAAAATAAACGAATTAGTTACCAAGTTTGAAAAGAATTATGCCGTTAGTGATAAACAGGATGTATTGGCAATGTGCGCTTTACAATTTGCATCATTAATCGAAATTAATGCCATTAACAATGAAGAAGATTTATTAAAAGCAACAGAAACAATGAATAACTTAAGTGTTTTAATTGATGAACATTTAAAAAAATAAGTTCTTTAAAATAAAAATAATAATAATACTGCCTACATTAGTTATTGTTTGTTAAACTCAACATTATACCTTTATAAAAGGTGAGTCTGTATGTAAAAGCAAGCCGTCTTAGAACGGATCCTTGACCATTTAGTTAGCCTTAATCTTGTTTAAAGGAGTTTTCAAAACTTACTGATGTAGGCTTTTTATATATATAAATTAAATTATGGAAGAATATATAATGCCAATTATAATTGGTATCGCAATAGGATTAGCAATAGGTTACATTGTTGCTAAATACTTAGAAAAAACAAAAGCAACTAAAATTTTAAGAAATACAAAGAGAGAAGTAACATCAATGCTTAAAGAAGCTAGAATTGAAGCTGATATTCTTAAAAAAGATAAGATTTTACAAGCGAAAGAGAAATTTATTGAGTTAAAATCTGAACATGAAAAAGTAATTATTGCTCGTGATCAGAAAATGGCGGAAACAGAAAAGCGTGTTCGTGATAAAGAATCACATGTTTCTCAAGAATTAGATAAAAATAAAAAAATAAATCTAGAGATTGTTTCTAAAATTGAAGATTACAATAAAAAAATTGAATATCTAGAGCGTAGAAATGACGAAGTAGATAAATTACACCGTAAACAAGTTGAAAATTTGGAAGTTATTTCAGGTCTTTCAGCGGATGATGCTAAGAAAGAGTTAGTTACTTCTTTAAAAGATGAAGCAAAATCTGATGCTATGGCATTTATTCAAGATTCTATTGAAGAAGCTAAATTAACAGCACAGCAAGAAGCACGAAAAGTAATTTTAAATACAATACAACGCGTTGGTGTTGAGCAAACTGTTGAAAATTGCGTTTCAGTGTTTAACATAGAATCTGATGATGTAAAAGGAAGAATTATAGGTAGGGAAGGGCGTAATATTCGTGCTTTGGAAGCGGAAACAGGTGTTGAAATTATTGTAGATGATACTCCAGAAGCAATTATATTATCTTGTTTTGATCCTATTAGAAGAGAAATTGCTCGTTTAGCATTGCATAAATTAGTGACTGACGGACGTATTCATCCTGCACGAATTGAAGAAATTGTAAAAAAGACAGAGAAGCAATTACAACAAGAAATTATTGATATTGGTAAACGTACAGTTATAGAATTAGGTATTCACGGTTTACACCCTGAATTAATTAAAACTATTGGTAGAATGAAATATCGTTCTTCTTATGGCCAAAACTTATTGCAACATTCACGTGAAGTAGCAAACCTTTGTGGTATTATGGCTGCAGAACTTGGATTGAATGCTAAATTAGCAAAAAGAGCTGGTTTATTACACGATATTGGAAAAGTTCCAGAAACAGAAAGTGATTTACCCCATGCATTGTTAGGTATGGAATGGGCACAAAAATACAATGAAAGTGCTGAAATTTGTAATGCTATTGGAGCTCACCATGATGAAATTGAAATGACTACTTTAATTGCACCAATTGTACAAGTTTGTGATGCGATTTCGGGTGCAAGACCTGGTGCACGTCGCCAAGTTTTAGATTCATATATTCAACGTTTAAAAGATTTGGAAGATGTAGCATTTGGATTTACAGGAGTACAAAAAGCATATGCAATACAAGCAGGTAGAGAATTACGTGTAATTGTTGAAAGTGAAAAAGTAACCGATGCAAAAGCAAGTGAATTGTCTTTTAGTATCTCACAAAAAATTCAGAATGATATGACCTATCCAGGTCAGGTTCGTGTAACCGTTATTAGAGAAACAAGAGCTGTAAATATTGCTAAATAAGCATCCTATTTCATGATATTGTTTGATTTAAGAATTTTAACTTAAATCACAGTTTACTTTTACTTCTTTCTTGTTCTAAATTTAATTAAAAAATCCTTATACAAATCTAAAGGAGCCTTTAAAAATTTATATTGATACTATTCTAAAATATGTGTAAGTTTCAAAACTCAAGTTTGAATTCAATCCTGAGTTTTGAAACTTACACAACATTATGGGTTAGTACCAGTTTTAAAGAAATATGACAGGTTATTTTAAAGTACCAATCATATCTTCTGGTTTTACCCAAGTGTCATATTCTTCATTAGTTACATATCCTAAACGAACAGCCTCTTCTTTCAGCGTAGTTCCATTTGCATGTGCTGTATTTGCTATTTCAGCAGCTTTATAATATCCAATTTTAGGATTTAAAGCAGTAACTAACATTAAAGAATTATTTAAAAGTTCTTTAATTCGCTCATTATTTACTTTAATACCTACAGCACAATTATCATTGAAACTTACACAAGCATCACCTAATAAACGAGCAGATTGTAAAAAATTAGCAGCCATTAAAGGTTTAAAAACATTTAGTTCAAAATGTCCTTGTGTTCCTCCAATTGTAATTGCAATATCGTTTCCCATCACTTGTGCAGCAACCATTGTTAATGCCTCAGCTTGTGTAGGATTTACTTTTCCTGGCATAATTGAACTTCCGGGTTCATTAGCAGGTAAAATTAATTCTCCAATACCTGAACGTGGACCTGAAGCCATCATACGAATATCATGAGCAATTTTGTTAAGAGATACAGCAAGTTGTTTTAACGCTCCATGGCTTTCAACAATGGCATCATGTGCCGCTAAAGCTTCAAACTTATTTTCTGCAGTTATAAATGGCAAACCAGTAAATTCAGCCATTTTTTTAGCAACCAACACATCATATCCTTCAGGAGTGTTTAGCCCAGTACCAACAGCAGTTCCTCCTAAAGCCATCTCAGCTAAATGTGGTAATGTGTTTTTTAAGGCTCTTAAACCATGATTTAATTGCGATGCATAACCTGAAAATTCTTGCCCAACAGTTAAAGGAGTCGCATCCATTAAATGTGTTCGGCCAATTTTAACAATATTTGCAAATTCTTTTGTTTTTGCTTCAAAAGTTTTTTGAAGTTTTTCTATTCCTGGAATAGTTATATCTGTAATCATTTTATAGCATGCAATATGCATCCCAGTTGGAAAAGTATCATTACTTGATTGTGATTTGTTTACATCATCGTTTGGTTGAATTACTTTTTCACCTTCACCAATTACTCTACCAGCAATTTCTTGAGCACGATTGGCTATGACTTCATTACAATTCATATTACTTTGCGTACCTGAACCTGTTTGCCAAATTACTAATGGAAATTGATCGTCTAATTTACCATCCAGAATTTCATTACAAACCGCCGAAATTAAATCACGTTTATCCTCTGATAAAACACCTAAATCACAATTTGCGTGTGCAGCAGCTTTTTTAAGGTATGCAAATCCATAGACTATTTCTAAAGGCATAGAAGCTGAAGGTCCAATTTTAAAATTATTTCTTGAGCGTTCTGTTTGAGCACCCCAATACTTATCAGCAGGAACTTTAACTTCACCCATAGTGTCTTTTTCTATTCGATATTTCATGATAGTGTGTTTATCTGTTTTAATGGTTATTTATAAGAATTGTGAGACTGAAAAATAAGTAAATTTAGGGCCAAACAAATGGATAGCTAAATTTTTTTAGTTTAAATATAAACATTAATTTCTTAAATGTTTGTAAATTATATGATGTTCAACAAAAATTTGGCATTATTAAACTTGGCTTATTTAAGCAATAAAAAGGTTGTATATGGCTATTTATAAAAATCATCACATTCTTCAATTATTGTAAATAAAAAGGATAAATAAACCTTATTTCTACCTCCTATTTTCTTCTTCCATTGTATATTTGTAAGAGTTAAAATTGAATTATAATAAAATTATATAAGATGTCTGAATTTAAATACCAAAAGCCGTTTCCTATTACAAAGGACACTACAAAGTATCGTTTATTAACTAAAGACTACGTTTCTGTTGTGGAGTTTGATGGGCGAAAAATTTTAAAAGTTGCACCTGAAGGTCTTGAGTTACTTTCACAAGCTGCATATCATGATGTGTCATTCTACCTACGTTCTTCTCACTTAAAAAAGTTAGAGACTATTCTTAAAGATCCAGAGGCTACAGATAACGACCGTTTTGTTGCTTATACCATGTTGTTAAACCAAATGGTAGCAGCAGCAGGTGAATTACCAACATGCCAAGATACAGGTACTGCAATTTGTGTAGGAAAAAAAGGGGAAAATGTGTACACGGGTGTAGATGATGCTGAATGCATTTCAAAAGGAGTGTACAATACCTACGAAAGTGATAATCTTCGCTTTTCTCAAATTGTTCCTCAAACAATGTTAGAAGAGAAAAACTCAGGAAACAACCTTCCTGCTCAAATTGATATTTATGCTACAACGGGTAATAAATATGAATTCTTATTTATTACAAAGGGTGGAGGTTCTGCAAATAAAACCTATCTGTATCAAATGACCAAGTCATTGTTAACGGAAGAAAACTTAACCAACTTTGTTAAAAAACATATTATGGATTTAGGAACTTCTGCTTGTCCTCCTTACCATTTAGCATTTGTTGTTGGTGGAACTTCTGCTGAAGCAAACTTAGCAACTGTAAAGAAGGCATCGGCGGGTTATTTAGATCATTTACCTACTGAAGGTAACGATGGCGGTCAAGCTTTTCGTGACCTTGAATGGGAAGAAAAAATCACAAAAATTTGTCAAGAAAGTGGAGTAGGAGCTCAATTTGGCGGTAAATATTTTGTGCACGATGTACGTGTTATTCGTTTGCCTCGTCACGCGGCATCTTGTCCTGTAGGATTGGGAGTTAGCTGTAGTGCAGACCGTAATGTAAAAGGTAAAATTACTGAAGATGGTATTTTTCTTGAACAATTAGAAAAAAATCCAGCACAATTTTTACCAAAAGAAGCTCCACACTTAAAGGATGCTATTGAGTTAGATTTAGATCAACCAATGGATAAAATACGTAAAGAACTTTCAAAATATCCTGTTAAAACACGTTTTAGCTTAAGAGGAACATTAATTGTAGCTCGTGATATGGCACACGCAAGAATTAGTGAAATGCTTGCTAGTGGTGAAGAAATGCCTCAGTACTTTAAAGATCATCCTGTGTATTATGCAGGGCCAGCAAAAACCCCAAAAGGAATGGCTTCTGGTAGTTTTGGACCAACAACAGCAGGTCGTATGGATCCATATGTAAATGCTTTTCAAAAAGCAGGTGGTAGTATGGTAATGGTAGCAAAAGGGAACCGATCACAGCAAGTAACAGATGCTTGTAAAGCTAATGGAGGTTTTTACCTTGGTTCTATTGGAGGACCAGCAGCAATTTTAGCAAAAAACAGTATTAAATCTGTTGAAGTAATTGACTTCCCAGAATTAGGAATGGAAGCGGTTCGTAAGATAAGAATTGAAGACTTCCCTGCATTTTTATTAGTTGATGATAAAGGGAATGATTTCTTTGCAGAATTTAAATAGCTAATAGAAAATAATATTTATAGATTAAAGACATCAGAGAACTTTGTTTCTTTGTTGTCTTTTTTTGTCTAAAAATATTTATTAAAAATAATCAAAACGCATCAATAATATTTATGATAAGACGATGATTTAATTTCATTTTATAATATTAACATGCTTAAACACCCGATTAATCTTTAGTTTTAGTTAACCTATTTCAGGAAAGTACATTATTATTTATTTAATGAAGGTTAGCAGGTTTACGTATAAAATCTTTTTTTTAATTTTTTTGATGAGAATATCATTTAATAAAAAAAATAAAAAATTATTGTTAAATTAAAAATAAATAGTAATTTTGGCTTTAAATAAAACAATTAGACAATTTAATATGGATTTATCACAGTTTTCAGGTTTTTTAATTTTCTTAAGTATTTTTACTATGGGATTTTGGTTGATGATATTTCTATTGTCTTTTGTAGTACCTTATTGGTTATTTGGAAACATTAAAGAAATTTTTAAATATAGAAAAGAAGGTAAAAATAAGAAGTAACTTATATATAGATATAAAAAAAGAGGCAATTGTAATTGCCTCTTTTTTTATGCCTTAAATTGTTCTTCTTCACCACCACCATAGCTTTTCTGAGATTGGCTTCTTTTCTTTTTTTGATTAAATCTATAGGTGAAATTTAATAATATTTGACGTTCTCTCCATTGAAATTCTCCTGTGGTAATTGTTGTTGGCGTATAATCTGTTGATTTTCTTTTACGAGAATTAAATAAATCACTAATATTGAAGGATATAGTGGCTTTATCTTTAAATAAATCTTTACTAAAAGCTAAATTAACCATTAAAATTCCTTCTCTTTTAGATTGTGCAGTTTCTCTAGGACCTCGGTACATAGCTCTAGTTTGCCAATCTATTTTACCAGGTAAGGTAATTCTCGAGTTAAACCTTGTAAACCAACTAACATCATTAGCATCATAGCTTATATTATTATAATTACCTTTAGTTTGGTAACTATAAAAATTGAAACTATTAGATAAACGCCACCATTTAAAAGGATTATAATTGGCTGTAAATTCAAACCCATATCTATTTTGTGAACTTAGGTTTATGGGATTTCTAATAATTACTAAGGTTTCAACACCATTTATAATTCTTGTTTCCTCCTTTTGAGCAAATTCAAAATTATTTATGGCATGCTGGTAGTAGATAGAAGAATTTAAAATAAACTTATTCCATTTTTTTAAATAACCTAAATCTATTGCATTCGTATATGTAGGATCTAGTGCAATATTTCCTTTTCTAATATAAGTTTCGCTGGTTCGTGTTTCAAACGGATTTAAAAACCAATGTCTTGGTCTACGTAATCTTCTGTTAAACCCTAATGTTAGGCTTTCAGAATCATTAAATTCATAACCTAAATTTATGGTAGGGAAAAACTCTGTAAAATTTTTGTTATCAACTTCATTAGTTTGAATCAAATTGATATTTCTATCTGTGGTTTCCATTCGCAAACCAAATAAGTAGGAAAATTTATTTATTTTCTTTCCGTATTGCGAATAGATGGCATAAATATTTTGTTGAAACTTTAGGGTATTTGAAAAGTTGGTGTTATTAATATAAAGATTTGTTGTGTTATCAAAATCTTCTACTAAATAATTAGAATTTAATTTATTTAGATCAAATTTAAATCCAAATTCAAATTGAGAATCTTTACCAAACGGTAGCACATAATCACTTTTAATTAAATAGGAGTTTGAATTTTGTATGGTGGAATTTCTTTCAGGATTATTTATTGCATAAGCAGGATACAAATCGGTATCAGAAATAGTAGCAAAACTGTTTTCATCTGTGTTATTATACTGAAAATCAAAGGTTAATTTATGTCCGCTTTTTTTGAAATCGTGTGTAAAGTTTAAAGAATATTCTGTGGTTTTATTATTTTCTTTGTCTCTTTCAGTTCTATCATTTATTTTAGTTAATAGATCTAAATTGTTAAACTCATTACTTGTATTGGTAGAATTGTCTATACCTTCAGATTCATTATATAAAACGGTTCCTGTAATAGTGCTTTTTTCGGTTAAATAATATTCAATTCCAAATCTAGAATTAAAACTATTTCTTTTTCTATCATATAATTTATTTTCTTCTTTAGAACTTAAAACTGAATTAAATTCATCAAAATAAGTAGTATAATTATTTGAATTCCCAGGTGCTTTTCGATAATTATAACCAGTATTTGAAAAAATATTTAATTTTTTTGATCGTAAATTAATGTTGGCAGAACCACCAAAATTATCTGGATTTCCAGCTGTAGTGCTTAATGAACCATTGAAACCAAGAGCTTTTCCTTTTCTTAAAATAATATTTAAGATACCTGCTGTACCTTCGGCATCATAACGTGCTGATGGACTCGTAATAACCTCCACTTTTTGAATAGCATCAGCGGGAAGTTGTCTCAAAGCATCAGTACCACTTAATCCAACTAAGCCAGATGGCTTTCCATTTATCAAAATGCGCACATTATCATTTCCACGTAAACTTACATTTCCTTCTACATCAACATCAACAGAAGGTACATTGTCTAACACATCTGAAGCTGTGCCTCCTTTAACCGTCATATCTTTACCTACATTGTATATTTTTTTATCCAAATGGATTTCAACGGTACTTTTTTCAGCAATAATTTCTACTTCATTAAGAGATTCAGCATCAATTTCCAAAATTATGGTACCTAAATCAGTTGATCCATTAATTACTTTATTTAAAAAAGATTTTGTTTTAAAAGAAATAAATTCAGCATAAATATTATAAGTGCCTTTTGCTATCGGAATATCAAAAAAACCATTGCTATCAGTAATTCCACCAGTAATAATTTTTCCTTCAAGATTTTTAATAACTATAGTTGAGTATTCTAAAGGTTGTTTTGTGTCGCTATCTATAACTTTACCAAAAATTGAAACTTTTTCAAGGGATGTTAAATTTGTTGCGGATGCATTAAAAGTAAGAAGTGAAATTAATAGAGTTAAAAATAATTTTTTCATGTGTTTATTGAAGTATATATCGTTGCAAATATACTTTGGAGAATTATACTTTTATGTTAACGTGTGTTAACGTATTTTTGGACTAAAATTAGAAAAATTGGAACGGTTAAATATTTTAGTATATGTATAAATAGCTGATTATAAGTATTTGAAAAATTTACAATTAAAAATATTTAATATTTAATTCTATTTTTACTAGAAGATAACCTGTTAATAAAAACTTAAATTTTATAATATCGTTTTAATAATTTCAGGTGGACGTCCAATAACTGCTTTTCCTTTATTAACAACAATTGGCCTTTCAATAAGTTTTGGATTTTCAACCATTACTGTTATAATTTCAGTATCGGATAGCGTTTTACCTTTATAATTTTCTTTCCAAATAACTTCATTTTTACGAACTAAATCTATAGGTTTAATTCCTAATAATAGTATTAGTTCGGCTAATTCTTTTTGTGCAAAGGGTTTGTCTAAATATTTTATAACTTCAAAAGGGTTGTTGGATTCTTCTAAAATTGCTAAACCTTGGCGACTTTTACTACAACGTGGATTGTGATATATTTTCATTTAAATAATTTTGTGCAAAAGTAAGAATTAGTAATTTGGATTTATTTGTTTTTTCTCAAAATCTATTTTTCTATCTTTTTTACTTTGGTTAAATCGGTAGGTAAATGATAAAATAATAGTACGATATTTATTTTGAGACAAACTTTTTGAAAAATAGGAGGTGTCAAACCGATCTCTATCCGTCTTATTAGATAAAAATATATCATCAACTGTTAAGCTTATAGAAGCTTCTTTATTAAATAAATCTTTTGTAATAACAGCATTAGCATACGTATACGCTTTTCTTGTAGAAACAGGTCCTTCAGATATTAAAGTATGTTTAATAGTTGTTTGAAAATTAAACACCTTTGGTATTTTTAGTTGTGTAAGTAAACTAAATGAACCATTTATACTTGCTTGATTATAATCGATTGTAATATTTTGATTTGCATCATTTATAATATTAAATGTACCAGATTGGTCAAAATTATAAATAGTAGCAGAAGCTGTAAAGTTTAGCTTCTTTGAAGCTTTTACAATAGCAGTTAAACTACCACCATAATAATCTATTTTTCCTAAATTTATTGGTGTTCTTATTATTTTATTAATACCATTTATTTGTTCACCAGTTTCATAGGTTACATCTTGCCAAAAATCATTATATCTATTAAAAATTAGAGATGAAGCTATTGTTAGTGTATTTCCGTAATAAGAATAAGTTAATGTGGCATTATCTTTATTCATAGGATTTAAATTTGGGTTTCCTATATAAGAAGATGTTTCACTATATTTTTGCTCAAAAGGTTGTAATCGGGAATAATCAGGTTTTTCAACAGCCCTGTTATAGGCTAAACTTAAAGCTTTAGAATCGCTAAAACTATATTCTAAATATGCAGATGGCACAAAATTGTTAAACGTTTTATCTAATTTAGTATTTAATGTTTTGTAATTAATTTTTGAAGTTAAAAATTCAGCTCTTATACCAATACCGTAATAAAATTTATCACTTTCATTTTCAAATTCTATAAATGCTGCATTTACATCTTCAGCATAATCAATAAAATTATCACCTGAAGTACCAACATAAGAGAAAGGAACTTTCCCGAATTCACCTAAATACCCTATGGTATAAGTGCTTGTTTCTCCAATAGGGCTTGTAAAATCAATAGAAACTTCATTGTTCTTCAAGCTGTTATCTTCAATATAATCTTCGTTTGTAAAATTTAATATATCTGAGTTTGTAATGGTATTGTCATAGATTTCGGTATCATTATTCGTCTTAAAATAGGCAGTTAATTTTTGCCCTTCTTTTTTAAATAACTGTTCGTAATCTATAATAAATTCAAAAATTTCATCATTAAAATTTCCAAAGTGTTTTCTAATATTACTGTTTGTTAGTACTTTTGAAGCATCAAAAATATCCGAATTAGTTATGGTAAGTCCTTCGTTATTTATACTTGTGTAGTTAATACTTGTAGATAGTGTGGTGTTTTTTGACAAGTAAAAATCAGCACCAATTGTACTATAAAAAACATTAGCTTTGTTGTTGCTTTCAGTTTTTTCATTTAAAAATGCGGTGGTATTACCATTCTCAAAATATTCATTTTCATAGTTTGCAATTGTTATAGGGTTTCTATGAAAATAGGAAGCATTTGTATAGAAATTAATTTTTTTTGATTTATGATTTAACGTAAGTAATCCCCCATAATAATCTTTATAACCACCTGCTGCGGTAATAGATCCATTTAAACCTTCATCTTTACCTTTTTTTAAAATGATATTAATGATACCTGTTGAAGAAGCTTTATACTTAGCTCCAGGGTTTGTTAGAACCTCTATTTTTTCAATAGAACTTGCAGGAATTGTTTTTAAAACATCGGTTTTTGAAAGCGTAGATGTTTTCCCATTAATTAAAACTGTAGGAGTATCAAACCCCCTTAAGGTTATACTTCCATTTGGGTCAACAGAAACCAAAGGTATATTGTTTAAAATATCAGTTGCAACACCACCATCTGAAGAAATATCTTTTCCAACCGTGTAAATTACTTTACTGTGTTTAAAAGCTAAGGTGCTTTTTTCTCCAAGAATTTCAATTTCTTCTAAAAATTCTGTATCGATTTCTAATTCAATAGTTCCAATATTTAAATCTCTTGAAACGGATGAAATGTTTAATTTTTTTGTTTGATAGGAAAGAAACTCTACAGAAGCATTGTAAATACCTTTTTCAACTTCAATAGAAAACCTACCCCTTTTGTCTGTAATTCCACCACATTTTAAGTAATTGGAATCTATGTTTTTAAACACAATAGTTGCATCTTCTAAGGGTAACTTTGTTGAAGCATCTAAAATTTTACCGGATATTGTATAAAGGGGATTATTTTTTTCTTGGCTAAATAGAAGTGAAGGGGAAATTATAAATAGCACTAAAAATAGTCTTCTCATATAAAAACTTTTAATTAATAATTCGTAACAATTTTTGTATTTATGTTTTCTTAACGAAAACTTAATCTTTTTTCAAGCGTAAAAATACAAATTATTGTTAATAAACAACGTTTTAGCTTAAATAATTTACTGTTTGTTAAGAGCGTATTAATAAAATTATAATAAAAGTTAGAATATGATTTTATATGTATGTAAGGATTTTAGTAGTTGTGTATGTGTTTTATAATGTATTCCATTCAATTTTAATTCTTTTGCAGCATTTACATTTTCTTCGTTGTCATCAATAAAAATTGCGTTTTCGGGAGTAATATGATAACGTTTTAAAATGATATTATAAATTTCAGGAAATGGTTTTCGAGTTTTTTCTTGTCCAGAAACTACAACACCATCAAAATTATTAAAAAAAGGAAATAGTTTCAAGGCTATATCCCATTTCTCAGCACTCCAGTTTGTTAAAGCATAAATTTTGTAGTTATTTGTAGCTTTTAACTGTTGAAATAATGCTACATTTTCTTTAATCGGTCCAGAAAACATGTGGTGCCATTCTGTATAAAATAATCGAATCCAATTTTCATATTGTGGAAATTCTTCAAATTTACTATTTACAGCTTCATTAATAGTTCTTCCACTATCTTGTTCATTATTCCAGTCACTTGTACAAATTGTATTTAAAAACCATTGTACTTTTTCTTCATCATTATTAAAAACCTTTCTATAAACATATTCGGGTTTCCAGTCAACTAGAACACCGCCTAAGTCAAAAATTATAGTAGCTATTTCATATCTCATTACAATTCTTTTGGATTCTCATTTTGTCCTTGAGCCATTAAATAGGCTTTTATAAAACCATCAATTTCACCATTCATAACAGCATCAACATTGGCAGTTTCAAAAGCAGTTCTAACATCTTTTACTAATTTATATGGGTGAAATACGTAATTTCTAATTTGAGAACCAAACTCAATTTTTAGTTTATTTGCTTCAATTTCATTTCTTTTTTCGCGTTGTTTTTGTAATTCAATTTCATACAATTGTGATTTTAGTAATTGCATGGCTTTTGTTTTATTTTCAAGTTGAGAGCGTGTTTCAGAGTTTTCAATAACAATTCCTGATGTTTTGTGACGTAAACGAACAGCAGTTTCAACTTTATTCACATTTTGCCCACCAGCTCCACTAGATCGCATTGTTTCCCAAGTGATTTCGGTAGGATTTATTTCAATTTCAATACTATCATCAACAAGCGGATATACATAAACCGAAGCAAAAGTAGTATGGCGTTTTGCATTGCTATCAAATGGTGAAATACGAACCATTCTATGAACGCCGTTTTCTCCTTTTAAATACCCGAAGGCATATTCACCTTCAATTTCTATAGTAACTGTTTTAATTCCAACAACATCACCAGCTTGAAAATTGAGCTCTTTAACTTTAAAACCTTGATTTTCGCTCCACATTAAATACATTCTCATGAGCATTTGAGCCCAATCGCAACTTTCTGTTCCACCTGCACCAGCAGTAATTTGAAGAACGGCACTTAAAGTATCGCCTTCATCAGAAAGCATATTTTTAAACTCAATATTTTCTATTAATGTAAGTGTAGTATTGTATAATTTTTCAATTTCTTCTTCAGAAGATTCGCCATCAGCATAAAAATCAAGCAGGATTGAAACTTCTTCAAAATTTGTTTTTATTTTAGTATAATCATCAATCCATTGTTTTTTAGATTGAAGTGTTTTCATAACAATTTCAGCTTCTTTTGGGTTGTTCCAAAAATTAGGATTTGCAGTTTTTTCTTCTTCGTTTGAAATTTCAATTATTTTCTTGTCAATATCAAGGTAAGTTTTTAACTTGCCAATGCGTTCCTGTAATTTATTTATATGCTCGTTAGCTATCATTTCTTTAATTAAGTACTACAAAAATAACCTTTCATTTTTAAACTATGCAAATAAATTTAATAAGCGATACTGTAACAAAACCAACAAAAGGGATGTTGGAAGCCATGATGAATGCTGAAGTTGGTGATGATGTGTTTAAATTAGACCCAACTGTTAATAAATTGCAAGATAAACTTGCTGAAATGTTTGGTATGGAGGCCGCATTATTTTTTCCTTCAGGAACCATGGCAAATCAAGCATCTATAAAACTTCATACACAGCCTGGAGATAAAATGTTTTGTGATAAATGGTCACATGTATATAATTTTGAAGGAGGAGGAGCAGCATTTAATTCAGGAGTAACCTCACATTTAATTGATGGAAAACGAGGTATGTTTACCGCACAGCAATTACAAGAGGCTGTTTCAGGAGGAAGATCAGATATACACACGCCATATTCTAGATTGGTTGCTCTTGAAAATACAACCAATAAAGGTGGTGGTGCTTGTTGGAGTTTTGAAGAAATATTAAAAATTAAAAAAGTATGTGTTAAAAATAATTTAGCATTTCATTTAGATGGAGCTCGTTTATTTAATGCTATGGTTGCTAAAGGAGAAACTCCTTTACAATATGGAAAAGTATTTGATACTATTTCAATTTGTTTATCAAAAGGGTTAGGTGCGCCTGTAGGATCAGTTTTAATTGGGAGCAAGAAGCATATTGAAAAAGCTTTAAGAATACGAAAATTATTTGGAGGCGCTATGCGGCAGGTTGGTTATTTGGCAGCTGCAGGTATTTATGCGTTAGATAACCATGTTGAAAGATTAGCTATAGATCATACCAGAGCTAAAATACTTGGAACTACGCTTAAAAATTGTGAATTGGTTAAAAATGTTGAACCCATTGAAACTAACATTGTTATTTTTAATGTTATAGATTCTATTAATGAACAAGATTTTATTAGTCGTTTAAATGATGCGGGTATTGGGCTTATTTCAATGGGTTCAGGTAAATTACGTATGGTAACACATTTAGATTTTACGGAAGAAATGTTAGAAAGTGTTGTGCATACTATTGAACATATTTAAGTTGAAGTTTTATAAATAGCATTGAAAATTATTTTTGAACAACATGTAATTTTTGGATATAAGAATCGACTTATTAAAAAAAAAAGAATATAAATGAGACAAAAAGTAGTAATAATTATAGTATTAATTTTTGGGCTTAATAATTTTTACGGACAATCCTCAATTACAAAAAAATCTAAAATGTCAAATAAATTTGAAACTGCAACTTTAGCAAATGGTTGTTTTTGGTGTACTGAAGCAATATTTCAACGTTTAGAAGGTGTTGAAAGTGTAAAATCTGGGTATTCAGGTGGAATCATTAAAAACCCTGCTTACAGAGAAGTAACAACAGGAAGAACTGGTCATGCAGAAGCAATTCAACTAAAATTTAACCCTTCAATAATATCATTTCAAGAAATTTTAGATGTTTTTTTTAGTACTCACGACCCAACAACATTAAATAAACAGGGTTATGATAGAGGAACTCAATATAGATCGGCTATATTTTATCATTCAGAAGAACAAAAAAATATTTCTGAAGAATTTATTAAAATTTTAAATGAAGCTAAAGTTTTTGAAAGCCCAATTGTTACTGAAGTAACTAAATTCGATGCTTTTTTTAATGCTGAGGACTATCACCAAAACTACTACAATAATAATAAAACACAAGGGTATTGTACCGCAGTGATAAATCCTAAATTAGAAAAATTCATAAAAAAATATAAAAATAAATTAAAAAAATAAATAAAAAAGCTTGTATATTTAATTTTGATGCAGAAAAAATATAAATTACTATTATTAAGTATTCTATTTGATGGAATTGGAATGCTTTCATTTGTAATTCCGTTAGTTGGCGAATTTTCTGATGTTATTTGGGCACCTTTATCAGCCTTTTTAATTTATAAAATGTATCAGGGCATTGAAGGTAAAATAGGGAGTATAGTTAGTTTTGTTGAAGAAGCAGGTATTTTTGGAACCGATTTTTTGCCAACCTTTACATTAACATGGATTTATAAATATGTTATAAAAAAGAGCAACAATTAATTTATTTTGAAAACCATTTAAAACCCATTCTTATCAACATTTTTTTAGTAAAAAAATTCCAAAAGAACTTAAATTGTCCAAATAAGAAACCAACGATAGGTAATGTAAGTTGGTAAATAAAGAAAATTAATATTATTCTCACAGGCCAAAATAACCAAGGATTTGTACTTTCATAATCAAGCCCAATAAATTCAGTAATGGGTTTTGCAATCCAAGCCGCAAAAGAACCATTTATTGAAAATACAATGATAATTAATATTACTTGAAAGTTAGACTTTAATCCCCAGCGTTGTTTTAAGTTTCCCATTTGCTATAATTTAGTTATAAGAATACATTCTATTTTATAAAATAGAAAAATTTAAAAACTAAAAAAGGTCAGACTTAATGTATGACCTTTATATTATTTTTTTAAGAATATTATTTTCCGCCAAATAATCCACCTAATAAACCTCCAAGTCCACCTTTCTTTTTTCCACCAGCTGCCATTCCAATTAAATCATCAATTACACTACCATCGCCATCTGCATCTAAAAGCTGAGTAACTAAACTTTGTTCTTTTTGAGCACTTCCACCTAAAAGTCCACCTAATAAATCTCCAATTCCATTGCTATCACTTACATTTTTCTCCCTAGTTTGTTTGCCTAAATAAGCCATAATAAATGGAGTTGCCATTTTTAATAAATTCATAGCTGAGCTTACATCCATCCCACTTTTTTTACTAACTGCTTGTGCTACATTTTGTTCTTTTCCACCAAAAACGTGACCTAAAATACCAGCTCCATCAGATAAAACATCACTATTTCCAAGCATTCCGCCTATATTATCTAAAAGACTACCGTCATGTTTTCCGGAAAGAGCACTTAATAAACCTTCTGCACCTTGAGGTGTTGATGCATTGTTTTTCATAGCACCTAAAATTAAAGGTAAAGCGGTACTTAATGCTGTTGTAGTTTGAACTTTATTTTGTCCTAATTGTGAACTCACACTATTTACTAGCGTTTTTCCTAAATCACTATTTAATAAATCTAATAATCCTGCCATTTTGTTTTTGATTTTAATTTATGCCAAAAAAAGTAATTTATTTAAACTATTGAAGATTCATATTTATTTAATTTTAAATACATAAAATATAGATTCTAAATTTTCGTTTTAAGTGTTATGGCATAAATATAGTTAATTAATTGAAATAATTTTTTAAAATAATACATATGAATAAATTTATTTTAGCATCTTTTTTATTACTTTTTGTAAGTTTTTATGTGGGTGCACAAGAAATATCAAATCATGCAATTGGAATAAGATTTGGTGATAATGGTGGTTTTGGAGGTGAAATTTCCTATCAAAAGCAATTATCTAATATTAATAGATTGGAAGTTGATTTAGGTTTTAGAAATAGATCTAATGAAAATGATGCTTTTAAATTAACTGGAATTTATCAATGGTTGTGGAATATTGACCAAGGCTTTAACTGGTATGCTGGTTTTGGTGCAGGAGTTGGCTCTTGGACTAACAATAATGTAAATTCGACAAAAAATGATGGTGTTTTTTTAAATGGAGATGGAAATGTAGGTATTGAATATAATTTTGATATACCTTTATTAATATCATTAGATTTTAGACCTGAAATTGGATTACTTGGTAATTATAGTGATACAGATTTAGATCTGGCCTTATCGTTAAGGTATCAGTTTAATTAAATTTACGGTTATTTCATAAAAAAGAACACTTCCTGTTTTTTTTATGTAAAAAAATCACGCACCTTTTGTGTTTTTTTCTATCTTACAACGAATTTTAAAATTTTTAGATGAAAAAATTAGCATTACATTGGCAAATATTACTAGGAATGGTTGTAGGTGTTTTAGTAGGTTTAATAATGACACAGTTTGATGGAGGTAAAGAAATTGTGCAAGATTGGATAAAACCATTTGGTAAAATATTTATTAATGCTTTAAAATTAATAGCAGTTCCATTAATATTGGCTTCACTAATAAAAGGAGTTTCAGATTTAAAAGATATTTCTAAACTATCTAAAATGGGAGGTCGAACTATAGGTATTTATATAGTTACCACAGTAATTGCTGTTTCAATAGGTTTAGCATTAGTAAACATTATAAAACCAGGAAACTCTATTTCAGATGAAACTCGCCAAGAACTAGTTCAAAATTATAGTAGTGATGCAGGGAAATATGCTGAAGAAGCAGCAAAACAAAAAGAAAGTGGCCCTTTACAAGCCTTAGTTGAGATTGTTCCTGAAAATATTTTTGGAGCAGCCTCAGAAAATAAAAACATGCTTCAAGTTATATTTTTTGCTATCATTTTTGGTATAGGATTGATATTAATTCCTGAAGAAAAATCAAAAGTTGTTAAAGATTTCTTTGATGGTTTTAATGAAGTTATATTAAAAATTATTGACCTTATTATGCTTGCAGCTCCCTATGGTGTATTTGCATTATTAGCAGCTTTAGTTGTTGAATCACCAAGTTTGGATTTATTTAAAGCGTTGGTTTGGTATGCTTTTACAGTGATTTTAGGACTGCTTATTATGATAGCATTCTACAATTTAATTGTTTGGTTGGTAACTAAAAAAACCCCATCAACATTTTTAAAAGGAATTTCACCTGCTCAATTATTAGCATTTTCAACAAGTAGTAGTGCAGCAACTTTACCAGTTACTATGGAAAGAGTAACCGAGCATTTAGGTGTAGATGAAGAAGTAAGTAGCTTTGTTTTACCTATTGGTGCTACTATAAATATGGATGGAACAAGTTTATACCAAGCAGTAGCAGCAGTATTTATTGCACAAGCTTTTGGTATGGATTTATCTTTAGGCGTTCAGTTAGGAATTATTGTTACTGCAACTTTGGCAAGTATTGGTTCAGCTGCAGTTCCAGGAGCAGGAATGGTTATGTTAGTAATTGTATTAGGACAAGCGGGTATTCCTGAGGCTGGTTTGGCATTAATTTTTGCAATTGATAGACCGTTAGATATGATGAGAACTACTGTTAACGTAACAGGTGATGCTTCGGTTTCTATGATAGTAGCCAAAACTTTAGGAAAACTACATACTCCAAAAGTAAAAGATTGGGATGATAATTATCCTAAAAAATAATTTTCACAATATATTAAGGCTGTCTAAAAAGCGAATTTACGTCAACCTGAACTTGATTCAGGTTCTTATAGTGATTGTTTATCAGTATGATGAGATTCTGAAATAAATTCAGAATGACGACTTTCAATATTTTTTAGAAAGCCTTATTTTTATTAAAACGTTTAAAGTAGAACTTAATTTTCTAAAAATCTGCTTTTAACCTCTTCGGTAGGAATCATACATTTATCTTTTTTACCAAACCATTTATAACGATTTTTTGCAATATAATTATAAACCCAATCACGTATGAATTTGGGGATTATCATAAATGCATAAAATAATTTATAGCCGCCATATAAATGCTTAAAAATTTTTAACACCGCTGTTGATTTTTCGTAAATATTTTTGTTATCAATAAGTAATATTGAATCTAATTTCAATTCTTTTGATTTGAAGTGTAACAATATTTCTCTTGCAGCGTCTGATTGAAGAGAGGTAAATACAAATTGTTTTTTTTTATCATGTTTAATAATAAAATTTACTGATGAATTACAAATATTGCAAACACCATCAAATAGAATAATTGATTTACCTTTAAAATTGTTCATAAAACAAAGTTACATTTTTCTAAATTTAATGGTGTTTTAACAAATAATTAATAACTATTTTAAAGAGCAATTCATAAATTCGTTTAAAACAACAAACTAAATGATTAAGATTGAAAAACTGCATAAATCTTACCCAATGGGAAAAGATTCTCTACATGTATTAAAAGGATTAGACTTACATATTAAAGAAGGTGAATTTGTTGCTATTATGGGGTCATCAGGTTCTGGAAAATCAACACTATTAAATATAGTTGGTTTATTAGATACTCATGATGAAGGAAACTATTATTTAAATGGACAATTAATTGAAAATTTAGATGAGAAAAAAGCGGCAATACTTAGAAATAAATTTTTAGGTTTTGTTTTTCAATCATTTAATTTAATCACTTATAAAACAGCTGTAGAAAATGTTGCACTTCCTTTATATTATCAAGGCATGGGAAGAAAAGAGCGACAAGAAACCGCTTTAAAGTATTTAGATAAAGTGGGTTTAAAAGATAGAGCCAATCATTTGCCAAGTGAACTTTCAGGAGGTGAAAAACAACGTGTAGCAATTGCTCGTGCATTGGTTACCAACCCAAAAGTAGTTTTAGCTGATGAGCCTACAGGAGCACTAGATTCTACAACTTCACATGCAGTTATGGAATTGTTAAAAGAAATTAACCGTGAAGGAATGACCGTTTTTGTAATTACACACGAAGAAGATATTGCAGAACAAACCGATAGAATTGTTCGTTTGAGAGATGGTATAATTATTAGTGATGAGAAAGTTAATAAAAAAGTAAACGCTTAAATTATGTTCGATTTAGACCGTTGGCGAGAAATTTTTCAAGCAATAAGTAAAAACAAGCTACGGACTGCTTTATCAGGATTTACAATAGCTTTTGCTATTTTACTGTTTACCCTTTTATTTGGAATTGGAAATGGCTTAAAGCATACATTTGAAAAACAATTTGCAGGAGATTCTCAAAATTCAATTTATATAAATTCTGGTAGAACAACAAAACCTTATAAAGGATTGCAAAGCGGTAGATTGATTCAATTTAGAAATGATGATTCTAAATTTATGAATGAAAAATTTGAGGACGAAATTCAATATTTCAGCCCAAATATTCAACGTAGCATGCAAGTAATTTATAAAGGAGAGCAAAATAGATATACTATTAGAGGCGTTTATCCAGATTATCAACCTTTAGAATCAGCCGTAATTCAAGATGGAAGGTTTTTATCGTATTTAGATATTGAAAAAAGAGCCAAAGTTGTTGCAGTTGGACGGTTAGTAGAAAAAGATTTATTTGGAAGTTTAAGTGCTGTTGGAAAAAATATTAATATGGAAGGTATTTCCTATAAAGTAGTAGGTGTATTTAATGATCCAGGAGGGGATAATGATGAACGTTTTATTTACGCTCCTTTTACAACAGTGCAAGGAATGTATAAACCTAATGATGAGTTAGATTATATTGGGCTAACATTTAATCCGAAATTAAGTATAGATCAAGCTTTGGCTTTTAGTAATTTGTTAACAAAAATGTTAAAAGAAAAGCACAATGTAGATCCAAGAGATCAAGCTGCAATTCGTGTTCGTAATTATGCTGAAGGAACTAAAAATGTGAAACAATTTATGACAGTTTTAAATGTTATTATTTTGTTTATAGGAATTGGGACATTAATTGCTGGGATTATAGGCATAAGCAACATTATGGTTTATATAGTGAAAGAACGAACCAAAGAATTGGGTATTAGAAAAGCATTGGGAGCAACACCAAAATCAATTATTGGCATGATTATGATGGAATCTATATTTGTTACAGCTCTTGCTGGGTATTCTGGATTAATGATAGGTGTTTTTGCTTTAAAATCTTTAGGAAATAGTTTAGAAAAATATTTTATAATAAACCCAAGTGTTGAAACATATGTTGTAGTAGGAGCTACAATAATATTAATAATTGCAGGAACAATTGCAGGATATATACCAGCTAAAAGAGCAGCAAGCATTAAACCAATTGTAGCACTAAACGACGAATAGATATGATTAAATTTTTATTTGATAAAGATACTTGGCAAGAAATATATAGTAGTATTCGTAAAAATAAAATGCGAACTGGTATTACAGTTATTGGTGTAATTATTAGTGATGAAAAAGTGAATAAATATATAAACGTATAATTTATGTTCGATTTAGATCGTTGGATAGAGATTTTTCAAACATTAAGAAAAAATAAACTTAGAACTACATTATCTGGTTTTACTATAGCTTTTGCTATTTTACTGTTTACCCTTTTATTTGGAATTGGAAATGGCTTAAAACATACGTTTGAAAAAGCATTTTCTAGTAATGCTCAAAACTCAATTTATATAAATTCTGGTAGAACAACAAAACCTTATAAAGGGCTGCAGAGTGGAAGACAAATTCAATTTAGAAATGATGATTCTAAATTTATAAATGAAAAGTTTGACAGTGAAATACAATTTTATAGTCCTAGTATTGAGCGCTCTAATGTGCAGGTTATATATAAAGGGGAACAAAATAGATATCGGGTTTTTGGTGTATATCCAGATTATCAACCTTTAGAGGAGTCAGTAATTCAAAATGGAAGGTTTTTAAGCTATTTAGACATACGAAATAAAGCAAAAGTTGCTACTATTGGTCGTTTGGTGGAAAAGGATTTATTTGGTAATTTAAGCGCTTTAGGTAAAAACATAAATGTAGATGGAATTTCCTATAAGGTTGTTGGAATTTATAATGATCTTGGTGGTGATAATGTAGAAAGACGTATTTACACACCTTTTACAACTGCTCAAGGTTTGTACAAACCAAACGATGAATTAGATTACTTTGGACTTACTTATAATCCAAATTTAAGTGCAGATGAAGCAATTTCTTTTAGTAATTTATTAACCAAAATGCTAAAAGAGAAACACAATGTGGATCCAAGAGACCAAAGTGCTATTAGAGTTCATAATTTTGCAGAAGGAACCAAAAATGTGCAACAATTTATGATGGTTCTTAATGTAATTATATTGTTTATTGGAATAGGAACTTTGGTTGCAGGTATTATTGGTATTAGTAACATCATGGTATATATAGTAAAAGAGCGTACCAAAGAATTAGGAATAAGAAAGGCTTTAGGTGCAAGTCCAAAATCAATTGTTGGTATGATAATGATGGAATCCATATTTGTTACAGCACTTGCAGGGTACTCTGGTTTCTTAATAGGTGTTTTTACATTAAAGGCAATAGGAAAAAGTTTAGAAAAGTATTTTATAATAAACCCAAGTGTTGAAACATATGTTGTAGTAGGAGCTACAATAATATTAATATTAGCAGGAACAATTGCAGGATATATACCAGCTAAAAGAGCAGCAAGCATAAAACCGATTGTAGCATTAAACGACGAATAGTATGATTAAATTTTTATTTGATAAAGATACATGGCAAGAAATATATAGTAGTATTCGCAAAAATAAAATGCGAACTGGTATTACTGTCATTGGTGTAATGTGGGGAATATTTTTATTGGTAGTTTTATTAGGAGCTGCAAAAGGAGTTGAAAATAAATTTAATAACCTTTTTGGAAATTTTGCAACTAACAGTGTTTTTGTTTGGGCACAACAAACAAGCAAACCATTTAAAGGTTTCCAAGAGGGTAAAAGTCTTACTTTAAAAATGTCAGATTTAGAAAATATTAAAAATGAAATTAAAGGATTGGAATTTGTAGTGCCGCGTCTTCAAACACAGGCTTTAACTGTAAACAAATTTAAAACAGGAACGTTCAATGTTTCTGGAGATTATCCCGTGTTTGATAAAGTTCAAAAAGTAAATTTGATTTATGGCAGGTTTATAAATCATATTGATATCGTTGAAAAAAAGAAAGTTTGTGTCATTGAAGAAGAAATATACAAACAACTTTTTGACAAAGATGAATTCCCAATTGGTCAGTATATTAAAATAGATGGGATCAATTATAATGTGGTTGGAATGTTTAAAGCGAGTCAAATAGGAGGACCACAGGGAGCTATTCATATTCCATTTACAACATTTCAACAGGTGTATAATAGAGGTAATAGCTTCAATTTCATGATGATTACAGGAAAACCAGGTTTTGATATTACACAAATTGAAGCAGATGTTAAGTTACTGTTGAAAAATTTACATAAAGTACATCCTGAGGATGATAGAGCATTTGGAAGTTTTAACTTAGGAAAGGAAATTGCTAAAGTAACTGGATTTTTAACAGGAATGCAGTTTTTAACTTGGTTTGTGGGTATTGCAACTTTAATTGCAGGAGTATTTGCCATTGGAAATATATTATTAATTACTGTAAAAGAGCGTACAAAAGAAATAGGAATAAGAAGAGCTATTGGCGCAAAACCTTGGGAAATTAAACGTCAAATTATATTAGAATCGGTATTTTTAACTAGTATTGCAGGAGCATTAGGAATTATTTTTGGTGGATTGGTTTTAATGATAATTGACGCTACTTTAGGGCAAGGACCTGATGCAGCTTTAACAAATCCAACGGTAGATATACCTGTGATTTTAATTGCAGCATTAACATTAATTATATTAGGTACTTTAATAGGCTTAATTCCTGCCCATACAGCAGTAAGTATTAGACCAATTGAAGCATTACGAGAAGAATAATAAATTAAAAGTAAATAAAACCGAGAATCAACACTAATGAGATAAATCATGATTTAATTTTAGTACACAAAATTTTTATGATGATGAATTTAATTAGACAATAAAAACAATAAAAATAAAAAAATGAAAAAAACATTAATTTTTGGATCAATAGGAGTAGCATTGATAGCCGTTTTACTTTGGTTTGGAGTAAAAAATAGTAAGTCTCCAATTCAATATGAAACAGAAAAACCTTTTAAAACTAATATTGTTAGAAAAACAGTAGCAACAGGTAAAGTAGTTCCTTTAGAAGAAGCTGAAATTAAACCCAAAGTTTCAGGAATTATTGAAGAAATATTTGTTGAAGAAGGAGCCCAGGTTAAAATAGGTGATTTAATAGCTATTATTAGAGTAGTTCCTAACGAACAATCATTAAATAGTGCTCAAGGAAGTGTGAAAACAGCTCAACTTCGCTATGATAATACTAAATTACTATACGAAAGGAATAAAGGCCTGTTTGAAAAAGGTGTAATTTCTCGTCAAGAATTTGAAACAACTGAGTTAAATTTTAATAGTGCTAAGCAAGATTTAAATAATGCTCAAAATAATTTAGATATTATTAGAAAAGGATCAGCGGCAGGTATGGGAAAAACAGCTAATACCTTTGTAAAAGCCGAAATATCAGGAACAATATTAGAAATTCCTGTGCGCAAGGGAAATCAGGTTATTGAAAGTAATACTTTTAATGCAGGAACAACTATTGCTACCATTGCTGATATGACAAAAATGATTTTTGAAGGAAAAGTTGATGAAGCTGAGGTTGGTAAAATTAAAAAAGGTACCGTATTAGAAGTTTCTTTGGGGGCTATTGAAAAGAAAAAATATTCAGCAAAATTAAATTTTATTGCGCCAAAAGGAACTGAAGAAAATGGAGCAGTACAATTTAAAATAAAAGGAGATTTAACATTAGATGATGAGTTTTTTGTTAGAGCAGGTTATAGTGCAAATGCAGATATCGTTTTAGAAAAGAAAGATAGTGTTCTTTCAATTAAAGAAGCTTTATTACAATTTGACAAAAAAACTGAAAAACCTTATGTAGATGTTAAAACAGGAGATCAAGAGTTTGAAAAGCGTGATGTAGAATTAGGTATTTCTGATGGAATTAATGTTGAAATTATTTCTGGAGTTACACTTGATGATGAAATAAAAATTTGGAATAAAACATCTAAAAAAGAAGAGGAGAAAGACACCAATAATTAACAGTTAATTTTTATCAAAATTTTAAGAGCGTTTTAATTTAAATTAAAACGCTTTTTTTATACCTTTATAAAAATACTTTTAGTTTAATTTTTTTACTCTGATTTAGTGTTTTATGATTTTTGTCAGAATAAAATTAAAATAAAAGTTAGAAATTTATAGTATTAAAATTTAAAAGCAGAAAGCGTATGGAAAGTCAGTTGGTTTACTTAAGTGATTTAAACTTCAATTTAGATGTATGGAAAAGAGAATTGAAGTTTCAAGAAGGTGAAATGGATTATTTTGAAGAAAAATTAGAACATATTGTAATGCGTGACATTGGAAACGATGTAATGTTACAGTTAGAAAGTTTTCAAAATAAAATAATTCGAGAACGAGAGGTAATGGGTCATTTAAGACATCGGATTAGAATGAAGAAAAGAGAAATTGCACAATCAAAATTTGAAAATAGTGCTGAAGTTTTATTTCAAGAAAAACAAATAATGCTTAAAGATGAAATGGCAACATTTGTAAAAATGCATTATGAATTGAAAGAAAGTATGATGGATTTTTTCTTAAAGTATCTATAAAAAAAAAGCCGCAATTTGCGGCTTTTTTTTATTTAAATTGCTGGGAAATAATTGCTGCCTTTCGCGATTCTGAATAATCATAAAATCCTTCACCTGATTTTATACCAAGTTTACCAGCTAGTACCATATTTACTAATAATGGGCAAGGTGCATATTTTGGATTTTTAAATCCGTCATACATAACGTTTAGAATTGATAAACAAACATCCAAACCAATAAAATCAGCTAATTGTAATGGTCCCATTGGATGAGCCATTCCTAATTTCATAACAGTATCAATTTCATAAACACCAGCAACTCCATTGTATAATGTTTCTATAGCTTCATTTAGCATTGGCATTAAAATACGGTTTGCTACAAAACCAGGGTAATCGTTAACTTCAACAGGTACTTTTTTTAAACTTTCTGAAAGTTCCATAATGGTTTTAGTAACTTCATTAGAAGTAGTATATCCTCTAATAATTTCAACCAATTTCATAATAGGAACAGGATTCATAAAATGCATTCCAATCACTTTTTCAGGACGTTTTGTAACCGCTGCAATTTTTGTAATTGAAATAGAAGATGTATTTGAAGCCAAAATTGCTTTTTCAGGAGCTTCCTCATCAATTTGTTTGAATATTTTTAGTTTTAAGTCTACATTTTCAGTGGCAGCTTCAACAACTAAATCTGCATTTTTAACACCTTCAGAAATAGAAGTGAACACAGTTATATTGTTTAAAGTACTAATTTTAACTGCTTCAGTAATACGCTCTTTAGAAACTAATCGATCTAAATTTTTAGTAATTGTTGCTAAACCTTTATTTAAAGCTTCTTGAGAAATATCAATTAAATTTACAGTGTAATTACTTTGAGCAAAAACATGTGCAATTCCATTGCCCATAGTACCTGCACCAATAACAGCTATATTTTTCATAATTTACGATTATAATGTTAATTTTCCTTTTAAATAAGTAATTGCTTGTCCACTCATTTCAACTCTTTCATTTAAATAGTTGCATTTTAAAATACCAATACGTTTTGAAAGTTGAACAGCGTTCAAATTCGTTTTATTTAATTTTTTTGCCCAAAATGGAATTAATAAACTGTGTGCTGAGCCAGTAACAGGATCTTCATTTATACCAAGTTTAGGAGCGAAGAATCTTGAAACAAAATCTACTTTGTCCCCTTTTGAAGTTACTCCAACCCCATTTGATTCTAGTTCAGATAACAGACTAAAATTGGGTTTTAAATTTACAATAGTAGTTTCATCTTCAACTTCAACTATTAATTTCCAAGTTCCTTTGTATGTTTTTAAAATAGGAACATTTAATGCTTGTTTTAAAAGTTTAGGCGTTTTAATTTCTTCAATTTCTTCAGAAGGAAAGTTTAACGTATACCAGTCATCATTTTTTTTAACAGTAAGATTTCCACTTTTAGAATTAAAAATTATTATTTCTTCTTCAAAATCTAGCTCAGTAAAAATAATATGTGCTGCAGCTAACGTAGCATGGCCACATAAATCAATTTCACAAGAAGGAGTAAACCATTTAATATCAAAAGATTGTTCATTTTTCACAAAGAAAACAGTTTCAGATAAATTATTTTCTTCAGCAATAGCTTGCATTAAATAATCAGAAATCCATTCATTTAAAGGAATTACAGCCGCTGGATTTCCTTTAAATATTTCATTGTTAAAAGCATCAACCTGATAAATAGTCATTTTAAAAATCGTTAATAATCATATGTGCAACACGCAAAGCTTCTGTTCCTTGTTCTAAAGTTACAATAGGAGTTGTGTTGTTATTTATTGCATTTGCAAAGGTTTCTAATTCATCTAAAATAGCGTTGTTACTAGCAATAATTGGATTTTCAAAATAAATTTGCTTTTTAATGCCTTCAGCATTTTGTAAAACCAAATCAAAATCACCTTGAACTTTTGGAGCATTTTTCATTCTTACAACTTCAGTTGCTTTTTCAAAGAAATCTACTGCAATATATGCGTCACGTTGAAAAAATCGTGTTTTACGCATATTTTTTAATGAAATTCTACTGGCAGTCAAATTTGCAACACAACCGTTTTCAAATTCAATACGAGCATTTGCAATGTCTGGCGTATCACTAATTATAGAAACACCACTTGCATTTACACTTTTAACCTTAGATTTTACAACACTTAAAATAATGTCAATATCATGAATCATTAAATCTAAAACCACAGGCACATCAGTTCCACGTGAATTAAATTCAGCCAATCTATGTGTTTCAATAAACATTGGATCTGTTATTAAATCTTTAATGGCTGTAAAAGCCGGGTTAAAACGTTCTACATGTCCAACTTGGCCTTTAACATTGTATTTTTTTGAAAGTTTAATTATTGTTTCAGCTTCTTCAACTGTTTTTGTAATTGGTTTTTCAATAAAAACATGTTTACCTTTTTCTATGGCTTCTTTCGCGCAATCAAAATGAGACAGCGTAGGAGTTACAATATCAACTACATCTACTGCATCAATTAATTCTTGAATGGAATCAAATGATTTATAACCAAATTCGGCTTCAATTTTTGCTGCATTTTCTTTTATAGGATCATAAAAACCTACTAAATTATATTTTTCGGAATGATTTAATAAGTTTAAATGAATTTTACCAAGATGTCCGGCTCCCAAAACTCCTGCTTTTAGTATCATAAGAATATTTATTTTTAGATTAACAAAAGTAAGAATCTTTAAGCATTTATTCCTATTTTTAGCAACTCAAATTTTGTAATTAGTGAAGGATACACACAAACATCAAGGACTTAGAAATCAATTAGTAAAAACCTTAGAAGAAAAAGGAATTACAGACAAAAATGTATTGACAGCAATTGCCAATGTTCCTCGTCATTTATTTATGGATTCTGGTTTTGTAGATTTTGCTTACCAAGATAAAGCGTTTCCAATTGCTGCAGATCAAACAATTTCACAACCATATACCGTAGCTTTTCAAACAGAAATATTAGAAGTAAAACCTCATCATGATATTTTAGAGATAGGTACGGGCTCAGGGTATCAAACTGCAGTGTTGATAGAAATGGAAGCAAAAGTATATACCATTGAACGACAAAAAGAATTGTTTAAAAAAACAAAATTGTTTTTACCTAAAATTGGGTACAATCCTAAAAAAATAATATTTGGGGACGGCTATAAAGGTTTGCCAGAAAATGCTCCTTTTGATAGGATTATAGTAACCGCAGGTGCTCCTTTTGTACCAAATCCATTATTAGCTCAATTAAAAATAGGAGGTAGGTTAGTTATTCCTGTAGGTGAGGATGAACAAATAATGACGTTATTTGTTAGGACTAGCGAAAAAGATTTTAAAAAACATGAACTAGGTAAATTTAGATTTGTACCTATGTTGAAGAAACGAAATTAAAAGTATAAAAAACTCCTATTCAATAAGAATAGGAGTTTTTTATTGAATTCATTTAGTCTTGAAACCTTATCCAATATTGTGTTCTCCCAATAATAGCAAAACCAATAAAACCTCGTACTTTTAATTTGTTTTCGTCTACTAAAGTAATATAACATTTATATTCTTTTCCTGTTTTTGGGTCTAAAATTTTACCATTGTTCCATTCATCGTTATCCTGTGATAAACCATTGATAATAACCATACCTTTTACGGGTTTATTTTTTTTATCGCCTTTGCATAAATCACAAATTTTGTCTTCTTTTCCTTTTTCTAAAACTTGTAAAACTTTTGCGTAAGCTTTACCATTTTCATTATAAATTTCAACAATAGATTTTTCTTTACCTGTTCCATCATCAATTGTTTTCCATTTTCCGAAAATTGACTGTGCGTTACTGGTAAAAGTTCCTAATGCTATACAAGCAATTAAAATTAAAATATTTTTTTTCATCTTTTTTGGTATTTATTATTTATTTACTAATCATATTTTGCATCAAATTGCCCATCCCATTTTCCCTGAACTTTTAAAACCTGTTCTATAACGTCACGTACACAGCCAATACCACCTTTTTTATGAGAAACATACAATGATATATCTTGAATTTCTGGCGCGGCATCATTTGGGCAACAAGGTAAACCAACTTTTTTCATCACAGGGTAATCAGGAATATCATCACCCATATATAAAATATTTTCAGAATTTATGTTTTGAATTTTTATGTACTCTTCAAATTGAATTAATTTATTATGAGCACCTAAATATACATCAGTAATACCTAAATTTTTAAATCGTTTTCTAACAGCTTCATTGGTTCCTCCAGAAATTATGCACACATTGTAACCTGCATTTACAGCTGTTTTAAGAGCATAACCATCTTTAATATTCATATTTCTTACCATTTCGCCATCAGGGAAAATAGTAACCATACCATTAGTTAAAACTCCATCAATATCAAAAATAAATGTAGTGATTTGAGGCATAATTTCTTTATAACTTTTCTCCATACGTTTTATTGATAGATTTTGTTAGCAATGTATAAATTTCTTGTTGATTTATAAGTAACATTGATTCGTGTTTTTCAATAGTTTTTACATCATTTCTTTTTGCAGGGCCTGTTTGAGCCTCAAATGGTGATAATACCGCTATTTTATTTGATGTTTCTTGTATTAATGGTTGCAAGATTTCAAAAGGAATGTTGTTTTTTTTACAAATTTCATTTCCTATATGATATAAATGATTTACAAAATTACTTACAAATACAGCTGCTAAATGTAAGCTTTTGCGTTGATCAGAATTAATTTTATAAACAGTATTTGAAATTGATTTGGCTAAAGATTCTAATAGTTCTAAATCCTTTTTAGTGGAAGCCTCAATACAAATTGGAATGGTATAAAAATCTACTTCTCGTTCTTTTGAAAAAGATTGTAATGGGTAAAAAACCCCTTTATTGGAAATAGATTGAAGTTCATTCATAGCAACACTTCCAGAAGTATGTACCACTAATTTATTTTTAAAAACTAGTTTTTTTGAAAGCTCAACAATTGCATTGTCTGCAACAGCTATAATATAAATAGCGGCATCCTTTAATTCATCTAAATTATTTGTAATTGCAGTATTGTTTTTAAAATGTACTATTTTATCAATACTTCTATTATAAACTTGAACTACATTAATGCTGCTATTTTTTAACATATTTGCTGTTAAATGATAGGCAACATTACCACCTCCAAGAATTACTACTTTAATCATACTACGAAGATACTTGAATTGAAGCATAAAAAAAATTCCACCTTTTAAAAAGATGGAATTTTTAGTAATAATTATTTATTATATATAACTTATTCTCTCATTGCAGCTTGAGCAGCAGCTAAACGTGCAATTGGCACACGGAAAGGAGAACAAGAAACATATTCCATACCAACTCTATGGCAGAATTCAACTGAACTAGGTTCACCACCATGTTCACCACAAATACCAATTTTTAAAGTTGGGCGTGCAGCTTTACCTTTTTCACATGCCATTTCAACTAATTGGCCAATACCTTCTTGATCTAATACTTGGAAAGGATCGTGTTTTAGGATACCTTTTTCAATGTAGATAGGTAAGAATTTACCAGCATCATCACGAGAATATCCGAAGCCCATTTGTGTTAAATCGTTTGTTCCAAAAGAGAAGAATTCAGCGTGTTCAGCAATTTTATCAGCAGTTAAACAAGCACGAGGAATCTCGATCATTGTTCCTACTAAATAATCAACTTCTACACCTTTTTCAGCAAATACAGATGCAGCAACCTCACGGATGATATCTTCTTGCATTTTAAACTCTTGCATAGTACCAATTAATGGAACCATGATTTCTGGTTTTGGATTAAATCCTTTAGCTTTTAAATCACAAGCAGCTTCAATAATTGCACGCGCTTGCATTTCAGTAATTTCTGGATAGGTGTTTCCTAAACGACAACCTCTATGACCTAACATTGGGTTAAATTCGTGTAAAGATTCAACTTTAGCTTTTACAAGCTCAGCATCTACACCTAATCTTTCAGCCATCTCAGCTTGAGAAGCAGCATCGTTTGGAGTAAACTCATGTAATGGTGGGTCCAATAAACGAATTGTAACACCAAATCCATCCATTGCTTCAAGAATTCCGTAGAAATCTTCACGTTGGATAGGTAATAATTTAGCTAATGCATTTTTACGACCAGCCAAGTCTTCAGCAAGAATCATTTCACGGATTGCCCAGATACGATCTCCTTCGAAGAACATATGTTCAGTACGACAAAGTCCAATTCCTTTTGCTCCAAATTCACGAGCAGCTTTTGCATCATCAGGAGTATCAGCATTTGTACGAACGTACATACGTGTATTTTTTTCTGCTAATTCCATCAATTTAGCGAAATCGCCATCTAATGTTGCAGTCATTGTATCAACTTTTCCATCATATACAATACCTGTAGTACCATCTAATGAAATAAAATCACCTTCTTTATATGCAACACCATTAACAGTCATTGAAGTTTTAGAAACAGCTACGCCAGCAGCTGAAGAAATACAACATTTACCCATACCACGTGCAACTACAGCTGCATGTGATGTCATACCGCCACGCTCAGTAAGAATACCTTCAGCAGCGTACATACCTTTTAAATCTTCAGGAGAAGTTTCTCTACGTACTAAAATTACTTTTTTACCATCCGCAGCCCATTTTTCAGCAGCATCTGCAGAAAAAACAACTTGACCTGTTGCAGCACCTGGAGATGCAGGAAGTCCTTTTGAGATTTCTTTTGCAGCAACTAAAGCGTCGTGATCAAATACAGGGTGCAATAATTCATCTAATTTATTAGGTTCTTGACGTAAGATTGCAGTTTTTTCGTCAATAAGACCTTGCGCTAACATATCTACTGCCATTTTTACCATTGCAGCACCAGTACGTTTACCGTTACGAGTTTGAAGCATCCAAAGTTTACCATCTTGTATTGTAAACTCCATATCTTGCATATCACTATAGTGATCTTCAAGTTTTTGTTGAGTTTCATTAAGTTCTTGATATATTGAAGGCATTACTTCTTCTAAAGAAGGGAATTTTTTTGCACGAACTTCTTCAGTGGTACCGTTACGTTCAGCCCATCTTTTAGAACCTAAAGTTGTAATTTCAAGTGGAGTACGAACACCAGCAACAACATCTTCACCTTGTGCGTTTACTAAATATTCACCATTAAATTGGTCTTCACCAGTTGCAGCATCACGAGAAAAACAAACTCCAGTTGCAGAAGTTTCACCCATATTTCCATACACCATTGCTTGTACGTTTACAGCTGTTCCCCATTCAGAAGGAATTCCCTCCATACGACGGTACAAAATTGCACGATTTGTATTCCAAGAATCAAATACAGCACAAATAGCTCCCCATAACTGATCCCAAGGATTTGTTGGGAAATCTTCACCAGCATATTTACGAACTACCGCTTTAAATTCTTTAACAACAGTTTTAAGATCTTCTAGATTCATTTCATTATCTGAAGAATATCCTTTTGCTTCTTTAACTTTATCTAAAACTAGTTCAAACGGATCATGATGTTCATCACCTCTAGCTTCAACACCCATTACAACACCACCATACATTTGAATAAAACGACGGTAAGAATCATAGGCAAATATTTCATTTCCTGATTCTTTAGCCACTATTTTTACAGTTTCATCATTCATACCTAGGTTAAGTACAGTATCCATCATACCTGGCATTGAAACACGTGCACCTGAACGAACAGATAATAATAAAGGGAAAGAACCATCAGTTGAGTTGAATTTTGCACCCATTGTAAGCTCAGTAGCTTTAACAGCGTCTTCAACTTGTTCTTTTATTGTTTTTACAACAGCTTCTTTACCATACTTGTTGTATTCTGTACATACTTCTGTAGTAATTGTAAATCCGGCAGGAACAGGTACACCAATTAAACTCATTTCAGCAAGATTAGCACCTTTACCTCCTAGTAGGTTTTTCATTGTACTGTTTCCATCTGCAGTTTTACCTCCAAATTTGTATACTCTTGTTTTTACTTCCATCTTAATTATACTTTTATTTATTATGTTAATTTTTTAATTTAATAAGGGCACAAATTTACTGATTTTCTATTAGATTTTAATGATTTATTTCATTGATTTTATGCTCGAAAACGTTTTAGTAACAAATATTTTAAATTTTAATATGCCAAAAAGAGGCTTAGTTATTTAAATCTGGTTTTTATAACTTAAAATTTGGTATTCAGCAAATCTCCAGTAAGTTGCAATAATTTTAATTCAGCATTTTTAGCGTCGTACTTTGCCTGATTAAGATTAGATTGTGCATTTAAAAGATTGACTTGTGCTTGTCTAAATTCTATAGATGTAATTTGCCCTAATTTAAATTGTTCTTCTGTTCTTGAGAAGTTCCGTTTGTTTGTTTCAACATTTTTTTGTTGAGTCTGATGTATAAATAGTTTATTTTTATAATCTTCCCAAGCATTATTGAAGTCTCTATTAATTTGTAAATGAGTTTGTTGTTTTAAATATTGTAGAGTTTCATAATTAATTTTAGCATTTTGAATTTGCGTTCTTGTTTTACCGCCTTTAAATAAATTCCAAGTTAAATTAAGACCTGTTGATAATCCTGTATTTGTTGACTGAGTTAAAAAAGAAGCTGCATTATTATTGTTTTTAGACCAGCCATAAGTACTTGTTAAACCAATAGTGGGGAGGTATCCTGATTTATTTGCTTTAAGTTGAAAATCACTTATTTGAATGTTTTTTTCAATTTGAAGTAAAGTTACATTGTTATTTTTAACTTGTTCAAATAATTTGTTTTTAGTGGCTGTGATATTAAAATGAACTTGTGTATCTACTAAAAAATTAGGAGCTTCATTTTTGCCTAATACAACATACAAATCTCGTTTTGCATTTGCTAATAATTGTGTGGTATTAATTAATTGAATGCTATCATTATTAACATCAACTTCTGCATTTAAGACTGCTAATTTAGTATTTTGCCCAAAATCAAATTGATAATTAACTCTTGTTAATCGGTCTTTAGAAATTTTTAAACTTTGGTTAAGAATTAACACTTTTTCTGATAATTGAGCTACATTATAATATATAGAAAATAATTGCAAAATTGTATTTTCTATAGTTTCTCTTGCTTGTAACTCTGATAAATTATATTGTTCTTTTAGTTGTTTGTAATTGTATAATCTGCCTAAACCATCAAACAATGTGTAATTTAAACTTACAGAGGCATTAAAGCGACTACTTTTGGCATTTTTTAAAACTGAAATTTCTCCATTAGAAAATTTAGCATCGGTATTATCTCTATTGAATGTACTCCCTGCTTTACTAGTTAGTGTAGGTAAATAACCTGAATTTAATAAACTTTTATTGTTTTTGGCTATTTTAATTTCGTTATAGACTATTTTAATACCATAATTATTTTCTAATGCTAAATTAATGGCTTCTTCTTTGGTTAATTTTTCTTGAGTAAATCCAACAGAAACACTCAATAAGCATAGTAATGTAAGTTTATAAATGTTATTCATTATTTTTACTTTTTTGTTCAATTATTGCTCTTTCTACTTCTTCTTTGGTAACTTTTTTACCAGTTATTAACCATTTTATAAAAACCTTAATATCGTTTGAAACCGATAATAATAAAGGTAACATAACCAATGTTAAAATGGTTGCAATGCCAATACCATAGGAAATGGAAATAGCCATAGGTTTTAAAAATTGAGCTTGCCTACTTTTTTCTAAAAGTAAAGGAGCTAAACCTGCTATGGTGGTTATTGAGGTTAATAAAATAGCTCTAAATCTTGATACGGAAGCTTGTACTAGTGCTTCATTATATTTCATTCCTTCTTTTAAATAACTGTTAAATTTTTCAATAAGTACAAGCCCATCATTTACCATAATACCAATTAATGCTATAATTCCTAACCATGATAATATATTTATTGGAAAACCATGAATCCAATGTCCCCAAATAATACCTATTAAACTAAATGGGATCATTAATAATAGCAGTATTGGTTGCTCATAAGATCTAAATGTAAAAGCAATTACCATATAAATAAGTGCTAAAATGATAAGCCCAACTTTTTTTACAGAAATTAATGTTTTTTGGGCTTCTCTATTCTGACCTTCATAAGCTGCTGAAACGGTTGGGTATTTAGAAGAAATTTCAGGCATTACATTCGTTTTAATATCCTCTAAAATATCAGTAGCGCTCTCACCTGGGGATTTCATATCTGCAGTTACTTGAATTTCACGTTTACTACTTAAATGATTTATGACAACATCACCCCGTTTAATTTCATAACTGGCAATTTCAGATAAAGGAACGTTTTGGTTTGAAGGTGTTGTAATCCACATATCATTCAAGTCTTTAATAGATGATCTATCTTCTTTTTTATAACGTACCCAAACTTTAATTTCATCTTGTCCACGTTGAAAACGTTGCGTTTGCAATCCAAAAAACCCTGAACGGACTTGGTTCATAACAGTTTGCAAATTTAAACCTAATAAATAAGCATTGTCTTTTAGCTTAATTTGAATTTCTTTAATTCCAGCAGGATCATTATCCGCAATATCTTTTAATTGTGAGTTTTTAGCTAAAATTTCTTTCAATTCAATTTTAGCAGCTTTTAATTCATCAATATTATTACCCAATAACGAAACCGCAACTGGGCTTCCTCCAAAATTACCACCAGAACCAAATGTTAAACTTTCAACACCATGTACAATACCAACTTTTTCACGAATGGCATTTGTTATTTCAGGTGAAGAAAAATCTCGAGCTTCTCCAGGTAGTAAGTTTACTGTTAAGCTCCCATTTGAAGTTCCAGGTCCAATTCTTTTTATGATATTTTCAACGACTGAAACATTTCCAGTTTGTTTTTTTGTGTACTCATCGTTTATTTCCCAAACTGCTACTTCAATTTTTGAAATAATAGAATCTGTAATCATTTCATTCGTTCCTTGAACCATTTTTAAATTTATACTAACTCTATCACTTGCAATAGAAGGGAAAAATGAAGTTTTAACAATACCTCCTCCAAGGGCTCCAATGCTTAAAATTAATAATGTTATTGGAATTGCAAAGCCCAGTGCTTTGTGTTTTAAAAAGAATTTTAAATAAGGAGCATATATTGTATCTCTAAAATAAAAAAGTCCTTTTTCTGCCACTTGATTAACATTAAAAAAGAAAGTATTTAATTTATTTCTTTTTTTTTCTTTTCTTTCTAAAGCTTTAGAATGCGCAATATGTGCTGGTAAAATAATTAATGCTTCAACTAATGATACAATTAATGTTAAAATTACAATTACTGATACTTCACTAAAGAAGTTTCCTATTCTTCCATCTAAAAAGAAAAATGTTGAAAAAGCAATAATAGTAGTTAATATTGCTGAAACAATAGGAGGTATTACTTCTAAAGTTCCATCAATTGCAGCTTGTATAGGGGTTTTCCCTTTTTCATAATGGTGATATATGTTTTCACCAATAACAATACCATCATCAACTAAAATACCAATTACGATAATCATACCAAAACAATGAAAGTACATTTATGGTAACTCCTAAATTTGCAGCAAAAACAAACATCCCAAAAAATGCTACTGGAATACCAAAAGCAACCCAAAATGCTAAACGAATATTTAAGAATAATGCTAAGAAAAAGAGCACTAATAAAACTCCCATTCCAGCATTTCTTATCAATAATTGTGTACGTTGGTTTAAAGAAACTGAATTGTCACTTGTGATATCTATTTGAACAGTTTTTTGTTGTTGATTAAATTTTGTAATGTATTCTTTTACATTATCTGCGGTGGAAATTAAATCTTCATTATTGGTATTACTCACCGTAATAACTATAGCGTTTTTTCCATTAAAGTAGATCCTGTCGGGGTTTTCAGACCATGTGTCTGAAACATCTGCAATGTCACTAAGCCTAATAATATTTCCATTAGCATTTGCTCTTACCACCAAATTTAAGAGTTCACTCCCATAATAATTTTTGTTGCGAGCTCTAATTAAATAATCTTCATCATCAGTTTTTATATTCCCACCAGAGATTAGTAAATTAGTTTTACTAATAGCGCTTGATACCTCGGCAAAAGATAAATTATAAGCGCGTAAGTCATTTTCGCGGACAGCAATTTCAATTTCTTGGTCTGGAAAGCCTGAAAGTTTCACTTGTGATATCCCTTCAATACTTCTTAAATCATTTTCAACAGTTCTTGCGTATTGTTTTAAGGTTACTAAAGGAATACTGTCACCACTAATTGTAAAACTAATGGTTGGTCTCATGGTTTCAATTTTTGCAATTATAGGAGGTTCCATACCAGAAGGAAAGGAGGGAACTCTGTCTACAGCATTTTTTACATCAGATAAAACAACATCAATATTTTTACCTTTTATAGTTTCAATATTTATACTTGCTGAATTTTCTCTGGAAACCGATGTAACACGGTCAACGCCAACAATTCCTTTTAAATTGTCTTCAATTTTTAATACAATACCTTCTTCCATTTCTTCAGGAGAAGCACCTGGATAGTTTAAACTTATGGAAATGTTTTGTGAATCGGTTAATGGAAAATAGGATGATTTCATAGATAAGGCTCCAGCCAAACCAAACCCAAAAAATGCCAGTATAAATATATTTACAGCAACTGGAAATTTAATAAAATAGGTTATTATTTTTCTCATTATTTTTCTGTGTTTTCAGTTGAAACCTTAACTAACATCCCTTTATGAGAACCGGGAACTGGTTTAGCTAAAAGTATCATTCCGTTTGTTAAGCCTTTAACAACAACTGTTTTTTTATTCTCAAAAACAGGATTCACCTTCACTAAATCTAAAACAGAATCTTTAACGATGTATAATTTAGAGTTTTCAACCAACAAATTTCTTGAAACTTCAAATGCATTTTCTTCGGCTTTGGCCTGTAAAGCAATTTCAACGTATTGGCCCTCTTTTAAACCGTTGCCATTTACTTGTATAAAAGCTTTTATGGTTTGAGTTGTAGCATCAACTTTCCCATTTATTCTAACAACTTTCCCCGTCCAAGTATTTGTTTTTTCTAAGTTGTATAATTTAACTTTTTTTCCTACTTGCAATAAATTTTTATATTCAGATTTTACGGAAACCCCTACTTCATATACAGATGGATTTATAAATTCACCTAATTTTTGTCCAACTCTAATTAATGTACCAGGATTTACTAAAGATTCAGTGAGTATTCCATTAAAAGGGGCTCTTAAATTGTATTTATTTAATTTAATTTCTAAATTTTTAACATTGTAGTAAGCAGAATTTAGGCCACGACCTGAGATAAAGAATTTTTCTTTATCTGAAGAGGTTTTAGGTAATTCTTGAAGTGTTTTTTGTGTATCAAAACTTGTAAGGTAAGTTTGCCATTTTGTATATTCAGAAGGATAGTCTAATCTAATATCTGGCATTATAGCAGTAATAGCATTAAATAAGTTGCTCTTTTGAGCTTGTAAATTGGCATAAAACTCATCGCTATTAATTTTAATTATAGTTTGTCCTTTAATGAAAGATGTACCCTGTTTAAACTCTTTTGAGGTTGTTTCTAAAACGCCTTGTACTTCTGAAAAGATTTCAATTTTGTTTTTAGCAACTAAATTACCATTTGTGGTAATTACTAAAGGGATTGATTTATTGTTAACGGTTTTAGTAAAAACAGTTTTTATAATTTTTTCAGTTTTAGGTTTTGGTTTCTTTTTATTTTTAATTAAATAATTGGCTAAAAAAATTGAACCACCTACAAGGATAATTGATAAGGCTATTAATATAATTTTTCTCATTGTTTTAATTTGGTTAGTTATGCAACTATAAAGTATTATTTTTTAAATTAGTTTGAATTTTTGTCATTATATTTATAAATAGTTCTTTCTCATTTTCTGTAATTCCATTTTGAAATGTTTCTATACATTTAAGCATTATGGGTTTCATTTTTAAGAACAATTGTTTTCCAGTCTTAGTGATGTAAATTAAATTTTTACGAGAATCTTTTTTTGAAGGTATTCTGGCAACTAAGTGGTTTTTCTCCATAACATTGATAAGCCTTGTTAATGATGCTTTGTTACGGTTTGTAATAAATGCAAGTTCGTTTTGAATAATACCATCTTTATCTTCATGTAATATTTTTAAGACAATAAATTGCTCTTTGGTAACTTGTATCTTGTTTTTTTTAAAAACATCAGAAATGTAGAAGTTCATCATTTTACAAGTGCTACCAATCCAAGGGGCCAATGTTTTATTAAAATCTAAACTATCTTTATGAAATTCCATGTATTAAAATTTGTGCGAATATACAAATTGTAATTTATTAGTTGTTAGTGCAACTATGTTAATATTATAATAAATTAACAAAAAAAGAGACCGCTTTTAGCAGTCTCTTTTTCTTTAGGAAAAAAAATAATTAAACTTTTATTGGGATTTTAAAGAATTGTATGTTAGGGGACCTGAATTATTTGTATAGGTATCAACTTCAAATGAATTATTATTAAATTCAAAGTTTATAAGTTTTGGCATGTTTAATATTGAGGGGTTTATACTTCCTATAAATCTATTATTATTTAATAATAAGGTTTCTAATTTAGTAAGGTTACTAATTTCACTAGGAATTTCGCCTTCAAATAAATTGTTAGACAATGCAAGTTCTTCTAAATTAATTAGGTTGCCAATTTCAGATGGAATTACACCATACATTGAATTGTCAAAAAAACTTAAAGTTTTTAAATTTACTAGTTGTTTAATGTTTGTTGAAATCATACCCGTTAATTTATTACTGCTAACCTGTAAAATTTCTAGTTTATTTAATTTAAAAATAGATTCAGGTAAGTAACCAGTTATAGAATTGTTAAAAAGCACCAATTCAGTAAGATTTGTTAAATTACCAATATTAGAAGGAATAGTACCTTCAAGTTGATTCATAAATAATTCAATTTTTTCTAAAGATTCAATTGTAGTTATTTCTTTAGGAATAATACCATAAATTTTATTAAAACCTAAATTTAAGTTTTGCAAAGATTTTAAATTACTTATTGAACTAGGTAATTCACCATTTAAGTTATTCATACTTAAATTAACTTCAATAACCGTATTATTTTTAATTGTTACACCATACCATGTATTTGGAGCTTCATTTAAATTCCAACTAGTATTCCAGTTATCACCATTTGTTGATTTATATAAATCAATTAATGCATTTTTCTCAGTAGATGAAATTTGCGAAAAAGCGAAGGGCGAAATCACTATAAATAAGAAGAATAATATTGTTGCTTTTTTCATAATATTGGGGTTTAATTTATTTATTCCTACGGCTAAAGTAAAAAAAGATATTGACATAGACAAATAAAATTAACTATTTATTGTATTTTTATTACCGTTTATTAGAATAATTATACTTTTTATTTTTTTAACTAAATTCTTAATAAGATGAGATTGAAATTTTTGTTAACTGAATATAGTGTTGAAAATGAGTATATTTGTTGAAATATTAAAGGAACATATTTTATGAAATTAGATATTTTAGCAATTGGAGCGCATCCAGATGATGTAGAATTAGGTTGTGGTGCTACTTTGGCAAAAGAAATTTCTTTAGGGAAAAAAGTTGGAATTTTAGATTTAACTAGAGGAGAATTAGGCACAAGAGGTTCCGCTGAAATTAGAGAAATGGAAGCGTTAAATGCTGCTAAAATTTTAGGTGTTTCAGTAAGAGAAAATTTAGCTTTTGCAGATGGATTTTTTATTAATGATAAACAACATCAACTTGAAATTATTAAAATTATTAGAAAATATAAACCAACTATTGTTTTATGTAATGCTATTGATGATCGACATATTGACCACCCAAAAGGCAGTGACTTAGTATCAAATGCTTGCTTTTTATCGGGATTGGTTAAAATTGTAACAGAATTAAATGGTGAAAAACAAGACGCTTGGAGACCGAAACAAGTGTACCATTATATACAATGGAAAAATTTAGAACCAGATTTTGTTGTTGACGTCACTGATTTTATTGAAATTAAGATGAATGCAGTTAAAGCTTACAGTTCTCAATTCTATGATCCAAATAGTAAAGAGCCAACTTCACCAATTTCAAGTAAGAACTTTTTAGAGAGTATTAAATATAGAGCTCAAGATTTAGGGAGATTGGTAGGTGTAGACTATGCAGAGGGCTTTACCACAGAACGTTATGTGGCTGTGAAATCTTTAGATAATTTATTTTAAAAAATGTTTGTATTAAAACAGAAATGTTTTACATTTGCATCCGCAATATGGTGGTTGTAGCTCAGTTGGTTAGAGCATCGGTTTGTGGTACCGAGGGTCGCCGGTTCGAATCCGGTCTTCCACCCAGAATTAAAGGTCTGTTTTTCAGACCTTTTTTTGTGCAGTCAACTTAATTTTTAAGATAATATTTGCATTCTCTTAAAATTTATTTTAATAGTTTTACATTTTAATATCTTAAATAAATACAATGAAAAACCTAATCTATATTTTAACTTTTATAATTACAACAACTGTAATAGCTCAAAATGAAACTTCTTTAGACGCTAAAAAGCAACAATTAAAACAAGCTTTAGCTTATGGTGATGATGCAGTTGCGGCGGCAAACATGTATGCTATTATAAGTATAGAGGGGCCACAAAGTACTTATAAAGATAGTTTGGCATATTTGTATTTTAATACTAGAAATTATTCTTCTTGTTTTTTAGTAACGAATGATATTTTAAAAAATAATTCAAATAATTTAGAATTATTGGAAATGCAGGCAATTTCTTTAGAATCTTTAGGTGCATACGCAAAAGCAGTTGAGGTGTATGAGACTTTATTAGCGAAAACTAACAATAATTTTTACGCGTATAAAGTCGCAGGATTAAAATTAGCTTTAAATAAATTTGAAGAGGCATATAGTGCAATTAAAAAAGCAGATCAATTACCTGATAATGGTAAAGTAGAAGTTACTTTTAAAGTGAATAAAAACTATAATGAGAATGTGAATTTAAAAGCCGCAATTGCTTATATAGAGGGAATTATAGCTTTGAATTTAAAAAAGAATGCTGAAGCAAAGCTTAGTTTTGAAAGAGCTATAAAATTATTTCCTGATTTTGTGTTAGCAAAAGGAAAATTAGAAGCCTTAAATGCAATAAAAGAATAATATTGTAAAACTAAGTGCCATGGTGTTTGCAATCTTATAATGATTTGAATTTCAATATAAAAGATTACTTTGTCGTGAAAAACTCCTCCTTTAGATTTGTAACGTTAAAATTTTCTTATTTATTAAGTATTTAACTTTACAAAAAAGAACGGAAAATCAATTTAATTTTTCGGCTAAATAAGGAGAGGTATAAGATGCTTCACATTTTATTAGCTCTTCTGGTGTACCTTGAAAAATAAGTTCACCACCCATTTTACCTCCTTCTTTACCTAAATCTATAATATAATCGGCACATTTAATTAATTCTATATTGTGTTCTATTACAATAATTGAATGTCCGTTTGTAATTAATGCATTAAAAGATTTTAATAATTTTTTAATATCATGAAAATGCAAACCTGTGGTAGGTTCATCAAAAATAAATAACGATTTGCTTTGTCTAGTTCCTTTTACCAAAAAGGAAGCTAGTTTTATGCGTTGCGCTTCGCCACCTGAAAGGGTAGATGATGATTGCCCTAAAGTAACATAGCCTAAACCAACATCTTGCAAGGGCTGTAGTTTTTTTGTTATTTTCAGTTCTTCATATTTATTAAAAAATGCAATTGCATCATCAATGGTGCAATTTAAAATGTCATTGATAGATTTATCATGAAATTTAACTTCTAAAACTTCTTTTTTAAATCGTTTACCCTTACAAGTTTCACATTCTAAATGAACATCAGCCATAAATTGCATTTCAATGGTAACTTCGCCTTCGCCTTTACAAACTTCACATCTACCACCTTCAACATTAAAAGAAAAATGTTTTGGTTGGTAGTTTCTTATTTTAGATAATTTTGCTGAAGCAAATAATGCTCTAATATCATCGTAAGCCTTTATATACGTTACGGGATTTGACCTGCTTGAACGCCCAATCGGATTTTGGTTGATAAATTCAATATGTTCAATCGTTGAAATATTTCCTTTAAGCTCTGTAAACTGTCCAACTTTTTCACCATAACCGCTTATCTTTTTTTGAATTGCTGGATATAGTATTTTACTCACCAACGTACTTTTTCCGCTTCCTGAAACTCCTGTAACAACGGTTAAACAATTTAAAGGAAAAGAAACATTTATATTTTTTAAATTATGTTCTCTAGCTCCTATAACTTCAAGGATGTTTTTAGATTTTCTACGTTTATTTGGTATTTCAATAGTTAGTTGATTATTTAAGTATTTAGCGGTTAACGAATCTGATTTTAAAATTTTTTTAAAAGTACCTTCGGCTACAATTTCTCCACCAAAAGTTCCTGCTTCAGGCCCAATATCAATAATCAAATCAGCCGCTTTCATTATATCTTCGTCGTGCTCAACTACAATTACAGTATTTCCTAAATCACGTAAATCTTTTAAAACTTTAATCAAGCGTTCTGTATCTTTTGGATGTAAGCCAATACTTGGCTCATCTAAAATATACATGGAACCAACCAAACTACTTCCTAAAGAAGTTGCTAAGTTAATTCGCTGACTTTCACCACCAGACAATGTATTTGATGTTCTGTTTAATGATAAGTAATTTAAACCTACATCATTTAAAAATTGCAAGCGGTTATTTATTTCAACTAATAAACGTTTCGCAATATTTTGATCGTTAACGGTTAATTTTAAGTTTTTAAAGAAGTTTATTAACTCATTTAAAGGTAAATCAACTAATTCACTAATATTTTTGTTGTTTATTTTAATATTATTAGTTTCTTCACGCAATCTTTTACCATTGCAGGTCGTACATTTTGTTTTTCCACGATAACGAGAAAGCATTACTCTGTATTGAATTTTATAACTTTTTTCTTCTAAATGTTTAAAGAAAGAATGCAATCCGTCAAATGTTTTATTTCCTTCCCAAATAAGTTGTTTTTGTGCTGAAGTAAGCTGAAACCAAGGTTTATGAATTGGAATATCAAATGAATATGCATTATTGATAAGATTGTTTTTGTACTCGGAAAATGAATCTGATTTCCAAGGTAAAATAGCATCTTCATAAATAGATAATGAAGTGTTTGGAATAACTAAATCTTCATCAATTCCAATAATATTTCCGTAACCTTCACAGCTTGAACAAGCTCCATACGGGTTGTTAAAACTAAATAAATGTGTATTTGGTTCTAAAAACTGAATGCCATCTAATTCAAATTTATTATTAAAAGTAGTTTGTATACCAGTTTTTATAGCTTCAATAATACATTCACCTTTTCCTTCAAAAAAAGCAGTTTGAATAGCATCACCCAAACGGTTATAAAAATCTTCGTCATCTTTTACAATAACTCGATCCATAACAAGGTGAAAATCGTGTTCAATTTCTGTTGAAATGTCTTCAATTCTAAGAACTTCATCTTTATATTTTATTCTGGAATAGCCTTGTTGTGCTAAAATTTTTAATGTTTGTAAAACACTTCTTTCATCAGGGATGTGAACAGGAGAAAGCAACAGCAACTTGGTGTTTGTTTCTAAAGTTTTAATATAATTTAGAACATCTGTTACGGTTTGTTTTTTTACTTCTTCACCAGAAACAGGGGAGAAGGTTTTACCAATTCTGGCAAATAATAATTTTAAATAATCATAAATTTCTGTAGAAGTCCCAACTGTAGAACGCGGATTGGTTGAATTTACTTTTTGTTCAATTGCAATGGCAGGAGCAATTCCTTTAATATAATCTACCTTTGGTTTGTTTAATCTTCCTAAAAACTGACGTGCATAAGACGATAAACTTTCAACATACCTACGTTGTCCTTCTGCAAATAGCGTATCAAAAGCTAAACTAGATTTTCCAGAGCCCGAAAGCCCTGTAATTACCACCAACTTGTTTCTTGGAATAGCAACATCAATATTTTTTAAATTATGAAGTCTGGCACCTTTTATAAGGATGTTTTCTTTCGGATTTAATGTTGCAATGTTTTTAGTCATTTTGATTAAAAAAGTGAATAATTGCAAAGATAACTACAATAAATGAAAATTAATGTATTGAGTTCATGTAAAAAAGATATAAAAACGAAATTGTAGCTAATAGTTAGAATTACAAATTTTATGTTAATACTTTGGGTAAAATTTGTAATTCTAATAAAAATGACGCATATTTGGCACTAATTAAACCCAAACTTACGCCTATAATACACAATTACTTTTTATAAAATTTTAAAAATACAGTTACATTTAAACCCTAATGTATTTAAAGTTATGGAAAGTAAACATACTACTGATGGCGTATTAGTCAGCAATTATATTCAAGGAAATGAGAAATCTTTAGAGATTCTAATTATACGTCATAAACAACGAATTTTTAGTTTCGTATTATCTAAAGTTCAGGATAAAGAAATAGCAGAAGATATTTTTCAAGATACTTTTATTAAAGTTATAAATACTTTAAAAAGAGGTAAATACAATGAAGAGGGTAAATTTTTACCTTGGGTGATGCGGATAGCTCATAACTTAGTTATAGACCATTTTAGGCGCAATAAAAGATTGCCTAAATTTAACAATACAGATGAATTTGATATTTTTGACGTGCTAAGTGATGAAATGTTATCTGTTGAAAATCAAATAATTAAAGAACAAATTTTAGGTGATGTTCGTAATTTAATCGAAGAATTACCTAACGATCAAAAAGAAGTTTTATTAATGCGTATGTATAGAGATATGAGCTTTAAAGAAATTTCAGAAAATACCAATGTTAGTATTAATACAGCACTTGGAAGAATGCGTTATGCTTTAATAAATTTGAGAAAATTAATTGAAAAACATCAAATTGTTTTAGTAAATTAAAAATAAATATAATATAAGAGAAATTTTATCGTTATAAGTATTATAAACCAGATATTTATGATGAAACTTTACTCTCAAAAGACTCCTATGATGGAGCATCCTAGGAAAGAAATAATTCAATATTTGCTCAGCTATTCTAAACAACTTAGAGTGGTTAAAACCAACAAAAACGACTATATTGAATTACATTTGAATTAATGTTCTTTAAACCCACTTTTAACCGAAAGTGGGTTTTTTTATTTTAAAAAAGATTTTCTTCCAATTGTTTTTGTAATAATATCTTTTTCAAGGTTCCAACCTCTTGCAGGTGAATATTCTCTTCCATAAAAAATAATTTGTAAGTGTAATTTATTCCATAATTCCTTTGGAAATAAACGTTTTGCATCTTTTTCTGTTTGCGTTACATTTTTTCCGTTTGTTAAGTTCCATCGATACATTAACCGGTGAATATGAGTGTCAACAGGAAATGCTGGCACACCAAAAGCCTGACTCATAACAACACTTGCTGTTTTGTGTCCAACGGCAGGTAATGCTTCTAAATCTTTGAAACTTTGTGGAACTTTTCCTCCATGTTTTTCAATTAAAATTTTTGATAAGCCGTAAATACCTTTAGATTTCATTGGAGATAAACCAGCGGGTTTAATAATTTCTCTAATTTCTTCAACAGATAGCTTTACCATATCATAAGGATTATCAGCTTTTGCAAACAATATGGGCGTAATTTTATTAACTCCCTTGTCAGTACTTTGAGCAGATAATAATACAGCAATTAACAGCGTATATGGGTCTTTATGCTTTAATGGAATAGGTGTTTCAGGATATATATTTTCAAGTGTATCAATTACAAATTGAACTCTTTCTTTTTTGGTCATGCTTCTAAACAAGTTGAAATGTTAAAAGTTTAAAAGTACAAAGTTTATTCTTTTGTAGGTTCACTAACTATTTGTTTTATTTATGGATTTAACTTTTTAACTTTCACCTTTTAAAATTGACAATTAAGAACTAAAAATTGAAAAAAATGACTACATTAAAAAAAGGAAACTTAGCGCCAAATTTTGAAGCATTAGACCAGCAGGGAAATACGATTAAACTTTCTAATTATAAAGGTAAAAAATTAGTCTTATTCTTTTATCCCAAAGCTAGTACACCAGGTTGTACTATGGAAGCTTGTAATTTACGAGACAATTATCAATCTTTTTTAGCAAAAGGCTACGAAGTGTTGGGTGTAAGTGCAGATTCTGCAAAACGTCAACAAAATTTTATAGATAAAAACGAATTACCATTTCCTTTACTAGCTGATGAAGCTAAAACAGTAATTAACGCATTTGGAGTTTGGGGACCTAAGAAATTTATGGGAAGAGAATATGAGGGTATTCACAGAGTTACTTTTGTTATTGATGAAAATGGAGTTATTGAAGATGTAATTATGAAGGTGAAAACAAAAGAACACACCAATCAAATATTAATGTAATTTATAGCCTATTTTAATTTTAAAAGGTGTCTATTTTAAAAATAGACACCTTTTTTTATTCAAGTATTTAAGTGCTCACTTTGTAAAGCTCCTACATAAATTACATTTCTTCTATCCGTATGTTCTTCTATAATTTGTATTAAATATTCTTTAGGTGTGTTAATAACTTCCTGAATATTTTCCATGAATAGTACTATTAACACCATTAATAGTACATCTAAATAATTTTGGACAATCTAAAACTTTTTAAACATGAGTAAAATCTTGATTTTTAATAAAAAGAACTTGTAAAATAAACTATTTCCCGATACAATAAGTATTACCTACGGGTTTTAATAGGCTTAGAGCACTAAAGGTGTACTTTAGCTGTACTCTTTTGTTTTCTTTTAGCTGTTGTTTATTAGATAAAAGACAAATAAATTCGTATAATATTAGTAGTCATAAGGGTACTAAATTTATTAATGTTTACGATCAATTTAAAAAACGCTAGGGTAGGTGTTGTGCAATCAGTTTTTCTAGAATTTTTTTAAACAATTATAAAGCTCACTATGCTCTAAAATAAAGCTCAAATTTCTTATAGAAATGAGCTTTATTTTAAAGTTCTATGAGCTATAAATAATAAGTTAAATTTTGTTTCTAATATTTTAAGGCTCCTACAAATTCATTTTAAAGCTCAATTATTGTGTTTTTTGAGCTATATTTACGGTTTTAATGAGCTGTAAAATATAAATTTATAGAGGTCAGTATTTAAATTCATATCTTTAATTCCAATAAAAACAGTAATAATATGAATATTTTCAAGGGTCAAAACCTTCTAGAGTTCTCTGATCGTTTTAAAACAGACAAAGACTGCAAAA
>Ga0316202_10000301_pt1 | contig 62233 bp, 49 predicted proteins | sample 3monrhotite_MG_FD_204934 | JGI IMG/M metagenome (GOLD analysis project Ga0316202, IMG submission 204934) | Microbial mat bacterial communities from mineral coupon in-situ incubated in ocean water Damariscotta River, Maine, United States -... | ecosystem: Environmental > Aquatic > Marine >...
GCAGAAGCAGCAGAACTGACAACTTCGTCCCTTCTCCCTGAGGGAGAAGGTGGCCACAGGCCGGATGAGGGGGTCTTCTGCAACCGCCTCCCCCTCACCCTGGCCCTCTCCCTCAGGGAGAGGGGATTGAATCGCACCTAAAATTGGACTAACGTGCTGAAACAATAAACCGTTTGTCGACCGCGAGTTCCGGATCAACGAGTTAAAAGAACAGCTGAAAAAGCTGGAGATGCAGAAGCAGCAGAACTGACAACTTCGTCCCTTCTCCCTGAGGGAGAAGGTGGCCGCAGGCCGGATGAGGGGGGCTTCTGCAACAGCTCCCCCCCTCACCCTGGCCCTCTCCCTCAGGGAGAGGGGATTGAGTTGCATCTAGAAAGACTTGGACTAGCGTGATGGGACAATAAACCGATCAAGGAGCGGCACATGAGAACTCTGGATTACAGCAATAATATTGCCATCACCCGCGAAATTTACTGGGTCGGTTTTTATGACGAAGCGGCCCATCTGCATTGCAACCCCTACCTGCTCATCGATGAACAGGATGTGGTGCTGTTCGATCCCGGCTCTATCCCGCATTTCCCGATCATCATGCGCAAGGTCATCGATCTGGTTAATCCTGCGGACATCACCCTGATTGTCGCCTGCCGTCAGGATCCCGATGTCTGCGGCAACATCGCCGTGCTGGAGGATGTGATCGGCAACCCGGAGCTGAAAATCGCCGCCCACTCCAACTGCATCCGCCTGATCCGCCACTACGGCATCAAGTCCGAATTTTATGCGGTCGATGAGCACGACTACCAGATCACCCTCGGCAGCGGGCGGGTGCTCGACTTTCTCTTCACCCCCTTCCTGCACTCACCGGGGGCGATCGTCACCTACGACCGCAAGAGCAAGAGCCTGTTCAGCGGCGACATCTTCGGCGCGGTTTCCAAAGACTGGACGCTCTTCGCCTAGGGCGATTATCTGCCCGCAGTTGATAGCTTTCACCAGCTCTACATGCCGAGCAGCGCCCTGCTCAAAAACGGCATGGAGAAAATCGAGCCCTTTGAGCTTGAACGTATTCTCCCCCAGCACGGCTCGGTTCTGGAGGGGGATCAGATCATGACGACCATCAACCACCTCAAAACCCTCCCCTGCGGGATTGATCTGGAGAGGAGCTAGACCATGGCCGATGATATCGTCAGAACCGGGGCGCGTCATGTTAATGAGGTGCGCGACATCAACCGCGACCTGATTGAAAAATCGCTGCAGATGCGCTGTCTCGCCTATCTCTCACAGGTCAAGGCGCAGCTGCTCACCGAAACCATCTTCGAGGTCGACCACAGCAAGAAAAACCTGAAGCAGATGAACCTCGATCTGGCGCAGCACAATGCGCTGATTACCCGACAAAAAGGGGAACTTGAAAAGGCGCAGCTGGCGCTTGAGGAGAAAAACCGCGAACTGGAACGTTTCAACAAACTGTTCGTCGAACGGGAGCTGCGGATTAAGGAGTTAAGGCAGCAGGTCAAGGCACTTGAGGACCAATTGCAAACGCGAGGCCCTAATTCATGACCCGACGGTCCCCTTTTTACACCCTGATTCTGATTGCGGCGGTCCTTGTGACCCTCTGCACCCAGACGGTCGTCGCCGCGGCAGAGCCCCTGCAACTCAGCAGCAGCGAACAGGCCTGGCTGGCGGCGCACCCGAGCATCCGGGTCGCCTTTGACGGCCACTTTCCGCCGTACAGCTTTCTGAATGATCACGGCGAATTCGAAGGTCTGGCGGTCGACGTCATGCAGCGGTTGGCCGCACGAATCGGGGTGAAGGTGGAGCCTTTCCCGCAGGCGGTCTGGAAAGACCTGTATGCAGCAGCGCAGCGGCGTGAGGTCGACGTTGTCGCCACCATGGGGGATCGACCCGAGCGCGCCGCATGGTTCGTTTTCACCCAACCCTACATCTTCAAATCACTGGTAATCATGATCCATGAAGGAAACGAATCCATAACATCCCCGAAGGATCTTGCCGGCAAGCGGGTCGCCTTGGTTAAAGGCTACCAGTACGTTCAGCCGCTACTAGAAAAATATCCGTCCATACGACCCTACTACGTCGACACCATGCTCGACGGAATGAACGCCGTGGTCGTAGGCAAGGCCGATGCCGTCATCACCTTTACCGGCGCCGGCCATTATCTGAAAACCAAATATCAGCTCACCGCGCTGATATTTGCGGCGGTCTTTGAGCGGGACAGTTTTAACGAAAGTATCGGTATCCGTAACGACTGGCCGGTACTGGCAACGATTCTGGACAAGGCCCTCGACTCAATCTCCGAAGATGAAATGCTCGCGCTTCAGGAGCGCTGGATCGGGCCGGAGATTGCGCCCGGGATCTCCCGACGCCTGGCGTTCACCTATCTGGAGATGATCCTCGGCGGTGGGATTCTTCTGGTTGCGGGATTTCTCCTCTGGACGCGAACCCTGAAGAGACAGGTCGCTAACAGTACCGCAGAGTTGCAGCAGGAGCTTGCGCAGCACCAGGAGACCACCGCGGCACTCCAGGCCAGTGAGGAGCTCTTTCGTCACTACTTTGAGCAGGCCAATATCGGTTTTTCCTTAACCTCGCCACAAAAAGGCTGGCTCCGCGCCAATAAGTACCTGTGCGATATCCTGGGCTATCAGGAAGCGGAGTTGCTGGCAAAAAACTGGGCTGAAATGACCCACCCAGAGGATCTTGAGGCTGATGTTCAACAGTTTAACCGGTTGCTGGCTGGCGAGATTGACAGCTACGAATTGGACAAGCGCTTTTATCGAAAAAATGGCGACCTTTTCCCCACCCATCTCACCGTCTCCTGCCTCAGAAACCCGGATGGCTCGGCCAATTTAATTAACGCGACCCTCGAAGACATCACTGAGCGCAAGCAGACAGAAGAAAAACTGCGCCGCAACGAGCACCTGCTTCGCCTGTTTGTCGAACATTCCCCGGCGTCGATCGCCATGTTTGATCGCGATATGAAATACATTGTCGCCAGCCGCCGCTATTGCAAGGATTACGACCTGGCCAACCAGGATCTCAGCGGTCGCTCGCATTACGATGTCTTTCCAGAGGTTTCCGAGCGCTGGCGCGAAATCCACCAGCAGTGCCTGGCGGGAGCGATAGAGAAATGTGAGGATGATCCCTTCCCGCGCGCCGACGGTCACATCGATTTGGTGCGCTGGGAGATTCACCCCTGGCATGAAATCGGCGGCGAGATCGGCGGCATTATCCTGTTTTCCGAGGTGGTCACCGAGCGTAAACAGGCTGAGCTGGAGTTGAAAGAATACCGCACCCATCTTGAAGAACTGGTCGCAGAGCAGACCGTTGATTTACACAAGACGCAACGGGCGCTGCAGTTCATGCTCGAAGACTTGAACGAAGCCAACACCCGCCTGCGCGAGATCGACCAGCTCAAATCGATGTTCATCGCCAGCATGAGCCACGAACTGCGCACCCCGCTTAACGCGGTGATCGGCTTCTCGAGCATTCTGCTCAACGAATGGACCGGCCCCTTAAATGATGAGCAGAAGCAGAATGTTGCCTCTGTCCTGCGGTCGGGCAAGCATCTGCTGTCATTGATCAACGATGTGATCGACCTCTCGAAGGTTGAAGCGGGGATGATTGAGGTCAATCATGCTGAATTCGAACTGGCCGAACTGCTGACCGAGCTGAAGCTGAACTTCAGCAAAAAAGCGCAGGATAAGCAGCTGTTTCTAACCCTGCCGGAACTGCAGTTAACGATGCACACCGACCGTCGCCGCCTGCTGCAGTGCCTGATGAATCTGGTCAGCAACGCCCTCAAATATACCGAACAGGGCGGAGTTCGGGTCGATATCCAGCAGGACACGCCAAAAGATACTGTCACGATCAGCGTCACCGACACCGGCATCGGCATCGCGGAAGACGATCAGGCCAAGCTGTTTCAGGCGTTCAGCCGCATTCCGTCAGCATACAGTGCCGGTATTCAGGGAACCGGTCTGGGGCTCTATCTGACCAAAAAAATCGTGCTGGAAATTCTTTGGGGAACCATCAAGGTGACCAGCGAGCCGAACCAAGGCAGCAGCTTCAGCATCTGCATCCCCTGCCGGGTGGACAAAAACCCGCAGGGCGAAACAACGGCCGCCAAGGAGGAATCCGCATGACATGGACCACTGAAAAAAGCGCCATCCTCAGCTTTTCCTGTGCCATTCTGCTGGTGGGCCTGGTCGGAACGCTGGCGTATCGCAGCCTGCTGGACCTGACCACGAAATCGACCTCGGTGACCCGGACTCTAGAGGTGCAGGAACAGCTCGGAACGGTGCTGTCGCTACTGAAAGACGCCGAAACCGGGCAGCGCGGCTATATCATCACTGGCAAGCCCCGCTTCCTTGAACCCTACCAGGCTGCAGAGTTGCAAATTGAGCTGAAGATCGACCAACTGCGCCAGCGGGTCGCTGATAATCAACCCCAGCAACAGAACATTGCCCGGCTTGAATTACTCATCGACGAAGCCATGGCTTTTGACCAGCAGGCGATCCAGTTGCGTAAAACTCGGGGTTTCGCATTTGCCCGTGATTTAACCGCTTCGGAACGCGGCAAACAGACGATGGACGAGCTGCGGCGGCTGGTCGATGAGATGAAAACGGTGGAACAAACGCTCCTTGAACAGAAAGAATCGGCCACCCGGCAGGGACAACAGACCACCCAGCTGACGATCATCGGCGGTAGCGCACTGGCGTGTCTCATCATCTTCACCGCTCTCATCATCGTGCTGCGCGGCTTTGCCGCCCGCCAGAAGATCAATAGAGAGCGGGATGAAAGCGAATCACGCTACCAGGCGATTCTCAACACCACGGTCGATGCGATCATTGTCATCGATAAGCGCGGCCGGGTTCAATCGTTCAATACCGCCGCCGAGACCCTGTTCGGCTACCGGGCGACCGAAGTCATCGGGCACAACGTCAATATGCTCCAGCCCGAGCCCTACCATAGTCAGCACGATGATTATCTGAAAAACTACATGAAGACCAAAACCGCGAAGATCATCGGCATCGGCCGCGAAGTGGTCGGTCTGCGCAAGGATGGCAGCACCTTCCCGCTCGATCTGGCGGTGAGTGAAGTGCATGTCGGCAACAAACGGCTGTTTACCGGGATTATCCGCGACATCACCGCGCGTAAGGAGGCCGAGGCGAACCTGCTGGCCGCCAAGGAGAGCGCCGAGACCGCCAACCATGCCAAGAGCGACTTTCTGGCCAGCATGAGTCATGAGATCCGCACCCCGATGAATGCGATCATCGGCATGGCCGACCTGCTCGCGGAGACCGACCTGAATCAGGAGCAGCAGGAGTATGTCGGGATCTTCCAGTCGGCGGGGGAGAATCTGCTGAATATCATCAATGACATTCTCGACATCAGCAAGGTCGAAGCCGGTCAGTTAGAGCTGGAGCAGATCCCCTTTAACTTGAATGAAGTCATGGAAAAGACCTGCGAAATCATTGCGGTGCGTGCCCATGAAAAGGGACTGGAGTTGACCTGCAGTCTCCAGAGCGGCGTGCCGGAATCTCTGATTGGCGACCCGCTGCGGCTGCGCCAGGTGCTGATCAATCTGCTGGGGAATGCGGTGAAGTTCACCGACCAGGGGGAGGTCGGCGTCAAGATCAGTCGCAGCGCAACCCCGGCACTTGCGGGACAGGTGGCGCTGCTCTTCACCATCACCGATACCGGCATCGGCATTCCGCAAGATAAACAGGCGAGCATCTTCGAACGCTTCTCGCAGGTTGACGTCTCGACGACCCGCAGCTACGGCGGCACTGGCCTGGGGCTGAGCATCTGCCAGCAGATCGTCACCCTGATGGGGGGTGAGATTCAGGTCGAGAGTGCGCCGGGAGAAGGGAGCAGCTTCGCGTTCAGCGCCCTTTTGGGTGAGCAGCGTCACCCCAGAGTAAAAGAGACGGAGGAACCCAGGCAACTGGCGGGACTCAGGGCCCTGATCATTGACGATAACAGCACCAATCGACTGGTTTTGCAAAAGATCCTGAAGAGCTGGCAGCTGAAGACAGCCAGCGCTGAAGACGGCAACAGCGGCTTGGCTGAAATGGAACGTGCCAAACAGGCAGGTGAGCCCTATCACCTGGTGCTGCTCGATTGCCGGATGCCGGAAATGGACGGGTTCGAGGTCGCGGAACAGATCAAGCAGAACTCCGCCCTGCCGGGCGCAACCCTGATGATGCTGACCTCCGACAACCGCTCGGGCGACATTGCCCGCTCGCGCGAACTGGGGATCAGTGAGTATCTGGTCAAGCCGATCAAGCGCAACGACCTGCGGGAAGCGCTGCTGAAGGCTATTTCCGCCAGAGCCAGTGACGCTGTAGCCGAACCGGCGGCGGGAACACCCACCAAAGTTCACCCCTTGAGGATACTGCTGGCGGATGATTCGCTGGACAACCGCACCCTGATTCTGGCCTACCTGAAAAAGAGTCCCCACCGGATTGAGGTTGCCGAAAACGGGGTGATCGCGGTCGAGAAGTTCTGTGCGGACACCTTCGATCTGGTGCTGATGGACATGCAGATGCCTGAAATGGACGGCTACACGGCAACCGCCCAGATCCGCGCCTGGGAGCAGCAACAAGGGCGCGAAAAAACCCCGATTCTGGCGCTGACCGCCTATGCCCAACCTGAGGATCGGCAGAAGAGCCTTGACGCCGGCTGCAACGCCCACCTGACCAAACCGATTAAAAAATCAGAGCTTTTGTCTGCTCTTTCGCAGTACAATCAAGATTAGAGTTGCCGCAAACAGGAGAAAATGCACTAATGAATTTATCCGACAAACATCAGACCAATGACAAAATGATTGTCACCCTCGACCCCGATTTTGAGGATTTAATCCCGGCCTACCTGCAGCGGCGCCAGGCTGATCTGGAAGCGATCCGGCAGGCTCTGGCGCAGAATGACTTTGAAAAGATCCACTTCCTCGGCCACGATATGAAAGGGACCGGCGGTGGTTACGGCCTTGACGGCCTGACCGAGATCGGCAAAGTTCTGGAGGAGGCGGCCAAACAGGAGAATGCCGGAGAAATTCAACGCTCGGTCGAGACTCTGGCCGACTATCTGGCGCGGCTGGTTGTGCGTTACGCCGAGGACTAAACACCCATGTACTGAAAGTGTCTGGGTGTGGGTCGGGACTGAAAGTCCCTTAAAATCACGGTCAAAGATCGTCATCCTCGCGAATGCGGGGATCCACGCTACATAAAACCACGGGATTCCCGCCTACGCGGGAATGACGAAAATATGGGTAGCATCTGAAAGACTTGGGCTAACGTCCATAGTTTTACTCGCGTGATGAGACAATAAAACGCGCTGTTATGAGCACTAGGAGTAACAAATGAGCCCTGGCACTCCCGCAGAATCCCCGCTGATCCTCATCGTCGATGACAGTCAGGATATGCGCACCCAGTTCCAGCATTTTCTGACCCGTGACGGCTATCGCATCGCTGAAGCGGAGAGTGGCGCGGCCGCCTTAAGCTCATTCAGCGCACAGCAACCCGATCTGATCCTGCTCGATCTGGCGATGCCGAAGATGGATGGCATAACCGCCTGTACCCGGTTGCGCCAGCTTCCCGGCGGCGCGCAGTTGCCGATCATCGTGGTCACCGCCATGGATGACACCGCCTCAATTGAGAATGCCTTCGCAGCAGGGGCAACCGATTACATCACCAAGCCGGTCCACTGGGCGGTTCTCAGCCACCGGGTCAAAACCCTGCTCGCCGCCAGCCGCGCCAAACAGCGATTGTCAGCGCTGGAAGCCCGCATGACCGCAATCGCCGCCAACGCCAAGGACGCAGTCATCACCTTCTCTGAAGAGGGGCGGCTAGAAACAGCAAATCCCGCCATGCAGTGCCTGACCGGTTATTCCGCCATCGAACTTGAAGGCTGTCGCAGTGAGCAGTTTTTCGCTCAGCTCGCACTGCCCGAGCTGGCCGACCAGAACACCCAGAGCGAGACGCTTATTCGCTGCAAGGATGAGTCGCAGATTCCGATTGAACTCTTTGTCAGCCGCTTCACGCTCGACGAGCGGATCATCTATGCCGCCATCATCCGCGATATTTCGCTGCGCAAGCAGATTGAGGCTGAAAACACCACCAAGACCGCAGAAATCGTGCGGATGAACAAGCTGTTTATCGACCGGGAACTGCGGATGCAGGAACTGAAAGAGCAGCTCGCACAGTGTCAACGACAGCTGGGAACAGCCTGATTTTATCGCACCACCAACAGCAAAGGAGCCAAAATCATCTCGCGCCCGTTCGCTTTCGCTCACTCAAGCCGCAGAGAACGCGGAGGAAACCTTTAACTTACTGGTTTTGACCTTAACTCCTGCTCTTGATTAATCTTTCTCTGCGATCTTTGCGTCTTTGCGCGAGACTGATTTTGCTTTTGTTTGTCGTAAAACTTTTAGTTGAGCCAAGGGGATAACCATAATTATGTAATGCAAAGCAGCCACAGTATTCTGGCAAAGGGGTGGTATTATGAAAACAGTTCTGGTCGTCGAAGACAACGCAGACAACCTGCAGATCATCAACTATGCCTTGCAGCGCGCCGGATATAAGGTCATTTCTGCCGAAACCGGTGAAAAGGGGGTGGAACTGGCCATCGCCACATGCCCGTCGCTGATCCTGATGGATATCAACCTGCCGGGGATCGACGGCATCGAGACCACCCGCCAAATCAGAGCTTCTGAGGCCGACGGCGCAGTCCCAATCGTTGCCATCACCTCCTACGCCATGCGTGGCGACCGCGAAAAGATCATGGCGGCCGGCTGTAACGGCTATTTTGAAAAACCGTTCGATCCCATGACCATTGTGGAGCAGATTCATCAAATTCTGGAGCTCGAGAAGTAAGGTCAGAGAGGGGGAGAGAGAATTCAGGCCATGAAGATTCTCATTGTTGACGACCGCGCCCCGGACCGCGCTATTTTACGTTACACCTTTGAATCCCACCAGTGCGAAACGATTGAAGCAGAAAACGGTCAGCAGGGCCTGTCCCTGGCGGCTGAGTACCAGCCGGACCTGATCATCTCCGATGCCCTGATGCCGGTCATGGACGGCTATGGTTTTCTGCGGGCACTCAAGACCGACGAAAGCTTGCGCGATATCCCCTTCATCTTTTATTCTGCTGTCTATACCGGCTTTAACGAAGAGAAGTTGGCGCGCGCGCTCGGGGCGGAGGCCTTTCTGGTCAAACCGCTGGAACCTGAGGTCTTGTGGCAGGAGGTGCAGACCCTTATGGACAGATGTAACACCAGCGATGTTGTCGCCATGTTTACCACCGCATCTGAAGATACCGCATTCCTCAAAGACTACAGTCAGGTGGTAGCGACGAAGCTCGAAGAGAAAGTCGCTGAATTAGAAGAACTCTTCTTTCAACTTATCCGGGTGCTGATCAGTCTGCAGGACGCCAAAAGCCCCTGGACCATGGGCCACTCCGAGCGAGTGGCCGAGATTGCGGTCAGAATCGCACAGGGCCTGGGGCTCGACGAAACGCGGGTCGACAGCATCCGCCTGGGGGCGCTGTTGCACGACATCGGTAAGATTGGCACCGACGACAACGTGATTGATAAGCGCAGCGCCTTAACCGAGGAAGAATACGCCCTGGTCAAGAGTCATCCCGAGCGCGGGGCCGACGCTCTGATGTCCATTCAGCAGTTGAAAGAGATCGTCCCGGCCATTCGCTACCATCATGAAAATTTCGACGGCAGCGGCTATCCGGCACATCTCAAGCAGAATGCCATCCCCCTGGCCGCAAAAATTCTACGGGTCGCGGACTCGTTTGACTCGATGATCTCATCACGCCCCTATCGCAGCTCCCCCGGCATGAGCTACGCCCTGGCCGAACTCAAACGCTGTGCGGGGAGCGATTTCGACCCTGAGGTGGTGAAGACTTTTATCAATGTACTGACGCATGAGCCTTTTATTGGATTAGGTCAATCGGAGGGAGTATGAGCATGAAGATTCTGATTGTAGATGACAACCCAGATGATCGAAAGATTCTCCATCAATATCTGAACCACTTCGGGGCCGAAATTCTGGAAGCAACCGACGGCGCACAGGGTTTTGCCACTGCGCTTAGGGAAAAACCCGACCTGATCATTTCAGATGTGCTGATGCCGAATGTCGACGGCTTTGGCTTTCTACGCGAACTCAGGCGCACCAAAGAACTGTCTCAAACTCTCTTCGTTTTCTACACCTCTGTCTACACCGGAGCCAGAGACGAGGAGTTGGCTTTTTCTCTGGGGGTTGACGCCTATATTGCCAAGCCGATGGAGGCGACCGAGCTTCTGTCTCAATTGAAAACCCTGCTGGAGAGACAGGATAAATCTGCAAAAAGACCGGAGAGTACGCTGCTGGAGGAAGAAGAAATCTACCTCAGAAAATACAGCCAGGTGGTCGCAGCCCAACTGGAACTGAAGGTCAGGGCCCTGGAAGAGGCCAACAATAAACTGGCGGCTAACGAAGCGCGCTACCGCAACCTGTTTAACAGCATGCGCGACGTGATCATTGTCGCCGATTCTGAGCGCATCATCCTTGACGTCAACCAACCGGCCCTGCGTGAAACCTTTGGCTACGAAATGGGCGAGGTCCTGGGTAAACGGACCGATTTCCTTTTTTCCTCACTTGAAGCATTTACAACTGCAGGAAAAGAGATCTTTAATGGAATTGACCCTGACCAGCAAAAAAAAATCCTCGAAATCGAATACCGCCGCAAGAATGGCGACCTATTTAGCGGCGAACTCCTCGGTCAGAAATGGATTGATGATAACGGCCAGCCGATCGGCAATATCGGCGTGATCAGAGACGTCACGGAGAAGCACAAACTGGAAGAACAACTCCGCCAGTCGCAAAAGATGGAGTCAATCGGCACCTTTGCTGGCGGCATATCCCACGATTTCAACAATATTCTGGCCGCCATCATCGGCTACGGAGCTCTGATCCTCAGAAAGATGCAGGTGGACGATCCACAACGCCTCAAGATGGAACATCTCCTCGAAGCGGCCGACCGGGCGGTGCATCTCACCAGGGATCTCCTGCTTTTCAGCAGAAAGCAATCTGTCGATAAAAAAGTCGTGGATCTGAATCAGATCGTTACCAAAGGGGAAAAATTCCTGGCAAGAATCATCGGCGAAAACATCGAGCTCAAGACAGACCTTGAGCAAACCCCCTTACCGATTATGGCGGACGGCCATCAACTCGATCAGGTGCTGCTCAATCTGGCGGCCAATGCGCGTGACGCCATGCAGCATGGGGGGAGATTAACGCTGACCACCGAAGCGGTCGTACTGAGTAAAGGTTCTGCCGAGGCAAAGGGGTTAAAAATCGCCGGATCTTACGTGCGGTTAACTGTTTCAGATACTGGCGCCGGGATCAGCCAAGAAACTCAGCAACGGATGTTCGAGCCTTTTTACACAACAAAGGCAGTCGGGCAAGGGACGGGCCTTGGGTTACCGGTCGTCTACGGCATCATAGAAGAACACCTGGGACAGATTATGGTGCAAAGTGCTCCTGGCCAGGGGACTTCAATCAGCATATATCTGCCTCAAACGTCAAACCAGACCCCCGTTCTCCAGACCGAAGAACAGGTCCAGCCGCTTATTGGTGGAACAGAGACCATCTTGCTGGCCGAAGATGATGAATCGGTCAGAGAGATGACTCACACAATTTTACAGGAGGCTGGTTACAAGGTTATCATCGCGATTGACGGCAAGGATGCCGTCCAGAAATTCAAGACAAAACAGGAAGCCATAGATCTGCTACTCTTCGATCTGGTCATGCCGATTATGAACGGTAAAGAGGCCTACACCGAGATCATGAAACGTTGTCCTGAAGTCAAAGTCCTATTTGTCAGCGGCTACGCACCCGACCTCATCCGACCCAAAATGGAAGGGGAGAATCAGATCGTAATTCTGTCCAAGCCTGTCACCCCGGAGGTCTTGCTGCAAACTGTGCGCAACATACTGGATGCAAGTTGCGCGTAGCGGCAAGAGCCCAAACAACAACAGCCATCTCAGCGAAACAACATCTGAGCCGCTTCAAAGATCGTCTCCGACAGGGTCGGATGAGGGTGAATGGTCGCGCGTAAATCCTCGCTGGTGGCGGCCATTTCAAGGGCCAGAACAGCCTCGGCGATCAATTCACCGGCGCCGGGTCCAACCAGTGCAATACCGAGCAGGCGATCCGTCTCTGGATCGACAATAATCTTGGTCATGCCGTCATCACGTCCCAGGGTCAGAGTCCGTCCATTGCCGCGCCATGGCATTTTTGCAGTTTTAACTTTGATCTTTTGCTCGCGCGCCTGTGTTTCAGTCAAGCCGCACCAGGCGATCTCCGGATCAGTAAAGACCACCGCAGGAATCGCTCGCGGATCGAACACTGCCTTCTGACCTGCCGCGACAGCAGCGGCGACATGCGCCTCGCCGTAGGCTTTATGAGCAAGCATCGGTTCTCCGGCCAGATCACCAATGGCAAAGATTTGCGGCTCGGCAGTCCTTTGCTGACCGTCAACTTCAACAAAGCCTTTGTCTGAAATTTGAACGGCCGTGTTTTCCAACCCCAGATTTTCGCTATTGGGTCGTCGGCCGATCGCAATCAACACCTTATCAAAGCGCTTGGTACTGCTCTCCCCTTTTTGATTTTCAAAAGTGACAGCGACACCATTCTTCTGTTCTTTGAGTGCTGCGACTTTGGTATTGAGCAGGATCTCAGTGAATTTTTTATCCAGCCGGCGCTTCAGCACCGAGACCAGATCACGATCACAGCCCGGCAGCAATCCAGAGGTCATTTCAACCACCGAAACTTTGCTCCCCATGGCTGCGTAAGCCGAACCGAGCTCCAACCCGATATAACCGCCACCAACCACCAGCAAGCTTTTGGGGACATCCTCAAGGTCAAGTGCACCGGTCGAGTCAATAATCCGCTGACTGACCTGGATTCCGGGCAGCATGACAGGACGAGATCCGCTGGCAAGGATCACCTTGTCAAAGCTTAAATCCCCCTCTTCACCAGCAGCAGTTGTGACGGCCAGAGTTTGATTATTTTTGAAGTAAGCGGTCCCTTGCAGATAGGTCAGCTTCAGCTTGGCCGCCTTGCCTCCCAGACCACTGGTCAGGGTTTCAATCACGCCATTTTTCCAGCTGCGGATTTTATCGATATCGAGCTGAGGTTTGCTGAACGTCACACCGATCGCCGCGGATTCTTCGGCTTCGGAGACCAGTTTGGCCACATGTAACAGTGCCTTGGAGGGGATACAACCGCGATAAAGGCAGACCCCGCCAGGACGAACTTCAGGGTCGATCAGGGTCACTTCAAGGCCGAGCTCGGCGGCACGGAAGGCCGCGGAGTAGCCGCCGGGACCAGCACCGATAACGACCAATTGGGATTTTTTAGGGATACTACTCATCTGTCAATCTGCCTTTCATATATTGATGTTCTTTGAGACTTCAAGGCCAAGATCGTCGGGTTTCGCCCCGACAGGCGCCCAATCTTTTGTCCGCCCAAAAGTTTGGATCAAAATGCGCCCCGACTTCCTTGCCGCCTACGGCGGTCCCCTCCGCTCCACTCCGCCTTTGAGCTCACTCGAAAACTCGCCTACGGCTCAGACATCCTCGTTCGAATTCCTCAAAAGCTCTATTCTGTTCCGGCGGCGTCACACGGGGAAGGTTTTCCGCACCTCGCACCTCACACCTCACACCTCACACCTCACACCTCACACCTCACACCTCACACCTCACACCTCACACCTGACGGATTTTCAACCCTTCATCACCAGGTGAAGCGGATTCTCGAGTGCATTGCAGATCCAGCGCAAAAAGCGTGCGCCGTCTGCGCCATCGATCACTCGGTGATCATAGGTCAATGAAAGTGGCATCACCAGTTGTGGGATAAACTCAGTGCCGTTCCAAACCGGTTGCATTTCAGCTTCGGAAACGCCAAGGATTGCGACCTGCGGGGCATAGACGATCGGGGTAAAAGCGGTCCCCCCTATCCCACCCAGATTGCTGATAGTGAAAGTTCCCCCTTCCAGCTCGGTCGGTGTGATGCGCCGTTCGCGAGTCCTCTCGGCCAATTCGTTCAGTTCGCTGGCAATCTTCTCCACCCCTTTGGTATCGGCCCCCTGAATAACCGGGACCAGCAGACCATTCGGAGTATCAACCGCCACCCCAATATTGATGTAGTGCAAAAACACCAGCTCTCGGCTGGCCAGATCGAGGACGCTGTTGAACTGCGGAAAGGCTTGCAGAGCGACCGCACAGACCTTGGCTAAAAAGGCCGTCATGGTCAGTTTTGTGTCAGGAGTCGCCGTCAGGTTAAACTCTTTACGGAACGCCTCAACCCTGCCGATCTGCGCCTTGTCATACTGGGTAACCATCGGAATAGTCGACCAGGCGTAACTCATGGCATCCGCTGTCAGCTCGCGAATCTTGGACATGGGTTGCCGATTGCTGGTGCCGAAACGACTGAAATCTGGCAGCGGACGCTGGGCGTGAAGGCCGGGAAATTCTGCTGTTCCCATGGCCCCACCGGTAACCCGTTGCATGGTCGTGCGCACAAATTCACGCACATCTTCAGCGCTGATCCGCCCCCCGGCACCTGTCCCCTGCACCTGATAGATGTCGACCCCGAGTTCACGAGCCTGGCGCCGCACCGATGGGGACGCAGGCGCGACCCGATCATCCCGCCGTACCGGAGTCAGATCAACTGAACCTTCGGGCTCATTCGGTACCACTGCCACCGCCTCAGGTGCTGAATTCGGCTGCGCAACCGGCTTCTCAACAGAAACAGCCGGCGCTGCCGTGACCTGATTTTCAGAAGCCGTTTGTGACTCTTCTTCCTTCTCATCCTCATCCCCCTTTCGACCCAGAGCTTCAGGTCCGGCGACACTTTCGAGGACAGCAACCAGCGCCCCGATCTTGACCAGATCCCCCTCAGCAACCAGAATCTCTTTGACAGTACCGGCCAACGACGTCGGGATCGCAACGACAGCCTTATCGGTCTCCAGCTCCAACAGGGTCTGATCGGCCTCGACCTTATCCCCCACTGCCACCATCAACGCCACAACAGTGCCGGACTTCACCCCCTCGGCAACCTCAGGTATTCTGACTTCCTGTTTCATAGCTATCCTTTATGCTTTGGACAATCACAATCTGACTCGCGCTCGTTCGTTTGCTCACTTAAGCCGCAGAGACCGCAGAGAAAACCTTGCCTTTCTTAGCGTCTTTGCGCGAGATGCTTCTCGCCGTTGCCTGTACCAACCTGGCAGTCCTAATCCACATGCGGGTTCAGCTTCTCCGGATCGATCTTCAAATCCTGAATCGCTTTACCCAGTACCGTCTTATTCAAGTTCCCCGCATCAACCTGCTGCTTTAATGCAGAGAGGACGATATAGCGTGCATCAACTTCGAAGAAATCTCGCAGATGCTCGCGATCATCGCTGCGACCAAAACCATCAGTCCCCAGGCAATGTAAGGGGCCCGGGAACCATTGAGCCACTGCAGATGGCAGCACTTTCATATAATCACTGGCTGCGACAAAGCTCCCCTGTTCTTTTTCAAGCAAACTGCTGATATACGGGACTTTTGACTTCTTGTCGGGGTGGAGCAGATTCCAGCGTTCACAATCGACCGCATCGCTGTAGAGCTCTTTGTAGCTCGTCACACTCCAGACGTCAGCTGAGATGGCATAATCAGATTCAAGGATCTTCTGCGCCTTAAGTGCCTCATTTAGAATCGCACCACTGCCAAGCAGATGGGCCTTCCCTTTGGATTTCTTCAGTGTCGATTTATGAAAACGGTACATCCCCTTGAGAATTCCCTCACGGATTTTTGCCCGGCTCGGAACCTGAGGCATTGGCGGCATCAGGTAGGTCTCGTTCATCACCGTCAGGTAATAGATCAGATCCTCCTGGTGACAGTACATCCGGGTCAAACCTTCGTGAATGATGATCGCCAGCTCGTAGGCGAAAGCGGGATCGTAGGCCTTAACCCGCGTTGGAGTCAGCGCCAGCACATGACTGTGACCATCCTGATGTTGCAGCCCTTCTCCGGCCAGAGTGGTGCGCCCGGCGGTCGCACCGACCAGAAATCCACGCGCCCGGCTATCGCAAGCCTGCCAGATTTGATCCCCTACCCGCTGAAAACCGAACATCGAGTAGAAGGTGTAAAACGGAATGGTCTGGACACCGTTATTTGAATAAGCGGTACCGGCGGCGATAAAGCTGGCCATAGACCCGGCCTCACTTAATCCCTCTTCAAGGATCGCCCCTTCTTTCTTTTCGTTGTAATAGAGCAGGCTCCCTTTATCAACAGGATCGTAGAGCTGCCCGGCATGGCTATAGATTCCGGCCTGACGGAAGAGTGACTCCATGCCGAAGGTTCGCGCCTCATCAGGCACGATCGGAACAATTAATTTACCGAATTCAGGGTCATTCAGTAGCTTGGTCAGCAGGTGCACATAGGCCATGGTCGTCGCCAGAGGCCGATCTCCAGAGCCTTCAAGATATTCACGGATAATTTCTTCGGTATGACAGGCCATCGGGTAACTGCCATCCTGACGCATCGGCAGGTGCCCGCCCAGTTCGGCCCTGCGCGCTTTGAGATAAACCATTTCCGGACTGTCATCGGCCGGCTTATAGAAAGGCGTCTCGGCAATCTCGTTATCGCTGACCGGAATATTGAAGCGGGTGCGGAAGGCTTTCAGCTCATCCTCGTTGAGCTTCTTCTGTGCATGGGTAATATTCTTGCCTTCCCCGGCCTCACCCAGACCATAGCCTTTGACGGTGTGGGCCAGAATCACCGTCGGCGAACCTTTATGCTCAACCGCTGATTTATAAGCAGCGAAAACCTTATCCGGGTCATGCCCTCCCCGTGTCAGCCGCCCGAGTTGCTCATCGCTGTAACCTTTGACCAGTTCAACCAGTTCCGGATATTTACCAAAGAAGTGCTCACGCACATAGGCGCCATTGCTGAGGGTGAAACGCTGCATCTCACCATCAAGCACTTCATCCATACGCTGCACCAGTTTGCCCGAACTGTCGGCCTCAAGCAGGCGGTCCCAATCATCCCCCCAGATCACTTTGATGACATTCCAGCCAGCGCCACGGAAGTCGGACTCGAGTTCCTGCATGATTTTGCCATTGCCACGGACCGGCCCATCGAGTCGCTGCAGGTTACAGTTGATGACAAAAATCAGATTATCCAGCTTTTCGCGCACGGCGAGGCTGATCGCGCCCTTCGATTCTGGCTCATCCATCTCACCATCACCGAGCATCGCCCAGACCTTACGACCACTTCTTTTGCGCAGGTCACGGTCGACCAGATAATGGTTAAAGCGTGCCTGATAGATGGCACTGATCGCCGTCAGCCCCATAGAGACCGTCGGAAACTCCCAGAAGTTTTTCATCAGGAAGGGATGCGGGTAGGAGGAGAGGCCACCTTTTCCTGGTCGCAATTCGCGACGGAAGCCCTTGAGGTCATCCTCACTCAAGCGACCTTCGAGAAAAGCACGGGCGTAGACGCCTGGCGATGCATGGCCCTGAAAATAGACCATATCACCGAGAAAATCGTCAGTATGGCCACGCCAGAAATGGTTAAAGCCGATCTCCCACAAGGTGGCGGCAGAGGCGAAAGTCGAGATATGCCCGCCGATTCCGGAGGATTCCTGATTGGCGCGGACCACCATCGCCATGGCATTCCAGCGAATGATCGACTTGATCCGCCGTTCAATCTCGCGGTCGCCAGGGAAAACCGGCTGTTGGCTGCGCGGAATGCTGTTGATGTAGGGAGTGTTTGCGGTAAAAGGGATGCTCACGCCCTGTTCCAGAGCGCGCACCTGCAACAGACGCAGCAGCTGCTGAACGCGTTCAGGGCCGGCGGTCTTCAGGACATAATCGAGAGATTCGCGCCATTCCTGATTTTCGATTTCGTTGAGATGGGCGAGATCAGAAGCTTTACGGTCGGACATAACCTGTGACTCCTTTGCAGAGCTTGAATACCCTTGATGATGCTGACAGGTGCGAGCAGCTGAAATAGAAAAGCCGCTCTACTTATATATAACAGGTTTGGTTGTTTATGCGCAGGGGGGCAAAGAGTTGGTTTCAGATTTTGCCCCCCTCCCTTTATGGGAGGGGGCCGGGGGGAGGGCCGGGGTAGGCGTTTCAATCATCAGACACAACGCTCCTGAATAACGTCGAGCACCCCGTCAATATTTGTCAAAATTTCATGGTTCCAGAATCGCAAAACCTGAAATCCCTGAGAGTTTAACCAGAGTGTCCGTTCTTCATCCTTTTCGTGCTCGACAACATGCTGTCCGCCATCAGCTTCAATGATCAAAGATTTTTCGTAGCAAACAAAATCAACTATAAATCGCCCGATCTGTTCCTGACGGCGAAACTTCAAACCCTTTAATTGTTTAGAGCGTAAATGGCACCAGAGCAAACGCTCGGCATAGGTCGACTTTTTCCTGAGCTCTTTTGCGGCAGCAGTGAGATTTATTGACACTTGTTCGCCCTCCCCCAGCCCCTCCCATAAAGGGAGGGGAGTTTATAACCGGTCATCATCCAAAGCCGACGTCATTCAATTTATACAAATCCGTTACCCCCAACGCCAGAGCGCAACGACCAACAGGATAGCCACCGCCAGGATCAGGTTGAGATAGGCGAGAAAGAAAAACTGTTTCTTCGGCCGATCGCCACTGGCTGATCCCGAGGCCAAAAGTGCGCCGACTTCGGGTAGACGCATGATCCGGTCTTCACCATGGGGTGCCTGACCGAGGGCGACGGTCAGATCACAGCCAGCCGAGTGGCGCTGCATGTGCTGCCCCTTCTTCCACATTGGGCTCGGGGTCGCATCATAGATCTTGCCTTTAAAGGCAAAACAGGCCGGATGTCCTTCTTGTCCGTCACAGAGTGCCAGTTGCTCAGAGGTCATATCCCCCAGCACAACCTCGGTGGTTACCGCGCGACGACGGCGCAGGCGTGGGCCGATAATGAAGACCGCGACCAAACCCATGGTTGTCATCAGGGCAAACAGTCCAACCTTGATCAGCAGCAACTGCCCGAAACGTGTATCGACCAGGCTGTGCCAGGAATCGATCCGCAGCCAGGAGAGGTAAAGCCCGGTCAGCGCCATGATCGCCATTGAGATCAGTCCCACCCGTACCTCGCCGCGCGGCAACCCCTGGGAGGCATAAGCCGGTTTGAGCACCAGGTGGACATAGAAGATGGTACCGAACCAGAAGACCGCCGTGAGCAGGTGCAGGCTGCCGACCAGCAAGCGTAGCAACCGGGCAAAACCGGAAGGTGCCACCGGCGCCCCCGCCGCAGCCTGTTCCGCGATGAACGCCTCACCCTGGGCCGTCAGCTCACCACCACCACTTGGGTCCAGGTGGCAGAAGCTGCAACTCTGCCCGGTCTGAGCGGCAAATTGTTCGGTGGCGAACACCTGACCTGCGCAGCAAAGTAACAGCAAAATGGCAACGCTTAAGCGCAGCATAAATGAACCCTCCCTTAAGAAATCTATTCCGTATTCCTGAGTATTCCAGTCAGTTTTTGACCTGAGTCAAAGAAACTAATAAAAAACTGTTCTACGGTTGTGCGAACGTGCAGATCAGAATTTCTCCGAGGCATGGCTGCCCCTTCCAATCTGGTCTGCATAGCTTAGACAAAAATCTACTAATTTTATACACCTGATCATCAGTCTTTAAAATTTCTCACCCCGCAACAGATGTCTTTTAAGGAGAGAACGCATGAATACAAAAGGCTGGAGAGCCGATCTCTACCGATTCAGCTGGATATTGGCATTTCTGTTTTTTTTCCTGCCAGGAGTTACTGCCATCGCAAATGCTGCAGACGCCGATAAAGGTGGGCAACTTTACAGCGGGGCTATCCCAATGGCCAACGGCGGTTCACCTTGCATCGCCTGTCATGCCCTGTCCAGACTTGGTTCAGCGGGTGCCGCTAATTTCGGCCCCGACCTCTCCAGTCTTTATGCTGATTATGGCGAAGAGGGTGTCGCAGGAGTCCTTGAATCCCTGGCCTTTCCAAGCATGGAAGCGATTTATACAACACGTCCCCTCACCGATAAAGAACGTCTCGATCTGACCGCATATTTTGCCCAGACTGCAGAGCAACAGGCTCCGCCGGCAGGCTCACTCGCCGGACCAATTCTACTCGGGGTCGTCATCGTCTTTGCCATTGTGGCACTCATGGGACTACGCCGACTCAAGGGGGTGCGTCAGCCGTTGGTTGATCAAGTCAGGAAACAGCGAGGTATGAAAGCATGAGCTGGATCAAGGATATTATCGACCCGAAATCGCGCGCCTGGGAAGAGTTTTACCGCAACCGCAACCAGTGCGACAAGGTGGTGCGCAGCACTCACGGCGTCAACTGCACCGGTAGTTGTTCCTGGAACGTGCACGTCAAAGACGGCATCGTCGGCTGGGAACTGCAGGCGACCGACTACCCAGAACTCGAGCCGGGGCTTCCTCCCTATGAGCCACGTGGTTGTCAGCGCGGGATCTCCTTCTCCTGGTATCTCTATAGCCCGCTGCGGATCAAGTATCCCTACATGCGCGGAATCCTGGCCGACCTCTGGCGTGCCGCCAAGGCCGAGCATGGTGATCCGGTCAAGGCCTGGGCCTCGATTATGGAGGACGCGGACAAGCGCAAGAGCTATCAGCAGGCGCGCGGCAAGGGCGGTTTCCGGCGGGTCAGCTGGGACGAATCCGAAGAGATGATCGCGGCCTCCTCGATCTACACCATCAAAAAATTCGGCGCAGACCGTCTGGTCGGCTTCTCGCCGATCCCGGCAATGTCGATGCTCAGCTTCGCCGGCGGTTCACGCTTCATGCAGTTGATGGGCGGTGCCAACCTCAGCTTCTACGACTGGTACTGCGACCTGCCCAACGCCTCACCCGAAATCTGGGGTGAGCAGACCGACGTTGCCGAGAGCGCCGACTGGTACAACAGCAAATATATCGCCGTGGTCGGTTCCAACCCCGATATGACCCGCACCCCAGATGCGCATTTCCTCTCCGAGGCGCGGCATAACGGCTCCAAGGTCACGGTCTTCGCCCCCGATTTCAACATCACCTCCAAACACGCCGACTGGTGGATTCCAGCTCATGCCGGACAGGACGGTGCTTTCTGGATGGCGGTCAACCATGTCATCCTCAGTGAATTCCACCATCAGGCGAAAACACCCTTTTTCCTCGATTATCTGAAGCGCTACAGCGACACCCCCTTCCTGATCGAACTTGAGGAGAAAGAGGGGGTCTTCCGCGCAGGTCGTATGGCCCGTGCCGGAGAACTGGACCGCTACAATAAAGAAGAGAACGGCAACTTCAAGTATCTGGTCTGGGATGAAACCAGTCAGGCACCGCGCATGCCGCTCGGCACCCTCGGTTTCCGCTGGCAGGAGAAGAAGGGCGAATGGAACCTGCAGATGAAGGATGGTCAGGACGGCTCCGACCTCGCTCCGCAGCTCTCGCTGCTGGAGGATAATGACGCGGTAATCCAAGTCTCCTTCGATGATTTCTCCGCCGACCAGAGGGTCGAGCGCGGCGTGCCGGTGCGTTACCTCGAAACCGCACATGGCAAGGTCGCGGTGACCACGGTCTTCGATCTGCTGTTGGCGCAGTTCGGCGTCAATCGCGGCCTCGCAGGGGCTTATCCCGCAAATTACGATGCTGAAAACGGCGTCTACACCCCGGCCTGGCAGGAGAAATATACCGGCATCGACCGCGCCAACGTCATCCAGTTTGCGCGTGAATGGGCCTCGACCGCCGAGAAGACCGGCGGCAAGTGCTCGATCATCATCGGCGCCGGTGCCAACCACTGGTACCACTCCAACCTGATCTACCGTGCCGGAATCTCGGCCCTGATGCTCTGTGGCTGTATCGGCAAGAACGGCGGCGGGCTCAACCATTACGTCGGCCAGGAGAAACTCGCCCCGGCCGCACCCTGGGCGACGATCATGGGCGCCCTCGACTGGGCCAAGCCACCGCGCTTCCAAAACGCCCCCTCCTACCATTATGTGCATACCGATCAGTGGCGCTACGAGCGTACTTCGGACGAGTCACGCATCAACCCGGTCGCCGAGGAGAACCAGATCACCAGCGGGCACACCATGGATCATCAGGTCCGAGCAGTGCGCAACGGCTGGCTCCCCTTCTACCCACAGTTTGATCAAAACCCGATCGAAACCGTCAAACAGGCTGAAGCGGCCGGTGCCAAAAACAATCAGGAAATTGTCGACTGGACAGTCAAGCAGCTGGCCGACAAGAAGATGAAGTTTGCCATCGAAGATCCCGACGCGCCTGAAAACTGGCCACGGCTGTGGATTATCTGGCGCGGCAACGCCCTGATGTCGAGTGCCAAGGGGCATGAGTATTTCCTCAAGCATTACCTGGGGACTCACACCAACACCATCGCGCCGGAGACCGCCGAAGAGTTCGTCAAGGAGGTCAAGTGGCATAAGGAAGCACCAGAGGGAAAACTCGACCTGGTGGTCGATATCAACTTCCGCATGGACACCTCGGCGCTCTATTCCGACATCGTGCTGCCGACTGCGACCTGGTATGAGAAGGACGACCTCAACACCACCGACATGCACTCCTTCATCCACCCGCTGCAGGCAGCGGTTCCACCCTGCTGGGAATCGAAGAGTGACTGGGACATCTTCAAAGGGTTAGCGAAAAAAGTCAGTCACCTAGCCGAAACCCATCTGCCCGAGCCGATCCGCGAGATCGTTTCGGTCCCGCTGCAGCATGACACTCCGGCTGAAATGGCTCAGTTTGAAATCAAGGACTGGTACAAAGGGGAGTGCGAGCCGATCCCCGGCAAGACCATGCCCGGACTGGTCGTCGTTGAACGCGACTATAAGAACCTTTACAACCGCTTCATCTCCTTAGGACCCGAAGCCCGCAAAGGGATGGGCGCTCATGGCCTCTCCTGGTCGGTCGAAGATTACTACGATGAGATGGTCGCCAGCGACAAGACCCAGACCTGGGGAGGGAAAACCTATCCGACTCTGGTCGAAGCCCGTGACGCCGCCGATATCATCCTCAAGCTCGCCCCCGAGACCAACGGCGAGATGGCCTTCCGTGCGTTTGAAGCCGAAGAGAAGAAGGTCGGCCTGCCACTGACTGATCTGGCTGAACCGACCAGAGGCGTGCGCACAACCTTCGCCGACCTTGCCGCCCAGCCGCGCCGCCTGCTCAACAGCCCGATCTGGAGCGGTCTGAACACCGATGGCCGCGCCTATTCGGCCTACTGCCTCAACGTCGAAAAGTTGGTTCCCTGGCGCACCCTGACCGGCCGGCAGCATTTTTATCTCGATCACCAGGGCTATATCGCCGCCGGTGAACATCTGCCGACCTACAAGCCGAAACCGGATCACGGCACGCTGCAGGATTTTCTGGCCACCGATACCGGCGACAAGAAGAGCATCATGCTCAACTACCTGACACCACACGGCAAGTGGGGGATCCACAGCACCTACACCGACAACCATCGCATGCTGACCCTGTCACGCGGCTGCCACCCCTTCTGGATCAACGACAAAGATGCGGAACAGATCGGCGTGTTCGACAACGACTGGGTCGAGGTTTTCAACGATCACGGCGTAGTCGTAACCCGCGCCATCGTCAGCTCACGGTTACCGCGCGGCATCTCGTTCCTCTATCACGCCACGGAACGAACCATCGACGTCCCCAAGACAGCACGCCGCGGCAACAAGCGCGCTGGCGGGCATAACAGCTTGAACCGCATCCGCCTCAAACCGAACCTGATGCTTGGCGGCTACGGCCAGTTCACCTACGCCTGGAACTACTGGGGCCCGACCGGTGCGAACCGCGACACCTACATCATGGTGCGTAAGCTGGAAGGCGAACCGCAGTGGTAAAGAGTTGTAGATCAAAATCTTATCTCGCGCAGAGCCGCAGAGGCGCAGAGAAGGGCAAAAGCCAATACGGGAAAAAGCCGTTCAGGTTTAAGCCAAACCCTAAAAAAGATTTTCTCTGCGACTCTGCGCCTCTAGTGAGCATGGCGAACGAGCGCGAGGCTGATTTAACTTTTGATCAGATTTTTAGTTTTAATTGAGCGAAGTAGATAGTCAGGAAGCAATTCAATAACTGGGCTTTGAACCAGGGAGATATTTCATGGATATTCGCGCACAGGTCTCATCGGTTTTTCACCTCGACAAGTGCATCGGTTGCCACACCTGCAGCGTTGCCTGCAAGAACCTGTGGACCGATCGCCGCGGCAATGAATACATGTGGTGGAACAACGTCGAAACCAAACCAGGCACCGGCTACCCGACCAAATGGGAAGACCAGAAGAAATTCAACGGCGGCTGGGAGCGGGTCGGGACCCAACTGCGTCTCAAGCAGGGCGGCAAAGCCTCGACCATCGGCAAGATTTTCCACAACCCCGACCTGCCGACCATGGACGACTACTACGAGCCGTTCACCTACAAATACTCTGATCTGACCAATGCCCCAGCAGGGACCGATCAGCCGACCGCCCGCGCAGTCTCGATGGTCAGCGGCAAGACGATGAATATCGAAGCCGGACCCAACTGGGACGATGACCTCTCCGGTTCGACGGTCTACGCGGCCAACGATCCCGGCGTCATCGAGCTGAGCGAAGAACAACAGCAGCAGCTGTTCGCCATCGAGAAGATGGTGATGTTCCACCTGCCGCGGATCTGCAACCACTGCAGCAACCCGGCCTGCGTCGCCAGTTGCCCCTCGGGCGCAATCTACAAACGCGGCGAGGACGGCATTGTGCTGATCAACCAGGACAAGTGCCGCGGCTGGCGGATGTGCGTCTCGGCCTGCCCCTACAAGAAGACCTATTACGGCTGGAGCAGCGGTAAGTCGGAGAAGTGCATTCTCTGTTTCCCGCGTCAGGAGGCGGGGGAAGCCCCGGCCTGTTTCCACTCCTGCGTCGGACGGATCCGCTACCTCGGCGTGCTGCTCTACGATGCAGATAAAATTGAAGAGACCGCGATGCTGGCCGATGGCGAACTGGCCGCCGCCCAGCGCGAGATGATCCTCGATCCCTTCGATCCAGAGGTTCTAGCCGAAGCGCGCAAAGGGGGGATGGCCGAGCAGATTATCAAATCCGCCCAGGCCTCACCGGTCTACAAATTCGTTAAGGAGTGGGGGATTGCCCTGCCGCTGCACCCCGAGTTCCGCACCCTGCCGATGCTCTTCTACGTACCGCCGTTGTTGCCGGTGCTCTCGACTGAACATCAGGGGACCCAGAAACTGGCTGATGATTTCTTCACCAGTCTCGAGCAGGCCCGCCTGCCGCTGATGTACCTGGCCGGGCTCTTTTCTGGTGGCAATGAGGAAGAGGTCAAGGCGGTCTATCGCCGCCTGATCGCGGTGCGTATCCAGCGCCGGGCCGAGACCGTCGGTGACATGGACGAGGCCGAAGTCGTCAAGGCGCGGGATCTGGCCGGACTCGACAGCAAAGCACTCGACGCCATCTATCGTATGACCAGCCTGACCCGTATCAAGGAAAGAATTGTGGTACCACCGATGCTGCGCGAGCAGGCGGTTGAAGCGGGGATGGATCCTGAAGAGTACAAACAGTCGATGGGCTTTGGTAGCCGCAAAGCACCGAAGAGACGGTGGTGATTATGAATCTGGAACTCTGTCTCTCCTTCAGCAGACTGCTGAGCTACCCGAATGCGCAGGTCAAAACGCTTACGGCCGATTGTTATCGGCAGTTGAAAGATTTTGACCCCCAAGCCGCCGTGGCTTTTGAGCCCTTTATCCGCTTTCTCGAACAGCAGGAGTTACCACAAATCGAAGAACTCTATACTTCGGCCTTCGATCTGCAAGCGATCAGCTTCCCCTACGTTGGCTATCAGTTGTGTGGTGAAAGCCAGGCGCGCACGATGTTCCTGATGAAACTGCAGGAAATCTACAAACAACAGAAGTTCTCCTCGGAGGGCGAGCTGCCAGACCACCTGAGCGTGATGCTGCGCTTCATCGCTAGCGTCTCTGATCCACAGGGGAATAGAGATATCATCTGTGATGCCCTGCTGCCGGCACTGGAGAAGATTATCCAGGGGATCGAAAACCAGCAACACCCCTACCGCCAGCTGCTCAGCGCCTTACAGACTTATCTGACGAACCTTGTTGCAACTGAACTGCCTGAAAGCGCAGGGCAGAAGGAGTTATCCCATGGCTGATCTGATCCTGTTCGGCGTCTTCCCCTATGTCGCAATGGCCCTGGCGATCGGGGTCGGTATCTACCGCTATACCATCGACCGTTACTCCTACTCATCGCAGTCTTCGCAATTTCTGGAGAGCAAAGCGCTCTTCTGGGGCTCGCTCCCCTGGCACTACGCGATCCTGCTGATTTTGATCGCCCACTTTCTGGCCTTTCTGGTTCCAGCTGGCTGGGGATCTCTGCTCGGCTCACCAGCTCGCCTGGTCTTTCTCGAAGTCACCGGCATGGCACTCGGCATCACCACCCTGCTTGCGCTGATGATTTTGATCTTCCGTCGGGTCATCAACCCAAGAGTGAATGCCGTGACCAGCAATATCGACTGGCTGCTGCTCGCCGCGCTGCTGCTGCAGGTTGCCACCGGGGTTTATATTGCCATCAGCCTGCGCTGGGGTGGAGTCTGGTATGTGCACACGGTTTCACCCTGGCTCTGGTCGCTGGTCAAACTTGATCCGCAAATCAGCTATCTGGCGAACATGCCATGGATCGTCCAGCTGCACGCGGTCAACGCCTTCCTACTGGTCGCGATCTTCCCCTTTTCGCGACTGGTACACGTGGTCAGCATCCCGCTCGCTTATCTGGGTCGCCCCTATCAGGTTGTAGTCTGGTATCGCCAACGGCGCAGCAACTAAAATCTTTAACCACCAACCAAGGCAAAATTTGTCTCGCGCAGAGCCGCAGAGATCGGAGGCGAACGGGCGCGAGATGGTTTTGGTTCATTTGGTTGTTGGTGGTGCGCAGCAGACAACCAACTTTGGGTGTCAAGCGGGGAATCGAGGTATTCCCCTCCTCTAAATCAAGACGAAAAAGGTTTCCTTTATGATGGAACAAAAAGCGACTGCCACTTCGCACAAGATGCTATTTCTCAACACCCTGGCCTTTACCGTCTGCTTCGCCGCCTGGATGTTCAACGGCGTGCTGGTGACCTTTCTGGCCGACAACCAGGTGTTCAAATGGGGACCGATCGAGATCGGCTGGCTGATGGGGATTCCGGTCTTAACCGGTTCACTCTTCCGTCTGCCGGCCGGAATGCTGACCGACAAATTCGGCGGCAAGCCGGTCTACGGCAGCCTGCTGTTTATCTGCGCCATCCCGATGTACCTGCTCTCCTATGCCGATAGCTTCACCACCTTTGCGCTGTGCAGTTTCGGCTTCGGCCTGGCCGGGGTCAGCTTCTCCATCGGCATCGCCTTTTCATCGGTCTGGTACCCGCGTGAACGCCAGGGCACCGCTCTGGGCATCTTCGGCGCCGGTAATGCCGGTGCGGCCTTGACCACCCTGTTTGCGCCGACCCTGCTCAATCGCCTGACCGACAACGGAGCCAATATTGAAGGCTGGCGGCAACTGCCGGTCTATTACGCCATCATACTGGCAGCCATGGGCGTGATCTTCTTCATCTTCGCCGAGAACAAGAAACCCGCATCTTCGACTAAATCGTTCACCCAGATGCTGACCCCACTCAAAAACGTGCGAGTCTGGCGTTTCGGGCTTTACTACTTCCTAGTTTTCGGCTGCTTCGTCGCCTTTTCGCAGTGGCTGGTCCCCTACTTCGTCAATGTCTATTACCTGCCGCTGGTCACCGCCGGCCTCTTCGCCTCGGCCTTCAGCCTGCCATCCGGCGTGATCCGCGCACTGGGCGGCTGGCTGTCAGACAAGTTCGGCGGCCGCTCCATCATGTACTGGGTGCTGAGTGCCTCGGTCATTATCAGCTTTCTGGTGATCGTGCCGAAGATGGAGATCTACTCTCCTGGACGCGGGGTGATGGCGGCAAAAAGTGGAGTCGTCACGGCGGTCAGCGCTGAATCGATCAGTGTCGGCGACAGGGTCTACAAGCTGAAACTCAAGCCGTTGGATCTTGACAGCTTCGATGACGAAATGCTGATCCTGCCAACCAAGCAGGCCTGGCAGGAAGCGGCGGTCGAGGTCGGCCAGACGGTCAAGAAGAAGGAGCTACTGGCCAAGGGGGTCACACGGATTTTCTTTCAGGCCAACGTCTGGATCTTCGCCATCCTGATTATCTTGCTCGGCAGTACCTGGGGGATCGGCAAGGCGGCGGTTTACAAACTGATTCCCGATTACTTCCCTGACGAGGTCGGCGTGGTCGGCGGTATGGTCGGCGTGCTCGGGGGGTTGGGCGGGTTCTTCTGCCCGATCATCTTCGGTTACCTGTTGGAATATACCGGGCTCTGGAGCAGTTGCTGGATCTTCATGTGCGGTCTGTCGCTGGTTTGCCTGCTCTGGATGCATCTCACGGTCAGTAAACTGATGAAAGAAAAACACTCGAAAGATATGCAAAAAATCGAACAAGATAAATTCACTGTCATTGAAGATGCACTCAAGGAGTAAAGCTATGTCGATCAATCTGGACAAATGGGATGTCGAGGACGAGAAGTTCTGGGAATCCGAAGGCAAAAAAATAGCTACGCGTAACCTGTGGATTTCGATCCCCAGCCTGCTCTGCGGCTTCGCGGTTTGGCTCTACTGGGGGATTATTACGGTACAAATGATCAACCTCGGCTATCCCTTCAGCCAGTCACAACTCTTCACCCTGTCGGCGATTGCCGGCTTGACCGGTGCGACCCTGAGGATACCGAGCTCATTCCTGATTCGTATCGCGGGTGGCCGTAACACCATCTTTTTGACTACGGCACTGCTGATGATCCCGGCGATCGGCACCGGTATCGCGCTGCAGAACCGCGCTACGCCGATCGAAATTTATTATCTGCTCGCCCTGCTCTCGGGGATCGGCGGCGGTAACTTCGCCTCGTCGATGTCGAATATCAGCTTCTTCTTTCCGAAGAAGGTTCAGGGAACCTCCCTCGGTCTGAACGCCGGGCTGGGGAACTTCGGCGTCACCACCATGCAGATTCTGATCCCGCTGTCGATGACCTTCGGTCTCTTCGGTGGTAAGTCACAGACCCTGGTCAATACCAGCGGGACCTTAATCGGTAAAATACCGGCTGGAACCGAAACCTTCATCCATAACGCCGGATATATCTGGTTGATTCTGTTGATTCCATTAGCCTTTGCCGGGTTCTTCGGCATGAACAACATCAAGACCAAGACGGTCACACCGAACCTGCCCTCCACAGGCAAGTCTTTTATCATGATCACTGGCCTGCTGCTCATCGCGTTTGTTACTGCGGTAGCAGGACTCTACCTGATGCTGCCACCCCCGGTCGGTCTGGGCTTGTTGAGCAAATGGATCGTACTGCCACTGGTTATAGCCGGCACGGTATTCGGCATGAAGTACCTGACCAGCGGAGGATTACGTGAAAACCTCGACCGCCAATATCTGATTTTCAACAATAAACATACCTGGGCAATGACTATTATCTACACCATGACCTTCGGTTCTTTCATCGGTTACTCGGCAGCCTTTGCCTTGTCGATCAAGGTTATCTTCGGGTTCTCACATATCATGGTTGATGGCGTCATGACCCACAATACAATCAATCCGAACGGGCCCAGCGCACTGATGTTTGCCTGGATGGGACCCTTCATCGGCGCATTAATCCGCCCGGTCGGTGGCAAGATCGCAGATAAAATGGGCGGGGCTATCGTCACCCAGTGGGTCTCGATTGTGATGATTGTCTCGGCACTCGGCTGCGCCTACTTCATGAAAGCCGCCTACGCCTCCGCCACTCCGGAGACAGTCTTCGTCCCCTTTCTGATCCTGTTTATTGTGCTGTTCGCCGCAACTGGCGTCGGTAACGGTTCGACCTTCCGTTCGGTCGCGATGATCTTCAATGCCGAACAGGCCGGACCTGTTTTGGGTTGGACTTCAGCGGTCGCCGCTTACGGCGCATTCATCATCCCCAAGGTCTTCGGCGAGCAGATCAAAGCCACCACCCCCGAAGTCGCTCTTTACGGCTTCGCGATTTTCTACTTCGGCTGCCTGGTGATCAATTGGTGGTTCTATACGCGTAAAGGGGCCTACATCCAGAACCCATAGCCAAATATGCTTATAAACAAAAGGGGTAGAAGCCTGTAGCTTCTACCCCTTTTTAAGGAGATTATATGTTCCCTGAAAAACTCAGCCAACAAATCATCGAAAACGCCCCCGATGCTATCCTCTACGTCGACGCCAAGGGATTGATCCAGCACTGGAATAGTGGAGCCGAACGCATCTTTGGATTCAGCACAGAGGAGGCCATCGGTCAATCCCTCGACATTATTATCCCCGAGAAACTGCGTGGGCGGCACTGGGAAGGCTACTTCAAGGTCATGGCCAGCGGCGAATCGCGTTACGGCAGCGACCTGCTCTCAGTGCCGGCCAGCCATCGTGATGGCCAGCGCCTGTCGGTTGATTTCAGTATCGTGATGCTTAAAGACGAGCAGGGGAAGGTCACCGGGATCGCGTCGCTGATGCGCGACATGACCAACCAACGCCAAAAAGAGAAAGAGTTACGGGAGAGAATTATAGAACTGGAAGGGTAATAACGAAAAAACAGCAGGGACCAGACCTAGTCCGGCCCCTGCTCTCGTTTTTAAAAGACGACTTTCACCATGGCCTGAGCAACGTTTTCTTCGACGCCATCAATCCCGAACTTGTTATGCCAGTAGATATACTCCATCCCAGCGAACAAGTTTCCAGGGGTATTCCAGAAATTTCCCAGATCAAGCAACAGACGTGGTTGGATATCAAGGTTTAGGACTGTATCCCCTTCGGCACCGGCCAAATCGGCAAAGCCTTCAAACACCAACTTGGCTGAACTCATGTTGAAAGGGAGCATCCAGTCAATAGTCGCCTGAGCAGTTAGACCCTCTTGCTTCGGGTTATCACGGACAAGGAGATTCAGATCGGCGAAGGCGAACTTAGGCAGATCGAGGCTGAAACCAACCCCGTACAGATAGTTACGGAAACCACCAAAATCCGTCTTGCCCATCTCCAGGGTTCCGGCCAGCAGCACGTCTTTGACCAGAGGGAAGGAGAGTTTTTTACCGGTCAAGCTGCTGAGGCTCAAGCGCGGCGAAAATTCGGCATAGAGTTCTGTTTGTGTATTGTTACCGTCGGTGACCGGATTGAGCACGTCAACAAAAAAGAAGTTATCACCGTATTTCCAGCCGTTGGCGTGCTCGAAAGTCAGCGTCGAACGGGCGCTATCCCCCAGTTCAAAGTTGCTGCCATAGAGGTACTGAATGTTGCTCGACTGCCAGGTCGCCGCGCCGGCCAGTGCCGAGGTCGCGAAGCTAAGCGGCAAAAGCAGGATTGCGACCAGGATCAGGATGTTGGACCTTGAGATGACACGAGCTGCAAAAGACATGGATGTACACTCCTTCTAGAGTAAGAACCTTGAACAAATTGCCGGCAGAGCATTTCTGACCGTGCTTAATTTGCTCTTGTGACGGGTGAATTCGCTCAAGAAAATACTCGGTCAGGGGTCGAACATTCAAGAAACTTTTGCGCCGATCGGCAAAAAAGCCAAAACCTGCAGCTGTCCTTGTTTAAATCATTGGCTGAGCGGGGAGCCCGATTGGTCTCCCCGCCCAGATTATCGCGAGGATCAGAACAGGCCTTTGCCTGATTTCTGCAATATCTTCTGAATCCCCTTGGTGTGAAGCTCATCGGTCGGGGCACCGTCGATACCGGTCTTCTTCTTCATCTTGGTCCAGACCGCATCGTCCGCACCGTGACAGGCGACGCAGGTCCCGGCGCGCATGATCTTCTGCAGCTCCGCCTTGTTGAAGGGGCGTGCGCCCTCGTGTGAGGTTTCCTGCAACTGCTTGCCATTCTCGTCGACAATCCGTTCCAGCTCAAAGTCGATCGGCAGTCCGTTGGCGGCGCTGTTATAAACCCCGCTCCCCAAGCCGACCGCCTTGGTCGTCATGTGGCATTCGGCACAGGTCCGCGCCTGCTTGGTGATGGTATGCGGCTGGATCGGGTTGGTCCCCAGGCCGCTGGTGGCGTCGACCGTGGTGAAGACCTTGTTGTTGACCTTACCCTTGTCGCCATCAACCTGAGTGAAGATCACCTGGCAACCAGGGATAAAGGTCGAGATCTGCCCTTCGCTGTTGATCCCCAGCGCCGGGTTTTCCCAGCGCACATAGGAGCGCGACTCATCCCAGCCAAAGGCGGTTTTGGCGCGGTTGTTCTTGTGGCTGCTCATTGAGGGATCGCCACCAGCCTTGCTGTTCAGCCAGTCACCGTTCGGCTTGCCGATATCCTGCTTGGCGTGGCAACCGTAGCACTGCGGTGCCCAGGTCGCATGACAGGCGTAGCATTCCATCCGTTCCATATGCTGGCCAACGCCGACCATCGCAGTGTAGCCGGCCGAGTTGAACTGGACCTCGCTGATCTGTGAAACCTGATGCTCCTTACCGGTCATCTTGGCGGTCAGGATAATCTTGCCATCGACCTCTTTCAGGTTGCCCAGCGGGTTCCCTTCACTGGTCTTCAGGTTAGACTTCGCCTGCATGGTGCCGTGGCAGTCGATACACTCGACCTCGACCCCCTGCTCGCGCTTGGTGATAATATCACCACTGCCGTGCATATCCTTCTTGGTGTGGCAGTCGATACAGGTCAGCCCCTTGTCGTAATGGATGTCAGCGGTCAGGTGGTTGTAGTTCTTGCCGTGCAGTTTGCCTTGTTTTCCGCCTGATTCGGTATAGGGAGTGCCGTAACCGTCAGATTCTATGGTGCCGATGAAGCTGACGCCGGTGCGTCCGCCACGATTGTGGCAGTGGATACACTGGGACTCTGGCACCTTGGTGGTGATGCGGTGGAACATCGGGCGGTCCTTCTTGCTCTTATCGATCGCCTTGTCGTTCCCTTCGTAGGTGCCGTTGTCGCTATAGACTACGTGACAGGCGGCGCAACCGCTGGCGCGGTAATCGCCGTCGCGCTGATGACCGTCGCTCCAGATGTGGCAGCGCAGACACTGGTTCCGCAGGTAATCATCGGCCGGGCTGTTATCCGGACCTTCCGGCTTGGTCGGGTCATAGGTGGGGATCTGAGCCAAAGATTTTACCCCGTTGGGGCTGTCGACTTTGTCATCGCTGACCGCATAGGTGGCGTACTTGGCGGTACGGTCCTGCAGACCGAAGGCGTAGCGGGTACCACTGATGATACCGGCCGAGGTCGCATGCAGCGAATTGGTCGCGTTGTTGACTTCATCGGGGTGGCAGGTCCCGCAGGTCTTATCGATGATGCGCAGATCGGAGGGATTCGCGAACATCCCCTTGTGTGCGGTTTCCAGCGTAGTCCCGGCCGCATCGCCAAAGTGACAATCGGTACAGGTCAAATGGGCCATCCCCGGAACTTCAGAAATCTTCTCGATCCCTTCGTGACAGGTCAGACATTTTTCGGCCTCAGCGGCCAGACATAAACCCGGAACCAGCAGCAGAGTCGCCAGTAAAGCAACAATCAATCGTTTCATTTCATGCCTCCTTCAGTGTGTGGTGAAACTCTATCAAGGAACCAGTCAATCAGGAATTTAGGACTTGTCAAAAATTCGTTTGGCCTTTAAATCGCAATACAGAAGATATGCGCTAATCATGCCAATAAAAAACCTTTTAAACACAGTAAGTTAGCTTTCAGAGCCTCGGCCTGTGATACAATATGAACCACTAAAACCGATTCAAAATTAACCAGCTCCCCTGTATTTTTACGGACAACCACTATGCTTGAGCCTATGAAAAACGTCGCCCATGAAAAATCAACCTGGTACGCTCGCATTCCCTTGTCGATGCGGGCGAAGTTACTGATCGCATTTATTGGACTGGCTCTTCTGCCGATGCTGTTGCTGGGAGCTCTGACCCATTTTCAAACCGATCAAATGTTGCGAAAGAACCTGGCCCAGGAACTCAAGGTCCAGGTCGTTACGGCTGCAGTCGCGGTTGAAAACCGCCTTTCCGGCGTTCAGCGCGATCTGCTCTCCTTGGCCAGATTTCTTCAGCGCCGTCTCGACCCGCAGATGAGCGAACAACAGTGGCTGGCCGCCGAACAGGAATTTCTCGAAACCATCCGCACCGAACAGACTTATTACCAGGTGCGCTTTATCGCCACCAACGGCATGGAAATACTGCGCGTCAACAGCGGGCCGAACGGCCTGAGTCTGGTCGACAAGCAACACCTGCAGTTCAAGGGGGATCGCTATTATGTTCAGGAAGCGATGAATCTGAAACCGGGTGAAATTTACCTGTCGCATCTCGACTTCAATGTGGAGCAGGGGGAGATAGAAATTCCTCGCCGACTGGTTGTCCGGATGGCAACCCCTGTTGCGGCGCAGGCCGGTAAACTTCTTGGTCTGGTGGTCATCAACGTCTTCGGCGAAGAGCTTCTCGACTCGATTGAACACCTTGCGACTGCAACTGGCGAACGGGCCCTGCTACTGAATCAGAACTTCAGCTTTATCGAAATGCAGCAACATTCAGATCATTTCAGCTACAAGAGTTCGGATCTTCAAGCGTTGCAGCAGCTCGCGCCTGACCTCCACACTAGTTCCCTCGCCAAACAGCCAGTTGTCATTTTCGGTAAAGACCAGTTACTGGCGATTGCACCCGTAACTGCCGGTGCCGGCAGATTATGGTACCTGGTTAAACTCTACCCGGAAGCACTGTTGATCGAAGAGCTCGCCAATCTGCATCAAACTTATGTCCTGACCGGGCTGCCGCTGGTACTTTTGGCCGCGATTCTGGCTATTCTGGCGGCGCGCCGTTTCAGCAAGCCGATCGGCCGTCTCTCTGGTTTTGCCGAACAGATCGCCGCGGGCCAGTTTCCGGAACCGCCGATTCTTACCACGCGTGATGAACTCGGAGGGCTGTCTCAATCGTTGGCGACCATGGCCCGCGCCCAGCGTAACGCCCGCGAAAAACTTCTCGACTGGAATCAGAATCTACAGTCAGAAGTCGAACGCAAAATGGCGGAACTACAGAGTTCGCAGGAAGATGCCCAGCAGGTTCGTCAGGCCATGCAGAAATTGGAAAAACAGCTCTTACAAGCGGATCGGCTGGCTGCGCTTGGGCTGTTGTCAGCGACGGTTGCCCACGAAATCGGCAATCCGCTGGCGGGCTTAAAGCTCAGATTACAGATGCTGCAACGCCGACAGTTCGACGATCAAAAGTTGCAGCAGGATCTGGCCCAACTGAGCGAACTGGTTACCCGCCTGAGTGAATTTCTGAAACATCTGACCGGTTACGCAGCCCAGCGCCCCAAAGGCATGGTCCGCGAGGATTTGATCAGGGTCCTGACTGATCTCGATTTTATTCTGCGTGAAGAAGCCCAGCGTAGAGACATCAATTTAGAACTGATTCTGCCAAAGGAGCCGGTCTGGGTCTGCTCTCAAGATCAGCACCTCCATCAAATTTTCATGAATTTGATTCTTAATGCCCTGCAGGCGGTTGAAAATAAGGGGCACGTTGAAGTCCGCATCGCCCAGGTGGAGGATAAAGTTCAGATCCAGGTGACAGATAATGGTTGCGGCCTGCCGGAAACCGGCTGCAAACCATTATTCGAGCCCCTCTTCACCACCAAAGCAGAGGGAACCGGTCTGGGGCTAGCCATAGTCCGCCAACTGGTTGAAGACCTGGGAGGAGAGATTCATTTACAGAACAGAACTGAAGGGGGTGCGGTCGCAGAAGTGCTCCTGAGCCTGGCGAAGGAACCATGTCTGAACGAATCCTGATCGTCGATGACGAAGATATTTTGCGCGAAAGTCTGGCTGAGTTTTTTACCCAGCAGGGCTATGTCGTTCAAAGTTGCGCCGACCTGGCTGCGGCACGCGCACAGTTGAAGAGTGGTAGTTTCGATCTGGCGATTCTCGACCTGAAACTGCCCGACGGTTCGGGTCTGGATTTGCTCAGCGAGCTGCGAGGCGCGGATGCGCCCCTGGTCTTGGTGGTCACGGCCTTTCCTGAAGTGCAAACGGCGGTCAAAGCCCTGAAGCAGGGGGCCTTTGACTACATCAACAAGCCCTTCGACCTGGACGAGTTGCAGATGGTGGTTGAGCGCGCGCTCGAAACCCGCCGGCTGCGCGGCAGAGTGAATTCCTTTCAGCAACGCGAGAAACAGTGGGCTCAGCGCTCCTGGACCAGGCTGGTCGGCGTTTCTCCAGTCATGGAAAGAATTCGTCAGGAGATCAAGCTGGTCGCCCGTTCAGAGAGCACGACGGCCCTGCTGCTGGGAGAGAGTGGCGTGGGCAAGGAGTTGGTCGCCGAAGCTATCCATTACCAGAGTGCGCGCTGTGAAGGCCCGCTGCTGAAGGTGAACTGCGCCGCGCTCCCGGCAACCCTGCTCGAAGACGAGCTGTTCGGTCACGAGAAAGGCGCCTTTACCGATGCGCACAGTTCAAGGCAAGGACTATTTGAACTGGCCAATCACGGCACTCTCTTCCTGGATGAAATTGCCGAGATGAGCATCGACCTCCAAGCCAAAATGCTGCGCGTCTTAGAAGACGGTGCATTACCCGGCTGGGAGGTCAACAGCCGAAAACGGTTAATGTGCGGATTGTAACGGCCACAAATCGCAACCTTCTGGATCAGATCGCAGCCAAGGAGTTCCGCCAGGATCTCTATTATCGACTCAATGTCTTCCCGATTCAGGTCGCACCCTTGCGTGATCGAGCACAGGATATCCCTATTCTGGCCAAATTATTCCTCGCAGAATTCAGTAACCGGACGCCAGGAACAAAAACCACCTTTAGTGCCGACGCCCTCAGCCTGCTGAGCAAGCAACCCTGGGTCGGTAATGTACGCGAATTACGCAATCTGGTCGAGCGCTCGCATCTGTTACATTCCGGAAAAACCATCATGACCAAAGACCTGCAACTTCCTGCAGATAGAACTCTGTCTGCTGCGACTGAGACGATCCAAACCCTGGCAGAGCTGGAAAGGGACCACATCCTGAACATCTATCAGCAGACCGGTAACAACAAATCCAAATCAGCGGAACGTCTCGGGATCAACCGGCTGACTTTACGCCGCAAGCTGAAAGAATACGGGATCGAGTAATCTGAATAAAAAGCCGCACTGAATCAGCCAGTTCCACACAAAATTTCTTCACCGTGGTAGAATGTCGTCAGCAGGTAGCGACTAGCGCAAGCCTGAGCCCGCTGTCCCGAAGATCGTCGGTTTAAAACGGCCAATGCCGGGGAAGGAGAAGAATCATGGGACAAAAATATGTTGATTGTCGGGAATTGTCAGGAGATATGAATTGTTCGGCACACCTTGTCGGGAACAACGACAAGGAACTGATGGAAGTCGTGATCAAGCACGCGATCAATGTTCACGGACTTGCCAACACCACAGAGTTCCGCAAAGAGATCAGCGCTCACGTCAAAGAGGGCACCCCGCCGATGTGATAACAGCTGACATGTAGTTTTTTTTTCAGGGACACCTCTTGCGGAGTGTCCCTTTTTCATGCCCCCCAGTTGCCCGAAAGGGCGTGAGTTTTATCCGGCAGGTTCAACCAGAGGTTGAACAACAGGCTCCGGCTGATCATCGATTTTCAAGTGGATCAGGGTGGCAAAGACACTCAAGCCACAGGCAATAATCCACACCGAATCGTACGAACCGGTGTGATCAAAGACCCAGCCGCCCAGCCAGGCCCCCAGAAAAGCTCCAAGCTGATGACCGAGAAACACCACCCCGAACAGGGTGCTTAGATAGCGGGCGCCGAACAGCTGCGCCACCAGCCCGCTGGTCAGAGGGACAGTACCGAGCCAGGTCGCGCCCATGCAGATGGAAAAGAGGATCACCGTCAGTTCTGTCTTGGGTAAGAGGATGAAGCCCAGCAGGATCAGGCTGCGCAGGCCATAGAGCAATGACAGCGCGCGCTTCCTGCGGAAGTGCCCACCCATGTGTCCCCAGGTGTAGGTGCCGACAATGTTAGTCAGTCCGATCAAAGTCAGGGCGGTCGCACCCAGCCTGGGTGGAAATCCGAGATCGCTCAGGTAGGCCGGCAGGTGTACAGCGATAAACACCACATGGAAGCCACAGACAAAAAAACCGGCGGTCAGCATCTTGTAGCCACGATGAGAAAAGGCCTCACGCAGCGCTGCCACTGGAGAAGCGGCGAGTGATTGGAGTGGAATGGCGGCGACATCTCCCCGGTTGCGGACCGCAATCGCCAGTGGCGCCATCAACAGCGTCAGAATTCCGAGTAGCAGCAGAGCGGTCTGCCAGCCGTAACCACTCAGAAGGCCCTGACCAAGCGGAATCATAACGAACTGACCGAAAGAACCGCCAGCGCTGGCCAGAGCCAGAGCAACATTACGCTGATCGTTGGAAACAAGACGGCCGACCGCGCCCAGAACCACGGCAAAACCGGTGCCGCTCATCCCTAGACCAACCAAGAGTCCGGCGCCGAGATTGAGCGCCAGCATCCCCTCGGCCTGACTCATCACCATCAAACCTGCAAGATAGAAGAGACAACCTAGCGCGATCACCCGTCCGGCACCGAATCGGTCTGAAACCATGCCGACCAACGGCTGAATAAATCCCCACAAAAGATTCTGGTAAGCAATTGCCAGAGCAAAGACCTGACGCGAGATCCCCAGATCGGTCGTCATTGCTGGCAGGAACAGACCGAAGGTCTGGCGGATACCTAAAGCCAGACAGAGGATCGCCGCTCCGGCGAGGGGAATCAGCAGCCATCTGTAGCGTTGTAGAAATGTCATAGGGTTCAATGTAACGACTTGTATAGGTCAGAAGCAAGCTTCCCATACAGATATGACCTAAGGCTGAAGCCTCAACGGTTGATAAACTCAACCTGCAGCTGATGGGTGGAGCAGGAGATACAAGGGTCATAGGCCCGCACCAGCATCTCCAGCGCGAGGATGATCTCGGCCTCGGTCTGACCTAAAATTTGTGGGACCAGAAGACGCATGTCATCCTCCAGGTTTTGCAGGTTTTGACCTGTGGGGATGACACAATTGGCTTCGCGAATAATCCCGGCATCATCCACCCGGTAATGATGGAAGAGCAGCCCGCGCGGGACCTCCACCGCGCCGACACCGCTACCGGCGCGTACCGGAATACTCCGATTCTCGTTGACTCCGACAATCACCGCTTCCTGCTGATCTATGCCGTATTCCATCAGCTCTTCGACAAGCGCCAGGGCCTCTGCTGCGCAATGGACAGACTCGACCAACTGGGCAGCGGTATTGAGATAGGGGTTGTGACAAGGGGTCTGCAGGTTGATTTCCTGTGCGACCCTCTTCGCGCTGGGATGAAGTTTGGTCTGGTTGAGGTTGAAGCGGGCCAAGGCGCCAACCATGTAGGAGTTGCGCGACAACCGCGCATGTTTAGCGGTCGAATGGGGTAACAGAAATTCGTTGCTGATCGCGCGGTAGTCGCTCTTCGGCTTACGCACCCCGTCGCTGGAACCGACCTCTCCTGCAAACAGCGGGTACTCATCGGCGTCGCTGACCAGCGCGACATACTCGGTCTCCCGCTCGAACTCAGGAAATTTTAGACCGGCCAACAGCTCAACACTGGGGACCAGATCATCACGCAATTGCAGCAGCAGTTTATGCATGCTTCCGAGTTCGCGTGGATCTGGAAGTTTGGTGAAGCCGCCCACTACGCAGGAGATCGGATGGACATGACGACCAACCAGAATATCGCAGATTTCATTACAGGCTTTCTTCATCCGCAGAACTCGCCGAACCTCCTCGCTATGCTCAGCCATCAGCCCGACAAAGCTCTGCACCCCCATCAAGTCAGGCAAAGCCAGCATGTAGATGTGAAGCAGGTGGCTGTCGAGCAGTTCCATATGCAGCAGCAGTTTACGCAGTTGGGTGGTCTGCTCACTCGGGATAAAACCGATCGCTTCCTCGGCGGCCAGAATCGATGCCAGACTGTGGCCACAGGCGCAAATACCGCAGATCCGCGAAGTAATATGCTGCGCTTCAAACAGCGAACGTCCAACTAACAGGGCTTCAAAAAAGCGTGGTGCTTCGACGACCTGCAATTGGCAGGTCTGAAGAACCCCGGCGGCGACGTCGATGACGATGTGGCCATGCCCCTCGACGCGGGTCAGAAACTCGAGATTGAGCGACAGATTTTTACTCATCGCCAACCCCCCGTATGGCGTTGTACATCCACATTTTGTCGGCAATCTGCTGGGCATCCAGCTGGTAGCGACGCAACACTTCTTCGGCTCCGTTCTGGTTCGGGTTACTCACCAGCCCGCGGCAGCCGTAACAGATGTTGCCGGCGTTGATGCACCAGGAGTTACAACCTGCACGGGTCACCGGCCCCAGGCAGCTCACCCCCTTGTCGTAGAGGCAGATATTTTCATTGAAACGGCATTCGACGCAGACCGCATGATCAGGAACTGCGTAAGGGAGTCCAGCCAGGGCAGCCTTCAAGACCTTGAGAAATTCGGGTGGGTAGATTGGACAGCCATGAATTTCGTAATCGACCTTGACCAGCTGTCCGATGGCACGGGTCTGTTCAGCCGGAAACCAGTCCTCTTTGTCGCCATAGACCGCAGCCTGTGCCTCAGCGAGCGGGCGCAGATTCTTCGTTCCGTTCACTCCTCCGATGGTCGCGCAGGCCCCATAGGCGATCAGCAGCTCACTGCGCGCGCGGATCTCCCTGAGCCGTTGCTCCGCTTCCGCATTGGTCACACTCCCTTCAACAAAAGCCAGATCCAAGCGTCCCGACCATTTTTCGGACATGATTTCACGGAACTCAACCAGATCAACAACCCCGAGCAAGTCCAGAAGCGCCTCGCCCAGATTAGCCAGTTGAAGTTGGCAGCCTTCACAGCTGGAAAGATCAAAAAATGCAACTCTAGGGCGCTTCGTCATATGGCTCCTCTGATTTGTCTGACCTGGTCGTAGCTGAAGACGGGACCATCCTGACAGCAGTAAACACCGTCGATCTGACAGTGACCACATTTTCCCAGACCACATTTCATGTGGCGTTCGAGGGAGAGATAGATCTGCTGCTCGGGGATCCCCTTGCTCAGCAGTTCATCAATGACAAAACGGTACATGACCGGCGGACCGCAGACGACGGCCATGGTTTGCAACGGATAGAGGGTAACGCCTGGGATCAGCGCGGTGATCACCCCGATATTGCCTGCCCAGTCGGGTGCAGCTCGATCAACGCTGCAGCAGAAGTTGATGTCGGCCCGCTCTTCCCAACAGACCAGTTCATCACAAAAAAGCATGCTCTGTGGGTCGCGACAGCCGAGCAGGATATCGAGCTTACCGAAATCGGTGCGCTGAATGATGAGGCTATGGATCAACGAGCGCAGCGGTGCGAGCCCCAAGCCACCGGCGACCAGCAGCACATCACGCCCTTTTAAATCCTCCAGCGGGAAACCAACCCCGAATGGTCCACGGATACCAACCTCGTCGCCGACACCCAATCGATGCAGGGCTCCGGTCAGACGACCGGCAGCCCGCACACAAAGATCGAAGCTTTCGCTCCGGAGTGGCGAAGAACAGATCGAAATCGGTGCCTCCCCCGCGCCAAACAGCGAGACCTCAACAAACTGCCCCTCGGCAAAATGGAAAGGCTCATCCCCTTCGAGAACCATCTCGAAGAGTTTCTCGGTCGCGGTCAAAACCTGCACTTCGCGAATCTTCGCCCGCTTGATCAGATAACCTGAGCCTTGAATCGACAGCGTCTGCATCATGCCTCTAACTCGGCGCGTAAAGACTGAATCGTCTCCTGCAAATCGATCCCGGCCATACAAGTACGGCTGCATCGACCACAACCAGTGCAAAACAGACGATTGTAGCGGGCCAGCGGATAACTGAACTTACGATGAAAGCGGTGCCGCTGGCGGTCGCTACGCTGCAAACGAAAACTCTCACCACCAGCGACCTTGGCGAACTCCTCATTCTGACAGGAATCCCAGACCCGAATCCGTCGGCCAGTGGTCAGGTTAAAATCGGGCTCGTCCTGCACATCGAAGCAGTAACAGGTCGGACAAACATTGGTGCAGTTGCCACAAGCCAGACAGCGTGCGCCGAGCTGTTCCCAGACCGGGCTATCGAAGGTCTGATCAAACAGGGCAGGAAAATCCACTGCTTTGTTTGCCCGCTCAGTTTTAAACCGCTCTATCTTCAGTTCTCGTAGCTCTGTCAATTCGGCGGCTGCACTGGCATTCATCTCTTGAAACAATTGACTCTTCTCGACCAGCTCTGCTCCTTTGACCGTTTGAATATCGACAAAGAAGACCTCGTTGAGTTCGGAAAAAAACAGGTCGTAGCCAGCCTTCGGCAGATGATCTCCCTGCAGGGCGCAGCTTGAAAAACTGTCACATACATCGTTGCACTCAAGGCCGATCAGACTCAGATATTTTTTGCGGATCAAATAATGCTCGTCACAGGGCGGGGTGGAAAATACCTGATCCAGACACTGGATTCCGGACAGGTCACAGCTAGGGATGCCGAAGAGGACCAGCTTCTCCACTTCGATGACAGCCTCCATCCGTTGTCCGTCGGAGATGTCATACTTGAGCAAGGTTTCGTGCTGGGGAAGAGAATATTTTTTAGGCGGCAAAATGGTCGGGATCTGGTGCAGGCTCATTTCATCGAGGCTTGTGACCTCGGCCAACTTGAATTGCCCATCACCCAGAGCGACGGGTGCAATCACCTTGCGCTCGGTCCCGAGAAAGGTAATAAAGTCAGCCAGTTTTTCTTTTGACAACAGGACCTGGGTCATCAAAGTTTCCCTTTTTCATTGATGATTCAGTGCCGTTGCTGTGGGCCAGGGTTCGAACTGTGCGGACTAAAGTGTATCTGATATCAGCGGGCGTGCAAGGGGAGTCGACTCAAGGGAATTGGCAAAAAAAACTGCATGATTGGAGGTAAAGAGCGGCGGGGTGCGATTGACGATGCTGCGGATGATGGCGGAGCCGAGCAGGCGACGATCAAGGAAACGCCGCACAGCAGCCCGGTTCCAGTCGCCTGTCGAGGAGAACTGCTGATAGAGGCCGAGGGGATTTTCGTCCGTGATCGGCGCAGCGGCGCTGATGCCGTAGAGTTCCGGATTAACGAGCAGGCCCGAAGCGCGTGGCAGGTTCATAATCGACAGGTTCAAGAACCCGATTTCTGCGGCATGTTGTTCGAGAAAAGCCAGAGTCAGTTCGGCATCGGCTTCGGTCTCACCCGGGGTACCGAGCATGATGTAGACGAAGCTGGCGATACCGGCGGCGGCGAGGTTCTCCAGAATTCTGGCCGCCGCTTCAAGCCGCACCCCCTTACCGAGGCGATCGAGCACGCTTTGTGACCCGCTCTCCAGCCCCAGCTGCAACATCCGGCAGCCGCTTTCGGCCAGACGCGCAACAAAATCAGCATCCTCCAGCGCAGCCTCAAAACGCACGAACCCGAACCAGTTGAGACCTTTCAGTTCATCAGCACGCTCGGCCAGCACCTTCAACATATTCACCGGCACCGCATTGTCGGTCAGCTGAATATACTTAACCCCATAGTCGTCAGCAAGCTGACGCATCAGTGCGGGCAGCTCAGCCGGGCGGCTGGCGGTATAGGGATGAACTGGCGAGGCCGCTTCGGGACAAAATAGGCAGCGCTGCCAGTAGCAGCCGCGTGAAGCGCTTAACGGCAAAACCGTCTGCGGTGAAAAATAGTCGGAAAGTCGGGCGAAGCTGAAGTCAGGAAAAAAACTGATCTGACTGGCATCAGCCAGGCCATATGGACCAGCGGTCTCCCCTTTGGCCAGTGCGGTGAGCATGCTTTCACCAGGTCCGTAGATCAGTCGATCAAAGGCGGGCAACTGCAGCTCCAGCTGCCGCAGAGGCTCCTGCCAGGAGGTGATCAGACCACCACCAGCAACAAGAAGAGTCTCTGGAAGAGCTCGCCGCAGCAAACCGGCCAGTTCAAAAGCAGGGATCGCCTGATGTAAATAATTGATTGAGATAGCAATGATCCGCGGGTCCGCGGCGATGATCTGCGGGAGCAGCTCCTGGGTAAAGTAATCCGCAAAAAGACTGCTCACCTCGCCGTTCGCGAGACGCGCAAGATCCTCGGGGGCAAAAGGGGAAAGACCGGCGTGCTGGTAATCACCAAGGGTCAGACGTTGCTCGCTGTCAGCCGTATTCCATACTGCTAACAGTCGATTGAGATATCGCACCGCCGTGGTGTAGCGCGCTAAGTTTTTTCCAGCGGCCGGAGAACGTAGCAGCTGCAGTGAGGCCTTCCGATGTTTCAGGGCACGTTGCAAGCTGGTGTCGATCTCAGAACCAGCTGAACTGGCAAGACGCTCAGCATCAAGCAGGTAGAGATAGGCCGCGAGATTGCCATCGATCGCCTGGACGCTCAGCCCCTCCCCCTTTAAATGAGCTAGCAGCACCGCAAGAGCCAGTGGCGGCTCAGCAGGTTTAAGTGCAGGTGGCTGGATCAGAAGAATATCGGTCATAAATAAGTCTCACAAAGATTCAATATCATCTCAGTTTCAAGGTTTTGGCCGTAGAAGTCTCGGACTGACTTGATCGCTCCTCACCAAAATATGAGCCAAGGCTAACAAAACATGCTTAACTCTGTTATTCTTCAAAGCAGACAAACCACCCAAACAATCCACTGTTTACAAATTCTGCCGATTTGAATCATCCAGGCGCTTAACAAGAGACAGGAACCATCAATGCCTGCCAGTCATCCCGAAATCCTCGCTTCGCTCAAAAAATCCCGTTATCTTGCCACGGTTCCTGAAAAATCGCTGAAGAACTTTTTGCCGTTGATCCGACAAGCGCATTTCATCCCGGGTCAGAGGGTGATTTCGCAAGGGGAGACAAACCAGGAGGTTTTCATCATCCTCAAAGGGCGTGTCATCGTCAAGACCGACCAGCGGTTGCTATATACTCTGGGTCGTACCGGAGATATTTTTGGCGAGATCAGTGTGGTTAACGGTCAACCGTCCACCGCCTCGATTGAGGTGGATGAAAAACTGGAAGCCCTGGTGGTCTCTGCGGCGCTGCTGAAAGAGGTTAAAAATAACAGTTCCCATGAACTGAGCTTTCTGTTTTACGACTGGGTTTCGCGAATTCTGGCCGACAAGCTCTATCTGACCTCAGAAAAAGCCAAAAAATTTGAGGACGCAAGCGCCGACCTCCGCGAGTCATTACGGGTTCAGCAACAGATCTCGGAGAACCTGCGCCAGACCGCTTGCGAATTGGAAAAATCGAAGACCGAACTCGAAGATCTGAATAATCTTAAATCGGAGATGCTCGGTATCGCCTCCCACGACCTGCGCTCACCGATCAGCAGCGTGATTACGGTGATGGAGATCATTCCGACCTGCTATGACCTGGATGCCGAACTGGTCGAGTTGCTCAAAGAGGTCAAGGATACCTGCCACGAACAGTTGACCCTGGTCAACGATCTGCTCGATCTGGCCAAGATCGAATCAGGGCGACTGGAACTTGAAACGACCAATTTCAGCTATCCACAGTTGCTTGAGATCTTTGGCCAGATCGAAAAACGCGCCCGTCTGTTGTTACGCAATAAGCAGCTTCAGGTTTCTTTCGAGATCGCCGCCGGACTGACAACCCACACAAACCCAACGGCCGAATCCCCCTTTATCTGTTTCGATATCCCCAAGATTCAGCAGGTGCTGAATAACCTGATTGGCAACGCTGTCAAATTTACCCCGGACAAAGGCTCAATCCGTCTGCGACTCGACCGCAGCACCGACCAGCATCTGCTGGTCTCAGTCAGTGACTCCGGCGGCGGCATCCCGCTGGCCGACCAGGCCCAGGTCTTCGACAAGTTTCATCAAGTCAAAAAACGCAAAACTGGCACCCGGGGAGAAAAGGGGAGTGGCCTGGGTCTGGCTATCTGTAAAAACATGGTCGAACTACACAGGGGACAGATCTGGGTGGAGAGTGTCGATGGAGCTGGTTCAACCTTCACCTTCAGCCTGCCACTCAGCCAACATCAAGAACAAGGACAAGCGGTCGCTTCAGTGTGAACGTCTCTCCCTGCCGCCAGAATTCGGGCCGCCCATCCCAGAGATCTCGTCGATCCCGATCTCGGCCCAACCATCAGAACGCTCAAACTGTTCGATCCGCCGCGCGGCAGTCAGACTGTCGAGAAGCTCCGGCCGGAGCTGTTCGCCATCCCCGTTGTCATAGACCACATTGATTTTTGCTGCGATCTCTGAAGTATCCCATAAGACAACCCCGATTCGACTCTAAAGAGCTTTGACTCCCTGAAAATTCTACTGCGATTGGGCTTTGATTCGCAAGGATCAGGAAAAAAACAGGTTAAACTGAAACAATGACAGAACCCCCTTCCTCCTCTTAAAATTAATTTGCTCTTATATGTTAGACTTCAATCTTATCCCTTGGATCACAATTCAACGCTGGACGCTTTCAAACAAACAGAGAAGACTTAGCATAATGCAACTTTCAATCCGTAAAAAACTATTTGTTACCTTCTCGCTGCTGACCCTGGTTGCGCTCTCAGCCAGTTTCTACCTGGCCTACACCAATGCCAAACAAAATCTGCAAAACTCCAGCGAAGCGGAGTTACGCAACACCACTGCGCTTATTACCAACCTGGTCCAGGCCGTTGCCACGACCTCAATCGAAAACCATCTCAAGACAATCGCAGAAACCCAGTTAGCCGTTGTGACTGGTCTCTATGAGCAGTACATGAGCGGCTACTATAGCGAGGCCGAAGCAAAAGTCCTCGCGGCGAAACTTCTTCTCAGCCAGGATATCGGCACCTCTGGCTACATTTACTGTCTGAACAGCAGGGGCATTGTCGTTGTCCACCGCGACATGTCTGTGCAGGGGAGCAATGTTCTTGCTCACGAATTTACTCGCGAACAGGTCCGTCGTAAAACCGGTTATATCGAATATCGCTGGAAAAATTCTAACGACCTGGAGGAGAGAGACAAAGCGCTCTACATGACCTATTTCGAACCCTGGGACTGGATCATCTCTGCTACGGCCTACAAAAATGAATTCAGCCATCTGATCGATATCAACAATATCAGTAAAGCGCTGAGCCAGGTTCAATTCGGTGGTAGCGGTTACCCCTACATTATCAGTGGTAGCGGAGACTATATTTATCACCCCAGTCTGACTGGTAATGTGTATAAGGCAGGTCTGAGCCAGAGAGAAATCGAGACCTCGGAAAAAATCATAAACCTGAAGCAGGGGACTATCTACTACCCATGGCAGAATCCGGGCGAACCTGAATCGCGTGAAAAAATTTCTATCATCAACTATCTGTCAGACTACGACTGGATTGTCGGTTCTTCTGCCTATCTTGATGAACTTTATAAACCTCTGGCGCAGATTCGCCAAACCTTTGTTCTGACTTTTTTGATCTATGCCATTATTGTGCTGCTGGTCAGTTACGGCCTCAGCACCCTGATCACCAGCCCGCTCAAATCGCTCATTGCTCATTTCAAAGACCAGTCTCCCACCGATGTCCATTCGATCACGACCAGTTTCAGTAACGATGAGGTTGGAACCCTGGCCGGTTACCTCAACCAGTTTATTGATAAACTCAACCAGCACCACCAGACTCTGGCCACCGAAATCCATGAGAGGAAAAGGAGTGAACAGACTTTTAATGCCCTGTTCGACAACTCCTTTCAATTTATCGCCCTGCTCGATACTGAGGGACGGGTTATCAAGATCAATAAGACCGCGCTCACCTTTAGCAGGTTGACCAATGACGATGTATTGGGAAATTTTTTCTGGGATACCCCCTGGTGGGAACATTCCCAGACTCTGGCAGATCAATTAAAGACAGCCTACTCCGTTGCCAGAAAAGGCACGGTTGCGCGCTTTGAAGCTCACAGTACCGAAATACGTGAAATCTTCCTGGACGTATCTCTCAAACCGGTATTGGATGACAGAGAACAGGTTATTTATATCATCGCCGAAGCGCGCGATATTACCGAGACTCGCCGCGCGGAACTGGAACTTCAGCAAGCACAAAAAATGGAGTCTGTCGGGACTCTGGCCGGTGGGATCGCCCATGATTTCAATAATATTTTGGGTGGCATTCTCGGCACCCTGACACTGCTAAAACTCAAACGGAAAAAAGGGCTTCCCCTGACCGAGGAGACCATTTTCAAGCACTTGGATACAGTGTCAGACACCACATTGCGGGCCAAGGATATTGTCAATCAGCTCCTCACGCTGTCACGTAAATATGAGCTGGAATTCGCTCCTCTTGATTTGCGGCAAACCATGGACCATGTTTGTCAGATCGCCCATAATTCCTTCGACAAATCGATTCACATTGAAGTGCAGCTTAAAGATCGCATTCTGGTCCATGGTGACTCAAACAGCCTGGAGCAGGTTTTTCTGAATCTCTGCATCAATGCGGCTCACGCCATGACAATCATGCGGCCTAAAAAAGATGCTTGGGGAGGAACTCTCAGGGTTGAGCAAGATAAAATTTTTAAGCAACAAAAACCCGGAATGACAGCAGGGGGCTACTGGCAAATCACGATTACGGATACCGGAGTCGGCATGGATCAGGCGACCCGGGAGCGCATCTTCGAGCCCTTCTTCTCTTCCAAAGAGAAGAACACCGGCTCTGGCTTAGGCCTCTCAATGGTCTATAATATTGTTCTGCAACATCAAGGATTTATCGATGTTCAGTCAACGCCGGGGGAGGGGAGCAGCATTTCAATCTGCCTACCGGTCAGCATTGAAGAACCACTAAATATCGGCAATATAGACAAAGAGGACCTTGCACTGGGTGAAGGAGTCATCTTAATTATCGATGACGAAGAGTTGATCCGCGCCAACGCCAGCGAAATTCTCTGTGAAAGCGGCTATGGGATTATGAGTGCAGAAAATGGTTGGGAGGGGGTTGAAGTTTTTCGGCAACACCACAAAACAATTGATCTGGTCCTCCTCGATCTGGTCATGCCAACCATGTCGGGTCGGGAGGCCTATGATGCCTTGAAAGAGATAGATCCGAAGGTTAAGGTTCTGCTCTCCTCAGGCTTCCGCCAGGATGAACGGGTCGAAGAGATTCTGAACGCCGGGGCTCTGGGCTTTATTCAAAAGCCCTATTCTCTGTACAAACTTTCCGCTGCGGTGAAACAATTACTCTGAGAGTTTTTCCAATAAAAATTACGCGACTGCACCTGAGAACAGACATCATGGAATACGTGCAAGCCTGCTTTTTGAAGCACGGCTTCTCTCCTCAAAGTTAAACAGCCACCCCTTGTTTGCAAACAGGGTGGCTGCTTTCGGTAATCATTTATCGTTTCGGCAACACGCCCTTACTCACTTCGCCAAGCAAAATCTCTTCATCCGGGAATTCGCCAGTCGCCTTTTTCGAATAGATCAGTCGACCATCAACCGCAACCTCATAGACCCCACCACCCGATTCAATCAAGTCTGTCTCTGCTGCAAACATTTCGCTAAATTTGGCTGCCAGACCGGCAGCTCGATCGCGATAGTTTCACTGACCACAATATTCGATACTAACCTTCATGATAGCCTCCGCTGAATGGTTTGTTATTTTAATCTGATCATTCTACTTGATCGTCTAGCGAAAGCACAATCCAGCGCAATCGGTGCTATCAATAAAAAAAACGGACGCCTTAACGGCTGTCCGTAATCAAACTCGGCTTATTGTTTGACTGCTCTTATCAGACAAACACATTCAGTTCAAACGCCTCTCGCCGCCATCATAGGGGGGGCCTCCCATACCGCGAATCGGATCAATCCCGATCTCAACCCAACCCTCTAAGCGTTCGAACCGATCAATCCGTTTTTTGCCGAGCATGACATCCAGCAAGGCCGGACCGACCTTATCTTCGTTTCCGTCAGAATAAACCACATTGATTCTGGTGCTGTGCCTGTAGACTCTCATATTTCCCCCTTTCTCACCAAAGAGCGTCCTCTGTGATTATCTTACCCACTCCTTTGTCTTACCGCAAGTCAAAGACAAATAATATTCTATTTTTCAACTACTTGCGCTGTTTCATGTATGGAATCCCATAGTCAAAAAACCTTTAGGTCTCAACTCCATCAACCAGAAGACCGCTCACGCCGCAACCTGCTATACTCAAGAACCGTCGACGACAAGCTGACAATCGAATCGATAACCTGAATCAAGGAGTTGAATCATGTCTGAGCAGCGTCAATTTCGCCGTATCCCTTTTGAAACCGTCGCTCTGGTTACTCATGCAGGCCACAGCCACGCCTGTGACCTGGTCGATCTCGCCTTGCAGGGGGCCATGTTCCGTGCCGCTGAGGGGTTGCCGCTCGAACTGGCAGACCGCTGCGCTCTAAGTATATTCTTGCCCTCAACCGATCAGACCCTGGAATTCCGCGGAGAACTGGTCCATCAAGAGATGACAGATTACGGCTTCCGCTTCACCAGTGAAGACGCCGACAGTATGAGCCATCTGCGCCGTCTGCTGGAGCTAAACTTCGGCAATTCAGAGCTAACCGACCGCGAGTTTGACCACTGGTTGAGAGGCTGAGGAGTAGCTCAATTGCTCCACAAAATCTAATGACTATGCTCCAACCCTCACCGGCACCTGACTGACGCCACAGAGTTAGTGCCGTTACAGACGGGCAGATCCTTGCTATCATCAAAGCCATGGTGATTCTTGGGTCGCGAGGGATGAAAACAGTGATATCTATATAGCGATTGAACCAGGCAAGTTTGCCGTCAAATCGTATAAGCACTGGCCCAGAATGTCTGATCCCGCAATATTTGTTGCCAGACGGCTCAATGCTAAACCGTTTTATATGTCTGTGCCTTGAAATCCACATAGAGTCCGAGTCCCTTTTCAAGTAAACTCATGTCATGAACCTGCCACCAGTCATAAACAGCTTCCCTCTCTTGCGTTTTGACCAGCCCTGGCGACTGCTCCGCCCGGCATTGATCTCGGATCCCGAGACGAGCATCAGTTTTGACCAAGAGTTGCTCGCTCAGGTCGGTCGTGGCGACTTGGGTCCTTGCGTCTGTATTAAGACAGAACCCCAGTCGCTGGTGGTGACACGACGTGAATCTCGGATGGAGAATTTTGCACAGGCGCGCGCAAGCATGGCCGCGGAGAGTTGGCCGGTGGTGATCCGCTCATCGGGGGGATCCTGTGTTCCACAGGGGAAGGGAATGCTCAACCTGTCAATAATTCATCCCAGAGTTAAAGGTTGGCGCTTGGAGGATGGTTATCTGCTGCTCTGTGAACTTTTGACCCGTTTACTTGCCAGCTACGGTATTGAGTCCGGAACCGGGGAGGTTCCAGGTTCCTTTTGTGATGGTCGCTATAACTTGCAGATCGGCGGCAAAAAACTGGTCGGCACCGCTCAACGCTGGGCAGGAGGTCGCCGAAAGCAGGCGGCAGTACTTGCCCACGCCTGCCTGCTAGTCGATCTCGACCTGCCCGAGGTCACTGAAAGAATCAACCAACTCTATCGTCTCTGCAACAACCCTCTACAGTTCAAGCCCGCAGCCTGCACGACTCTGCGCGACATTCTTCCCCCCTCACAGCTTAGCACTGAAGCTCTGGTCGACAGCGTTACGCAGAGGCTGGCCGCGCTGGTCTGCGAGGCCTTCGCGATATCACCCATTTAACGCCCATCCAGCATCCGCCCTATCCCGCCGAGGACCGAACCTTCACCGCTCTCCGATCCGCCCGCGCGTGGCGCATGGGCGAGAATCCGGTCAGCGAGGCGACTGAACGGTAGACTCTGGATCCAGACCTTGCCGTGTCCGCTCAGGGTGGCGAGGAACAGACCCTCGCCACCGAAAACCATGCTCTTTAAGTTACCGGCGCGCTCGATGTTGTAATCGACGCTTGGCTCAAAGGCAACCAGACAGCCGGTGTCGACGCGTAGAGTTTCTCCTTGGAGTTCGCGCTCAACGATGGTACCGCTGGCGTGTACAAAAACCAGTCCGTCGCCCTGTAGCCGTTGGAGGATGAAGCCCTCTCCGCCGAAGAAACCGGTACCGAGGCGGCGCTGAAAGGCGATGTCGAGCTTGGTACCGAAGGCCGCACAGAGGAAGGAATCCTTCTGGCAGAGGACCTCACCACCGAGTTGATTGAGATTAAGCGGGATAATCCGACCGGTATAAGGTGCGGCAAAGGCGACATGGCGCTTGGCACTTCCCTGGTTGGTAAAATGGGTCAAAAAGAGGGATTCTCCCGCGAGTACGCGTTTACCGGCGCTGAACAGCTTTCCCATCAACCCCTGATCAGCCTGCGAGCCATCACCCATCCGCGCCTCAAACTGGATATCCTCTTCCATATAGTTCATCGCGCCGGCCTCGGCGATCACCGTTTCACCGGGATCCAGCTCGACCTGAACCATCTGCATATCGTCACCAATAATGGTGTAATCAACTTCGTGACAGCGCATATCAATCTCCTTTTGTGAATCTTCAACGGTTATAAGGAACAAAACTTTCTAAAAACCAAGCGTCATTGCCTCCGTTCAAACTCTCTCTATTCGACCCGCGCACCTGTTTGACTTTCATCTTCGACCGACCGGCAATCAGCCACCTCGTAGCTGAGTAGCACCCGGCACCGACTCTCCAGCGCATCCACACCCGAGGATCAGAACCTGCGGTCTTCGAGACAAACTTTTAATTTCGTTGAGCATCCAGCAAACTCCTGTAAAAGGTTTATAGCAGATAACGAATCTAGTCCAAAATTTATCTGTCTCACTCGGCACCAGTAACAGCAGGAGAACATTCATCTGCTCCTGATGCTCGAATCAGCTCGGCATTGCCTTGCAATACATAGGGAGATGCCGCAGCTGCCACCTAAACGATCTTAAGCCACTGAAAAATAGACATATTATATAATTTTTCATTGACTTGAAGACCACCCTGTCAGATGATTAGCGTATCTAAATACGGCACACGCCGTACATCAATCTGAAAAAGGCAAATCCATCGAAAGATGGAGACGCAAAATCACCGGTCTAAGGGGCTTGAGTCTCTATGATAGCGGGATTACCAGAGAGTCAACAACGTCCTCCCTCGATCTTGGCAATCCCAACCAACAGTGATCTGAAGGTCAACTCACGGAAAGTTGCCAGGATGCGTTTTCCCCATGTCACCATATCAACCAGCGGGCGTTATGCCTTACTGGGCCTGCTGGCTCTCTTCTGGCTGCTCAGTGGTTCGGCCCTTCAGGCAACTCGGCAGTTGCCCCCGCCAGCGGCACCAAAGAATCGGATTGATTTGCCTGAAATCTTTGGAGAAATTGTCTATCAAACAGAAGCCGCCGATTCCAATATCTACATTATTGCCAATGGCCACCGCAGCGCTATGAGCGGGTCAAGCACGGCCGAAATTTTACAGTCCCAGGTCGAAACCTTCCGTATCGGTGAATGGCTGATCAACCAGAGTCGAATTTCGCTGCTACTGCCTGAGGGCTTCTTTGGCGAGATGCCTGCAAAAGGAGGGAGTCCCAGAACAAGAAATGTTCTCGACAACTTGACCCTTCAAGCTGCACTCAACGACAGTTCGAAATTCGTAAATGCAGAGCTATTGCTGTATAAAAATTACGGCATCGGACTGAATCAAGTTGAAGATCGACAACTCTATCGTCAGACGCGTGACAGGCTCCACACAAGCCTGAACCCGGGAACAGCGCTATCATCTGCAAACAGAGTGGAACTCGCCTATCTGCAAAAGCTCAGAACTATCACTCTCTTGCAAGCGGCTCCTGCAGTTGTTAACTCCGCATATAAAGAAGGGAAAATAGCCACGCCGAATGCCATGCTGACCATCGGGCTGTCACATCTGGACGATCTCATCGCATTTCTCAGAGCTGGAGAGGTCAACATTGAATCCCTGCACACCTCAACCGTCAATTTTCCTGCTCGCCAATCGGCACTGGAGCTTCTAAAGAGACAGGTTTGTATCACGGTCATCGTCCCACGAACCCTTGTCAACCTCGATGCCAAAATAGCAGCGATACCAGCCGGCAGATAGTCCTTAGCTGTTCAAGCCACTGGATTATCTCCCTTCCTCAAATATATAATCCTGCCTGACAATTCATTAAGTCTTGAATATTACACTAATGTTTTACTTTTCAATCGCAAGTCACTGTTTTATAGTCACTTTATGTATTGACAATCCATCCCTAACTGGTAAAACGGATAGCATGGCAACGCAAATTATATCGCCTGCAAATGAGGGATTTTTTGCTGGAATCTTTTTTTGCTAGCAGGATGAACTCCCTGCAAGCTATGGGTGCTCTCAGCTAAAGAGTCGAAAAGGAGATTCTCAATGAAACACGGGATCATTACTCTAACTCTGGCCTTGCTGGCTGGCTTGCTGATTTCCAGTCAGGTCATGGCCGCCGGACAGGGGAAGATGATGGGTGCTGAACGGCAAGTTGCAGCCCAAACCGGCACACAAACCATGGAGCAGATGCATACCAATAATCAGGTGCAAACCCGGGAACTCAATCCGGTGCAGATCACAGAGATGCAACGCCTTCTTGAGCAACAGGGGTATAAGATCGGTAGCGCCAATGGGATTATCGGAGAAGAGACTATGGACGCGATCCGTCTTTACCAAGGCACCGAAAACCTGACCGTCACCGGAATGCCGAATGCCGAAACCTTAAGAGCGCTCGCGCCAGCCGTTAACCAACAGGAATTCTTTGGCCTTGCTCCCGAATTTGGTGAGACCAACAATTAGGCAACCTTAAACACCAGACAACAAATAAACCCTTGGCAACAGGGGCACCCAAGAGTCAACCGGGACCTAGAATCCCGGTTTTTTTGTGTGGCCTGCGCGATTTATCAAGGAAGATGCGCGAGGATAATCTTTCGTCATCTCCGACAGGAATAACAAAATTGGTACCATCATTTGCGCTGTTACTATCTATTGCGGGTCATCCCCTTTAGTATCTATGGTAACGAATAGGTTCCGATCAAACATGACCACAAACAGACGGTAATGCGATGCAGCTAATCGAACAAAAAATCTTTAACCTCCTCGGACGCGGGCAGAAACAGCCCCTGGACCGTCGCGCCATAGCCGAACGCCTTAATCTGCGCGGCGGCGAGCGCAAACTCCTGACAAAAATTCTTGAACAGATGGCCCATAACGGATTGATCCAAGAGCGCAAAGGTCGCTACCGCCTGATCCCGCAGCAACAGCGTACCGCCGAAGGCCTGTTTTCGATTGCCGAGAAGGGCTATGGCTTTTTGCGCCAGGATGATGCCCAGCAGGAAGACCTGTTCATCCCGGCCCGCCATATCGGCAGCGCCATGGATGGTGATCGGGTTTTGGTTAATATCCGTGTTTCCGCCCGCGACAAACGCCCCTACGCGCAGGTCAACAATGTGCTTGAGCGTGCGCACAGTCGCCTGATCGGTCATTATCGTCAGCGCGGCACGGGTGGCCAGGTCTGGCCGGTGGAGAAGAAGCTGGGTGGACCGATTCAGGTCGGCCTGCAACCGGAGCTGAACCAGGGTGATGTCGTCGAAGTTGAGATTGAAAACTTCGCCCACGGAGAATTTCCTGCCACTGGGCGGATTATCGCGGTGCTCGGCGCGGCCGACGATCCCCAGGTCGATATCGAAACGGTGATTCGCAGCCATGGCTTGCCCAACAGTTTTTCTGCCGCAGCCCTTCAACAAGCAGAGGCTGTCGCCGAGACCATTGCTGAGGATGAAATCGCTCAGCGAGTTGACCTGCGCCAGTTACCACTGGTGACCATCGATGGTGAAACCGCCAAGGATTTTGATGACGCGGTCGCCCTGCAGAAGAACAACGATGGAACCTTTAAGCTCTGGGTCTGCATCGCCGATGTCTCTTACTACGTCGCCCAACAATCAGCATTGGATCAGGATGCTCTGGAGCGCGGCACCAGCACCTATTTTCCCGGCTTTTGCCTGCCAATGCTCCCCGAAGCCTTAAGCAACGGTATCTGTTCGCTCAACCCGGATGAGGATCGGCTGGTGATGGCCGCCGAGATGCGCTTTGACCTAACCGGCGAGCGGCTGGAATCGAAATTTTATTCAGCGGTCATGCGCAGTCAGGCGCGCCTGACCTACACTCAGGTCGCAAGCTGCCTGGATGCTCCTGAACAATCTGAGCTGGATCCGACACTGGTCTCACAGCTGAAAGAGATGGCAGAGCTAGCAATAATTTTAAGTCAAATGCGGCAAAAGCGCGGAAGCCTCGAAATGGAGATCCCAGAGGTTGAGATTCTGCTTGATGACCGCAGCATCCCCTTCGATCTGGTTAAGGTTGAACGCAACCAGGCCCACCGCCTGATCGAAGAGTTCATGCTCGCGGCCAATGAAGCCGTGGCTGGCTATCTAACCAAAAAGAACTGGCCACTGCTCTACCGTATCCACGAAGAGCCCGATCGGCTGAAACTGCAGGAGTTGCAACAACTTGCCGCTGAGTGCGGAGTCGGCCTGGTCTTAAGTGGGAAGTTACAACAGGCACTCCAGAAATTACTGCTCGATATCGCCGACAAACCTGAGGCGCGATTGGTCAACCAGCAGCTGTTGCGCAGCTTGAAGCAGGCCTGCTATGCGCCCAAGAACAGTGGTCATTTCGGATTGGCGGCTGATTGCTATTGCCACTTCACCTCGCCGATCCGCCGTTATCCTGACTTGATCATTCATCGTATTCTCAAACGAGCTATCAGCGGCGATCCCAAATCGACCTCAGTCTCTGAGGCCGAACTGACCCAGCTCGGTTTCGACTGTTCGGCCAAAGAACGTCGAGCGATGCTGGCTGAGCGCGAACTGGTCAGCCTGCGATGCTGTCAGGTGATGGTCAAACGGCTCGGCGAAGAGTTTGAGGGGACCATTTCATCGGTCGCCGAGTTCGGCTTCTTTGTTGAACTGGACGAGGTCTTCGTTGACGGGCTGGTGCATATCCGCGCCCTGCAGGACGACTTCTACAGCTTTGATCCAGCCAGCCTGACCCTCAGCGGTGAGCGCCGCCGCAGGCAATTCAAGATCGGCATGCGCGTCAAGGTCAAGGTCACCAAGGTTGAGCCTTGGCGGCAAAGGATCGATTTCAGTCTGGTTGAGGAGAACAGCCTGACAAGAAAATCGAAGAAACCGCCAAACCATTAAGTGGACGATAATTACCTCAGTCAGCCGCAGGAAAGTGGAGGAGTTATGCATATCCATCTCAAATATGGAGAAGATGGGCTCGATCTCGAGTTTCCGCAAACGCCTAACTTTGTCGGCGTGCTCTCGCCACAGGAAGCCACCCTGATCGCGAAACCGGAGCAAGCCGTCACCCAGGCGCTTGAACAGCCGATTGAGAGCGCACCCCTCAAAGATCTGGCCCGGGGCAAGTCGGACGCCGTGATTGTGATCAGTGACATCACCCGCCCGGTGCCGAACAGACTGCTGCTACCCCTGATCATTCAACAGCTCGAAGCCGCTGGAATCCCTGCTGACCAGATCACGGTCCTGATCGCCACCGGTATCCATCGCCCTAACGAAGGGGCTGAACTGGAACGGTTGGTTGGTAAGGAGATCGCTTCTACATACCGGATACTCAACCACTTCTCCAAAAATCAGGACGAGATGCAGCTGGTCGGCCATATCGGCGATGGCGTTCCGGCGCTGGTCAACAAACATTATCTGGCCGCCGACCTGAAAATTTTGACCGGCTTCATCGAACCCCATATGTGGGCCGGATTTTCGGGCGGACGTAAGTCGATTCTGCCGGGTATCTCTTCGGTAAAAACTCTCGAATTTATGCACGGCCCGGAGATGGTTGCCCATCCACAGACCCGCTACGGCGTACTAGAGGGGAACCCTTTCCACGAAGCAGGGCTGGCGATCATGGAGCAGGCTGGCGCCGATTTCATCGTCAATGTCACCCTCGACACCAACAAACAACTGACCGGCGTCTTTGCCGGTCATCCAGTCAAGGCCCACCTCGCCGGGGTCGAATTTCTCACTGAACACTGTGTCCACTCTCTAGGGGAACCCCTCGACTTCGTTATCACCACTAATGCTGGTGCCCCGCTTGACTGCAACCTCTATCAGACTTCCAAAGGGATCTCGGGTGTCGCTGGTGCGGTCCGCAAAGGGGGAGTGATCCTGATCGCCAGCGAGTGCCTCGAAGGCTTCGGCAGTGATGAGTACCGCGCCGTGTTCGAACATGCCACCACGCCGCAAGACTTCATCAGTCAACTGATGAAGAAGGAGTTCTTCCTCCCTGACCAGTGGTGTGCCCAGGAGACCTACCAGGTGATGCTGAAGAATGAGATCTGGGTCCACACCAAGGGGATCGATAACGCTACCCTCGAGCGCTTTCACTTCAGGCCGGTTTCAGACCTCAACCTCGCCATCGACCAATTACTGGAGAGGTTTGGTCAAAATGCACGCTGGGCGATTGTTCCTGACGGGCCGCTGCTGATCCTCACGCTGGATGAATAGCGGTACAACCCTTTACAATCACCAAATGGGGGGCTATGTTAAAATCAACATTTAAGCTTCACCAACCCGATTAATCTATCCAACAAGAAGAGGTCTAGTCGTCATGTTGAAACGCTTTAGTCTGTTACTGCTCGCCGTTCTCATCAGCCTGCCTGCCCTCAGCGGCTGCGGCTATAACCAGATCCAGAAGAACGAAGAAGGGGTCTTTGCAGCCTGGGCCGATGTCGAAGCCACCTACCAGCGCCGCTCCGACCTGATCCCGAACCTGGTCGAAACGGTCAAGGGCTATGCCGCACACGAAAAGGAAACCCTGCAGGCTGTCACAGAGGCACGCGCCAGTGTCGGTAAAACCCAGATCAACACCGGCGACCTCGCCAACCCCGCGGCACTTGCAAAATACCAGCAGGCACAAGGGTCACTTTCAGGGGCACTCTCCCGCTTGCTGGTCGTCGCAGAACGCTATCCGGACCTGAAGGCGAATCAGAACTTCCTCGACCTGCAGCACCAGCTTGAAGGGACCGAGAATCGAATCAACGTCGCGCGGCAGCGTTACAACAAGGCGGTTCAGACCTTCAACAGTTCGATCCGCACCTTTCCCAACAACCTGACCAATAAGTTTCTGCTGAACCTGGAGCGCAAAGAGCCCTTCAAGGCTGAAGCCGGGGCCGAAACTGCTCCCAAGGTGAAATTTTAAATGATGAGTATGCGTCGATTTATTCTCCTGAGCCTGTGTTTTCTCCTGCTGCCATTCAATGTGGCGGCCCTTGAAGTTCCCAAACTCACTGGCTATGTAAACGATCTAGCGGGTGTGATCTCGCCTGAGGTCGAACTGAAAATCGAGAATTTTCTGCGTGGTTTTGAAGCCAGCGACTCAACCCAACTCGTGGTCTTAACGATCGAATCCCTTGAAGGTGAATCCCTCGAAGAATATAGTTTGAAAGTCGCCGATAGCTGGAAAATCGGTCAAAAAGAGAAGGATAACGGTGCGCTCTTACTGATCAGCAAACAAGACCGTAAAATTCGCATTGAAGTCGGCTACGGGCTTGAGGGAAAACTGACCGACCTACTCGCCGGGCGAATCATTGACAATGAGATCACTCCAGAGTTTAAAGCCGGCAACTATGACGCTGGGGTTATCGCCGGAGTTTCCGCTATGGCCGAGTCGGTGCGTGGCGAATATCAGGGGACTGGCCGTACCAGCCACAAAAAGAAACGGAGTTCCTGGGGATCGCTCGCCCTTTTACTCTTTCTTGGGCCCGGCATGATGCTGTTTGGTGGTGGACGACGCGGACGGCACCGCCGCAGTGGCCTTTGGATTGGTGGTATGGGTGGAGGATTCGGCGGCGGCGGTGGTGGTGGATTTGGCGGCGGTGGTGGTGGATTTGGCGGCGGCGGCTCTTCCGGTGGTTGGTAAACAACCCTTAACCGCTTAAGCCTGGACGACGATACTTAAAAGCAATGCAAGCCAAAGGCGCCAGCTCATGACAGCAAAAAACTTATTTAACGCAGAAGAAAAATTTCGCCTCGAGGCTGCTGTCAAACAGGCAGAAAGCCTGACCAGTGGTGAAATCGTACCGATGGTGATCGACCAGTCCTATGATTACCCGCGCGCAGAAATTCTCGGCGCGGGTCTTTTTTCCTTAGCCGCCGCGACCTCAATCAGTTGGGCTTTCCTCGGCGAATCTCTCTGGCACTTCCTCTGGCTTTTTGCCCTCTGCTATTTTCCTTTCAAGCTGTTGATCCGTAGTCTGCCAGCCCTCAAACGCCGCCTGATCCATCCCGGTGAGATCAGCGCTGAGGTTAAAGAACAGGCCATTATCGCTTTTTTAGAAAATGGCCTTCATCATACTCGCGATGAAACCGGCATCCTTATTTTGCTATCGCTCTTTGAACAACGGGTTTATGTGCTAGCAGACCGAGGCATTAACGATGTCGTCCCACATGATACCTGGGATGGAATCGTCAACATTATTATCTCAGGGATTAAACGCGGCGAAGCTTGCCAGGCACTTTGTCAGGCGATAGAGAACTGTGGTCAACTTCTCCAAACAAATTTCCCGGTCAAATCAGATGATACTGATGAGTTGCCCAATCTGATTATCGGCTAACCGGGCGAGCAGCAAACAAGGATCACTGATATTAAAAAAGCACAGCCTCTTCTCGAAGCTGTGCTTTTTATATCCTGCGAACGCGTGAATTAATTCATAGGATCAGGACAGCTGTTTGTATCCGCGATCCTGATCGTTCTTCAAGACAAAGCGCCCGAGCATACCATTCAAATGAGCCGTCTGACTCGAGAGCTCTTCACTGGTCGCCGCACTCTCTTCGGCGTTGGCCGTAGTCTGCTGAATCACCTGGTCGATCTGCTGTAGACCAATATTGACCTGATTGATCCCTTGCGCCTGCTCACTGCTGGCAGCAGCGATCTCGCCGATCAGATCGGTGACTTTAGTGATCGATGATACAATCTCTTCAAGTGCTGCCGAAGTGCGCTCGGCGATCACCGTCCCGCGTGCGGTTTTCTCCACTGAATTTTCGATCAGACCGGCTGTCTCCTGAGCTGCTTTAGCGCTACGCGCGGCAAGATTACGCACTTCTTCGGCAACCACGGCGAATCCCTTGCCATGCTGCCCGGCACGCGCCGCTTCAACCGCGGCATTCAGCGCCAGCAGATTGGTCTGAAATGCAATCTCGTCTATGACCTTTATGATCTTGCTGATATTCTGGCCCGATTCGTTGATCTCACCCATCGCCCCAACCATCTCTGCCATCTGTTGATTCCCAGAGCTAGCTGCACTTCTGGCTTCAGAGGCGAGTTGGTTAGCCTGATTGGCGTTGTCTGCGCTTTGTGTTGTCTGTTGACCAATAATATTCATCGAACTACTGATCTCTTCCAGAGAGGCTGCAGATTCCGTCGAGCCCTGCGACAGGGACTGGGCTGATTCCGAAACCTGGTAACTACCGCTTTCGATCTGCTCACTGGCCGCCTTGATTTCACCTATCATCTGATTCAGGTCGACCCCCAGTTTTCTGATCGTATTCCGCAAAATATCGCCCTCATCGCGAGGCTCAACTATGAAGTTCAACTCGCCAGCGGCTAACTGCTCCAGCGGCCTGACAATTTCGCCCTGTAAACTATCCGACAGCTCATCAAGGGTCCGGGCGACATCACCAAGTTCATCCTGCTGGGTGAGCTGAAGGCGACTATTCAGATGCCCTCTCCCGATCTCCTGCAGAACACTTTTAACCTTGCCAATTGGAGTCACAACTAACTTTCGCAACATGAAGAACAGGGCAACCCATGTTGCGATCATACTGAAGAGAGCCATAATCAGGCTGGTCCGCAGGTTTTTGCTACTGGCGTCCGCAAGGGTTTCACCCTGTCGATCACGCTCCTGCTGCAATGTGGCCAGACTGTAGTCGACATACAGAACCCCGGCTAGATCACCAATCTGAACATCATCATGACATTCAAGGCATTTCTGTTCGAACTTTTGACCACGAGCTATGAAGAAATTTTCAGCGGTCTCCTTTTCGATCGCCACATCCAGGCTGGAGCCACTGCTGTCTCATAGTTCTAAATGAGAGCTAACTGTCTGATTTCTTGTTTAAATTTACGATCCGGTGGTCGAAAAAGACTCATCAAATCGCGTCGCT
>Ga0316202_10000302_pt1 | contig 62206 bp, 60 predicted proteins | sample 3monrhotite_MG_FD_204934 | JGI IMG/M metagenome (GOLD analysis project Ga0316202, IMG submission 204934) | Microbial mat bacterial communities from mineral coupon in-situ incubated in ocean water Damariscotta River, Maine, United States -... | ecosystem: Environmental > Aquatic > Marine >...
GAGGTGATAGAGCTGCTAAGTGGAATCCAGTGTCGTAACGGCACCAGCTGTCCCGACCAGCTTACACAGGCCCTAATGCAATATACCCAGCTGGCCAAAGCAGGCTAGACTTCACCCCTGACGCGAGTTGTGTTTTTTACAACAGTTTTGGTTGGTTCCGCCAAGCTGCTCACAGTTGCCGCTATAAGTAGCGCGATGCTGGCCATAATCAGCGAGCGGTCAAACGAACCTGTCTGCTTAGCGATAATCCCGCCGATAGATGGACCCAGAACCATCGCGATACCAAACAGGATAGTGGCAAGGCCGATAACCTGATCTTTTGCCCCCCCTGCCAGTCTGCCGAGTCGGCTCAGAACTAGTCCGGGAATTGTCAGGAAACTATTGCCGAAAACTGCCGCTGCAACCAGAATCCCGGTTTGCGACTGCCAGGTCACGACAATAATATTGGCCAGGGCCAGTAATGCCAGTAGAAAAGTGACGGTTCTAGCCTCACCCAGGCGGGATGAGATGATTGGCCAGACGAGGCAAGATGGGATAACCATAGCGCCGACCAGTATCCAGCCGATATGAGCATGGCCTTGCAGTCCGGGAAATTCAGACAGCATTGAAACCATGAAGGTGCCGCCAATGGTGTAAGAAAAGCCATGGAGAAAATAGGCGCCGATCAGAAAGCTGGCAGCCCGTTTTGCCCCGGGGAGAGGCCAGGCTGGTGCCGAGGCTTGACCCTGTTGCCGGGTGTGGCCATAGGGGCCGAGAAAAAGCTGACACAACAGGCCGCCGCAAAGGGCCATCAGGGCGACCAGATACCAGGCCCCTTGCCAGCCCGATATCTTGCCGATTACAGGCACAGCCAGCCCGATAATGACAATAGCCAGCCCGATCCCGGCATAGAGCGAGGCCGTCAGCCAGCCAGCCCCATAGTCAAGAAATACTCCCAGGATCAGGGACAGGGTGGCGAGAAATATCATGGCCGATGAAAAGCCGATCCCGAACATGACCAGGGCCCAGTAGCTGAAGGTACTTCCGCTTGCCATTGCAGCGCTAGCCAAAACGAGCAGGATCAGGCCGCTGCGCAACATCTTTATTGCACCAAATTTTGCCAGGCTTTTCGTCACGACGACAGAGCCGCACAGATATCCCAGATACATCATCGATGCCAAGTAGCCCGCCATATCAACAGCCAGACCTGTTTGCTTCTGCATCAGCGGGAGCAGCGGCGTATAGGCGAAACGGCCGATGCCGAAAGCAAGGAACATCGCCAGAATTCCGCCAGCAACAGCGCGTAGAGGAAATTTTTTGTTTAGCTCGATCACTTCCTGCATAAATCCGCCTTGATCCTTACCATTCTCTATCTTGAATCCACGAACTTCTGTCAGCATCCTTGGATGCTAAGCTAAGACTGGCGAGGATAAATGTTACAGTTTATCGAAATTACCTGCATGACAATTGAGTTGAAGATGTCAAATCCCAGAGAGAAGAGTCAGAGGATGGTGATAAGTCCGAATCTCTCGTGCGTCATGTCGGGGGAGTACGATAGAGAGCGGAGCGTTGCGACAAGGTGAATCGTCTCTTCTGTGCTCACCCCTACACCGCAAAAATCGAATCTGCCCACAAAAGGTTGGGTAACTTGCAAGACAGCCAGACTAAGCCTCTGGTAGCAACGTTAAGCCGAGGGTCTGGAGCTTGACCTCCAGTTCCTGGGCTTCGCGCGATTTCTTACCCGTTTTCGGGTCGACCCACCCCCGCTCTGCGAGCCAGGCAGTTGCTGCCCTATGGTCCTTAGCGATCAACATCTTCATCAGCTCGACATCCAGCCCAGAGAGGCGCATGGCATTCAAGCGATAATCCTTGAAAGCCTCCCAGGCTGCAGGAACCCAGCGTGAGACAATCTCTTCGCCGATCAGGGTGGCGTACTGACGAATCTCGGATTGTGCGTGACTGTCCATGCGTAGCTGAAGAAAGTGCAGCAGGTTGTGCAGATCGATCGCCCAGTAGGCCTCGGTATAGGTCGAAAGCGGCAGGTCTTTGCGCGCCTGTTCGCGGGCCACGCCTTTTGCAATGCGGGATTGGTAAAGGTCTCTGCTGGCTTGCTGAAACTCGGCTTCGGAGCACGTCAGCTCTATGCCTTGAACTGGGTCGAGAAAACCTTCACTCCCCTGCTTGTTGATAGTTGTCTGTAGACGCCATTCTTCAGGAAGGGTCGTTTGCTGATCGGCGATCGCCTCTGAATAGCGGGTACTGTACTCATTGACCGATGCCGTGCGGTGGCGAATCCACTGGCGCCAGCAATCCATTGGAACGCGGATATGTAGCTTGATTTTGCACATTTCAAAGGGGGTCGTGTGGGCGTTGCGCAGCAGATAGCGGATCAGGCCCCGATCTTCATGAACCTGTTTGGTTCCCGCCCCGTAGGAAACCCGTGCCGCCTGAACAATTGCGGCGTCATCGCCCATGTAGTCAACCACCCGCACATAGCCGTGATCGAGGACTGGGAAGGTTTGGCCTAAAATATTATCCAATGCCGGAACGCTGGCTGGTTTGAGTTGAGTCTCCTCCATGTCAAGCTCCTTGGGATGGCGATTCTGCGTGAGGCAAGTTCTAATAAGACAGTATTGAAGTGAAAATGATAGGTTGTGTTTATGCTTTTAACTGAAATTGCGGTCTGCCAGCCACAAGGTTAAGCTTGGCTGACATGATCCTTACCTTGGGCTTTTGCTTTGTACATCGCGTCGTCGGCAAGCCAGACCAGGCGATCAAAGGACTGTACTCTTTTGTCGACGACGGTCGCGACCCCTATGCTGATAGTGACCTGTTCGCCCTTCAGGCTGTCAAAGTTGAGTGCTTTTATCGTCGCGCTAAGGCGGTGTGCGACATCCAGCGCACCCTCGGCTGAGGTGTTCGGCAGGATAACCGCAAACTCGTCGCCCCCATAGCGCGCCGGAAGATCACTATCGCGGGCGACACTCTTCATCGTGAACCCGACTTGCCTGAGGACTTCATCGCCTTGTGTATGCCCGAAATTATCGTTGATCCGTTTAAAATCATCGATATCGAAAAAAATCAGCGAGAGCGGCTCGCTGTAGCGGGAGGCCCTGCTGAATTCTTCCTCGAGACGATGGTAGAAGTGGTGATGATTGTAGAGTTTGGTCAGGCCATCACGAATCGACATCTCTTCGAAATATTCCTGGGCAGTTTTCATCGAATCAAAAAGCATCGCGTTTTCCAACGCATTTGCTGAAATATTCGCGACCAACTGGCAGACCTTGTAGATGCGATCAGTGATCCCCTCTTTGAGTGGCGAGGCAGTTCTTAGGAAGAATGAGCCGATGATGCTCTCTTTTTTTATGATCGGGATGACGATAATCGAATTGAAGGGCAGATCATTTATATATTCGCTGACCGAGCTCATCAGGGGGTCATTTTTTATGTTATTGATGATTACTGCCTGTTTCGATTCGATCGACTTGCGAATCTCCGGATACTTGTAGAGCTCGAGCCTTATCTCTTCATTTTCATCTAAATCGTTGCTCGCTCTGACGAAAACATCACCTTTATTGTTGATGCTGACGATTGAGCATCTCGCTACATCGACGATTGACGACATCTTATCGACAATTAACCGGAGGATCGTCATTGGATTGCGAATTGCTGAAATATTTTCGGAAAGTTCTAAGAGTAAGAGAAGATCTTTGTGCTGCAGATCAGAATAATAATCTTTGGTCCTGAGGTGTGCATCGACTCGGGCGACGACCTCAGGAATACACATCGGTTTCGTGATGTAGTCATCAGCCCCGGCCTTCAAGCCGAGAACGATATCTTCTTTTTTGGAAAGGGCCGTAAACAAAACGACTGGAATTTTTCTTGTTTCGACTTTCTGTTTGAGAATCATGCAGGTATCAATGCCGTTACGCCCGGGCATGAGGACATCGATGATAATCAGGTCTGGTCGATGTAGCAACGCAAGAGAGATGGCTTCATCACCATTCTCACCCAGAATGATTTCGTAATTAGCTTTTAAGGCGTCTTTTAGAACGTCTCTGAAAAAAAGTTCATCATCGACAATAAGGATTTTTTTCTTCGTATTCATGCAGGGTCCGGTGCCGATGTCTGTGGGAGCAAGGCTATGTTTAAAACAGATGAAACAGATATAGTTTAATTAGCGAGGCAAGTCAAAGGCAGAAGCGCCTTTGACTTGCCTGAACTCAAGGGTGAAGAGAGGGCAAAAAGTTGATTAATCGAGACCGACAAATAGTTTGATGTATTGCAGCCGTTCATAATTCTCAGGGTGCTCACTCTGTGCCTGACTGAGTTGCCCACGGAACTGTTCGATATTGGTGAATCCATGAGCTTTCATCCAAGTTTCAAGGTCCTTGAGGATTTGATCGATCTGCTCAAAACCATTTATCATCAGGGTTGAGCAGACCTGCACAACGGTCGCCCCGGCGAGGAGTTGTTTGATGGCATCACGCCCATTGTGGATGCCGGTGGAGGCGGCCAAATCGGAGGCAATCCGCTGATAAAGCAGGGCGATCCAGCGCAAAGAGAGATTGATATCATTCGGACGACTTAGGGGGTTCCCACCGATCAGCTCGAGATTGTCGATATCGATATCCAGCTGATAGTAACGGTTGAAGAGGACCAGGGCATCTGCTTTGCGCCAGACGATTTTCCCTGTCGTCTCCCCGGGTCCGCACCAGCCCACGGTGAAAGGCGGGGCTTCAGCACGGTCATGGCCAAGCTGATCGGCGATCTCGGCGAATGAGGAGAAGTAAGGCCCCATTTTCAGGGCGATCGGGATCTGCACCTGAGATTTTACTTCATGCAAAATCTGGCAATAACGCTCCTCAATGGCCCGGCCCTGTTGTCCCGCTCGCGTCGGCAGCAGGCCGATATTGAGTTCAAGGGCAGCCGCTCCGGCCGCTTCTATTTTTTTGGCGTAATCGGACCAATTGTCGCGTGAAAAGCAATTTATGCTGGCAATAATCGGCACATCAACCGCTTTAACCGAGCCTTTAACCAGCGTTAAATATTCCTGCGGTCCAAGCGCCATGCCGTAACCCTGCAGGTATTCGGCAGCTTCTGTATGTCCGGCATGCTCGGCGTGTTGTCCCATGGCGGCTGTTTCTGCGGCGATCTGTTCTTCAAAGAGAGATTTCAGAACAATCGCCCCTGCACCCGCATCTGCCGCTTGCCTGACCCCCTCGAGGTTGCCGGTCAGACTGCTGCTGGCGACAACCAGTGGATTGCCTAATTTCAGACCCATGTAGCTGGTCGTTAGATCGGCCATACTGTGACCTCCTGCCAATGTTATGAATTTTATAGCGCCCAGCGTCAGAGTTTCATTCTAGCAGAAGTTGCGGTCTGTTTGGGCAGGGAGGGGGAGATTCAAGGTAATTGACACGAGGCTCGGACAGCCTGCTAAGATTGAGATCAGCAGCCATTTGCCATGGAGAACTGATGTTCAACAAGAATTTAACAATATTGATTGTTGAGGATGACCCGAATACAGCCAATCTTGTCGCGACCTATCTGCAGCGCGAGGGCTTCAGTACTCTGATCGAGAACGATGGTATGCAGGGCTTGCGTAGTGCGCGAGAGAAGCAACCCGGGCTGGTGATTCTCGATTTGATGCTGCCACAGATTGATGGTTTGGAGATCTGCAAACGCTTGCGCAGCGAGTCGGATGTCCCGATCCTGATGCTGACGGCGCGCGAGGAGGAGATCGACCGGGTGCTCGGATTCTCTCTAGGCGCTGATGATTATGTGGTTAAACCCTTCAGCCCGCGTGAGCTAGTTGAACGGGTCAAGGCGATCCTGCGTCGGGTTCGTCCGGCAACCGAGGCTGACAGTCAAATTCTTCAGCAGGGGGGATTAAGTCTAGATCCGCAGAAGCATAAGGTTACCCTCAAGGGTGTACCGATCAATCTAACCAGCTCTGAGTATAAATTGCTGCGGACGATGATGGCCTCCCCCGGCCAGGTCTTCAGTCGTAGTCAGCTGCTTAGTCATTTCTACGCTCACGAGGAGGCCGTGGTCGAGCGGGTGATCGATGTGCATATCAATAAGTTGCGCCAGAAGCTTGAAGCTGACCCCGCCCACCCGCAGTATATCGAGACCGTACGTGGTTTTGGTTATCGTTTCGCTGAGATTGATATGAACAGGAAGAGCTAGGCGATGAAAAAACATCTGTTGTGGAAATTACTGCTGAATATCGTGCCGATCATCGGCCTGACGATTCTGGTGGTCTGGCTGGCGATCGACAAGCTGGCTGCGACCTATTTCATGCGCCTGATGGAAAACTATGCGATTGCTCCCACCGAAAGCCATCAGATGTTCATCGAGTCGGTCCACCGTTATCTGGTCTGGGCCGCGCTGGCCGCGCTGGTGCTGGCAATGCTCTTGAGTTACCTGATGACCAAGCGGGTCCTGCGTCCGCTATCACAGATGATGCGTATCTCGCGCGAGCTCGCAGCCGGCAATTTTACCAATCGGGTTGAGGTGGTCTCACAAGACGAAGTCGGCGAGCTGGGTCTGGCATTTAACAGCATGGCGGATAGCCTGGCGCGGCTGGAACTGCTACGCAAAAGTATGGTGTCAGATCTGGCTCACGAACTGCGCACCCCTTTGACCAACCTGCGTGGTTACCTTGAGGGTTTAAGTGATGAGGTGGTTCCTCCATCGGTCGAAACCTTCCGTATGCTTGAAAATGAGATTTTACGCCTGGTTCATCTGGTTGATGATCTGCAGCAGCTGACCAAGGCCGATTCGGCACAGGCCTTCTTACGTCGTCAACAACTCTCATGCGCAACTGTTTGTAGCCAGTTGAGTCTGTTATTTGAACGGCGCTTTGCAGCAAAGGAGATTGATCTTCAGGTTGTGGTAACGCCTGCTGAGCTTGTGGTGAACGCCGATCTCGACAAGCTCCTGCAAGCCTTGCGCAATCTGCTCGAAAACGCCTGGCGCTATACCCCGACAGGGGGAGAGGTGGTTATTTCTGCGGTGGAGATTGACGACGGAGTTGAACTCTCCGTCAAAAACAGTGGTGAAGGGATCTCTGCCAGCGACCTGCCCTTTATTTTTGAACGTTTCTTCCGTGCTGACCGTTCCCGTTCCCGCGCTCAGGGTGGGGCTGGCATCGGCCTGTCGATCGTAAAGCAACTGATCGAGGCCCATGGTGGCCAGAGCGGTGCTGAAAGTGCCGATGGGCTCACCCGGATCTGGTTACGTTTTCCATCTCGATTCTGATCTTTTTATCGCGAAAATCTTAATCTATTCTTTATAAAGCCTTGCCACCCCTTGATTTTGCTTTGTTAGACTCGGCATTGTGATGAGAGGAGGTTTTTTGATGAAATACTTCGTAGTTTTTTTATTGTTGGTTGCGCCCTTGTCCTCAGTGGGTTTGGCGGCAAAGGGCGATGCAGAAAAAACACAGGCCACCTTTGCGGTTCACTGATACGACGTCGGAAAAGCGGCTCTGGATGGGCAGCCCGGTGTCATTGAGGTTGAAAAAGGCTGGCAGAATTTCATGGAGGTTAATCATGTGGTTTATGACTCGCAACAGGTTAGCCTGGAGCAGCTCAAAAATTGGTTGAAGCAGGCGGGGACCTACCGTCGAACCTTGAAGCCGCAGGCGAACGAAGTAAAGGAGAACCCTGATGAAGAGACGGCAATTTATACATATGCTGCCGGTTGCTTTGGGGCTGGTCTGGCTTGGTCCCGTAGGACCGGTAAGAGCGCTATCCGCAAAGAGGGCCAGCGGCAAACAGATCAGGGTCTATTCTGTTGAGAAAAAAGCCTATATCCAGACCGATATCGTCGTTAAAACCGATGATGAGTGGCGCAAGTTGCTGACCCCGGCGCAGTATCATATCTTGCGCGAACAGGGGACAGAGCGCGCCTTTACCGGGATCTACCATGATCACAAGGGGCATGGGGTCTATCGCTGTGCCGCCTGTGAGCTTGATCTCTATCTGTCGAAAGTTAAATACGATTCACAGTCAGGTTGGCCCAGCTTCTATGAGGCTGTTGCCCCGGAAAATATCCTGATCCGCGAGGACCGCAGTTTTTTCATGACGCGCAACGAACTGGCCTGTAGTCGTTGTCAATCCCACCTGGGGCATGTCTTTGGTGATGGCCCCCCGCCAACCGGCAAACGACACTGTATTAATTCGGCCGCGTTGACTTTCGCCGAGCGCTAAAAAGAGATTCTGTTTGTAAAATAGTGAAATCACGAGAAGCCTGGGGTGTCTGAATCTTTTCCCGGCTTTTCATTCGCTCCATCGGCTTGAATCAGGTCAGGGCATGGCCAGTGGATCTTCGTTGAGAGCCGCAAACTGTTCGCGCAGTTCGAGTATATGTTCGCCCCAATATTGTGGGGTGCCGAACCAGGGGAAGTAACGTTGAAAGGCGGGGTCGTCCTGCCGGCGAGCAAGCCAGGCGGCATAATGGAGGATGCGCAGGGTGCGCAAGGGTTCAATCAATTGCAGCTCTTGGGGGTTGAAATCGGCGAAGGTCTGGTAACCTTCCAGCAGGGGTTCAAGCTGCTGCTGTTGCTGATTTGTATCACCCGAAAGGAACATCCAGAGGTCTTGAACCGCATAACTCATGCGTGAATCGTCAAAATCGACCAGATAGTAGCGTTCTTCGCGGCAAAGAAAGTTACCGACATGGCAGTCCCCATGCACTCGTAAAGTTGAGGCGGAAGTCATCGCGAAGCGCTGGTCAAGAGCCGGGAGCAGATCGCGGGTCAGGCTCTGATACGATTCCAGATAGACATCGGGGATCAGCCCTGATCCCAGCATGAAGTCGACCGAACTCCGGCCGAAGGAGTTCACGGCAAGGGTTGGGCGATGTTGATAGGGCTTGCGGCGACCGACATTGTGGAGCCGTGAGACAAGTCGACCCAGTGCCTTAAGGGTCTCTGGTTGCGAAAATTCAGGCGCATGCCCCCCTTGAAGGGTGAAAAGGGTAAAGATAAAACCCTTGAAGAGATGCAGGCTCTGGCCCTTCACTTTAAGTGGAGCGAGAACCGGCAGTTCTTCTTTTTCCAACTCTCGGCAGAAATCATGTTCTTCCTGAAGTTGTTCAAGGCTCCAGCGCTCAGGGCGGTAGAATTTAACGATCAACGGTTCCTGATCTTCTATCCCGACCCGGTAGACCCGGTTCTCATAGCTGTTGAGCGGAAAAATCCGGCAATCACACTGATAGCCAAGGCTTTCGACCGCGTCCATGATCAGGTCGGGGTTGAGGATGTCGAAGGGATGGCTCATAATCGGATCTCTCTACAGGCGGAATATTCCGCCTAGGCAGGATACCTTGCCAGACTACGACTCACAAGTTGAATCGCTTTGGAGCCAAAGATGAATTATTGGTTGATGAAATCTGAGCCGAACGCCTTCGGTATTGATGATCTTGCGCAGAAGCCGAACCGGACCGAACATTGGGATGGGGTTCGTAACTATCAGGCGCGGAATATGCTGCGCGATGACATGAAGGTTGGCGACCAGGTATTTTTCTATCATTCGAACTGTAAACCACCAGGGATTGTTGGCCTCGCAGAGGTGGTGCGTGAGGGCTATCCAGACTTCACGGCCTGCGATCCACAGAGCAAGTATTTTGATGAAAAGACCGATCCGCAGAATCCGCGCTGGTTCATGGTTGATATCCAGCTGGTGCGTAAGTTCAAGCGCCTGATCAGTCTTGACGAGCTCAAACTGCATGTGCCTCTGGCAGGGATGAAATTGTTGCAACGCGGCAATCGACTGTCGATCACTCCCGTCAGCGCAGAGCACTGGCGATTTATCCTGGGCTTGGACGTTTGATTCAATAATCGACTTTGCCGCGCAAGTTTTTGTTTTGTCCGTGCTTGGTTTTACTGTCGAGTCGTCGGGTGCGTGCCCCTTTACCGGGCTTGGTCGGTCGCCTTTTCTTCTGCACCTTGCTGACCTTGGCGACTAACTCCTCCAGGCGCAAAATGGCATCGGCCCGGTTTTTTTCAAAACTGCGATAACTCTGAGCTTTGATGACTATAACCCCGTCGGCGGTCACACGGCGGTCGTTCAAATTGAGTAACCTCTCCTTAATTTCATCCCCTAAAGAAGATGCCCTAATCTCGAAGAACAGGCTCACGGCACTGGAGACCTTATTGACGTTCTGCCCCCCAGCACCTTGGGCGCGGATGGCAATAATGCGGATGTCACTTTCTGGAATCATGCTCTCTCGCGGCTTGAAGTTTATCAAACTATAGTCCATTTCGGAGTATAAGCCTATTTTGTCCCTGTTTATCAGAAAAATAAGACCCGACATTCTACTGCCTAAGTTGCTGGTATCACAGTGAATCGGTAAGACATCTGTCCCTATTTAACCCGATGTCGAATGAAAAACATTTTCAACTTCGCTAGCATCGAATCAACAGCAAGAAACGAAAGTAGGCCAACAAAAAACGTAGGAGGATGTTATGCGAAACACTTTGATCTTACTGGCTCTGGTTTCAATCGGTTTAACCACTCCAGTATTGGCTAGGGATTTTGATGGTGGGCGGCATGGAAAGTCAGACCAAAGGCGGGTTGAGCTGGGACAGTGGGGCCAACGCAACTATGCCAGACATGACCGCCAGGATGGACGCTACGGACATTTTCAAAAACGAATGAAAAACTTACGTAAAGAGTTGCGCCACGAACGCCGGACTAACCGTCGTATGGAACGACGTATGGAACGTCGCGATATTCGACAGTTCAAGCAGGTTGCAAGGTATTACGACTATCACCCGCAGCATTATGCTCCGGTTGCAGTGGCTCCGCGTCGATCGTTGCTCCCCCTATTGATACCGGGGATTGATCTGATAATTCCTTTGCGCTGGTAGAAAGAAAATAAGGTGTGATGTTTATCTTTGGGCCGTCTCGTTTCGGGGCGGCCTGTTTTTATTGTGATAAAATATAACTCTATTATTCATGAAAAGAGCGAAATAGTCGTTACACTTTAAAGAAACCAATGGAAAATTTCCACCAGAGGAGATGCCCATGGCACAGTCACTAAAACGTAAGGATGACGGTTCTCTGGCCTTTCATCTGCAAGCGGTGCAGAAGGGCGCGCGAAGGTACGAGAACGTTTTTCAGTCAGTCGCACGGATGATTCTGGCCGACAAGATCGAGAAGGTCGTCGTCAATGGCCGGACGACCTACGATTTCAAGCTCTTTCGTCATGGCGCCAAGCATGCGATCGGCATGTACGATGAGTTGAACAGCTTTGTCAGTTTCGTCAAGGATGCTTCCGAAGGAGGGAGCTCCAAGGAGATGGCCTTCGTGCTGGTTGGCGAGCCGGGCAATGGCAAGACTTTCTTTGTCGAATATCTCTGTGCCTGCTACCGCAATTTTTTACAGCAAGAGGGGAATCGCAAGTATAGCTTCCGTTTCACCGGGTTGGAGAAACTCGGGAGTTACGGCAAAATTGACAAAGTCGAATCGCAAACCTATGAAGATCCGCTGATTCTGGCGATGAATCTGGGTGAAACTCAGGATCACAGCCGGAAGCTGATGGTCGATGAGTTCGGCTTTAAGTCCAGGGATCTCGACAAATTCTGGGAAAACTACCGCCCCATGGGTGCCTGTAGCAGTTACATACTCAACGATCTGCGCAACCACTATGATGGTAAGTTGGTCGATATCCTCAAAGCGATCGAAATATTACCCGTGCCGCTCACCGAGAGTCTTGGCACTGTAACGGGCAAGTACGCAGCCAAGGATAAAATCACCTCCAGTGCCGTAGATCTCTTGGGTGAAGAATCGATTCAACGCTTGCTCCATATCAGCGACACCAACAATCCCTACCGTTTTGATCTACGCCGTGGTGCATTGGCCCGGGTCGCGGGGGGCGGTATCCACTTCTCGGACGAGATCTATAAAAACAAGAAGGATCTGGTTCAGGTCTACCTCGGAGTCATCCAGAACCGCACAATCGAGATTGACGGCTATAAATGGCCGATCGATACCCTGATTGTTGCCACCAGCAACAACTCCGAATTTAACCGTTTCCTTGCAGAGAAGGAGGAGGCGCCGATCATTGACCGTTGCCGCGTCTGCTACGTGTCGCATAATACCAACTACCGCCAGCAGGCCCAGCTGACCGCTTACGCCATCGGCAGTGATACCAAAACGACCCTCAGCGCCGAGCTGCTGCATCAAGACCCCAATCTGAATTATGCCGCTTCGGTGGCTGCGGTGCTGACGCGTCTTCCGCGCTCAGAAAAATTGACCCCGATCGAAACCATGAAGCTGGCAGCTGGTGAGGTCGCCGGTGAAAAGAGCATCAAGACCCTGGCCGAAGTGATCGACACCCTCAACCAGGAGGCCGACATCACCAAGCGCTTCGGTCAAAAAGGGCTGGGTCAACGCAATCTGGGGCGAGCCATCCAGTTGATGGTCGAAAGCAGCGAGACCAACGAGGGGCAGTGCATGTTCGCCTTCGACGTTTTCGGCGCCATTGAGCGGATCATCCTTGACTATGTCACCGATCCCAACGACCGCGCCAAGTATCAGGAGGATATCAAGATTGCGCGCAGCCTTTATCGCGAGCGGGTGATGACTGAAATGTTCAACGCCTACATGGACGAGCCTCAGGCGATCCGCAAAGACGTGATGAACTACGTCAACATGATTATTGGCATTGATGCTGAAAATCTCGGACCCGACAAGATGTGGAAATATCGCGACCCACAAACTGGCGAGCTTAAGGCGCTGAAGATGGATCAGCGCTTTATCCAGAGTGTCGAGGAGCGACTCGGGTTGAAGACAGAGGAACAGCGCGAAACCTTCCGCACCTCGGTGCGTAAAATCTACGGCCAGAAGATCTCGCTCGAAGCTGACTACGACTTCATGGATAACCTCGAACTGGTTAAAGCCGTGACTGATGTGCGGCTTAAGAGCGATATCGCGGGAGCCGGTTCCCTGGTTGGTGCTCTCGCTAATCGGACCAATGAAGAGAACCAGAAGCTCTATGATCGCATGATCGAAACCATGCTCGGTCAGTTAGGCTATTGTCGTACCTGTGCGCAAAAGACGATCGAGTATTTCTGCACCCAGGAGGATGAAGGCTAGGAGAAATTATGAACCGCAAGGAACTCTATCAACGTCTGCAGATTGCGGGTCTGACGGAGCAGCAGCGGCAGAACATCGCTGCCGAGATGGATGATTGCGGCGACCACAGTTTGCCTTTGCCTCAGTCCGAATTAATCCCTCTGAATGACCTCTACGGACCCAACGACCTCAGTTGTCTGCAGGATCTGCGGGTCAATTCTGTCTCGTTCAATATCCGCACCCTTGATCAACTGATCGATCGCGACAAGTTACGTGAAACCGACGGCTTCCCGCGCAAAATTAGGATTGGGCGTATGGTCCGTCCCGGTCGTAACTCCCATGGCAAGGTCATTGTGGTCCCGACCACGGTCGAGGAGAAGTTTATCCACGATAACCGCTTCGATCAAAAGCCAGAGGGGGAGAGCAGTGGCGGTGGCAGTGGTGAGGGTGAAGAGGGCGAGGTGATCGGTGAGCAACCGGTGCGCCCCGAAGGAGAAGGGGAAGGCTCCGGCGCCGGGAAGGGGAAAGGGGCCAACCATGACATGGAGTCTAACGCCTACGACCTCGGTCGCGTTCTGACCGAGAAGTTTCAACTGCCGAACCTCAAAGAGAAAGGGACCAAGCGTTCGTTGACGCGCTACACCTATGACCTGACCGATAAAAATCGTGGTTTCGGTCAGGTTCTGGATAAGAAAGCGACCCTACGGCAGGTATTGCAAACCAATATCGGGCTGGGAATGCTGAGTGAGGCAGGTGAGATCGATACCACCAAGCTGTTGATTGCGCCGCGTGACAAGGTTTACCGCATCCTTTCACGTGAAAAAGACTATGAGTCTCAGGCGCTGGTTTTCTTTGTGCGTGACTATTCCGGATCCATGGCCGGTAAGGCCACCGAATTGATCGTCACCCAGCATGTGCTGATCTTTAGTTGGTTGCTCTACCAGTATTCAGGGCAGGTCGAGACCCGCTTCATTCTGCATGATACCGATGCGAAAGAGGTTGAGGATTTCCATAGCTACTACAATTCACGGGTCGCTGGTGGGACCCAGGTGGCCGCCGCTTACCGGATGGTCAACGAGTTGGTCAAAAAAGATTCTCTTGACCGTGATTACAACATTTACATCTTTCACGGAACAGATGGGGATGATTGGGATCGTGAAGGGCGTGAGACCATCCCGGAATTAAAGAAGATGCTTAGCTACGCCTCGCGCATCGGCATTACCATCGCCGAGCATTCCTACGGCACCAGTGGCAACACTGAAGTGCAGGCCTATCTGAAGAAATCAGGTCTGCTCGAACAGGCGCAAGAGATGCTGCGGCTGGACAATATGTCAGAAGATGAAGGCGAGGATCGCATTATTGAAGGGATAAGAAAGCTGATCTCAGAATAAAGGCCGCTTATGGAACTGATAAGCCAGCAAACCAAACTGATCATGGAGGGGTGCAAAGAACGAGCTCGCGCTGCCGGACTACGCTTCGAGAATGAGACCCTCGAATATGTGGTAACCAACCGCGACATGCTCGAGCTGACCCCCAAGGTGATGATTCCGACCCTCTACGATTACTGGGTCCACGATGTTGAGGTGCTGCGCGAAAAGGGGAAATACGAACTCTATCCAAGTAACCCCTACGAAACTGTCATCAATACCCGCCCGGCAATCTCCTTCTATAACGATAATAACCCCGATTGGCTCAACGTGATGATCTTCTATCACGTTTTAGCGCACATCGATTTCTTCCAGAACAATCTCTATTTCCGCCATACCTGGGACTATGATCTGACGGGCCAGGCCCTGGCTGATAAGCGCTTGATCGCACGGCTGCGCAGCGAGCATGGCCGCTGGGTTGATTACGTCATCGAGTTTGCGCGGGGTATCGACAATCTGGTCAATTATCACAGTGAGTTGTCAAATATTCATCGCAAAAGCAACGACTGCAGCGCGCGGCTCGATTTCTTTTTCGATGTTTTCCTGCAAGGTGTGAAGTCGGTTAGCACCAGTGAATATATGAAACAGGTCGAGGCCTATAACCTGGCCTGCCGAGAGGCGGGGAAGCTGGGGGAGCAGAGTTTCTTTGCTGAAATGGTGCGTAAACATCCAGAGTTCGAGGCGGCGTTCGAAAAGCATCAAGGCGACAAGGGGCGAAAAAAATCTGATCTGCTGCAATTTCTGATCGACCATTCTCCGATGCTCAACAGCGAAGAGAATCGCTGGATGAAATCGGTGCTGCAAATCGTACGCTCAACCTCAATCTATTTCCAGCCACAGATCCGAACCAAGATAATGAACGAGGGCTGGGCCAGTTACTGGCATGAAACGCTCTTTTTACAGGATGACCGTATCAAGGGGCACGAAATTCCCTTTGCCAGAGTCAATGCCGGGGTTACGGCCATGCCGAGGGTGGGCTTGAACCCCTATGCTTTAGGGATGCGTCTCTTTTATTTCATCGAAGAGGCGGCCAATCGTGGTTGTTACACTCACGACTACCGGCGATTAAACAACATGGAGCAGAAGCGACATTTCGATAAAAAACTTGGGAAAGGGTGCGAGTATATCTTCGATGTGCGTGAAAATTATAGCGATTTTACCCTGATCAACAGCTTCGTTGATCAGGATTTTGTTGACCGCAATAAGCTTTTCGTTGCCGGGCGCCGGCTCAATGAAGAGCGGATGACCTGGCAGTACTTTGTCAAGAGTCGCCATGCGGATGATTATCAACAGATGCTGTTTGACACTCTTTACCATCCACCAAAAATTGAAATAGATGAGGAGAAGTCGCGCGAGGGAATGCTTTACCTTAACCACCGTCTCGAAGGCAAACCCCTGGTGCAGGAATATATCGCCAATACCATGCTAGGCATCGAATTCCTCTGGGGTGGGACGGTCTGCCTGGAAACCAGTGATGCCGAAGTCGAGGTCGGGCGAGAAGGAGAAGCGACACCCGAGGCGATCAGTTGGTCGCGCGTGCGCTATCAGATGAAGGAACGTAAACTGGAGAGAACGGTCCTCTAACGAATTGAGACAACTGGCCTATGAATAATATCGATTCGGCACTCAGTCATTTTGATCGACAGCATGGTCGGAAGAATAACCTGACTCCGATCACTTTTGACAGCTACCTGCAGCGGGTGGTCAAGGATCCAGGCAAGGGAATCCGTAACATTTTTCAAGTCTTCCACGATATGGTTGAGCATCTGGTTGGACCTGGGGTTGATGAATACGCGGGAGATCCCGAGTCGATTAACTTCTTTGATCATGACACCAGTCGACTCTTTGTCGAGGGGAGCGATTCCCCTTTTTTTGCCGATCGGCTCTTCTCGAACCGGTTGGTGCAGTTGGCAGAGAACTTTCGCCATGGATCGCTGCAGAATAAAATTTATATCTTTGTTGGCCCGCACGGCTGCGGAAAGAGCACCTTTCTCGATAATTTACTCGCCAAGCTTGAGCAGTACGCCAACTCTGAAGAAGGCTGTACCTATGAGACTCTGTGGCGGCTGGATCGTAAAGTTTTGGCCAGTTTCAATGAGCAGGAGAGTGGCAAATTTTTGAATCGACTTTCTGGATTACTGGATGAATATGAATTCAAACAGACCGATCTGATAACCACCCAGCAATCAATGCCGGAGGGGGATGACTATGTAGAGATCCCCTGCCCGAGCCACGATAGCCCGTTGTTGATGATCCCCAAGGAATTTCGTCGGGCGTTTATCGATGATCTGTTCAAGAATGATCAGGCCAAGTGGAAAATTTTTACCGAGAAGCAGTATGACTGGCTGTTTAACGCCCCTTCCTGCACCATCTGTAATTCGATTTACCAGTCATTGCTGGAAAGGCTTAAGTCCCCGGCGCAGGTTCTGCAAATGCTCTTTGCCAGACCTTATCGCTTTAATCGACGTCTGGGTGATGGGATCAGTGTTTACAACCCCGGAGACCGGATACTCAAACAGAATGTCCTCGACAACAGCATGCTGCAGCATCGGATCAACAGTCTGTTGCGCGACAGTAACCGGGTGCATTATCTCTTTTCTAATTTCGCTAAAACCAATAATGGCGTTTATGCCCTGATGGATATCAAAGGTCATAACGTCGAGCGTCTGCACGAGTTGCACAACATCATCAGTGAGGGGGTGCATAAGGTTGAATATATTGAGGAGAATGTTGCCTCACTCTTTTTGGCTCTGATGAATCCAGAAGACCGTGCCAGGCTCGATGAAGTCCCTTCGTTGATCGATCGTATCGATCTGATCAACATCCCTTATGTTCTCGACCTGCGTACCGAGGTCGAGATCTACCGCAATACCTTCGGGCGGCATATTGAGGATAGGTTTCTGCCACGGGTGTTGCATAATTTTGCGCGGATCATTATTTCGACTCGGCTGGCCAAAGATTCGCCCGCAATGAAGGAGTGGATCGGCTACGCTGATAGATATGCGAGCTATTGCGACAGTAATTTGCAACTGTTGAAGATGGAGATTTACACCGGTAATATCCCTGAATGGTTGAATGAGGAGGACCGCAAGAAGCTCACGGCCAAATGCCGGCGGCGGATTATCGCCGAGTCAGAAGCCGAAGGGATCACCGGTTTTTCCGGACGTGATTCGATTAAGATTTTCCGTGAACTTTACAGCAGCCAGGCTCGCGAAGGGGCCTTGATCGATATGAAGAGTCTTTGCCGTTTTTTTGAAAGTCGCGAGGAATGGCAAAAAATCATCCCTGATGGATTCCTTGACTCGCTGCGCAGAATGTACAACTACACCATCCTCCAAGAGGTTAAAGAGGCGCTCTACTATTACAACGAGCAGCAGATCGAAAAGGAGATCAAGAACTACTTGTTTGGCATCAACTTTGAATCAGGAAGTCAGGTGATCTCCCCTTATACCGGGGATAAGCTGGATGTTGGCGAGGATTTTTATGCGGCAATAGAGCGCTGCCTGATGAGCAGCGATTCTGATATGGAGAGTCGACTTCTGTTCCGCAAGGCGACGCAAAAACAGTACACCTCTCAAGCCCTGACCCAGGAGCTGATTCTGGCTGGTCGGGAACTCGAAGAGACCAAGCTGTACCAGAGTCTGCACGAACGCTATGTTTATCATCTGAAGGAGAAGGTGCTTGAACCGATCCTTAAAAATGAAAACTTCCGCCGTGCGATCAAGGATTTCGAAGGGGAAAATTTTAGAACCTATGACAAGCGGGTGCGTGAGGACGCGACCTTTTTAATTACCAACCTCTGCGAAAGGTTTCAATACACTCGGCTGGGCGCACGTGAGGTTGCGCTCTATCTGATTGACAACAAAATTTCTGAAGATTTTCCGGTGAATCATAACAAAGGCCAGTGAAATGATCACTGGCCTCTTCAAATCAAGATTTGAGGTGCTTAACCGCAATGGCTGCCGGTCTGCGGTTTTTTGCCTGCGCCACGACTCATCCGACTCATCAAGGCCAGTAGCAGGCCGAGAGTGATGAAGGCTCCAGGCGGAAGAATCATCAGCAGGATCGGTTGGTAGGAGGCTCCGAACAGGTTGAAGCCGAGGATTGCACCTGAGCCGAACAGCTCGCGGACTGATCCCAGGATAAAGAGACCGAGGGTAAAGCCGATTCCCATCCCCATTCCATCGGCGATTGAGTCTACGACCGGGTTTTTAGAGGCAAAAGCCTCGGCACGACCCAGAATCAAGCAGTTAACGACGATCAGCGGAATAAAGATACCGAGGGCCTGATAGAGATCATAGACCCAGGCCTCCATACAAAGCTGAACCACGGTGACGAAGGTGGCGATGATAATGACAAAGGCCGGAATTCGCACTTGGGCGGGGATGACTTTCCGCATCAAGGCGACAACAATGTTAGAGCAGACCAGCACGAAGGTGGTCGCCAGTCCCATCCCAATGCCATTTTCAGCGCTGGTGGTAACCGCCAAGACCGGGCACATGCCGAGCAGCAGCTTGAAGACCGCATTCTCTTTCCAGATCCCTTTACTGAATTCTTTCATCAGATTCATTTGGCAGCTCCTTGCGTAGCCAGAATCTCCACCTGATGTTCACGGTAGAACACAAGGCCTTTTTTTACCGCACCGACAATCGCACGGGGTGAGATGGTCGCGCCGGTGATCTGATCAAACTGACCGCCATCTTTCTTGACCCGCCAGTCGGCATTGTCGAGGTTTTTTCCCTTAAACTGCTTCTTGAACCCATCTTCTGTGATCCGGCTGCCGAGGCCCGGGGTTTCGGTGTGGTTCAGAATTTCGATGCCAATGATCTGGCCATCAGGCTGAACCCCAACCATCACGAAAATATTTCCGCTGTAACCATCAGGCGCGATGACTTTGAAGGCGGTGCCGACCAGGTGCTCGGCTTTGCGGCCGCGATAAAAGACGACCTGAATCGGTTTCCCTTTTTTGTCGATGCCGTTTTCCAGAGTCACAGAATCGGTATCGGGGCTGTTGTCGTAGGCAGGCAGAACAGCGCTTAAGGCTTTGAGCATCTGGAGGCGCCGTTGTTCCTTAATCGGTTCGCGGGTGGCGGTTTCAACCTGCGACAGAATCAGTCCGGAAATGCCAGCGATCAAAGTCAGGGCCAGAAGAAGGCGGATAATATCTTTCATATCTTAAGCCTTAGCCTCGGCCTGCCCGTAGATCCGTGGGTGGCAGAAGCGATCGATAAGTGGAGTTGCAGCGTTCATTAGGAGGATGGCGAAGGAGACCCCTTCCGGGTAACCACCAAAGAGACGGATTAGGACCGTCAGCAGACCGCAGCCGAAACCGAAGATTAGCATCCCCTTGTCGGTGACCGGCGAGGTGACCATGTCGGTTGCCATGAAAAAAGCGCCGAGTAACAGCCCACCAGTCAGCAGATGAAAGATGGGATTTGGGTACTTCTCAGGAGAAACCGCCCAGAAGATTCCGCCGATCACCACCACCGTGCCGATAAAAGAGACAGGGATATGCCAGCTGATGACTCGTTTGGCGATCAGGTAGAGACCGCCGAGCAGCAGCGCTAGCGCAGAAACCTCGCCCAGGCAGCCCGCCATGTTGCCGGTCAGGTAGTTGAGGAATCCGCTGTGCGCCAATTCGGGGAGCTTGCCAGTCAACATCACCGCGGTCTTCATTTCGCCGAGCGGGGTCGCCGCGGTGATCGCATCCAGACCGGAACCGAGGGGCGCAGGTGCGGTCCAACTGGTCATCTGGACCGGAAAGGAGATCAGCAGCACCACGCGAGCAACCAGTGCCGGGTTGAAAGGGTTGTGACCTAGCCCACCATAGACCTGCTTGCCGATCAGAATAGCAATCGCCGCACCGAACAGCGCCAGCCACCAGGCTGAGGAGGGCGGCATGTTGAGCGCGAGCAGTACCCCGGTGAGGGCAGCAGAACCATCGGCCAAAGCTAAGGGTTTATTCATCAACTTGCAGCTGAGGGCCTCAAATCCCATGCAGCCCAGGGTGCAGATCAGCAGCACACTCAGCGCCGGCAGGCCGAAAAAATAGATCGACAGGGCAGTCGCTGGCAACAGAGCGTAGATGACTTTGCGCATCACCTTGTCGGTGGTTTCGCCGCTGTGGATATGGGGCGACGATGACAGATAGAGTTGATTATCCATGTCAGAGCGTCCTTTTTTTGGCCATGATGGCGGCTTTGGCATAACGGATCGACTGGACCAGCGGCAGAGTCGCCGGGCAGATGTAGGTACAGCATCCACATTCAATACAGTCAAGAGCATGATATTCCGCAGCTTCGTCGAACAGGTCGAGGCGCGCATAGGCGGCGATGGTGGTCGGCTGCAGGTGGATCGGACAGGCGCCGATACAACGGCCACAACGGATGCAGGGGCCAGCTTCGAGGCGCGGGAGATCCTGTTTGCGGAAGATCAGCAGTCCCGAGGTGCCGCGAATCGCTGGTGGTTCAAGCGACAGCTGGGTCTGGCCCATCATCGGCCCGCCCATGATGATCTTGGCCGGTTCACCGTTCAATCCACCGCAATGATCTACCAGAAACTGCAGCGGGGTCCCGATGCGCACCAGCATATTTTTCGGCTCTTTGATGCCGGGTCCGGTGCTTGTGATCACCCGCTCGACCAGCGGCCGACCCAGACGGACCGCATCACTGATCGCAGCAGCGGTGCCGACATTCTGTACCACCACACCGACTTCCATCGGCAGGGTGCCCGAAGGGACCTGGCGACCGGTAATTGCGTCGATTAACTGTTTTTCCGCACCCTGCGGATACTTGACCTCAAGGGCCTGAACTTCGATGTTGCGCGATGCGGCGTCTTTTGTCATTTTCTCAATGGCGTCAGGCTTATTCGCCTCGATACCGATCACAGCACGTTCGATACCGAGCACCTTGCGCAGGATGTCTATCCCGTCGAGAATCTGCTCGGTATTTTCGAGCATCATCCGATGATCAGCAGTCAAGAAAGGTTCACACTCGACGCCATTCAAGATCAGGGTGTCTATCTGTTTGTCAGCCGGTGGTGAAAGTTTGACGTGGGTCGGAAAGGTCGCGCCACCCATCCCGACGATGCCAGCCGCCTGGATGAGGGCTTTGAGCTCGTCAGGGTTCAGCTCGTCAGGGTTTGCACCAATCAGACTCTCGTCCCAGCTGTCCTCACCGTCCGGCTTGATTACAATCGCCGGCAGCGCTTTTCCCATGGGATGCAGGCGTGGCTCGATGGCGATAACTTCACCTGAGGTCGAAGCATGGATCGGTGCTGAAACAAAACCTTTAGCCTTTGCGATCAGGGTGCCTTTTTTGACCAGAGCCCCTACCTCAACACAGGCCTCGGCGGGAGCGCCGATGTGTTGGGCCAGCGGAATAATCAGTTCCTCAGGCAGCGGGCAGATCTCGATCGCCTTGTGTGCCGAAAATTCTTTTCCGTCAGGCGGATGAAGACCACCCTTGAAAGTTTTTAAATCCATTGCTTTAAGGTTCATCCTTTCAAGCCGCCTGCTCGGGTTTCTTTACTGGTCCTACAGCACAAAAGCTGCTCCCTTCGGGATAACCGGTAGAGAAATCACGGATACATTTGGTCGGGCATTTTTCAACGACAGCTTCAGCGCCCTCGGCGGCCTCATAGACGACCCGAGCGAGAAAGTTTTCGATTTGATAGGACTCTGGTGCGTTCTTTTTGCAAATCTGGCAAGCGATACAGCCGACCTGACAGTACTTCCGCACCAGCGCGCCCTTGTCGGTGCTGTTGCACAGGACATGGGTCGTTATCGAGAGCGGAGTCATCTTGATCACGCTGCGCGGACAGGTCACGATACACTTTTGGCAACCGGTGCACTTTTCGCGGTTGATGACCGCAAGACCCTCTGTGGTGATTTCAATCGCATCGAAGGGGCAGGCGCGTACGCAGGAACCGAGGCCAAGGCAACCGCCGGGGCAGTTTTTGGGACCATCGGCAATCTTTTGCGCCGCATTGCAGTCTTCGAGTCCGAGATATTGATACTTCAGACTGGCTTTTGCATTATCGCCCTGACAGCAGACCACCGCGACTTGAGGGTCTGTGCTAATCGCTTCGACGCCCATGATGTGCGCGATCTTCTCAATCGTTTCAGAGCCACCGGGGGTGCAAAGGTTCGGCGCCATCGAACCATCCACGATCGACTTGGCATAACCGCCACAACCGGGCAGGCCGCAGGCACCGCAGTTGGCACCAGGCAGAACTTCAAGGATGGCCAGTTCGCGTGGATCGATTTCGACCGCAAATTTTTTGGCGGCGATACCTAAAGCTATGGCGGCGAACAGACCGATTCCACCGAGGGTTAATATTGAGGCAAGCATGTTTTCTCCCTATACACAAGATAGCGGTTCCGAACTCTGTCGGAGACCGCGAACCTGTGGGTTTATCCTTTGACCAGTCCAGCAAAGCCCATGAACGCCAGCGACAATAAGCCGGCAGTAACCAGTGCTATTGCCGTCCCTTGAAAGCTTTTGGGTACGGGTGACAGATCGATCCGCTCGCGCAGTCCGGCGAAGAGGACCATCGCCAGGGTAAAACCGAGCCCGGCGCTCATTGAGAAGACCACTGATTGTAGAAAAGTATAATCTTTCTGGATATTCAGCACCGCCACCCCGAGGACCGCGCAGTTGGTGGTGATCAGCGGTAAAAAGATACCGAGCGACTGATAGAGGACCGGGCTGGTTTTCTGGATGACCATCTCGACGAGTTGAACCAGCGAAGCGATGACCAGAATAAAAGCGATGGTCTGCAGATACTCAATGCCGAAGGGGATCAGGATCAAGTATTGGATGAACCAGGTGACAACCGAGGCGACCGTCATAACGAAAATAACTGCCATCCCCATTCCTAACGCTGTCTCTACTTTTTTAGAGACGCCGAGAAAGGGACAGATACCGAGGAAGCGGGCCAGGACGAAGTTATTAACGAAAACTGCGCTGACCAGAATTACAAAAAGTTCAACCATAGGGTACTCCCGAGTGCTGTATACAAATGGTAAGACCAGTGGTTGTAGGCCAGAGGGGGGCTTTTTGTCAAATGTTTTGTTTTCCGCTGGGATAGCGTGATTTTTACGCTGAGGAAGATAACTTCCTGGCCTCGGCAGAAAGGTTTGCCGAGGCCAATTTTTTTATCAGGCATCCTTGCCGAAAGCGACTAAAAAGGTTTTCAGTGCTTCGGGTTTGTTTGATTTGATTGCTCCGGCGAGGAAATCCTTGAGTCCCGGACGGTAGCCATCATTCCAGATCTGTGCAAAAAACTCGGCACTTGTCTTACACACACAGTCTGCTGTTTCAGTGGTTTTACCCTCTTCGATACGACAGCTCTGTGGATCCAGGTAGACGGTCTTTTTGCTGTCATCAATCGTGAAGTAGTAGCTGACGCTCTTATCTATGCTACCGGCCTGAAAGGATGAAGCCATCTGGTTGAAAATTGAATTAATCATTTAGGATTACCTTTTGTTTTTTTGCAAAAAAAATTCTTTGATCTAAAACAACCGCCTAAAAATCATCTCACGCAGAGCCGCGGAGCAGCAGAGAAAAGCCAAAAAAATCTCTTAGAGATCTTCTCTGCGTCTTTGCGTCTGGCGCGAGACGCTTTTGACTGTGATTCACCCAGTCAGTTTCGCCGTCAAGGCAGGTGCAAACTGTTTGATGTCGGCCACGACCAGGACGTCGGAAATCTCGCCGATGGGGGCATCCTTGTCGGTATTGATCGCCAGCACGAACTCTGATTTCTTCATTCCGGCCAGATGCTGAATCGCTCCTGAGATGCCGCAGGCGACATAGAGCTTGGGCGAGACCACCTGGCCGGTGGTGCCAACCTGACGATCATGAGGGGCCCAGCCGGCATCGACCACCGGGCGACTGGCGCCGTACTCGCCACCTAGGGCTTTGGCCAGGGCCTCAATCATTGCGACGTTCTCCGGTTTGCCGACTCCGCGTCCGGCGCTGACGATGACCTCGGCTTTACCCAGATCGACCTCGCCAGCCTCGGCCTGCTCGTAGCCGATAAACTCGGTGTTGCCCTGAGCGCTGATGCTGAGCTCCTCAACCTGAGGGGAACCGGCCGCCTCAGCGGGCATGAAGGCACCGGCTTGCAGGGTGATGACCTGCTTGGCGGTGGTCGGTTTGACGTTTCTGCGCAGCTTGGCGTTACAGGCTGGCAGCAAAAATCCATCGACGGTGGTCTCAATAACTTCGGAAATTTGCGCTGCGCCCCAGGCAAGCGCAACCCGTGGGGCCAGATCCCAGCCGCTGCTCGAATGAACAAAAATAATGATCTCGGCGCCGGATTTTTCGGCCGCGTCCAGAATCAGCTGCTTGTGCAGGGTCGGGTTGTACTCGCCAACGCTCGTCACGTCGGCCAGATAGACCTTGGCATCGACCTGCGGCAGCTGATCCTTGCTACCGACCAGAAAGATATCGAAAGCGGCGCCGATCTTGTTGGCAAAGCCGATCAGCTCGTAGGTTGCTTCGAGCAGCTTGCCTTCTCTATATTCACCCACCAATAATGCTTTCATGATGCACTCCTTGTTTTTTTTTTAAATCGGCTCGCGCAGAGGCGCAGAGAAAATCTCAGTTTTGGGTTTTAACCCTGACGCTTGGCTTTTGACCCTCTCCGCGTCTCTGCGCGAGAAAAGATTTTGTCTTTGATTTCCTTTTACCAACAGCGGGCTATAGGTGGAGCTACAACACCGCAGTCTTCTCTTTTAAAATCCCGATGACCTTGTCGACCAGCTCGCCGACCTCCCCTTCGAGGATCAGGGCCGAACCCTTTTTCTCCGGGTAGGCGAGAGACAGGGCTTGGACCCGGGCACCGTCTTGCAAAAGGTCGCCGATTGGAATCTCAAGCAGCTCCTTCTTCTTGGCCTTCATGATGTTCGGCAGAGTCGGATAGCGCGGGGTATTCAGCCCCAGCTGGCAGCTGACCAGCGCCGGGGTCTGGGCCTTGACCACGGCCTTCAGCCCACCCTCTAGCTCACGCCGCACGGTGATACTGCCGTTTGCGTATTCGAAGCCAATCGCTGTGGTCAGCGCTGGGATGGCGAGCATCTCGGCGACCAACACACCCACTTGGCCGCTGCCGCGATCTTGCGACTGCATGCCGGTGAAGATCAGGTCGAAGCCCTTATCTTTGGCGAAGGCCGCGATACCGCTGGCGATCTGGAAAGAATCTTTCTCATGGGCCAGGCCATCAACCAGATGGACGGCACGGTCACAGCCCATGGCCAACGCCTTCTTGAGTGCCTCCTTGACCCGCGTCGGCCCGACCGTCAGAACCGTCAGCTCGGCCTCTCCGATTTGTGTCTTGAGCTGCACGCCCTGCTCGACAGCGAACTCGTCATACTCATTGATCCGCCAGGCCAGATCGCTCTCTTCGAACCAGATGCCATTTGCGGCGACCTTGAAGCGTGACTCCATGTCGGGAACCTGCTTGATACACACAAGAATCTTCATAATTTATCCTCCAGTTTATAATCTTTTAAAATCATCTCACGCTCGTTCGCACCCGCTCACTAGAAGCGCAGAGTCACAGAGAAAACTTTTTTGTACCTGATCCTGTTTCATGACCTTCTTCGCGCCTGGCGTGAGGCGCTCTTGTTCTAAATCCGCTCCGCCAGAACTTCCAACAGATCAAGGGGGTTGATTTGCTCATCCAGATCGGCACCCTTGATACCGTCTTCGAACATACTCATACAGAAGGGACAGCTGGAGACCAGGGTGGGGGCGCCGGTCTCGGCTGCCATCTTCGCCCGGGTCTGGTTCATCCGTTCGCCGAGTTTTTCTTCGGCCAGAATCCTTCCCCCCCCAGCGCTGCAACAGAAGCTCTCCTGCCGGCTCTTCTCCATCTCGCGGATATTAGCACCGGCCGCGGCCAGCAGCTGACGCGGCGCTTCATAGAGCTCGTTGTGCCGGCCGAGGTAGCAGCTGTCGTGATAGGTGCAGTCGAGGCTGGCGCTTTTAAGTTTGAGCTGACCACTCTCCAGCAGCTCGGCCAGAAAGCTGTTGGCGTGTTCGACCGGCAGTTCGAGGCCGAGATCGACATAGTCTTTGCTCAGGGTGTTGAAGCAGTGCGGACAGGCCGAGACGACTTGCTTGGCGCCGGTCGCTTTGATCTGCTCGATATTTTCTTGTGCGAGCATCTGGTAGAGATACTCGTTTCCCAGTTTGCGCATCGGTTCGCCGCAGCACTTCTCGTCTTTGCCCAGAATGCCGACTTTGACTCTGGCGGCATTGCAGAGTTTGATGAAGCTGGTGGCAATCTTTTGATTACGTTTGTCGAAGGCGGCGTAGCAGCCAACGAAGTAGAGGATATCAGCGGTTTCCCCCTGGCTGAAATCGGCGACATCCAGCCCCTCGCTCCAATCGGCACGGGTCGCCGGAGCCATCCCCAGCGGGTTGCCGTTGACCTCGCTGCTCTCCATCGCCTTGGTCACCTCTTCGCCGGGGAACTCCCCTTCCATTAAGACCAGGTTGCGCCGCATCTCGACGATCTTGGGCACATGCTCGATGGCTGCCGGGCAGATCTCCTGGCAGGCGCGGCAGGTGGTGCAGCTCCACAAGACGTCGGTGGTGACGGTCTCGATCAGGTTGGCTTCGGGGTTGCTGAAGCTGAGCTCCTGTATCTGATTGACCAGCTTCATCGGCGAGAGTGGTTTGTCGGTATTCCAGGCCGGACAACGATCTTGACAGCGTTTGCAGTAGGTGCAAGCATCGCCATCAAAGATATCTTTCCAGGAAAGATCGGTTACTTTCGCTGCGCCGAAGCTCTCTGCGTCTTCATCCTCGAGATTCAGGGTGCGCAGCTTGCCGACTGGCCCCAGATCGCGCAGAAAGATGTTGGCCGGGGTGAGCAAGAGATGCCGCAGGCGGGTGAAGGGGATGGCGCAGAAAAAACCGAGCACCAGCGCGAAGTGGAACCACCAGAGGCCGGTGTGCAGTGAGCGTTGCGCAGCTTCTGTCATTCCCGCAAAGGGTTGGGCGAAGAGCAGTCCGACCGGTGACCACCAAGAGAGATCGGTCCCCAGTTCGGTCGCTGCCATGCGCGCACCTTCGAGGAGAAATCCGGTCAACAGAATGGTCAGCAACAGGCCAAGCATCAGGGCATTGTCAGAGCTGTTGGGCAGATCCTTGGGCCGCATCAGATAACGACGCACCGCCAGCCCTAGCAGCATGATGATGGCGGCCAACCCGGCGAGATCCAGAACGACCGAGAAAAACAGGTAGAAGTTGCCGGTCAGAAACTGGATGCCGAACAGCGGATCGAGCAGATCGGCCTGAATGAAGACCAGAGAGGTCCCGATGGTTAAAAGGACGAAGCCGAAGAAGAACAGACCGTGAGCTGTACCGGCTCCGGCCACACGCAGGACCCGTGCCTGCAGAAAGACATCTCGGATCACGCCGGTTAGTCGTGTTCCGGTTTGATCGCTCCGCTCGAGAGCTTGACCTAGACGGTAGACAGTCAGCCGTTTGCGCAGCCCCCAGATCATCACGCCGACAGACGCAGCCACCAGCAGGTACATCGGGATCATGACCGAGTGGCCAACATTCCAGTAGATTTCGCGGGTCAGTTCCATGTTTTAGCCTCTTGTATCAGAAACACTAGCGGTACGTGATTTTCAGCGAGTCAGAGCGGCAGAGATAACGATTCGTTGAACCTCGTTGGTCCCCTCGTAGATCTGGGTAATTTTAGCATCTCTCATCATCCGTTCAACTGGAAAATCACGGGTATAGCCGTATCCACCGAAAACCTGTACCGCCTCGGTTGTCACGCGCATTGCAACGTCTGAGGCATACATTTTAGCCATGGCCGATTCTTTGCCGTACGCAAGGCCCTGCTGAGCGCGCCAGGCCGACTGGTAAACCAGAAGTCGCGCAGCTTCAATCTCAGTCGCCATGTCAGCCAGTTTGAATTGGATCGCCTGAAAGCCAGCAAGTGTCTGATTGAATTGTTTGCGTTCGCCCGCATAGTTTAGTGCTGCTTCGAAGGCCCCTTGGGCAATTCCAAGAGCTTGGGACGCGATACCGATGCGTCCACCATCTAGGGTTTTCATTGCGACTTTAAAGCCCTTGCCCTCATCACCGAGCAGGTTATCGATTGGAATGCGACAGTTATCAAAAATAAGTTCGCAGGTTGGTGAAGAGCGGATCCCAAGTTTGCGTTCTTTTTTCCCGAAGCTGAAACCGGGAGTATCTTTCTCTACGATAAAGGCACTGATACCATGATGTTTTTCAGCATTTTTGTCGGTGCGGGCAAAAACAATATAGGTTTCCGCTTCGCCCCCATTGGTACAAAAGATCTTGGTGCCGTTCAGGATCCAGCTGTCTCCATCGCGAACCGCCGTTGTGAGTGTCCCGCCGGCATCGGAGCCCGCAGAAGGTTCCGTCAGGGCAAATGCACCGAGTTTATCGCCCGCAGCCAGAGGAGCTAAAAACTCTTGTTTCTGCGCTTCGGTTCCGAACAGATTGATCGGATTTGCCCCCAGCGAGATGTGAGCAGAAAGGGTGACCCCGGTCGAAGCGCAGACCCGCGAGAGTTCTTCGACTGTAATCGCATAACTAAGATAGTCGGCCTCTGCGCCAGCGTATTTTTCGGGAAATATAATTCCAGACAGGCCGAGCTCGGCAATTCGATCGAACATCAATTGACGGTCGAAGCTTTCATTTTCGTCGCGTTCGCTCGCGCTGGGTGCAATCTCTTTTTCTGCAAAGTCGCGTACGGTTTGGCGAATCAGGCTCTGTTCTTCGGTCAACTGAAATTGCATGGTATTTATCCTTTTGAAAAATCTAGGGGCGTTCACGCTTCTTACTGATGCTCGACGGCAGAACATTATCTATAAAGTCTGTTTACGTAAAGGTCAACTAAAAATATAACACGAGTATATTAAATGCAAATTTTTCTACTTATAGCTTAGCATAAAAGGTAAAAATCGGCGGGTTGACTGGACCCAGAAATGAATGTTACTTCTGATGCAAACTTCACGTAAAGGGAAGATAAATGGAAAAATCAACTGAAAAATCGATTGCCATCGGTGAGGTTGCCAAGCATTTGGGGATCACCACCCGCACCATCAGATATTACGAAGAGATCGGATTGATGGGCCTGCCTGAGCGGATCGGCGGTGGGACTCGGATGTATGGACGGCCCGAGGTGTTGCGACTCAAGTTTATCCTCAAGCTTAAGGAGTTGGGGATCAACTTGAAAGAGATGCAGACCATCGCTGAGTATTTTGATGTCAACGATCAGAATTTCGGAAACCTCACTCCGCATCTGGTCGAACTGCTCGACGGGCATATCAGCAAGGTCGATGAGAAGATTGCAAATCTATCGTCATTACGGCGTGAAATCGTCGATTATCGCAGCAGAATCGTTGATATTCTGCAAGGAAAGGTACCACCGGTCAAATGAAACTCTCCACTGAAATTGAAGTCCGATTTGCTGACCTTGACGCTTACGGTCACGTCAACAATGCGGTCTTTTTCACCTATCTTGAAACGGCGCGGGTCAAGCTGTTCAGCGCACGCTTTGCTGAGATGATGAAATCCGGCCTGCTTTTTCTGGTTGTAGAAGCCAGCTGTCGTTATCGCCGGCCGATTGAGTTGAATGAACATGTGCATGTTGATATCTCTACCGAGGATCTTGGTCGTACCAGCTTTACCCTGAGTTACCTGCTGCATGACGGCAGCGGTAAGACGTTTGCTGAAGCCCGAACGGTTATGGTCTGTTTCGATCAGAGGAGAGGCAAGACAGTCGCTTTGCCGGATGACTTCAGGCAGGCTCTTGAAGGTTAGTTTGTTTCAGGTTCTAGAAGGACCAGCATGAAGGTTTCATCGAAGCTGCCGGCAGCATTCAGCGGGGCGAGCCTGCTTGAGTATCTGTCCACCCGCTTTAACTACCTACCTGAAAAAACCTGGTTGCAGTTGATAACAGAAGGGCGAATCCTGTGCAATGGCGCCAGCTGCTATGGTGCGACGATTGTTGCTCAAGGCGACAATATTCAGTGTGATCTGCCTGATTTTGACCAGCCCGTCGTCAACCTTGCTTACTCCATTGTTTATCAGGATGAGTGGCTACTGGGGATCAATAAGCCTGCAGGTCTGCGTGTTCATAGTCGCGGCAAATTCGTGAACGCCAATCTGATTTACCAACTGCGCCATGTTCATCAGCCGCCCTTTCCTGAAACGAATCTCGTCCATCGGTTAGATGCAGATACCTCGGGCCTGGTCTTGTTGGCGCGGGATAAGGATGTTCTCGCTGATTTGGTGCGACAGTTTGCCGATGGCCGTGTCATAAAATCCTATCTGGCGGTCGTCGAAGGTCATCTTACTCCGGCTGAGGGGAGTATCGATTTACCGATTGGTCCGGTCGCGGATGCCCGTATTCCGCGCTTCGGGGTGGATCGGCTAAAGGGGAAAGCGGCGCTGACCCACTACAAAACCCTGCGCCGGCTCTCTGCGCACTATAGTCTGGTTGAGTTGCAGCCTGAGACCGGCCGCACCCATCAACTGCGTGTCCATCTCGCCGCTATCGGGCACCCGATTGCTGGTGATGCCCTCTACACCATGAACGACGATGAGTATCTCGATTATCGGCACAACCCTCCTTTGCAAGGCAGTCTAAATCGTCAAGCCCTGCATAGCCATCAACTGCAGTTTCTTCACCCCATCCATCAAACCCGCTGTACCCTGAGCGCTCCCTTATCAGGCGACATTGAAGGGTTCATTCAGCAAGTTTCCGAGCCTGATTAACAAAGAACGCCCTGAATTCTGAGACCCGGGGCGTTCTTTGTTTGATCAAATTTTGGTTCAAAGTCAGGGGATCAAAACCGTCGAACCAGTTGTTTTTCGTGCTTCGAGGTCGCGATGCGCCTGGGCGGCTTCTTTAAGGGGGTAAGTCTGGTTGATCTCAATTTTGACCGCGCCTGAGCTGACGACAGTAAAGAGTTCGGCAGCACTGGCGAGCAGATCCTCTCGTTTCGCGGTATAAGCCATCAAAGAGGGCCGCGTCAAAAAGAGCGAGCCCTTGGCGGCTAGCAGACCGGGGTCAAAAGAATCAACCGCGCCGGAGGATTGACCAAAAGAGACCAGTATCCCCATCGGTCGTAGACAATCCAGTGACTTTAAAAAAGTCTCCTGACCGACTGAGTCGTAGACAACTGCGACACCATCGCCACCGGTCAGCTCCCTGACCTGAGCTACGAAATCCTCCTCGTGGTAGAGAATCGTGTGATCGCAGCCGTGGGCTTTGGCGAGTGCGGCTTTTTCCGGGCTGCCGACCGTTCCGATAACGGTTGCGCCGAGAGCATTGGCCCATTGACAGGCGATCAGACCGACGCCGCCCGCTGCGGCATGCAGTAGAATTGTATCTCCCTGTTGCACCCGATAGGTTCGGTGCAGCAGGTACTCTGCGGTCATCCCCTGGAGCATCATGGCCGCCGCCTGTTGGTCACTGATTTCAGGTGGCAGTTTGACCAGTCGATGGGCCGGGATCAGACGTTCGCTCGCATAGGCTCCAGGCGGTGCTCCTGCATAAGCGACCCGGTCGCCAGGCTGTAGATCTTTGACGTCGGCGCCGACTGCCAGAACCTCTCCGGCGGCCTCCATGCCAGGAATCGCTGGCAAGGGCAACGGGTAGAGACCGGTCCTGTGGTAGACATCGATAAAGTTCAGACCGACCGCACGCTGGCGCAGGTGTACTTCACCTGGGCCGGGAGCCTCAACCGAGACATCTTCCCACAGCATGACTTCTGGTCCGCCGGGTTCATGCATTCTGATTGCTTTAGCCATGTTGTCACCTTCCTGAGAGAAATGTCTTACAAGTGAATTGTCCGCTCAAGCTTATCAAAAACAATGGCCCGATCCGTTTCCAGATGGGCCATTGATGTACTAATCTGTCAGCGCTTGTTGCTGAGGCATCAAACAACAACCCCGCGGATCTTTTCGCTCAGGTTCTTCTTCAGGGTCTCTTCAACAAAGGTCAAGGTGCCTGCGACACTACCAGCGCAACCTTTGCATGAGCCTTGATATTGAATGTGGACGTTGACTATTCCGTCCTCACCGGGCTGAACATCCTCAAGTTCGATGCCGCCGCCATCACGGGCCAGGGCCGGCCGGATGTGTTCGTCGAGGACCGCTTCAATCGCCTTGATCTGTTTAACGACGGAGAGCTTCTCAAAGTCGGTGGTCAGTGCTTTGTCTGGATTACGTTCACGATCAATCTCGCCCCGCACCCGCGCCAGTATATCAACCAGATAGTGCTCGCGCTTCTCGTGACCACCCGGCTGAATGCAGGATTTACAGAAGGCTCCTGCTTTGGTGTAATCGGAAATCTCTTCAACCGTCGTGAGGTCGTTGATCCGAATCGCGTCTTCGACTGTCTGCAGTGAAACGCGTGCGCATTCGCAGACGATGTCGGCCTCTTCGAGGGTCGAGATATCGACATTACGGTAGATCGAGGTCGCGCGCTTGATGACTTCATAGGCCATGACGCTGCAGTGCATCTTTTGTGGCGGTACGGCAGCAACGTCTTCTTCATCACGCAGGGCGTGTTCGACGTCGAGGTTGTTGATCTTGGCCGCTTCATCCACGGTCTTGCCGATACACATCTCAGCCATCATATCAGTGGCGGCGATAGCGGTTCCACAGCCGAACGACTTGAAGGTCGCCTTTTTGATAATGTGGGTCTTGGGATCAACGATCCAGAACAGGCGGACCGTATCCCCGCAGGACTCGGCGCCCTCGTTGGCGATGACCAGTTTGCCGCCCAGTTCTTTGGCTTCGGCTTCAGTCAGTTCGCCGAAATTGAGCGGGTTATTCATGCGGTCAGCTACTTTTTTAGAATACTGCTCCCAGAGTTCGCCGCCGATCAAGTCGCTTTTTGCCATGGTTCTTCTCCTCTTATTCGTGCAAATTTCTTCTTTAGTAAGATGTTGAAAGCTTGCGCAAACGCGAGACCGCTTTATTGATCGTGTAGATCGTGAAGTCGATCTCCTGTTCGGTGGTGAAGCGCGACAGGCTGAGGCGCACGCCGGTATGAGCTAGTTCTTTATCGGCACCGATAGCGGTCAGAATTGGGCTTGCTTCCAGAGATTCCGAAGCACAGGCGCTACCGGTCGAGGCGGCGATACCGTTCTGATTCAGGTCCCAGATTAAAGCTTCTCCCTCAACCCCGCGGATACTGACATAAACCGTATTCGGGGTGCGCAGTTCACGTTTACCGACCACCAGAATATCATCAATCTTCAATAGCGCATCTTCGAGCTTATCGCGCAGGCGTCGCACTTCAGTGTTCTGATAGGCGAGATGTTGATTGGCCAACTCCATCGCTTTGCCAATCGCAACCATCCCCGCGACATCAACAGTTCCGGCGCGTCTTCCGCCCATCTGTTCACCACCATGCAGCAGTGGCGGCAGGCTGACGCCGTTTCGGATATAGAGACCGCCGATCCCTTTGGGACCGTGAAACTTGTGAGCGCTGAAGGTCAGGTAATCGACATGAACATCGGTGAGATCAACCTTGACCTTGCCAATGGCCTGAACTGCATCGGTGTGCAGGTAGACGCCACGCTCCTTGCAGATCTCCGAAATTTCTTTGATCGGTTGAATCAGTCCGGTTTCGTTGTTAGCCCACATCACCGAAACCAGCGCCGTCTGATCGGTAATCGCTTCCTTGACCATTTGCGCGCTGATCATGCCATCCCGATTGGGTGCCAGATAGGTGACTTTAACCCCGTGCTGCTCGAGGAAACGACAGGACTCGCGGATACAGGGGTGTTCGAGCTGAGTGGTGACGATATGCTTCTTGCGCGTATCCTTGAGCAGGGTGAAGTAGAAGCCGAGGATGACGGTGTTGTTCCCCTCGGTCGCGCAGGAGTTGATGATGATATCATCTTCGTCGCGTGCACCTATACCGGCGTAAAGTTGTTCCATCGCCTGATGCAGGTAAGGGCGGACTTCGATGCCGTAGGAGTGCAGCGAGTTGGGGTTGCCATACATGTGGCAGTAGAAGGGATCCATCGCATCGCGCACCGCCGGGTCGACGATCGTTGTCGCATTGTTGTCGAGATAAATTCGTTCCATGGTCATCGTTCCTGAGAAAGGCGAAAAAATGATGCGGCGGCAGCAGCCGTGCGCATCGCAAAATCCCTTAAGAGGGGGCCAGTATTCCCTTGACTGGACCAGTGATAATCAACCCAGCCAGTGGATAGATTAAACTGTTAAATCCCATAGGTCAATAAATCCGACAAAAATAGTCTGATATTTTTTTTGAGAGAGGTATAAGTCAGCTGCACGGAGCAAAGGTCGACAGACAAAACCTGGCCATAATGGCCGCCAGGCGTTCCCCCTCTGCCTCAGCCGAGAAAGACTGCAGGTCTGGTCGGCTCAGGCAGTGCCGCAACTGTGGCTCTGTGATCAGCCGGAGCAGTTGTCGTACAAAATCCTGCGTATTCTCATACAGCAGACCATTCCTCCTGTCTCTAACCAAAGCGCTGTTTCCGGTAATATTGCGCGCCAGAATCGGCCGACCCAGGCTGGTTGCTTCAACCAGGGCATTGGGCATCCCCTCTGAGAAGGAATTGTTCAGGACCAGGTCCGCCTGCTGCAGGGCATCCGGCATCGCCGCGCAAGGGATTTCACCTAAATAGTTGGCCCTTGGTTGCGATTTGAGCGCAGTGAGAAATTGTGCGGCGTAATCCGCATCGAGCAGTGGACCACAAAAAGCCAGATGCAGATTGGGGGTGCGATCCAGCAGCCCGCCCGCCATCTGTAGCAGTTCGAGGTTCCCCTTCACCGGGCGGATGCTCGCCGGATGCAGCATCAACAGATCTTCAGGATTCAGGCCCAACCGGTCGCGCAGGGGGTAAGCCTCTGTGCCGTGCTGAATCCCCGGCGGTAGCAGATGCAGCTTGGCTCGCCAAGGGAGTGAAGATTCCTGCAACTGGTTGAAGGTCAGCTCGTTCTGCACCAGCACAGCGTTGGTGTTGGTCAGCATCTGGTTGATAACCTCTGCCCGTTTAGGGTTGTTCAGGTCTTGATGCAGATCAGTCCCAGAAAGAAAAACCGCAGTGGGAAGCTCCGCCGGAGGGCCGCTCATCAGCCAGGGCCGACTGCTGCGATAGGCATGAATCAGCAGCACCAGGTCGGTCGGCGATTGCAGCGCAGACTCGATCGCAGCGGTATCCTCTTCATCGACTTCGAGGATGCGGACCTGCCAGCCGTGTCTAGTCAGACTAGCAGCAAAACGACTGGCGCTGACATGGTTGCCAGTGGTGTGGGGTTGACGCGGGATGATGATCAGCAGCTTTATCAAGAGAGCTCAAGACTCAGACGTGGGCAGGATGGCAAGCAGTAGCCGCAAAGGGTGCAGCGCAAAGGGTCAACCTCGACCCGTTTTGTTCCCCAACCGCCGGGATGTTCAGTCTCCAGAGTCATAGCAACGGCCGGGCAGGCCGCGAGGCAAACCCCACAGCCGGTGCAGTTGTTTTTGACCCTGAGTAAAATTTCAACGGGGGGCTTACTTATGGCAGCACCTTTTTCCAGGGTTGAATATGGACCTTTTCAAATAACCCGGCCTTGGCGTAAGGGTCGTTAGCGGCAAAGGCTTCTGCTTCTGCTATATCAGCCAGATCTAGAATCACCAGCGAGCCATTCATATTCTCATCAGCGTCCAGAGTGGGGCCAGCAGCATGTAGTTTTTCGCCAAAGCTTTTCAGGTAGGCAACATGTTCCGGACGGTTGTTCATACGGGTTTGCAGGTGGTCAGCTTTATCAAAAGCGTGGATAAGGTAGAGCATTTAATTCTCCTCAACGGGGATGGGATTAATATCAGATTTGGGTAATTGTCGATGTCGGCCCAGAGTTTGTCAAGCTGCGCATCGCTGATCGGGCACGGATGGTCCGCCATTTCGCTAAATAAAGTGGGTCAAGTGGGAGGGGCGGTTGATCTATGGATGTTCAAGACCAGGTGTTCGTTAAGGATCAGATCATAATAGCCCTTGATCTCGGCATGCAGCACCACGGCGGTGCTGACCCTGATCTGGGCTTCATTGCGCAAAGCTCTTACGCCGGGAAACATTTGTTCGAATTTATCTGGATTTTTGGCACCTTTTTGCGCTTCAATTTTCGCGAAGATCTCCTGGGTCCTTTGATCAATGTCTAAGATGCTCTCATTTAAGTTATCAAGTGAACCCAGAGTCTCGTCAATTTTTATGATGATTTTATCTCGCGAGTTCTGGGCATTAGATTCGAGCAGGCTGTTTAAGTGGGCGATAAAAAAATCGGTCAGCTTCAACTCTTTTTTGGCATTAAGGGTCGAAATCTGGATTTCCTGCAGCAGACTGAGAAGCACGGTTTTCTGGTTTACGCCAGCTAGCGGATCCGCAACTGTTTTTTTTTGTTCCGCCGCGTTTAGGGCCTTGAATGAAACCCAGATGCTGATCAGCGCTACCAGTAGCGACAGCAGAGCAAGTTTGGCTGTAAAGGGGGCTGAGCGGATGTTTTCAAGAATGAACCCAGAGATTAAGCTGAAATTTTCCATCTGTGATCCTGCTCTCTAGACAAAGTGCATTCACTCTAAAAAGAGATCAGTCCCCCAGTTGCGCAGTAGATACGCTAAAAAAAGCCCAGGCAGGTTCATCAGGGGAGACGGGTCTTGGGAAATACTAGCAGAGTCTGTGGCGATTTGGGTGCGGGGGTGAAAATCAGTGGTAATCATTTCGAAGGGGGGGCCTCTTGGTCTAAAGACATTGCATTGATACGAGTGCAGGCCCCTCCAGATAGCGAACTATTCGTTATCCTTTTGAGTGTCAACCAAAACTCTCAAATAAAGGAGCCTGTACTATGAAAAAATATGGACACTTCCCTATTTTGTAGAGCTTATATACATTCTACTGACGAGGTGGAACACCACGCACCATAGTTAGAAACTCCATACGTGTTCCAGCGCGTCGATGCTCAGATAAGGTTTGATACTCGGCATCAGACCACCAACTTTTAGCGATTTTTTCTGAAGGAAAACTGAAGATGATCATCCTTCCACTTCTTGGCGAACAACCCTCAAGGTTTTCGGAGTTATCATCGTATGCGAGAAAGGAGCCGCCATGTTTTTTTAGAAATCCAAAAAAACCTTTTTCATATTTTCGATATTCATCGGCATCTTCAATAATTAGATTTACTAACATATAGACTGGAACTTCACTCATTCTAGTTTTCCTCCTACTTCGTCGTTTATGTAAGGTAATACGTTTTTAAATATTCAGTCACGACAGACATAGAAAATATTTTGCGCCATTATGGCAACAGCTTCTTGACCTTTTGTTTAATCCCATCGATCACAAAGGGTGTCATCCGCTTCTTCTCTTTGAGGATTTGTTTGAACAGCTCTTTTTTCTTGTGCGGAATGACCGGCGGCGCGACAGCCACCATACTCAGGGCATCTTTGGGGCAGGTGGAGATACAGGCGCCGCAGCCGAGGCAAACTTCATCAGCGATACTCAAATGACGTAACTTCCCTTGGACTGACACCTCTAGCGCTTTGACGTTGCAGGCCTTGGCGCAGAGGCCGCAGCTGGTGCACTTTTCGGTATCGACGGCGACACTGAAGCCGGTCTTGCCGATTCCTTTGCTGTAGCCAGCCTGCACCCCGGCGAGCAGTTCGCAGCAGCAGGAGCAGCAGTTGCAGATGAAGCTTGGCTTGTGGCGGATGTTGTCGGTGATGTGGGTCAGATTGAACCCCCGCGCGGTGTCGATCACCGCCAGCAGTTCGTCGACCGTGCGTTCTTCAGCAAAGCCGCGCCGCGCCATGAACTTGGCCGCACTGCCCAGGGAGATACAGATCCCTTCAACCGGCGCGGCCTTGGCGCAGCTTTCATCCAGGTGTTCTTTCTTGTGGCGGCAGTAACAGAGTCCGACTGCACCACCACCCGATTTGCGGATGATTTCACGTGCGCCTTCGTAACTGGTGACGGTAGAGCTGACAGGAATACTTTCTTCATAGGCCAGCGAACGGGTCAGCGGCGTCTTGCTGCCAAAGAACTCACTGGCCTGGCCGTTTTGCGGATCTTCATAGAGGTACTCCCCCATCAACCTGGCCAGTTCGGCCAGTGGCAGATCGGCGCGCTGCTTCATGAAGGTGAACTCGAAGAAACCGATCAGCCCCGGTAGCAGAAGGTAGTAGACGACCCCCTTGTGCGGCATGTCGATCACCAGCCCTTTGTCGGCCATGGTTTCAAGCAGCGCGGCCAGGGCCTCAGCGGCATAGCCGGTGCGTTTGACCAGCTCGGCGAGGGTTGCTTCATGCAGCGGAAAGCGCGAGGCGACGAAGGCCTCCTCCTCACTGAAGAGGATCGCCAGTATCTGGCGCAGCTTGGCATTATCGACCAGACCGATCGGGTACTTGTTGAGCCGGTCGATCAAGGGCACGATGCTGCTTTTACTGGTGGTGTGATGGCCCATGAGAAGTCCTTTTCTGGTGATATGTATTTTCGTTGATGCTGTTATCCAGGCATCAGTTCGTTATCTTTCCGCGCCCGCATTGCTGGCCCGATCTTTTCAGCGCCTGCTTCATCGTACGTTGGCCAGCTTGTCTTTCCGCTGGCGGAAGTGGATCAGGCGTGACCCTGGAGCAGACCCTCTTTCAGTTTTTCCGAGGCCGGGTCATCTCCCAGATAGATCAACAGGATTCCCTTGGCCAGTTCGGGGGAATGAAGCGATCCGAGCAGCGTATAGTTTTGAAAGGCGCTGACGGTTCCGTCCTTGTCAATGGCGAGGTCGACAACATCTCCTTCGATAAAATCGCCCTTGAACCAACTCATAAAGGCTTTCTCTTCAGGACTGCCTGAGAGGTGAGGAGAGTTATGGTAAAACCCTTCGGCAAACAGACCCAACAGGTTCAGACGTTCGACCCGACTGTAGAGAAAATTCATCCTGATCAGTTTGCCCCCGGGCAGAGACAGAACTTCTTGCGTACTTTCGACAGGGCTGGCGGTATAGAACGACCCGACATAGATCTTTATCAGGTATTTAGTGCGCAGACCATAGCCGTTGAGATGGAGAATTTCGTTGCCGATTTTGGCGGTCGGTTCAATGGTAATCCCCTTGACCGTCAGGGCGGCGGCTGTTTGTGCAAGGCAGACCAGAATCATCAGCAGAAGAATCTTTTTCATTGTCCACTCCTTATTTACGTTCAAAAAAAAGGGGGCCATGGGCCCCCATAGCAGAACTCACCGGGGAAACGCGAGAGAGAGTTATGTCCGGAGGGTTTAGCAATTTGAATTTGTGGATCGAAAAGGGCTCAATATTTTCCGAGCATACCGTCTTTCATATCGTCATCAGCAGGATCCTGGCCGAGATAGATCAATAAAATAGCCTTGGCCAGATTTGCCGACTGGATCGTTCCAAGTTGACGACCGTTATGGCTGACATTGACTTGGTTGTCGGCCGTGATCGTCAAGTCGACCTGATCCTTCTCGACAAAATCGGCATCAAACAGCCCGAGAAACTGGACGACCGCCTGGTCGTCGCTCAACTCGGGGCTGTTCTTCTTGATCCCCTCGGCGAAACCGCCGACGATCTTCTCTTTTTCGACCTTGCTGTAGAGGAAGTTCATGCGCAGCAGTTTACCCCCTGCACCGTCTACAACCTGGCTAGCGGTGGTGGCTTTCTGTGCGGTGTAGAGCGAGCCGACATAGATCTTGAAGAAAAACTTTTTGCGTATGCCGTAGCCGTTGAGCTGCAGCTGTTGTCCGCCAATTTCAACGGTTTCCGGGAGTTGGACGCCGGCGACTTCGATGGCCTGGGCCATTCCGCCCATGCTCAGTAACAGAACCAGCAAGAGTACAAGCTTTTTCATTTTGATCTCCTATGCTTCGGTTAACTTGCGTTTGACATAAAGGGTTTTGTACACCCGGGCGATCAACCGGCTGTCCAGATCGGTGATTGCAACCGCAAATTCTGGGCGACTTGGGGTGCCGTCTGCGGTCAGTACGCGGATGTTATCAACCTGCGCTTTTGTCAGGCGGATCGCTGCGCGCACTTCACCGCGTCCAGGGGATAAAAATTCGATCTGGGCCGCGCGATCCCAGACCACATAGTCTTTCCCCAGGTTCTGTGCCAGCAGGAGCGCCAAATGAGGATCAACCATCGAGTAGAGGCTACCGCCGAACTGGGTGCCGAAGTAATTGCGATTATACCAGCGCAGCTTCATCGCCAGATCCATCTCGAGCCAGTCAGTGCTGATCCGCTTAACACGGATTCCGGCGCCGAGATAAGCCGGGTAAAGATTGAGACCGATCTTGGCCAGTGCTGGAGTTAGCTGTAGTGCCATATTCAGACCTTTGTTCGCACCTTGTCCCAGCGTTTGATCTGCCAGGTGACACGGGCTGTGGCGATATGGTTTTGATGGGCGTCGTGGACCTCGGTGACCTGAGTAAACAGTAGTTTTTCGGTATCTGCAAGAGGCTTGAGAATCTCATCTTTTAATTGCTGTTCGCTGATGCGGGTTTCGGCGATGATCGCGCTCTTGGCCTGGTAGTGGTAGTCGATTTCAAGATGCGCCATGATCAGTCGATAGCGAGACGGGTTCAGGCGCGAAAGAAAGAGCAGGCCCGAGGAAAACTCGGCGACGGTCGCGATGCAGCAGGCGTGGATGCCGCGGATATGGTTCTGGTTCTTACGGATGTAGGGCGCTTTGGTTTGAACGTGTTCTTTGCCGAGCTCGAGGATCTTGACGCCGTGGGGCCGGTTGAAGGGGATCAGGCGACCAAGAAACAGGTTGAGCAGCTTGAGCTTAAACGGGGATTTGCGCGCACCCTCAATCAGCGCGGGGAGTTTTGCCATGCCGCTCATGCGACCTCCTGACCGGCCTTATGGCCCTGGTGAACGGCGTCGAAGACCATCGCCGGTTTACGTGCGTCGCCGATGCTGACGCAGGGGATCTGCAGCTCTTCGCAGAGGCTCTGCAACGGGTTTTCGGCACGGGTGCCGACCGCCAGGACTACGGTGTCGGCGGGGAGCAGCTCGGTTGTGCCTGCGGTTTCGATCAGCACCCCTGTGGCGGTAATCTCCGTTACCTTGACCTTGGTTCGACTCTGAACGCCGTAGCGCTCCAGATCTTGCAGCATGGTCCAGCGTGTGGTCTTGCCAAAGTTGCGCCCGAGCTTGTCGATCATCTCGACGATGCAAATTTCGCGATTGCCCCGGGTGGCAAGGCGATAGAGCTCTTCTGGATCTTCGGCACGATGGACGAGCAGAAACTTAAGGGTTTCAGCTGGCAAGGTCGCCTCTTCAGCGAGCATCAACGCGCTTTCGATGCCGACCGCGCCACCGCCGATCACGACGACGCGCTTGCCGGCGCTCGCCTTGTGCTGCAGTAAATCCCAGGCCTGCACGACATGCGGCTGATTACTCCCAGGGATGGCTGGTTCCAGCGGTTTGCCGCCCGTTGCCAGGATCACGCGATCCGGTTGAATCTGTTTGAGCAGCGCAGCATCAACTCTGGTTTCAAGACGGGTTTCGATGTTAGCCGTGGCAATCTGTTGGGCCAGATCTTGGGCTAAAAAACGAAACTCGGTGCGGCCTGGTGGTGTGCCAGCCAGATCGAGCTGGCCGCCGAGTTGAGCCGACTTTTCACAGAGAATGACCTGATGGCCGCGGTTGGCAGCGGCGAGCGCAGCGCTCATGCCACCCGCGCCGCCGCCAATCACCAGAACTTTGTGACAGTTTGTCGTTGGGGGGATGGTTTCGCTCTCATGTCCGGCGCGGGGGTTACACAGGCATTCGACCTGCTGGAAGCGGAAGAGTGCATCGAAACAGCCTTGACCGCAGGCGACACAATGCACCAGCTGTTGTTCGTTCCCACTAGCAGCCTTGTTTGGCAGCTCGGGATCTGCGATCAGCGCACGCCCCATCGCTACCGCGTCGCACCAGCCCTGGCCGATCAGCTCACGCGCTGTCTCCGGGTCGTTGATCCGATGCCCAGCGATGACTGGAATCTTGACCTGCTCGCGGATGTTACGCGCCAGATAGGCGAAGGCCCCGCGAGGCACCTTGGTTACGATCTGCGGCATCTGTGCTTCGTGCCAGCCGACGTTGATGCTCAAACCATCGGCACCGGCTTTTTCCAATTCACCGGCGAACTGCTGCAAAATTTCTCGCCCGATACCGCCGGGCATAAAATCATTACCGTTGATCCGGACCAGCAGCGGCAACCCGCTCGCAGCTTTGACCGCCTTGATCACCTCGAGGCCGAAACGCATCCGGTTTTCCAGCGATCCGCCCCATTGATCCTCACGTTGGTTGGTCAGGGGCGAAAGAAATTCACTGATCAGGTAGCCGGTGCCAGCCAGAATTTCGACCGCATCGAATCCAGCGCTGGCAACCCGTTTGGCCGCGGCGGCGAAGGCGCGGATCAACTCTTCGATCTCGTCGACGCTCAAAGCGCGCGGCGTTTCACCGGTCATGCGCGAAGGAACGGCCGAGGGCGCGACCGGCTGCAGCCCGTCAGTCAACATCGAATGGTTATAGCGTCCGGCATGGTTGAGCTGGACGAAGCTCTTGGCGCCACCAGCGTGAATCGTCTCTGCGAGCCGCGTCAAGCCAGGGATATGGCTATCGTCGTGGGCGCCGATATGCCCGATGTGGGCGGCGAGCAGATCGATACTCGCATAGCCGACGCCGATCAACCCTGCTCCACCTTGCGCACGAGCTGCATAAAAGGCACAGAGCTTGTCGGTGACCTGGTATTCATCGGCCATATTCAAGTGCATGGCTGGCATCAGGATGCGGTTTTTGAGACAGAGGGCACCCAGTTGCCAGGGGGTAAAAAGCTGATCATTCATGATTTTATCTTTCACAGAAGACGGTTGAATTCTTCAGCCAGGGTGTCGAACAGGCCAGCAGAGTCAAGCGCCTGTTGCAATAGCTCAGGTTTGGCGAACAGATCCTGCATGAAGATAATCTCCGAGGCCTTGAGGTAGACATGGAAAAGCGGAAGTTCTTTGGCGCCGAAAAGGCGGTTGACCAGGGCGGCGACATTCTTCTCTGCGGCATAGGGTTTGAGCTTGAATGCCCGGTCGAGCAGTTTGCGCAGGTAGAAGAGAATGGTTTCGTCGACCGAATCGATTGTATAGCGATGGCCAGGCCAAATCCGACAGGTGCGCAGGCTGACCAGGTTCTGCAGACTGTTGCAGTAGGCGGCGTAGTTATGAAAACGGCCGGCAAAGCTCTGCAGGTTGATATCGAGCAGCGGCGATTGAAAAATCCCACGCAGCAGCACATCTCCGGTTATGGCCTGGTCGCCGATCCGATAGACCAGGTCGCTTTGCGAATGCCCCGGACAGGGAAGAACCTCGATGCCCAACCGTTGGGGAGCGTTGGACTTTTCGACAATTTCGAAGGCTTGTGGAAAAGGGGGAAAGGTCGAATCGCTATCGATTTCCGAGAGCAGCTTATCGAGATACTTCTGCTCAAAACCGTAGCTGCGCATGACGTCCATCATCCCTGTAAGCCGCCGCGGGTGATGAATGATCTTGTCGGCATCCCGTTGCGGTAAGTAGAGGGTTGCTGTTGTTTCGTTGACCAGGCGCGCCGCATTGCCCCAGTGGTCGATATGACAGTGGGTAATGAAGACGTGGCTCAGTTCATCGAGATTGACCTCGGCTTGCAGCAGATCCCAGGCCTGATCCGTCGGTGGACCGGTGTCAAAGAGCACCAGTTCGCCTTGGATCTGTGTGCTGTAGAAGTGGACGTCGCCGACCATGTAGGGGGTGGTGATGGTGTGTTGTTTGATCATTGCTCTTTTCACTTCTCCCTCTCCCTGGAGGGAGAGGGCCGGGATGAGGGGGATCAATGTAGGGGATCCCCCTCATCCGGCCTTCGGCCACCTTCTCCCATGGGGAGAAGGGTTATCTTTAGAACAGGTACTTCTCTTCTTCGAGGGAGCTGCTGGCGAGCAGGCGTGTAGCCTGCATCAGGCCGCTGGCGTCGTACTTGGCAAAGCGGCGCACGCCGGAGAGAATCATCGTCAGGGTGTCCCCTTCTTCGACGTAGAAGGCACCGCGTTTGGCCGCCGTACCGGCAATCTCGGTGGCGTTGAAGGTGCAAACCTTGACCGCTGCCTTGAGCAGCTCTTTACGTTTCTCACTCGCCTGGGCATAGCCCTTTTCGGCGCGCAGGACGGCGCTTTCAATGGCGAAAATCTGGATGCAGAGGTCGGCGGCCGCCATCAGGATCTCTTGTTGCTCGGCGAGCTTCTCCATATATTTCTGCACCCCGGCGCCAGCCAGGATCAGGAAGAGGGTTTTGAGGTTGGCGAGTAGATCCTTTTCAGTGGCAAAAGGATCATCTTCATCAAGGTCGGGGAAGCTTGGAGTCATCAAGGACTCGAAGGCCTGCATCGCTTTGGCTTGCAACGGCAGTTCCCCCTTCATCGAGCGTTTCAGAATCATCCCCGGAATCAGCAGGCGGTTGATCTCGTTGGTTCCTTCGAAGATGCGGTTGATCCGTTCATCGCGGTAGAAACGTTCGGCTGGATATTCGGCGGTGAAGCCGTAGCCGCCGTGGATCTGGACAACTTCATCGACCACGTGAGCCAGAATGTCGGAACAGTAGACCTTGGCGATAGCGCACTCGGGGGCGTACTCCTCGATCCCCTTCATGTATTCCTCGTAGTAGTTATCGACCGACTTGTCGATGGTCGCCAGCTTATCGTCGAGCAGACCGGCGAGCCGGTAGGTCAAGGATTCGGCGGCGAAGAGTTCAGCCTGCATGGTGGAGATCTTCTCGCCGATGGCTCCGAACTTGCCGATTTGGATGCCAAACTGCTTGCGTTCGTTGGCGTACTTGATGCCGACCGATAGGGCATGTTTGGCTGCCCCGGTGACTGCGGCGCCGAGCTTGAACCGCCCGACGTTGAGGACGTTGAAAGCGATCTTGTGCCCCTTGCCGATCTCGCCGAGGACGTTTTCAACCGGGACCTTGCAATTATCCAGAATGATCTGGGTGGTCGAGGAACCCTTGATACCGAGCTTCTTCTCTTCGTTGCCGATAACCAACCCTTCAAATGTCCGTTCGACCAGAAAAGCGGTGAATTTGGTTTTGTCGACCTGAGCGAAGACGGTATAAATATCAGAGAATGAGCCGTTGGTGATGAACTGCTTGGTGCCGTTCAGGATGTAGTTCTTACCGTCTTCACTTAAAATCGCTGTAGCACGAGCTCCCAGCGCATCTGAGCCGCTGCCCGGTTCAGTCAGGCAGTAGGCGCCCATCCATTCGCCGGTCAGCAGCTTTTCGAGATACTGCTCTTTTTGGGCGGGGGTGCCGTAATAGACCAGCGGCAGGGTGCCGATGCCGGTGTGGCAGGTGTAGGCAACCGAAAAGGAACCTGCCGGAGCGATCTTCTCGGCGGCGAGCATGCTGGTCGCCTTGTCGAGCTCTAAGCCACCATACTCTTCGGGGCCGTCGATCATCAGCAGCCCGAGTTCACCACATTTCTTCATCCCTTCGACGACCAGATCGAACCGGCCCGCTTCGATCTCATCAACTTGCGGGAAGATTTCGTTCTCGACGAAATTCCAGGTGGTTTCGCCAATCTGCTTTTGCTCGTCGCTGAAATCTTCAGGGGTGAAGATGTCGTTGCAGTTAGTTTCGGCGATCAGGAATTCGCCACCTTTTTTTAATTGTTTGCTCATGGTTGCCTCGTTTTCTATAGTTTCAGGTCTATGAATATATTCTGTTTTCCCCTCTCCTTCGAGGGAGAAGGGTCAACATTTAAAAAAGTTCGTAGATTCCGGCCGCGCCCATGCCGCCGCCGATACACATCGATACCATGCCGTATTGTCCCTGGCGACGTTTCAGCTCATGCAGCAGGGTGGCGGTCAGTTTGGCACCGGTACAACCCAGGGGATGGCCCAGGGCAATGGCGCCGCCGCTGACGTTGATGATCTCCGGGTTTAAGCCCAGATCCTTAACCACGGCCAGGGACTGGGCGGCGAAGGCTTCGTTGAGTTCGATCAGGTCGAGTTGTTCCTGTTTGAGTCCGGCCATCTTGAGGACTGCCGGAATGGCTTCGATCGGTCCGATCCCCATCAGCTCCGGCGGCACGCCGCGCACCGCAAAGGCAACAAAGCGTGCCATTGGGTCCTGGCTGATTTTTTTCAGATATTCACCCGAGACCACCAGGGTTGCCGCAGCGCCGTCGGTCATCTGCGATGAGTTGCCAGCGGTGACACTGCCACCCAGTTTGAAGACCGGATTGAGTCGGGCTAGGGATTCAAGGCTGGTGTCGGCGCGCACGCCATCATCGATGGTTACAAGTTCCTTTTTGCTCTGGGCTTTGCCCTTGACGATGGCGGTCTGCTCAACTTCGACCGGGATGATCTCATCGCTAAAGCGACCAGCTGCTATCGCCTCTGCAGCCTTGCGGTTGCTGTCAACGGCAAATTGATCCTGGGCTCCACGTTCGATCCCGTACTTTTCGGCCACCAGTTCAGCGGTGACCCCCATCGAAGCGAAGGACTCTGGCCAGTTGGCCACAAGCCCGGGATTGGCACTGTACTTGTTGCCACCCATCGGGACACTCGACATCGATTCGGTGCCACCGGCGAGGATGCAATCGGCAAAGCCCGCCATAATCCGTTCGGCGGCCAGAGCGATCGACTGGATGCCGGATGAGCAGAAACGGTTGATTGTCTGGGCTGGTACCTGATAGGGGATGCCGGCCTTCATCGCCGCAATTCGCGCAACGTTCATCCCCTGCTCTCCTTCGGGGAAGGCGCAACCGAGGATGACATCTTCAATGGTTGCTGGATCAATCCCTGTACGCTCAATCAGACCAGCCATTGCGGCGGCGGCCAGATCATCGGGACGCATGTCTTTAAATTTTCCTTTGTTCGCCCGGCAGCCAGCGGTGCGGTAGCTGGCAAGGATATATGCTGTTTTCATCTCTATATTCCTCCGTTAGGTCTTCAATTAGTTACGTAGCGGCTTGCCGGTTTTGAGCATGTTCTGAATCCGCTCGACGGTTTTCTTGTTGCCGCAAAGTTTAAGGAAGCCTTCGCGTTCAAGTTGCAACAGATAGTCTTCGGAGATCAGGGTCCCAGCCGGAACATTACCACCGCAGATCACATCGGCGATCAGCCCGCCGACTTCCATCTCATACGCGGTAACAAAACCACCGGCCTGCATGTTCCACAGTTGACTCTTGATGCTGGCGGCGATGCTGCGTCCCGGTGCGGGGACATTGACCGCCGCGCGGCGTGGTCGGAAGTTGGGCGCCATCCCCAGGACCTTCTGTTTGGCATCGGCAATCAGCCGCTCGGGGTTCATGGTGATGCTGTCTCCCTGACGCATGTAGCCCATGCCCGAAAGTTCGGCGGCGCCCATGGCGACCTTGGCCATGCCGATCTGCTGGAAATATTTAAAGATAAAGGGTGTGACGTCGATGCCGGCCTGGGCGGCGTGTTCGACGGCACGCAGGCACATCTCTTTGGTGCCGCCACCGGCGGGGAGCAGGCCGACGCCGATCTCGACCAGCCCCATGTAGGTTTCAGCCGAGGCGTTGATCGCCGAGGCGTGCAGGGCATATTCACAGCCGCCCCCTAAGGTCATGCCGAAGGGCGCGACCACCACCGGCACCTTGGCCAGTTTGAGGGACATGGTCGATTTCTGGAACTGTTTGATCATCATGTTGATATCGTCGTAAGCCCCTTCGGCGAGGGCGACGGCCATCAGCATCAGGTTGGCCCCGACTGAGAAGTTGGTCCCCTGATTGCCAATCACCAGCCCGACCCCTTCGGCTTCGGCACGCTTGACCGCTTTCTGGGTCATGGCGAGGATATCGCCGCTGATCGAGTTCATCTTGGAGTGGAATTCAAGGCCGAAGACCCCGTCCCCCAGATCGTGCAGGCTACAGTTGGAATTCTTTTCAACCACTCCCTGGGCTTTTTTGAGGATCTGCAGGTCGATAACACCTGCGGGTTGCTCGATGGTCTGGTAATTGTTTGAAGACAGATCGAAATACTCTTTGGCCCCAGCATCGTTGAAGCGGTAAAAGCTATCGATGCTGCGTAGTCCCTCAGGGATGGCGATGCCGTCCTTATCACAGCGGTTAACAAAGTTCTTGACGCCGATGGCGTCGAACATCTCAAACGGACCGATCTCCCAGTTGAACCCCCACTTCATGGCGTTGTCGACATTGACCACGTCGTCGGCAATCTCAGGGATACGGTTTAAGGTGTAGATCAGGGTGTCACGCAGGGAGCGCCAGGCGAACTCGCTCCCCTTGTCGCCTGCCGCGATCATCATCGCGATCTTTTTGGCCGGATCATCGATCATCTTGACCGAAGTAACTGAGGCGAATTTCGGTTTTTCGGCGGGTTTGTAGTCACCCGTGTTGTAGTCGTAATAGAAAATCTGCTTCTTGCCGCCGCTCTTGTCCATCTTGTAGAAACCCTGACGGCTCTTGTTGCCGAGCAACCCCTTTTCAACCATCTGCTGCATGAAAGCTGGGATCTTGAAGACGTCGCGCTCTTCATCGTTCGGCAGATATTCATAAGAGTTATTGGCCACATGCACCAGGGTATCGATACCGACCAGATCGGCAGTGCGGAAGGCGGCCGACTTGGGTCGTGAGGTGGCTGGCCCGGCGATGCTGTCGACCTCTTCGACGGTCAATCCCATTTCGAGCATATGCTCAAGACCTTTGAAGATGGCATAAACTCCGATGCGGTTGGCGATAAAGTTGGCGGTATCCTTGGCGTAGACGACCCCCTTACCGAGCCGGCAGGTGATGAAGTTGGCCAAACCCTTAACTACTTCCGGGTCGGTCTGCTTGCAGGGGACGATTTCGAGTAACCGCATATAGCGCGGCGGGTTAAAGAAGTGGGTGACCAGAAAATTCTTCTGCACTTCTGGCGGGAGTACCTCGGCCAGTTCGTTGATTGATAGGCCACTGGTGTTGCTGGTGAGGATGGCGCCTTCGGCCAGGTGGGGAACCAGGCTGGTGAGCAAGGTTTTTTTGATATCCATCCGCTCGATGACGACCTCGATTACCCAATCGCACTCTTTCAGTTTGGCCAGGTCGTCGCTGAGATTGCCGATATCGATCTGCTGCAGATATTGCGGCAGGAAGAGTGGTGCAGGCTTGAGTTTCTTCAGCGCTTCGCGACCGTTCGCAACGATCCGGTTGCGGACTTGCGAACTATCAAGGCTCAGCCCGGCGGCCTCTTCCTGAGGCGCCAGGCTGTTCGGCACAATGTCGAGCATCAGCACATCGAGTCCGGCATTGGCCAGATGAGCTGCAATGGTGGCGCCCATGACGCCTGCGCCTAAAACGGCAACTTTATTGATCTGCCTCATGATTTTCCTCCGTTTGGGGTTGATGCGGTGGCACTTTGGTCGTGGTAGAGACCTTCAATTTTATCGCGATATTTCTCATAGATGACTTTACGTTTCATCTTCAGAGTCGGGGTCAGTTCACCGCCTTCGATCGAAAATTCGTGAGGCAGAAGAACAAAATTCTTGATGGTTTCATAAGGAGGGAGATGTTTGTTCACCTCGGCTACCCGCTCGGCATAGAGCTTCAACGTTCGGCTACTGCTCACCAGTTCGTTGGTGTCGAGATAAGGTAGCTTTTCGGCCTTGGCGAATTCAAGCACCCGGTCGATGTTAGGAGTCAGGAGCGCGACCAAATAAGGCTTGCGATCGCCAAAGACATAGGCTTGCGAAATATATTTGTCGAGGCGCAATTCGTTTTCAACGGCTTGCGGGGCGATGTTCTTGCCGCCAGCGGTGACAATGATCTCCTTCTTGCGATCGACAATAAAAATGTAACCATCTTCATCAATGGTCGCGATGTCCCCGGTTTTAAACCAGCCATCTTCAAAGGCTTCGTCAGTCGCCTGTTGGTCGTTGTAGTAACCGCTCATTACCTGTGGGCCCCTGACCAGCAGTTCGCCATCCTCAGCGAGTTTGGCCTCGGTCTCTTCGAGCAGGGTGCCGACCGAGCCGAAACGGACGTGCCAGGGTGCATTCAGAGTAATCGCCGGGCTGGTCTCAGTCAGACCGTAGCCCTCGAAAGTCGGAATGCCGATGGTCCACATGAACTCGATGATCGTCTTGTCGAGCGGGGCGCCGCCAGAGATGAAGTAGCGCAGGTTGCCGCCGAAACGTGCGCGAATCTTGCTGAAAACCAGACGGTCGAGAAATTTGTGCTCGAGGCGCAGAAAAAACCCGATCGGGCCTGGCTCGATATAACGGAGAATAGTGTATTCACGACCGCGGCGCACTGCACGATGAAAAAGTTTACGCTTCAAGGTGCTGGATTGATGGACATTTTCATAAATACGGGAGTAGATCTTTTCAAACAGGCGCGGCACGCTGACCATGACACTGGGGCGGAAATCGAGGATATTCTCAACGACCTTGTCGACGCTTTCGGCAAAGGCGATGTGGCAACCGCACAGCAGTGCCGCATGATAGCCGGCGGTGCGCTCCAGAACGTGACTCAACGGTAAAAAACTGAGAAATACTTCTGTCGGGTCGAGGCCTTCGAGTTTCTTCATCCCGGCCGTGGCATTAAATACCATGTTCGCCTGGCTGAGCATGACCCCCTTAGGCGGACCTGTGGTGCCCGAGGTGTAAATCACAGTGATCAGATCTTCTGGCTCGATTTTGTCGATCCAACCCTCTATCTCCTGGGTTTCCTTGCCGCTCAGTGGGTAGGAAACTTCTGACAACTGGTAGAGAGAATAGACCGGCATCTCGCGCAGACCGAGGAAGCGATCGTATGAGATGACCAGATCCACATTTTTAAGCTGATCGCGAACCGAAAGGAGTTTTTCATATTGTTGGCGGGTCGAGACAAAGACGATCCGCGCCCCGCTGTGATTGATAACGTAGGCGGCCTGCTCGCCGGTATTGGTGGCGTAGATCGGCACGGTAACCCCGCGGGCGGCCTGTACTCCCAGGTCTGAGATTGCCCAACCGGCTCGGTTTTCAGAGAAGATCGCGACCTTGTCTCCCGCAGACATGCCCGCTTTACGTAACCCGCGAGCGGCCATCAGCACCCGCTGATAGAACTCAGCATAGTTCAGGGTAATGATCTTCCCCTCTTTTTTATAGCTGATGGCCGGGCGCTCGCCATGGCGTGACGCGGTGGCGCGTAGCATGGCCGGGATCGATTTGTAGGGCAGTTCGTTCATCTTTGGGTCCTCACAGGAAATACTGTTATACATCCCCTTTACGTTCACGTCAACTAGGGAGTGCAGTACAACAAATATCTATTATTATGCCATGGAAAAGCCGGTTGTGCAGTTGAAACGGAGCCATACCCTGGTTGTCAACTCCCATTATTAAGCCGTCGTTTAGCAGAAGGCACTCGATTGGTGGCAGGCAAGAGCAAGTCTAAGCCTGAAAGGGGCACGGCGATGGATTACGCATCAACCCTTTCTGTCAAGCCGATTGGAATTTGAGATTAGCTGCTGGTTCAGGAATATACCCTACTATTAGCTCGACGTTTACGCGTAGGTCAAGCAAAAACATAACAACGTTTTCACATGCTCTGAGGTCCAGGTAGCCCTGCCGTAGAGTAGAGGTGGTGAGTTCGGAGGGGACTGGTAAGGGGTGTTCGTTTTAATAATCAGACGCTGTTCTGAGCTATGCGTTATGCTGTGGACGATTCCGCGGGAGGGGAATGCCGGGCAAAGGCGTCTTTCTCGCACTTTTCTTGACAGTCAATCAGCAGCGTGATAACCAAGTCGCAATTAAATTCGGGTTCAAAATGCCGGATGAGCGGCTATTTTACTTAGTTTGTATAGAAAGGGCAGGTTGTTATGAATCGTCAAATCTCAGAATCTCTCTTTGCCAAGGCTAAAACCGTAATCCCAGGTGGTGTGAATAGCCCGGTGAGAGCTTTTAAGTCGGTTGGTTGTGATCCGATTTTTATTAAGAAGGCTGCTGGCAGCCACATCACCGACGCCGATGGTAACGAATATATTGATTATGTCGGTTCCTGGGGCCCGATGATCCTCGGCCATTGTCATCCCAAGGTGGTTGAAGCGATTCAGCAAACTGCCGCCAGTGGCGCTTCATTTGGAGCGCCGACTGCACGTGAAACCGAACTGGCCGAGATGGTCTGCGCTGCTTACCCCAATATTGAGATGGTGCGCATGGTCTCTTCCGGGACCGAGGCAACCATGAGTGCCATTCGTTTGGCTCGTGGTTATACCGGACGTGACAAAATCCTTAAGTTTGATGGCTGTTACCATGGCCATGCTGATAGTTTGCTGGTTAAGGCTGGTAGTGGTCTGGCGACCTTCGGGGTGCCGACATCACCAGGAGTGCCCGCAGATTTTGCCAAATATACCCTGACGGCGACTTACAATGACCTGGAAGATGTTCGACAGGTTATTGCGGCAAATCAAGGGGAGCTGGCCTGTATTATCCTTGAGCCGATCGCGGGCAATATGGGTTGCGTACCGCCGGTCGCAGGCTTTCTTGAAGGGTTGCGTGCTGTTTGTGATGCCGAAGGTATCGTGCTGATTGTTGATGAGGTTATGACCGGGTTCCGCGTGGCTTACGGTGGTGCTCAGGAGCGTTTCAACGTTCGAGGTGATTTGGTCTGTCTGGGCAAGATCATTGGTGGCGGACTGCCGGTGGGTGCTTTCGGCGGCAAGCGCGAGATTATGCAATCCCTCTCTCCCGATGGTGGTGTCTATCAGGCGGGGACCCTGTCTGGAAATCCGCTGGCCATGAGTGCCGGGATTGCGACCTTGACGCTGCTTCAGGAAGAAGGTTTCTACCAGAAGATCGAAGAGAAGAGTCTCTATCTGGAAAAGGGTTTGAAGGATGCGGCGGGCATGTCACCGTTGGCGACCTGCTTTCAGCGCGTTGGCGGAATGTTCTGCACCTATTTCCAGGATGGCCCGGTCAACTCCTTCGCGGATGCGGTTCAAAGTGATACCGAGGCTTTCGGTCGCTTCTTTCGCAGTATGCTCGATTCCGGGATCAATCTGGCCCCTTCGCAGTTTGAGGCTGGGTTCATGAGCGTTGCCCATAGCCGGGATGATCTTGACCAAACAATTGAGGCGGCCGCCAAGGCTTTTGCGGCCCTTTAGACCCTCTCGGAAGGAGGCTTAGCGGTTGACTTGAAGCCCTTGCTGTGCTATTTAGGTGCGGCTTTGCGGCAGATTGTATGCTGTATACAATTTTATGGCAGAAAACAATAAACAGTTATTCAAGACACTGAGTTTCCTTTCCAGTGTCGGAATCTCGATGGTAGCGGCCACCTTTATCGGTCTGGCCATTGGTTATTATCTTGATCGCTGGCTTGGAACGACACCTTGGATGACCCTCTCTTTTTTAGTTTTGGGGATCGTTTCAGGGTTTCGAAATATTTTTATCCTGACCACTCGCGAACTGCGTCGGCAAGAGCAGAACGATCAGGAGCCATCGGATTCAGAACGTGACAAATCGTGACGACCAGTTACTTAAAAACGTTGGTCGGCTGAACTGGTTGGTCCTGTTGTTGATGGTTCTGGCCAGCTTGTTCTGGCAATCAAGGTCGGTAACGCTTGGTGTGATCGCCGGCGGGTTGCTGGTCATTTTAAATTTTGGTTGGATGGGCCACTCCTTACTCAAGGTGATAAGTTCACCCGGGGCCTATTCTCCTCGCGGATTCAAGCGGAATTACTTTTTCCGCTTGCTGGTTGTTGGCGGCGCCATCTACCTACTGCTTGTGCGCGGCGAAGTTCATCCTCTGGCATTGGTGGTTGGACTTTCGGTTGTTGTCGTAAGCTTATTGCTGACAACACTAAAACGACTTTACTAGACATTTGTTGATATAGAAGGAGATCTTTAGATTATGACTCATCCGTTTTTATTCCTGAAGTGGCTGACGGAGCAGTTTCATCTCAACCTCGGCGAACACGTGACCTACACCTGGCTGGTCATGGCGATTCTGATTGGCGTAGCATTTGTTGTTTCGCGTTCAATCAGCCTGGTGCCTAAGGGCTTGCAGAATCTGATGGAGACTGTTGTCTCGGGTGTCGCCAATCTCCTTGAAGAGACTATGGGTGAGGAAGGGAAGCCTTTCTTCCCATTGATCGCGACCTTCGCACTTTTTATCCTGGTCTGTAACCTGATCGCGCTGATCCCTGGCTTTATGCCCCCCACAGCGAATCTCAATACCAACGCGGCCCTCGCATTAATGGTCTTCGCGATGACCCATATTGTCGGCGTTAAGAAACATGGTGTCGCTTATCTCAAGCATTTCATGGGTCCGATCTGGTGGCTGGCGCCCTTGATTTTCATCATTGAGATAATCGGCCATCTTGCACGTCCACTCTCATTGACCCTGCGTCTTTTCGGCAACATGTGGGGCCACGAGATTGTCCTGATGATCTTTATCGCTCTGGTGCCATTGGTGGTTCCGGTACCGATGATGCTGATGGGGGTTCTGGTCGCATTTATTCAGACCTTCGTCTTTACCTTGCTGGCTATGATCTACATTGCCGGCGCGCTGGAAGAAGCACACTAAGTCATTTTTCTCTTCGCAGGGGCGAAGAGTTAGTCCTATACGATATAGGAACAATACAAACGCTAGACAAGAGGAGTACAAAATGGAATTTTTCGCATGGTGTATGGTTGCTGCAGGTATTGGTATGGGTCTCGGTTCTTTCGGTACTGGTATCGGTCAGGGTCTGGCTATTAAATCTGCCGTTGAGGGTGTTGCACGCAACCCAGGCGCTTCGGGTAAGATCCTCACCACCATGATGATCGGTCTGGCTATGATCGAGTCCCTGGCAATCTACGTTTTTGTTGTGGCCATGATCATTCTCTTCGCCAACCCCTTCACTGAAGAAGTTGTGAAGCTGCTGGCCAAGTAAGCTGATCCAAAAAGTTGAACTGAAAAGGGTGTCCCGCTGGGGCGCCCTTTTTTTTGTCAATGCAACACGATCCGTGCAGAAAACAACATAAATATGTTGCATGCGTAACAGTATGTGTTACCCTCCGCTATGAAACATGTGTAAAAAAATACTATCATCTGCCCTCGTGAGCATAAACCGATTGTCTTCGTCTGAAGTGGGTATATACTTACACGAATAAGGCCTCCTGTGTTTTAAGTGGTGAGGGGCTCATATTTGTAGCGGATCATGGGAATGCCTCATAGGTTGGATTACAGCCAATCAGGAGAGTGTTGATGCCGAGTCGTTACCTTAACCTGGACCAGTTGATCAACCTGAATCTCGGTCATCCCGATTCAGGGTTGCCGCAAAACCACAATCTTTTGGATAGTATTGCCGATGGTGTCTTTGCTGTTGATAACGAGCTGCGGATCACCTCTTTCAATCGCGCTGTTGAGCAGATGACAGGCTATGCCCGTGATGAGGTCATTGGGCAATATTGTAAAGATATTTTCAGAAGCGAAATGTGCCATCAGGATTGCTCCGTTCAAAAAACCATATGTTCTGGCGAGTCAGTACTAGGCCAGGAGCTAGATATCCTTGATAAAAATAATCGGCCACTGCATGTATCGATAAGCGCTTCGCCGCTACGCAATGAACGGGGCGAAATAGTCGGTGCTGTCGAAACCTTGCGCAACCTTTCTGCCGCCGTCCCCCACAAACCATACCAGGGTAAATTTGTTTTTGAAGAGATCTACAGTCGCAACGAAGGGATGCATGGTCTTTTTGATGTTATCCCGGATATCGCAGCAAGTAACGCGACCGTTTTGATTCAGGGCGATAGTGGCACGGGGAAAGAGCTCTTTGCCCGTGCTATTCACAAGTTAAGCCCTCGTTCCAAAGGACCATTAGTGGTTGTGAACTGTGGTGCTTTGCCTGAACCACTCCTCGAAGCAGAGATCTTCGGTGCACGCCGCGGAGCTTATACCGGATCTGTTGAAAGTCGTCCCGGACGGCTTGAGATGGCAGAGGGGGGCACGCTGTTTCTTGATGAGATTGGCGATTTACCGCTTGCGCTGCAGGTTAAACTCTTGCGCGTTCTGGAAAATCGTGAATATCAACCTCTGGGCGCAAAGTCGCCGATGAAAGCAGATGTGCGTTTTGTTGCGGCAACGCATCGTAATCTCGACAAAATGGTTGCTGATGGAAGCTTCCGACGCGATCTCTATTTTCGGATTAATGTTATCGGCTTCACTATCCCTTCCCTGAAGGAACGACGCGAGGATATCCCCTTGCTGGTCGATATGGCCCTCGACCGTTTCAACCGGGAATATTCTAAATCGGTCAGACGTTTTTCTCCTGCTGCAATGCGCCTGTTGATGGAACATGAATTCCCGGGAAACGTCAGGGAACTGCTGAATATTGTCGAGCAATCAATTATCTTCTGCAGGGATGGGGAAATTAGCGCTGCTCTTTTACCAGAAAGCGTGCGTATAGCCGATCCTGACACCTTAAAGCGGCGCCGTGGATGTCCAGATGAGGTGGAATTACGCTCGGTCTTGGACCGGTATGAAGGCAACCGAAATCGGACGGCGCACGAATTCGGGGTTGACCGTACGACTCTATGGCGCTGGATGCGCAGATACGGATTCTGCTAAAGTCCCGCAGATGAAATATTTTATCTGACGCTTACAAAGACCTTACCTTTGCCCTGTCCTGCTCCGTAATCGTCTGGGTCATATCTCACTTTGATTGTCAGATCGTTGTAAAGAGTGAAGCTACACGAAGCTAGGTTGCTGCTGTTTAGCCGTCCTCGGCGAGTGTGCTTTCCGTAGCGAAAGACATATTCCCCCTCATAGAAATCACCCTGTCGCGAAGATTTTCCTTTTTTAAGATTTTTCAATTCGAGGGTAAGTCGATCGTAGGGAAGTTTGTAGTAAGTGACGACGGTCGGGTCAAGGTCCAGGGCAATATAGTAGTAAGAGCGATTGGCGTTGTACATCTCCTCAATCGATATTGTCGGATGCTGCTGATCACGAGCCCGCAGAATTTTTTCACGTACTTCTGGCTGCAGGCCTTTAAGTTCCTGAAGAACATGCTCTTCGCGTGCAAGTTCCTTCTTTTCCAAAACTTTTTTACTGCGTGCCTGCTCTTGCCTTTCAAGTTTTGATTTTTCTTCCTGCCACTTATCAATAATGTGACCCTGCTCGAAATCAGCTATGAGTTTGCTAGTTTCATTTTTATATACACGGAATTCACCCTCAAGAACTTTTTCGTCCAATATGAATTTAACCTGATAAGAACCGGTATCTGCTCCACGAAAACTCACCGGCGTTTTCGCCGTCTCCTTACCATTAATAACAATCCGCGCGCCTGTAGGAATGCTTGCAAATTGCACATTGCCCCGATCAGCTACAAAAGTAGGCTGTTCTATTGTGCCATTAAACGCTTTGGGGTGTGGTTGCTGAAAATTTATTCTGTGGACCTGGGGACTGAGGGCGTCGATTTTGACGGAGAAACGATGACTCGCACCAGTTTGCTCTAGGGTAAGAGATATTTGGTGAGGGCCGACTTCAATGTCAGGATCTGCAAAAGGGGTTTCACCAGCGAAGATGTTGTCGATGAAGACTTCTGCGCCAGAGGGTGTGGTGTAGATCTCAAGGATACCTGTTTTTGCAAATGAAGGCATAGTTGAAAGAAGGAATAATATCAGTGTGACCAAAATCCTACAGTACATTCAGCCCTCCAGATGTTTCAGGAATGATAAAGCGAAGAAATATTATCAAAAGGGTTAAGTCGAGGTGAAAATCATACCAAATAATTGATATTAATAAATAAAAAATGACGATATGCCAGTATTTATAGATATCTGTCTTGTTTGATTGTTGCATAAGCAATATATGCAACATGAACGCAACGTTTTTGCAACTGTAGTCTTAAGGAATAACTCAGCTTGCCAGTTGCCTTTTTGACAATTGTTTCTGATAGATACTTAGTTTTTCTTAGTTAGCAATGGAATGTGGCTCTTAATGCTCGTTGCATCTGCAACGTAGAGACGTGGTTTAAATGAAACGCTAGGCAAGAAGGTGTCACCGTAACCCGCTAATATTAAAAGGTAAATTATTTCAAAAAACAATCAAGACAAACTGGCACGGCCCTTGGATTGATGAGAGGCATTATGAGCATGGGCGAATCAGCAGATATGAGAATTGGCGTGACTTCGAGAGGGCGTAATCCTTTGTCCGAAGTCTGCGAACAGTTTGGAAGGTCTTACTGGCTGCTGATCTACAGTCCGGCCGAATGTCGATGGTATGCCATCGACAATGCTCAGAATCGTACACGTTCAACAGGTGCGGGGATTGCCACAGCTGAAACAATGATCGACGTAGGGGTCAGGATCGTGTTGACGGGGGAAACGGGACCAAAAGCATTTCGTACTTTACGTGCAGCCGGTATTTCTGTTGTACACAATGTCAATGGAACTGTTGAGGAGGTGCTGACTGAGTGGTTTGCTGGACGTTTGACGATTGCATCTTTAGCTAACGATGCGGGGAGTCCGAATTGTTTGTTGGGGCAGTATGGCGGGAATGAAAAAACTGCACCCAATTGAAATGGTTTGGCTTGGTAGTTAATCAGGATGTGGAGGTGTATTCGTATGGCAAATGGTATGAGTGGGGTGGGAATAACCTTGGTCGAGCTTGAATCTGCTTTGATTACAAGGATGCGCTCGGGGAGCAATGGATATTATGTTGCGGTTCTGATCTCTGGACTCTTGATGTTAGCTGGAGCAGTCGCTGGATTGTATGCGACTGTCGGTGGGCATCATACGGTGTACAACGTCACGCGCGAAATCCCCTGGGGTGTTTTGATCTCGTCATATGTCTTTTTTGTGGTGACATCAACCGGGCTGTGTCTGGTCTCCTCTATTGGGCACATCTTTGGGAGTAAGACTTTTATGCCAATTGCAAAGCGAGCGGTCTTTCTCGCTATTGTAACTTTAATGTCAGGATTCTTTGTGATTCTGGCTGAGATTAAAGTGCCCATCCGAATGTTGATATACAACATCATCTCTCCGAATCTGACCTCCAGTATCTGGTGGATGGGAACTCTTTATGGTTTGGCTTTAGGCCTGATGATCATGGAGTTCATTTTTCTCATGTTGGGGCGCTACCGGTCTGCGGTTATTTGCGGATTCATTGCATTGGTTGGCGAGATAGCAGCGAATAGCAATCTGGCCGGAGTTTTTGGATTGTTGAACGGTAGAGAGTTTTGGCACGGACCATATCTGCCGATTTTCTTTATTGCTTCAGCTGTGATGGTTGGTGCCGGGGCCATCATCTTTTTTCAGATTTTGGCCCAAAAAATCAATGGCGACGAAATGACCGGGGCGATGAGGGTCTGTTTGGCAGGCGCGCGAAAGGTCGCAATATTGATGATCTGTGTCATCTTGTTCATGACGATCTGGCGGACGGTTTCAACCCTTGCCGGGATGCCGAATGGGCAATATGTCGGTGTGATGGCAATGCTGACTGGCCCCTACGCTCTAAGCTTTTGGGGGGGAGAAATATTAATGACTCTGCTGGCACCACTGGTGTTGTTTGTTCTGTCGCGCGGAACACATGTGCGCATGTTGCTACTGGCCTCGGCAATGATGGTCTTCGGCGCATTTTTCATGCGTTACAATATGATCATTATCGGCCAAACAATTCCAGTTTATATAGATTTGAATGTAACCGGTTATACCGAGTTGCTCCATTACTTCCCTTCTGTCGACGAAATAATTGTAACGCTCGGTGGGTTTGGCATGACCGGCTTCCTATTTCTGCTGGGTGAAAAGTTCTTTAACGGGCATAAAGTCGAAGAGCATTAATTGTCTTAATTCTGGCAGGAGTGGACCGATATGATCCGAAATATGATGAAGACTATGACCCAAAATGAAGGCGTTGAAGCTCTGTCAGGTGAAGAGCGGCGCGAGTTTCTCAAACTGGGGCTTAAAGTGACGGGCGTTTTTGCGGGCGGATCTTTGCTCTCATTGGTCTCTGTGGTTGAAAAAGTTTATGCAACTCCGAACCAGTACCATGAAAAGTATCCTTACAAACCACATTACAGCATGGTCTTGCATGTGGATCGCTGCGTTGATTGTGAGAAATGTATTCATGCTTGCGCAAAGACAAATGACATCCCTGCATATGGGTTCCGTACAAATATTTTAGAGCGCCAGATCCCGGATGGAATTGAGCAACAAGTGGAATTTTTGCCGGTACTCTGTAACCAGTGCAACGTCGCACAGTGCGCCAGAGTCTGTCCCACTTCGGCAACATATAAAAGTTCAGAAAACGGTATCGTCATGATGGATGTCAAAAAATGTATTGGGTGTCTTTCCTGTCAGGTTGCCTGTCCATATAACGCACGATATTTCAATGAAGAAAAATGGGCGGTCGATAAATGTAATTTCTGTTTCGATACCAGACTTTCCAAGGGGGAAGAACTGACCGCCTGTGCTGACGCCTGTCCGGCCGGTGTGCGTATCTTTGGTGATATTTCAGAGCAGACAAGCAGAGTTTATCGCGAGGTCCATCAGGTCAGCAGAACCGTTTGGGTGTTGCGTCCTGAAGCCGGCACCAAGCCGAATGTATTCTATACCAGAGGCTGAGTATCGGCCGGGAGGTGATCAATGAAAAGACTGTTGATGGGATTAGTTCTGGTGGGGCTTGCAGGCGTGCCTGTGTCTGCTGATGATTCGGGTGGTGATATTCATTACGACAAACCAGTGATCGGGGTTCTCTTCAGTCATGAGAGTCATGTTGAGGACGCTGGGCTGGACTGTGAAAGTTGCCATAATGACATATTTTCGATGGAAGCTCACGCAGTTCAGGAAGAACCAGATTTTAACATGTTGTCACTGTCTGAAGGTCGTTATTGTGGGGCCTGCCACGATGGTGAAATGGCATTTGCATCAAATACCAGGTGTGCGTCCTGTCACGAAGGCGCTATTGGATTTAGACGAGCTCTTGGCATGGAAAATACAGGAGCTAGCCATTATTGAGGTTACAGCATCAACGGAAGGGAGGACTCTATGGCTGCAGCAATGATGAAAGCGCGGTGCCTTGAACAAGCGAGAAATATCGAAACGGCAGAGCGCGAAGCAAGCAATCCACTAGCGACTGTCTGGCTGTGTATTTTAGGATTGCTTCTCGGGGCAACGTTGATATGTACAGTCGTATTGATGGCTTGGCCGATTGTTGCTCAGTATGCTGCAGGGATGCACTGAAAAGAGGGAGAGTTTTTTTTAACGGGGCGTCTCGTAAGAGGCGCCCTTTTTTTATTGTGCGCCCGGCAGGGCGCGTGGTGCGCAAGCATCATCCATTCAACTGTGGTGGTTGAGTGGTGACTTGGAGGTGAAAGTCTTCTGCTGACCCTGATGACGGGAACCGCTAGCCGAACGGCAAGGGTGCCCACCGCGAGGTGGAATCTGAAGGAAGCCGCAGGCAAAATCCTGGCCCGACGAACAGAAATCACATACGAGGCAGTTCCATTCTGGCGAGAAGGCAATGATCTTCAAAGCCCAATAGTCATCCGGGAGGATGGGGCTGTAGATGTGGCGGGTGTATGGGAGGAAGGTCGCGCGCATTACCCGGGGAGATCAGTCGGTCTCCCTTGTGCTAGGAACGTTGAGAGATGTTTCGATGGATCGACAGAAGTCAGCAGACGCCATAGTCGCTGGGCTAACCACCACAGCGAAGGGCTGAACACGAAGCGTTGGACAGGAGCCGAAGTTTCGA
>Ga0316202_10000303_pt1 | contig 62168 bp, 39 predicted proteins | sample 3monrhotite_MG_FD_204934 | JGI IMG/M metagenome (GOLD analysis project Ga0316202, IMG submission 204934) | Microbial mat bacterial communities from mineral coupon in-situ incubated in ocean water Damariscotta River, Maine, United States -... | ecosystem: Environmental > Aquatic > Marine >...
AGAGGGGCCCGAAGTGACTATCGTACAAGGCTTCGTTCTCTCGCTGCGGCCGCTTGCCCTTGCCCCTCCAGTAGACGTCGTGATTTCCAGCGACCGGATACCAGGGGGCCTTCAGCTTGCCCATGACGGCGCGGTAGGCCTTGGCCTGCTGGATCCACTTCTTCTTGCTGCCGGTGTAGCCCTGAACCAAGTCGCCGACGGTGAACACGAGATCCGGGTGAATCAGGTTCACCTCGGCGACCGCGCGCTCCAAGACCTTCAGGCCTTCGGGCACGCCGGAGGTTCGGTCACCGAGGATCGAGAAGGTGAAGGACTCACTCGCGACCGGAGCCGTGAGGGTCCTCCCTCCTTCGCGCGAGGTGATGACTCTCCGCTCAGGCGCGTCCTGAGCGGCGGCGACGCAGGGAGAGAGCAGGAAGAGGGCGGAGGCTATCGAGACCAGGGACCAGTGCTTCACGGCGTCTACCTAGCGGAGCTCGATCCCGGCGCTGGCCGCGGCGGTCTCGATCTCGACGTTGGCCTCGCGGCCAGCCAAGTAGAGGGCGCCAGCGGCGATCGGCAGGGTCACGACCATCCCAATCGCGCAGAGCGGAGCCCCGAGGAAGGCGACCAATCCGGTCGCGGCGAGGAGCTTGAACATTTCGGCGGGGTGAGCCTTGCCGAACACGCCCACGGTCCGCATGGCGTCCAGGAAGGACAAGCTGGGGCGATCCGCCATCAGGCCGGTCGCGAAGCCCGCGGCGCCCGCCAGGAAGAACAGGCCCACGCTGGAGCCGAGAGCGATCACGGCACCGATGGTGCCGAGGAAGGCCGAGATCCCGCCCACCAAGAGGCTCGCGACGAAGAGCACGAAGCCCGGTTGCGCGCGCTCCATGGCGTGGTCGAACTCCAAGAGGTGCTTGAGCTCGGCCGACTCGCCGTGGGCGTTGGAGCGCCCGACCGCTGCCTGCCAGCTCGTGAGCACGACGCTCCCCGCGACGGGGATCAGGCCCAGGAGTCCCGCCAGGAAGCCCATCAGCCAGTTGGCTGCGAAGGCCTCGCCGCTCTCCTTGAGGTGTTCTCCTACCCTGAACATGCCCAGAGCATACCCCTCTCCCCGACCCCGAGAGCGACTCCAGGGGAGGTCGACCGGCAGTGATCTGAGAGCGGTGGCGCCCAGCGCGAGGGGTAAACTCGTCGGCGAGAGGGGGGAAGGGTGCACTTCCTGAGGGTCGAGACCGGCGTGGACTCTGGGCGGACGATTCCGCTCCCGGAGCAAGGTGCCGATCAGACCCTCTGCCTCCGGATCGGTCGGGACGACGAGGCCAACCTTCGCTTCGCGGACTCCACCATGTCGCGGACCCAAGCCGAGCTGCGCTGGGAGGGGGGCTGCTGGCAACTCCTAAACCTCAGCAAGCACGGGAGCTTCATAGGGAAGCGTCGCCTCAAGGCCGGCGCCCAGCGGAAGCTCGTGGCCGGGGACTCGCTCCTCTTGGGAGAGACGCGAGTCACCTTCCTCCAGGAGGCGACCCCAGAGCCCCTAGACGCCTTCACCCCCAGCGCGCCCTCCCTGGCGGGGCCCCCGACCCTAGCGGGCTACGACAGCAAGGGCCGCTTCCACTCTGGGCAGACGATGCTCGCCGTGGACGCTGGCAGCACCTTCGTGACCCTCCTCAAGGACACCGAGGGAGAGGCCAAGCTTCAGGTCAAGCGGCGACGCCTCTACTTCTACGCCCTGGTCGGAGTCCTGGGCCTCGTCGGCCTCGCGCTCCTGATTCGGCTGGTGGCGTGGCCGGCCTACCAGGATCACCCTCGCGGACTCCTGCTGGCGACTGGCCTCGGCCTCCTGCCCGCCCTCCCCTACCTCGTCCTCTGCAAGCTCCTGGATCGCAACGGCCAAGTCCCCTGGCCGAACCTCCTCGCCTGCGCGATCTGGGGTGGGACCGTGGGCTGCGGATTCTCGATCGTCCTCAATGGACTCGGGCACGATGCCATGGCGGCCTTCGTCGGCTCGGGCGAGGCCTTCACCTGGACCGCGATCCTGGTCGCGCCCCTCGTCGAGGAGGTCGCCAAGTGGCTCGCGATCCTGGTCCTGTTCTGGATCCTGCACGACGAGTTCGACAACCTCCTGGAGGGCTTGATCCTCGGCGCCGCGAGCGGCCTGGGCTTCGCCCTCGTCGAGAACTGCGCCTACAACGTCCGCTTCCTCCAAGACGGCGAGGAGGCCCTGTGGGTCTTTGGCAGCTATCGGATCGTGGTCAACGCGCTCATAGGCCACCCGATCTATACGGCCATGGCGGGGGCTGGCCTCGGCCTGCTCCGAACCGCCAGTCGCGGGAGCCGCTGGCGCTTGGCCTACCCCCTCCTCGGGCTCCTGGCGGCGATCACCCTCCACGTCGCCTGGAACGCGACCTCGGTCTACCTCGGGAGCGCCCTCCGGGGACGCGAACTCCTGAGCCTCGTCAGCAACGCGGTCCTCTTGGGCGGGGCCGGGCTGGGGGTCTTCGTCTCCGCCTACGCCTGGGCAACGCGCCGAGAACGTCGTGTGCTGACGACCTACCTGAGCGAAGAGATCGAGAAGGGCTTCGTGGAGCGAGCCGAGCTCGACAGCTTCTACGAGACCCTCGGCCGCCTGCGCTATGAGTGGGGCGGCCTCCGTCACGGGTGGACGGCCTATCGGCTCCGGCGCGCGCTTCGCAAAGCACAGGTCGAGCTGGCCTTCCGCAAATGGCACCTGGCTCGCGGGGAGGAGGCTCGCGGCGAGGGCAGCGATCGGGACATTCGTCGGCTCCGAGATCGGATCCGAGACCTTCGCAACGCGCTGATCTCTTTGGGCGCGAACCTGGACGCTTCGGGCAGTCAGCCGGGACGCGGGGTCACCACGAGCATTCCGGAGCCAGCGGCGCCAGTCACGAACCTCGATCCTCCGGCCACCGAGGCCCCGTGACCTCCCGTCTCGGTGTCTACGAGCTCCTCGGGACCCTCGGCGAAGGAGGCATGGGTCTCGTCTATCGCGTTCGCCACCTCCAGCTGGGAGGGGAATACGCGCTCAAGACGATCCCCCTCGACTCGGATCCGGAGGCTCTGGCCCGAACCCGACGCGAGGGTGAGGCCATGGCCCAGCTCTCAGGGCACCCCCACGTGGTCTCGGTGCACAGCCTCTTCGAGGACCAAGGTCAGCTCTGCCTCGTGATGGAGCTCTGCCCGGGTGGTGACCTCCAGGATCGCCTGAGCCGCGGCCCGCTGCCGCCGGCTGTAGCAGGCCAGATCGTGGCCCGTCTGGCCGAGGGGCTCGCGGCAGCCCACGAAGTCGGAATCCTGCATCGCGACCTCAAGCCCGCCAACGTGCTCTTCGACGCCGGGGGGGTGCCCAAGCTGACGGACTTTGGGATCGCCCGCGTAGCCGACAGCCAATCCCTGACCCAGACCGGCTCCCTCCTGGGGACCCCCTCCTACATGGCCCCCGAGCAGGCCGAAGGTCGCCGCGCTGACGCGCGGAGCGACGTCTACGGACTGGGCGCGGTCCTCTATCAGTGCCTCTCGGGTGCGCCCCCTTTCGGCCCAGGACCCGTGCTGGCGGTCCTCAACGACGTCGTGAATTCGCCCCCTCCGCCTTTGCCTCCCGGAGTGCCCTCCGACCTCGCGGCCCTCTGTCTCCGAGCCCTAGCCAAGAGCCCTGAGGACCGACCCCAGAGCGCGCTGGAGTTCCGGGACGGCGTCCAAGGCGACGCCGAGGCGGGGCTCCGGCGTGCGCTCCGCGTCGCAGCGGCGGTCCTGGGTCTCCTGATCCTGGTGTTGGCGACCTTGCTCAGCTCTCGACTTTTGTCGCGCGAGGACCTGGAAGCGAGCGCCAGCGCAGCTTCAGCGACCCCCAACACGACCTCGCAGCCTCAGGCGACGCCGATCGCCTCGCCCTCAGCGAGCGCCACTCCCCGTGAGTCTCCCCACGAGTCGAGCCCCTGGTTGTTGAGTCTGCCGCCGTGGCCAGAGAGCCCAGGGCCGCGGACGACCACGCCTCAGGAGGTGCGGGAGATCAGCCGACGAGTCGCTCGCTTCCCCCCCCTGGCGCCCGCAGCCTGGCGAGCTCGCGGGCTGCGAACCCACGCCTGCCCCCCGCCTCAGGGTCGCATTGACCTCGGCGACTTGCCCGGGCCGGACAAAGAGTTCTTCGCGCGCTGCTTCCAAGATCTCGAGGCTCACCCGGGCTCGCTCCTGTGCCTGCGAGCTGCCTCGCGGGGGCTCGGCCTAGCCAAGGTTCGCGTGGCCGCCGGCGTGCGCGGCCACGATCAGATGGGCCTCTGGCTGGCCTGTCGCCTCCTGAGCGCTGGATCCGTGGCCGGGTTCCGGAGGCTGCGAGGTGGATTGGTCGGGCAAGGGATCCGTGAACTCCAGGACGTGGCGACGGTCCAGCGGGGCTGGCGCAATCCGCCGACCACCGAGACAAGGGCTGCCTGGAGGCGCCTGGGGCGCTTTGCCCAGCGCACCTTCGCCACCCCACACCGAGGGCTCCTGCGGCTCGATCCGGGCGAACGCCCTCCGGACCCTTCGGCGACCAAGCGCATCATGGCTGAGTTGACGACTCGCTCCTGGGATCTGCTCCTGGTGCTCGAGGCTGCAGCCAGAGGCGAGGGGCCCGACGCTATGCCCACCTCGGCGGCAGGGGATCGCTACGAGAAGGAGGTCATTCAGGAGGCAGCCAAGGCCCTGCGAGGCGACTTCAACGCCGTGCGCTTCTTGGGAAGACGCCTCCACGCTGGCGACATGGGCTGCCAACGCGATCAGGTCACCGGACCTCTCCTCCTCTACCTCGTGATCCAGGAGTCTCCTCGCCGGCGCAACCACGCCCTCTACAACCTCGGCCACGGGTCGACGAAGGAGTCCGTCGAGGGTGGGTTGACCCTGGAGAAGAGCTACACCAAGGAGGAGTTAGCGTGCCTCGTTCTTTGCGGGGGGCATTCGCTCTCAGGCGCGATCCTCAAGGCCCAGGATCCTGCCGCGATCCCGAGCAAGCGGGAAGCGGAGCTCCTCTTCCTCGAGGCCCAAGCGCGCGCCCTCGACCGGGCAGGGCTCCTCGGCGGCGAGGCTGTCGCCTACGGTCCTCCGCCTAAACTCCCCGCGACTCCCCCCAGCCCCCCCCACACCGACGATCGCGGGATCTGTCTCCAGCTCCGGGACTGGATTCCACACTCCCTCGTCCTACGGAACTTCGCGCGCGAGGCCGCAGCGCTCCCCTCGCTGAACCCCGAAGAGCGCCGCGACAGAGCCGGAAAGCTGCGGGAATCGAACCCGCTCGTGGCGGCCCAGCTCCTGCGGAGCGGCCTCGAGAGCAATCGCTTCGCTGCGCGGGAGTTCATAGACGCCCTTGTGCACTCCCCCGTTCCGGATCCGGCTCTCAGAGCCCGGCTGATCATCGCCTGCGCGTTCTTCGGCCAACCCCGGAGCCTGCGCCTCTTCGACAGTGCGCTCGAGGGACTGGGCCCAGAGTGGGAGGATCGCGCGGAAGCGATTCGCTCTTCCGCCGCGCGCGTCTACTGGGAGGCTGAGAAGCTCAGCGAGATTCAGAAGTCCGGCATGAAGATCCTGGAAGGCGCGCCTTCTCTAGACGAGGCCTGGCGACGCCTCCGTGCCTTTGACGCTGAGCTAGCGCGTCGCCCCGTCCTCCAGCGACTCTCGGAGTGGACGGCGGAGCCGCTCTTGCCTGGAGATCCCGCAGATCGAGTTCGGCGAGCGGTCCGGCGGCTCGCGAGCCGGCGCCGGAGGGTCGCTCGGGCCCTCGACGCGGGGCCGGCTCAGGAGTCCCCTGAGCACGCCCGGGAAGGCGCGCTCCTGCGGAGGGCAGCGAAGGGCGAGGCTCAGCCCCTGCTCGAACTCGCTGAGCTCTGGGGCCAAGAGAAGCGCTACCTCCTCGCGCGAGCGGTTCTGGTCATCGCTCTGGAGGGCCTGCCGCAGGAGGCCTGGCTCGCGGGCGCCAGCATCGCGGACTCGCTCTACCTGCCCAAGCTGGGCGATTGCTTGCGACGTATCCCACGAGGCGCTACCCGAGAGCTGTGGCAGGTGTTCCACCGCGAGCGAGAGCTGGCTCTGATGGGCGCGGGTCTCCCGAGCCTGGCCGACCTCGACGCCTGGGGCGTCCCAAGGTAGCTAGCGAAAGAGCGCCGGTTGCTCGCGCCAGGCTTTGACCCAGCTCGCAGGGCTGCGACCGAAGCTCTGTCCGCTCGGGAAGCGTCGAGTCAGCTCGCCTTGAGCGCCTCGGGCGGCCTCCTCTCGGGGGTGCTCGAGGAGCTCGAGGAGGGCCGGGACCGCGACGGGCGCAGAGAGGGTCCGGGCGTAGGCCAGGGTCGCGCGCGCCAAGGGGAGCGAGCTCGCCAGCTCAGGTCGGCTGCGCCAGCGCGCCAGGAGCCACTCCGCGGGGGCCGCGTCCTTTAGGGACATGTCTGCAGCGCGTTCGAGCCAAGCGAGGACCTCCTGCTCCGAGACCAGGCTCGGGCGGGCTTTGGCCAAGCCCGCCCGAAGGACTGGGAGGTCCGCGGGAGCCTCGAGGGCTCCCAGGGCGACCTGGCGAATGGCGGGCTCCTCGTCCCCAAGGGCGTCGGCTATCGCGCGGGAGACGGCCGTGATTCGACGGGCGCGAGGGATCCGGACCAGAGCGGCCAGGGCGCCTCGGCGGAGGCCAGCCCCTGCGTCGCGGCCCAAGAGCACGAGGGCGGTCTGGTCCTCGGGGTCCGCGAAGGTGCCAAGGGCATGGGCTGCGGCGGCTCGGGCCAGGTGCGGCTGGGTCCGATCACGAAAGAGGCGTCGAATCGTTGGAGCGAGTTGGGTCAAGCCGAGGGCCTCGGCGGCGTGGATGGCGCGGGCGCGTCGCGCTCCCTCGAGATCCGATCGTCGAAGCTCTGCGCCGAGAGCGCCCGCGGCCAGGGTCGGCGGGAGGGTCGCGAGCCCCAGGAAGGCCTCACGTCCGCCGGGACCGGACTCTAGGCTCGCGGTGCAGAGCTCAGAGATGAGCGCTTGGCCGAGCTCGTCTCCGGTTCCGCCCAAGCGGAGGTAGGCAGCGCTGACCCCGACCCGCAGGTTGCCTTCCAGGCCAGGTTCGCGGAGGAGACGACGCAACACGCCCTGGAGCTCTCGCCAGCCGAGGGCACCCACCGCTCGAGCGAGGGTCGCGCGGACTTGGAGCGAAGCCTTGCCCCGCAGCAGACTCCGGACCCGGTCCAAGGGGCGCTTCTGGGCCAAATCCCGCGAGCGCTCGAGGAAGAGCTGGGCTTGGCCGGCGTCCCCTCGCGTCAAAGCAGAGTCTAGACCTAGGAAGAGTCCCTGGGCGTCCCCGAGGGACACGAGGCCCCGGCTCGCAAAGACCGCGCTCGGGCCCCCTCCAGCTGCGACCCGGCGGAGGGTCTCTCGCCCTTCGATCCGTCCACCGAGGGCGCGGAGCGCGGCTGGCCGCCAGGCGCCACCCAAGGGATCTCCGGCCAGCTCTCTCAAGGTCTCGACGGCTGGGGGGCTGAGACGCTTGACCTCGAGGGGGCCGAGGGAGCCTGCCTCGAGGCGCGCGAGGAGCTGCACCCGACGAAGGACACGAGCCCGGAGGGGACCCTCAGGAAAGGCTGCAGGTCGGGTGCCCAGAGCAGACCAGAGCGCCAAGGCGCGCGGGCCTAGGGGCGCTGGAAGCTTGGAGCAGCGCTCGAGCTCGGCTTCTAGGCTGGGGATCGCTCTCCTCCAGCGAACCAATGCCTCGGCGTCTCGAGGGAGGGATCCCTCTTGAGTCGTGATCCACCCCTCCAGCTCCGCGCGTTGGCCAGCGGTGGGCTCGTCGGCCTGCAGCAAGGAGAGCTGGGCTCCGAGGGCCAACGCGAGCGCGACTCCCCAAGACACCCTCCACCGCCGGCTCGGGGAGCGAGCAGCAAGGGAGGGAGGAGGAGGCACAGGCGGGCTCTCAGGGGGAGGCGAGGGCGAGTTGAAGCGTTGGCGCGCTTGACGGCCACCTGGGGCGACCTCGTCGTAGGATATCGCCATGGGTCGATCCATGGAGGATGACCTCCGCCTCGGTCAAATCGCCGTGCGGATGGGCCTGCTGCGGGCACAAGACCTCCCGGACTTGATCCAGGAGGCTAGGGCTGGGCACGTAGAAGAGAGCGCAGGCTCCGGGAGCGCCTTCGCGCAGCTCCTCTTGCGCAAGCGCCTCCTCTCGGTCTCCGACTACCTCTACATGGCTGGCCAGGCTCGGACCGAGGCCACGCACCACGACTCCGATCCCATGATCAAGGTCGGGGAGGCCTTCAAGAGCTACGAGAGCGGCGAGCTCGACATGAGCTCCTTCGAGGCCATCGTCGCTCGCTCGGGCGAGCCGATTCGTCGCCCCGAAGGTCGGACCGAGAAGTTCGGCAACTACGAGCTCCTGAGCGAGATCGCGCGGGGGGGAATGGGGATCGTCTATCGGGCGCGGGACCTCCGAACCTCTCGAATGGTCGCCCTCAAGGTCATGATCGAGTGCGACGACGACGAGGTTCGGCTCCAGCGCTTCGAGCGCGAGGCCGAGCTCTGCGCCTCCCTCGATCACCCCAACGTCGTCCGGATCCACGACGCCGGGCGCATCGAGGGAATGCCCTACTTCACGATGGACTACGTCGAGGGCGACAGCCTGGACGACCTCTTGGAGGGCACCGGCGTGGCGCGGGACCTCGCGATCAAGGTCATCGCGCAGTCGGCGCGCGCCATGGATCAGGCCCACGAGCGCGGGATCATTCACCGCGACCTCAAGCCCGGGAACATTCTGATCGAGCGGATCACGAACACCGGACGGGTGACGGACTTCGGCTTGGCCCGCGACCTGCACCGCGGAACGCGCCTGACTCAGGTCGGGCAAGCCGTGGGCACGCCCTACTACATGGCCCCCGAGCAGGTCCGCGGTGAGCGCGACGTCGACGGACGCTGCGACGTCTACGCCTTGGGCGTGATCCTCTACGAGATCCTGACGGGGGACGTGCCCTTCGACGCGGACTCGCCCCTCTCGCTCTTTCGCAAGATCGATCGCGAGGAGATCGTCCTCGAGATCGACGAGACCAAGGGCATTGACTCCCGGATCCAGCGGATCACCCTCCGGGCCTTGGCCAAGGACCGCGAGCAGCGCTACCACCGGGCCAGCTACTTCGCCGACGACCTCGAGCGCTATCTCCGCGGGGAGGAGCCGCGCGCGCGCCCCTTCGAGTGGCGGGAGCGGCTCCGGCGTCTGTTTCGCGGTGGAGGCCGCGGCGCCGCCCTCGGGAGCTTGGCCCTCGTGACCCTGATCGTGCTCGGGGTGGCAGGGGCCCTCAGCGTGCGGCGCCTGCGGGCCTCGCGCACGCGCGATCAGGTCAGGAGCGAAGTTCAAGCCGGGCTGGACTCGGCGCGGGCCCACCTCAAGGCGGTCGAGACCCCCGGTGACGACGCTCTTGGTGAGGCAGACGCTGGCTTGGCGGCCTTGGAGAAGATCGCCAAGCTCCGCGCCGGCGAGGGCGTCGGCCCCGAAGAGGCGAAGGAGGTCTTCCTCGAGGGGCAGGGCGCAGAGCTCGTGCTCGAACTCTCGCGGGCCCGGGCGGCTGCGCTCTTGCGACAGGTCCGGGGCGCCGAGGAGCTCGAGACTGCCCGCAAGGCGGTCGCTGCGGTCTTGGTCCTCGACCCCCAGGAGCGCCCACTCCGCTTGGCCTTGGCGAAGCGGGAGGCGGGCCATGGGGACGTCAAGGCTGCCTTGGCCCTCCTGGCCAAGGTGCTCTCGATTGACGCTGGCGATCCCGGGGCGCGCTTGGCGCGGGGGCGCTTGCTCGTCAGCCTCGGACAAGCGGAGGAGGGGCTCCGTGATCTCTCCGCGCTGCTGCTTCAGCGTCCCGAAGACGTCAAGGCGCGGGCGACTCGCGCAGAGGCCTATCTCGCCATGGGTCGTCTCCGGGCGGCACGCTTCGACGCCGAGAAGGCTCGTGCCTTGGCTCCCAAGGAGCCGTGGGGACACTTGGCCATGGGGGCCGTGGCGCGGGCCGAGGGCAAGAACAGTGAGGCGGCCGCGGCCTATCAGGAGGCGCGCAAGCTCTCCCCCGAGTCTCCGGGTCCGCTCCTAGCCCTGGGTGCGCTCCGGGCAGCCGAGGGGAGCTATGAGCTCGCGCGCGAGCAGTTCCAGCTCGCCGTGCCCTTGGGCGCGGTGGCCGAGGGCCGTCGCGGCGCTGCCTTGGCGGAGGCCAGCCTGTTCCGCCTCGCGGAGGCGGAGGCCCGCCTTCGGGAGGGCATTCGTGAGGTCGAGGGGCTCCCGAGCGGAGAGCAGGCACACGCTCGGTCTCTCCTGCGAGTCGCTGCGGCTGAAGTCGCCCTGGCCGCTGACGGGCAAGAGGCCGCTCGCACCTGGCTCCAGGAAGCGGCGGCCGAGACACCGCACTCTGAGCGCGTCCTGGTCTGGCGCGCGCGATGGTTCCTGCTCCGACGGGACGCGAAGGGGGCCGCTGAGGTCTTGGGCAGCGCGAGCACCTCGGGCGGTCCAGAACTCTTGACCGTGCGCTCTGCACTTGCCCGGGCCCAAGGACGAGGCAGCGAGGCTCGCTCCTTGGCCGAGCAAGCCCTGGCGCGCTCGCCCGCAGGGGCCGGGCACGCGCGAGCGCGGCGAGCGCTGGCGTCGGCCCTCTTGGGCCAGGGGCAAGAGGACGCGGCTCGTCGCGCCTGCGGCGCGGCCTGGGCTGCGAGCGCCGAAGACCAGGACCTGGCGGGTCACCTCCTGCGAGAGGCCCTCGAGTTGACGGCCCTCCGGGTGGCCTTCGGTTCAGGCGGGACGCCGGACCGAGCCGAGGAATACTTGCACGCCGTGACCCGGATCGATCCCGGGCGCGCCCCGGCCTGGGGTGCTCTGGCGCGCCTCGCTTTCAAGGAGCGGAATCTAGTCCCCGCGCGACGTTACCTCCGAAAGGCTCTCGAGCTAGACCCCTTCCGGCCCGAGCTGCGCGTCCTCCAGACTGAGCTGGCCTTGGGCTCGGAGCGTCCCGTCGGGCGCGATCTCGAGGAGGCCCTCTCGGGTCTGGAGAAGGTCCTCGAGGCGGAGCCGAGCGCTGAACTCCTGATGTTGCGGGCTCGGGTTCAGCTCCGCTTGGCGCGCTATCCCGACGCCAGCGGGACCCTGGACCGCGTCGGGCAGCTCTTGCACACCCGGCCCGAGGTCGAAGCGCTCAGAGCGCGCGCGCTCAAGGGGCAGGGCGACGAGGCCGGGGCACGCCTCGCCGAGGACAAGGCCGCCGAACTCGGCCCTCAGCGACGGCGCTCCCGGGAGAGTCGCCTCCGCGAAGCGCGCTCGCTGCGCGACAAGGACGAGGCGCAGGCTCGCGCGCTCTTGGACTCAGCGATTCGGACCGGGAGCCACCGCTATGACGAGGACCTGGCTCCCTTGGTTCTGTTCCGGGTCGAGCTCGCGCGAGATCGCCTCGACGCCCTCCAGACCCTGAGCCCGCTCCTGCTCCATCAGCCCAAGTGGCAGTCCATAGACCTCGCCGATCGGAGCCTGGCGCGTCGCTGGACCAAGCCCCTCTCGAGCGACGCCTGGGACATCCTCCGGAGGAGAGCCAAGGAGGGCAGCGAGGGCGCCGAGGTCGCCCTGGCCTTCGCCGCGCTCTATGACGCCCTGACCGGCCAGGCTAGCCCCGTCGCGATCCAGGATGGCCTGGCTGCCGCCGAGCGCGTCGCGGCCGAGTCACCGACCTGCCTCGCCGCTCAGCTCGCTCGCGCCCTGCTCAGGGCCCACACCGGTGATCCTCAGCGCGCCTTGCGCAAGCTCCGGCGTCTGGAGTCGTCCTGCAGCGACAGCGGCCTCTACCACTTGGTCGTGGCGGAGGCTGCGGCGGCTGCCGGTCGCGCGGACTTCAGCGCCGGGGCCCTCGAGCGGGCGGCGAGCCGGAAGCTGACTGACCTCGAGGCGCGCAGAGGGCGTTCGCGGTATCTGGGAGCCAAGCGGAGGTAGCGGTGAGGCGGTATCGAATCGAGCGCTTCGGGCTCAGCGGGCTCGAGCTAAGCGAGGGACCGGCCCTCGTCCCGGGGCCTGGCCAGGTCGTGGTCAAGGTAGAGGCCGCCTCACTCAACTTCCGGGATCTGCTGATGGTCCGGGGGGAATACAACCCGCGCCTGAAGCTCCCCGTCGTCCCCTGCTCTGACGGGGCGGGCGTGGTGGCCCGGGTGGGGCCCGGCGTGGCTGAGCTGGACGTAGGTCAGCGGGTCGCCGGCTGCTTCGCCCAAGGGTGGCTGGACGGCCGCCCTCCCGCTGACGCCCACGCCAAGACCCTCGGGGGTCCCCTAGACGGGTCCCTGGCCGAGGAGATCCTCCTCGACGCTCATGGTGTAGTTCCTGTTCCAGAGCACCTGAGCGCCGTCGAGGCCGCGTGTCTGCCCTGCGCCGGCGTCACCGCCTGGAGCGCGATCCACGGCTCGGGGGGGCTCCGTCCCGGCGAGTGGGTCCTGGTCCAGGGGACCGGCGGCGTCTCGACCTTCGCGCTTCAACTGGCCAAGCTCGCGGGAGCGCGCGTGATCGCGACCTCGAGGAGTGAGGCCAAGCTAGAGCGAGCTCGGAGCTTGGGCGCCGACGCCACGATCCTGACCCCTGAGACGCCGCGCTGGGGCAAGGCCGCGCGCGAACTGAGCGGCGGCGGGGTGGACCTCGTGGTCGAGGTCGGCGGCGCTGGGACTTGGGCCGAGAGCCTCAGCGCGTGTCGGAGCGGGGCTCGGGTGGCGGTGATCGGTGTCCTCTCTGGACGTGAGACCCAACTCGACGTGGCTCCGATCCTGATGCGCCAGCTCCGGCTCCAGGGCGTGTTCGTGGGCTCGCGGGCGGACTTCCTGGCGCTGAACGCAGCCCTCGCAGCCCACGAGCTGCGACCCGTGGTCGACCGGACCTTCCCCATGGCGGAAGCGAGGGCTGCCTTCGAGGTCATGGAGCGAGGCGAACACCAGGGCAAGCTCGTGATCGAGACCCAGGCGTGAGCGAGGCCTGGACCGCCGCGCAGATCAACGCAGAGCTGAGCGCTCTGCCAGAGCTCAGCTCTTGGACCTTCAGCGAGGGGCGGCTCCGGCGATCGTTGACCTGCGAGGACTTTCGGGCCGCCTTCGCCTTCATGACTCGGGTGGCTGCGGTCGCCGAAGAGCAGGGGCACCACCCGGACTGGACCAACGTCTACAGCCGGGTCTCGATAGCGCTCTGGACCCATGACGCTGGGGGGATCACTGAGCAGGATTTTCGTTTGGCGCGGGGGATCGAGGCGTGCAGGTGATGGTGTCTGCGAGCCCTGCCCGCCTCGGGAACGTGTCTAGCAAGGACACGCCGTCTAGATAGAGCTCATTGCCTTGTACATCAGCCAGAGCAAGCCCGCGACGACGCCGGCGTTCCCCAGCACGAAGAGCGACGAGAGGTCCTCGCGGGACTCGACCTCGCCCCCGACGGGCTCGCCGACCTCGCTTGGGATCTCGCCTCGGATCACGATCTTCCCGCCAGGCCCGAACTCGACGGGCGTCCACTCAGGTCCCTGGGCCTCCTCTTCTTCTTCCTGAGGTGCCTCGAGGGGAGCTTCGGCGTCGGCGCTCGGTTCTGGTGCGCTGGAAGGACTGGAGGTCGTGGCGGTGGCCGCGGTGACCGACTGGAGGCGGTGCTGCGAGCGGCAGCTCCCGCAGCCGCTAGCCTCCTCCCAACAGGCTATGTGGTGGCGAGATAGGCAGTCGCCGCACACGCAGGTCTCGGGGTCGCTCGCAGCGCAGCTGTCGTGGCAGTATGGGCAGCGGGTGGGTCCGACCTTGGGGCGTTGCCGAATCCCGTCTACCGAAGGAGTTGGGTCGCTCATGGGGACAAGTCTATGCCCCAAGCTGGCGACGAGTGTCTCCTCAGAGGGAGCGTCTGGCCCGAGGTGGGTTGACCCGCCAGACTGGGCCAGGCGCATCGGCCGAGGGAGGCTATGAGACGACGGCCTGAAGAACCCCGCTGGCGAGTGGGCGAGCGAGTGCAGCTCCAGTCCCACCTCGACCTGACCCAAATGGGAGTCGGGGTGATCCTCGACATCGAGGCCAAGGTCGACGGCGTGGCCAAGGCGGCCCTGGTGCGATTCGAAGGCGGCCCGCGGAGCGGGCTGTGGTACTCGATCGGGAGCCTGGCGCAGGAAGACGCGGCTCCCCGGATCCAGAGCGTGGTCCCAGCGCTGGCCAAGCGGGTCGCGCGGCCGGCTCCAGAGCCCGAGGCCTTCATGGACCTCGACGCGGAGGAGGTCCGGCCAGCGCGGGTTCCGGCGCCACCAGGCCTGACCCTCGACGGCCCTGGGCTCTACTACGCGTTACTCGGACGCCTCGACGCCCCGCGCCTCTATCCGCTGATGCAGATGGAGACCGGGACATGGCCCGCGCGCCTCAAGGCCTTCCTGGCCACTCCCGCTGGCGCCGAAGCCGGCACGCTCTCTGTGCTCCTGCTCGCGAGAGGCGCGAACATGCACGGGCTGACGGCCTGGCTGAGCGCGGTCTGGCGGCATCACCCCGATCGCCTTCAGCGCGTCCTGGCCGAGATCCGACGCGAGCTCGAGGCGCGCCCGCTTTGGCGCTGGAAGGAGGGGGCGGCTTGGCCCAAGTGGCTCTTCCGCAGTCCCTGGCAGACCTCTGGAGTGACACCCGAGGACGAGAGGCTGACCCAGCCTCGACGCTTCCTGGACAAGCGACAGCTGATCCTGCGCGGGTGGCTCTTCCCCGGCGAGCGAATGCGCGCCCTCCTGGGCGAGTTCGACCAGGGCGTGGCCGGGGTCGAGTCCGAACGCGCGGCGCTGGACTGGGCGGAGGCCCGCCTGCGTGCGCTTGGGTGGTGGCGTCCGCTGGAGGTCCGTCCCCTCGAGCCCGAGTTCCTCGCGCGTCAGGCGCTGCGGGACTCCCTCAGCGAGGCGCTCCCTACCTCGACCCAGGAGCAGCTCGAGAGCCTCCTCCGAGGAGCCCAGCGCGCTGGGATCGTTCGCTCCCCGGCCGAGGCTGCGGCCTGGGCTCGAGCATGGATCGAGGTTTGGGTCTCGCGAACAGAATCGGGCCCCGAGGCGCGGCTTCCCGAACGCCTGACCTCCTGGGACTTGATCCAACGTGGTTGGCTCTTCGATCCCGTTCGGATTCGGGCCATCCTCGCTAAGGAGGAGCGCGCTCGGGCCCGCCTCGAACCGAAGTATCTCCAGTCTCCTCTGGCCTGGGTCCACACCCAACTCGAAGACCTGCGCTGGTTGCGCAAGCGCAAGCCGAGCGTCCAGCCTCTCGACCCGGGCGTGCTCTGGAGCGTCTCTCCCGCTGAGTTGACGCCCGAGCTCCTAGAGGCCCTCCGAAAGGCACGAAGCGCGGGGATCGTGCGCGACGTCGAAGAGCTAGACAGCTACGCCAAGGCCTGGCTCGAGAAGGACCGCGCCCGCCGACTCCAGGAGGCCCTCGACCGCGACGACCTGGGCGGTGCGCTGAGCGTGCTGGGCGACCTCTAGGCGAGGCCGAAGCTCTTCGCGGTGACCACTCCGCCCGGCGAAGGATCGGTCGCGAACTCCATTGATCCTCTTCGCTCCCCCAACCAGCCCACGCCTCCTCCCGAGCAGCGCAGGTGTCGGGCAGGGGTGCTTCCATGGGCAGGTCACGACCGGAGACCCAGCCCGAACCAGCGCCCAGTGAGTAGAGTCTGCTCCCAATGCGCTCCGCTTCGCCAACCCTCCTCGTCCCCTTGCTGGTCCTCGCCTGCGGGGGCCTGTCCTGGGCGGGTCCCAAGCTCGAGGCCGAGGTCGGCTACGCCAAGCTTTACAGCCCGGCCCGCCCCCTGCCGGTCCAGGTCCAGCTCTCGCTCCCAGCCGGCGAGGCGGCCTTTCGCGGGGTGCTTCTCCTGGAGGCCTGGCAGGAGGAGGGCGGCGCTCCGCGCTGCATTCATGCGCTGCAAGAGGTCGAACTCGGTCCAGGGAGCGCCAAGCACTATCTGCTCGGGTTTCGGCCGGATCGATCCAAGGGCGTTCGGCTCCGGCTCTTCGACGCCAAGAGCGAGGTCGTCTCAGAGCAGGTCTTCGCCTATGGCGTGGAGATCCAGGAGACTCCGCCAGGCGTCCCGCTGGTGGGCACGCTTCGGCTGCCGGAGGGGCGGACTCCCCTCTATTGGCCGAACAGCTACACCCACCGCAAGGCGCGCGACACCTCCTCGCCTTCGGGCGCGGTCGCCGTGGAGATCGCGCCGGACCTCCTTGCGCCGAGCGGGCTCGATGGTCTGAGCGCGCTGGTGATTGGAGCCGGTCGGAGCCTCGAAGGCGATCAACTTCGAGCCCTCGAAGCCTGGATCCGTGAGGGGGGTCAGCTCCTCGTGGCTCCGGGCTCGCGGCCCCTCGACGAGGACCATCCCTTGAGTGAGCTCTTGCCCCTCGTCGCTCGCAGCCAGCGCCGGGTTCGCGGCGCTTTGAGCGAGCTCGAGACGAGCGGCACAGACGGATCGGCCTCACTGATCACGGGGACGATTCGCCGAGGGGCTTGGGTCACTCACGCCGCGCCCGACGGGACCCCGGTCCTCGTGACCGCTGGCCTGGGGAGAGGCCGAGTGACACTCCTGACAGCGGCCCTCACAGATCCAGCCTTGGGGGGCGAGGAGGTCCGCGCGGCGCTCTTCGAGCGCGCCTTCGCCCTCGCAGGGCTCTCCCCGCGAGGTGCGCCTCGGGTGGACGTGTTGGAACAAGCTAGCCTGCGTCCAGACTTGGCGTCAGCCGAGGCCGCCGTGGATCGGAGTTGGATCGCGATCCTGGTGGTGGCCTTCCTGATGGTCGTGGGACCGCTGGACTATCTGCTCTGGCGCTGGCGGCCTGGTCCGCGCATGACCTGGGTCACGCTGACCGTGAGCAGCTTGGGTTTCAGCGCGCTGGCCTTCTTGGTTGGGACCCGTGGGACGGGCCCAGGTTTAGAGGCGCGCTCGACGTGGGTCGTGGACACCTTCTCAGACGGGAGCGCCGTGGCTGACGGCGTCCTCGTCGTGGCCGGACGTCGCCACTCGAGCTTCGCCCTGGCCGGGAGGCCCGGGTTGCGCTTTTACCCGAGCGGGACCCCTGAGTCCGGCGAGGCTCGGCTCCAAGGGGACCTCCTCCTAGAAGGCGGCGAGGTCCGATTCAACCTGGGCCTCGGCGCTTGTCTCCCCTTGCGGGTCCGCGGAGTCCTGGGCCAGCTCGAGGCACCGATCCGAGTCCTGCGCAAGGGCCCCGAGGAGATCGAGATCGAGAACACCCGGGAAGGGTCCTCCCTGGACGTCATGGTGATCACCTCGGCCGGCCACAAGCGGCTCCGCCTCGCGCCGGGACGGAAGGTCGTCAGCCTCAACGAGGTCAGCGAGCACTCGCGGCTGGCCCTCTCGCTCGTCGACGGAGAGGGCCTAATGCGCCAGAGCGCCGAGGGGGCAGGTCTCTGGACCACCGCCGGGCAGATCTTGAGCAAGTCCTGCGAGTCGGCAGGGTTCGGCGGATTCAACGCCTTCGACGACGCTGTCTCGGCGGAGGGCTGGGGACTGGAGCGCAGCGCCTGGCTCGAGCGCGGACACGTGGTCGTGGTCACCAAGGTCAGCGAGGCGCCGGGCCTCCTGGAGGGCAAGGACCTCCCCAGCGATCGCGCCCAGCGCGGCGTGACCTACTACCGGTGCCACCTGCCGCCCGAGGCCGAGCGCTTGCCAGAGCCAGAGCCGGAGGCTGAGTCCCCGGGGGGCCAGGGCTCTGCCACGAGGAGCGAGAGCCAAGAGAGCCAAGACGACGCCAAGAGCCAAGACGACGCCAAGAGCCAAGACGACGCCAAGAGCCAAGAGGGCGCTTCGAAGAGCGAAGAGGGCGCTTCGAAGAGCGAAGACGGCGCTTCGAAGAGCGAAGACGTTGGGTTCCGCGGGACTCCCGAGGAGCCAAGAGACCGACGCGCCTCTCAAGGGCGAGGGGAGCTCTCGTGAGCGATTCTGAGACGAGGCCGGAACCCTCGGAGGCCGAGGCGAGCCCCGAGAAACTGGCCGGACACGACAAGGCGTCCTCGGCAGACACGGTGCGTGCTGAGATCGGCGAGGTCGAGCTGATCCCTGCCGAGGCCCGCGCGGACAAGGAGCTTCCCCGTCGCGAATCGGCCATCGTCTTGAGCGGCGTTAGGAAGGACTACCCCGGGACGACGGCTCTCCACTCGGTCAACTTGGCGGTCCCGCGGGGCGAGATCTTTGGCTTCATTGGTCCCAACGGATCCGGGAAGACCACGACCTTGCGGATCCTGGCGACCTTGACCCGTCCCACAGCAGGGCGGGCCGAGGTGTGTGGCTTCGACTGCGTCCGCGAAGCGAGCGAAGTCCGCCAGCGAATGGGATACCTCCCTGACGGGGCCCCCTCGGCGGCTGACCTGACCGTGCGCGAGTTCCTCGAGTTCTTCGCCTCAGCCTACGGACTGACCGGTGCGCGGCGGACCTCCGTCGTGAGCGACGTCCTCGAGCTCGTAGACCTCGGCAAGAAGCGAGACGTCCTCCTGGGCGCCCTCTCTCTAGGGATGCGCCAGCGGCTGGGGTTGGCGCGGGTCCTGGTCCACGATCCAGAGGTCTTGCTCCTCGACGAGCCGGGTACAGGCCTCGATCCCCGCGCTCGGGTGGAGATCCGCGAAGTCCTGCGCGAGTTGACCTCCCTCCACAAGACGATCTTTATCTCCTCCCACATTTTGGGTGAGCTCGACGAGCTCTGCACCTCGGTCGGGATCCTAGAGCGCGGCCGGGTCGTGTTCGCGGGCACCATCGAGGACGCCAAGCGACGCGCCCACGGGAGCGGGATCGAGGTTCGCGTCGGCGGCGGTCACGCCGAGGTCGCCCTCGGGCTCCTGACCGGCCTCGAGGGCGTCGAGAGCGTCGACGTCGAGGCCGGCGGGCTCTTGATCGTGGACCTCGCGGCCGGCCGCTCGCCGGGTCTGATCGCCGAGCGCCTGGTTGAGAACGGCCTCGACCTGACCCTCCTCCGACCCCGCGAGGTCGCCCTCGAAGAGGCCTTCTTGAGCCTGACCGACGGAGAGATGGGTTGATCCCCCGCGGGATCGGACTCCTCCTGCGCCGGGAGCTGGCGCGCCTGGACCGGGCGCCAGGGAGGCGACGCGTCGTCCGCGCGGCTTCGCTCTGCGGCTTGACCCTGGTGTTCATGATGGCCAACGCCGGGGGTCCGACGGCTCCCTTTCTGGCTTTGGCCTGGTCGCAGCTGATCCTGTTCTCCTTCCTCCAGCCGGTCCGAGCGGCTGGGATCTTCGTCGAGGGACGTCTGGACGGGACACTTTCGCTCTTGGCGCTGACACCCCTGCGCCCTTGGGCTGTGGCCTTGGGGACCTGCCTGGCAGCCCTGGCCTTGGCGGCTGAGGGGATCCTGGTCTCGCTGCCCCTGTTCGCGATCGCGGGCGTCTACGCCGACCTCGCGGTCATAGACCTGGCCCGGGTCGGGGCCACGATCTTGGCTGGCGCCTTCCTCTCGACCTGTGTCGGGGCGGCTGTCGGAGCCAAGGGCGGTGGACGCCAGGCGGTCAGCTCCGGCTTCATGCAGTCACTGGTCTGGATGTTCCTCCTCTTCGTGATCTCCGGCGTGGTGTTCAACGTGTGCGAGAGCGTCAAGGACCCCGCCCTGATCCCCTATCTCCAGCCCCTCGGGCGGATCGTGTTCCTCCCCTGCGGCCTCATGCTGGGGGTCGCCGAGGGCCTCTACGCGCCCCTCTTCTCTCTGGTGTTCGGGCTGGGGGTCTTGGGCGTGGCGACGCTTCGAACGGGTCGCGCGATCCGCGACGAGGAGGACGCCCGCGGTGGCGGCCGGAGGTGGTTCTCCGGGCTCGGTCGCAGCCAGGCGGAGGGGACCAGCGAGGGTGCCAAGGCCGCCGTCTCGGCACCCGAGCGCCTCCCTGTCCCGGATCACCGCGTCGTTGCCTGGCGCGAGGCGCGTCGCCAAGGAGCCGGGGGCTGCTTCCGCCCGGGTTGGGTCGCCGTGGCCGCGGTGCTCTTCGTGTTCGGCTCTGGGATCCTGGGCGGACTCATAAACCAGGACTACAAGCTCTCGGTCTACTTCGGCCTCATGCTCGGCTCGACCCTCTGGCTCTTGCTCATCGCATGGGGGCTCATGGGCGGCGCGCGGGCCTACGTCGAGGACCGAGAGGACGGGACCCTCGAGCTCCTCTTGACGACCCCGCACTACGACGCCTGGACTCTGGTCAAGGAGAAGCTCCGGGGAGCCCTAGAGCGCGGTCGCTGGGGGATCTTCGCGGGGTGCATGGTGCATACGTCCGCGGTCTTGGGCCTGGGCATCATTCATAAGCTCGGGGTGCTCTCGATTCTCATGGCCTTGTCTTCGATCCTCGTGGTCTGGGTCACGGGGGCCTGGGTCAGCCTCTCGGTCGGACAGACCTATTCGCTGCGAGCTCCGAGCGCCGCCCGCGCTCAGACCTGGGCCGCCGCCACCGCAGGGATCGTGTTCTTCATAGGGCTCTTCTCGACCTGCTTCGTGTCTGCGATCTGGATCATCCCCACCCTCGACGCAGCCCCTTGGATCGCAGGCGCGATCCACTACGGCCTCTCTCTGATCCTGGGGATCATCGCCCTGGCCTTCGTCCACGGCCTGCGGGAGAACCTAGCCTGGCGCGCGTTGAGCTAGCTGGGCGGCGCAGGACAGGGGCGGGCAGCGGCTCCCCGCCTGGCGAGAGAACCAGCTCAGGGGAGGGCGCTTTCGAGCGGGCCCCCTCAGCCCGCACGGGCCCCGCCGCCCTTAACATGGAGCCTTCGTGAGCTTCTCCTTCTACACGACCGCCTACGGCCCCCCGCCCCTCGCGCACCTCTTGACCAGCGCGGACGATCACGGAGACCTCCAGGTCGCAGAGGAGCTCGTCGATCCCTGGCTCGAGGGCTACGCCTTCCACCTCCACCGTGATCAGCTCTCGACCCGTGGCGTCGAGCTCTGCTGGGAGTCGGACCAACTCCAGGTCCGCCTCCTGACCCTCGCCAGCCCCGAGGACTGGGAGCTGGCCTTCCGGATCTTGGAGGAGGCGACAGGCCCCAAGGGCCTGATCCGCACCGAGGACGGCAGGGAAGAGTCCGTGGAGGACTTGCGCGGGCTGTTTGGGAGCTTGTGCGAGACGACGAACGCCGGAGGGACGGCGTTCCTCGTCGAGCGGATCGAGGAGGGAGAGTCCAACCTGACTCTGCCTGGTCCCATCCGGCCCTTCTGCATAGGCCCCCGGGTCCTCGAGGAGCTCCTCTCGGAGGGACCGCGCGAAGAGCTGACCCAGCGCTTGCTCGACCGGATCCGCCTCGTGCAATACACCGGCGAGGCGGACGACTACTACGCTGCGAGCGTGCTCCAGGCGGCCTCTGAGGAGGACGTCAAGTTCACCCTGGCCGCCTTCGGACCCGGGGTTCGTTACCTCCTGCCCGAGGTTCAGTTCGTGGCCCTCGTGAGCGACGACGACCAAGAGCTCTTCCTCGACTACGACGGGCTCCTGGCGCTCCTCAGCAGCTGGTGCCGCTACCTCGACGAGCGCCAGGTCTTCGTGGAGGCCCTCGAGGGCGAGAACTGGGACCTCTTCCTCGAGGTCGCGCGGACCTGTTCGGTCGACCCCCTGGCCTTCCTCCAGGGACACGTCGACCTCGACGCGCACCAGGCGCGGATCGAGGCGGGCGCCCTGGAGCTGGCTGCGCGACTGCGGCCGGGCCTGGGACCGACGCCGAGCAGTCGGAGAGCCGAGCTCGATCGGACGGTGGAGCTCTTGGAGTCTGCGCGAGACCGCGACCCTGAGGCCTTGGGCGTCTGGGCTGACCTGGCCGCGGCCCTGGGCCAGCGAGCGCGCCTCCTGAGCCGTGAGGGTGACGTCAAGGCCGCGATCCGTGACCAAGAGAAGTCGATTCGTGTCCTCGCCAAGCTCGCGCGCCGGGACCCCGAGGCGCGCAGCGACTTGGCCTTGGCCTACGCTCGGCGCTCCGACCAGGCCGCGAGCCAGGGTCTTCCCCGAGACGCCTTGGCCGACCTCGAGCGCGCGGCCTCGATCCTGTCCCGAGTCAAGGAGCCCCGGGAAGCTCGCTTGAACCTCGTCGCCTGTCGCTGTCGACAGGCTGAGCTCCGCGCCGCGCTGGGCGAGACGAGCGAGGTCGACCGCGCGCTGGCCCAAGCTGAGTCGATAGCCGAGGTGTCTGACGAGGACGGGGCGCGGGTTCGGATCCTGCGAACGCGGGCCCGGATCTTTCCCGAGGCTGCGCCTATTTACCTCGAGGCGGCCCTCGGCCTCGCGGAGGCCCTCGCCCGACGAGACCCCAGCGAAGTCGAGGAGGCCTTCGAGGTCGCCATCGATCTCTGGGAGGGCCAGCTCAAGCGCCTGGAGGTCGCCGCCGCTGAACAGACCAACGCGCGGGCCTTGTCCCTCCTCGAAGACGAACTCGACGCCCAGCGGGTAAGCCCTGTTTGGATCGGGCGGATCATGACCGCGCGCGCAGCTCTCCTGGGCGCTCAGCTCCGACGGGCAGAGGCGCTCGAGGTGGCTGAGCGGGCCGGGCGCCTGCTCAGGGAGCGGGGGGCGAGCGCCGTCGAGTTGGCGAGGGCTTGGGACGCTATCGCGTCCGCCCGCGAGGACGTGTCCGATCTCAAAGGAGCGGTGGTCGCCTATGACGAGGCCCTCGCGTGCGGCGAGGGTCCAGAGCACGGGCTCCGTGGGCTCGAGCGGGCCCGAGCCCATGTTCTGCGCGCCACGATCCTGATCGAGGACGGTCAGCCGGACGCCGCCGAAGCCGACCTGGCCGCTGCTCGGAGCGTGCTCGACCCCAGCGCGCGGGCGCCTTCGCAGCGCTGGCTCTTGGCTGGGGTCCTCCACGCTGAGGCCCGCCAAGCGACCTTGGCCGGTCGCCCCGTCGAGGCTCAGGTCGCGGCAGCGCGAGCTGTGGCTGTCCTCGAACTCCTCCAAGACGGCGATCCCATGAGCGAGGGCTTCCTGGCCATCGTGCGCGTCGTCCTGGGGGAGTGCCACCTAGCCTTGGGACAGGACGAAGCCGCCAGCGTGGCGATCCGGAGTGCGCTGCGTGTCCTGGACCGACATGCCGCCGCTGGACTCCGACTGGGAGAGCCGACCCAGACCACCGCGCTGCGGATCCAGGCCGAGCTCGAGCGTCGCAGCGGGCGCCCGGCGGAGTCCTTGGCCAAGGCAGACCGGGGGTTGCGAGGCAGCGTGGGCCTCCCGCACAAGCGGGCGGCCTTGCTCGCTGCCCGCGGTCGGGCCCTCTGGGACCTCGGGAGCCGGGGCGAGGCCCGCGCGGCCTTCGAGGAGGCGCGGCAGGTCTTGCTCTCCCCCTTCCGGCCCCTCGAGCTTTGCTCTGAGCTGGAGAAGGAGCTGAGCCTGGCCAACTCTGAGACCTCGCGCGACGAGGCGCTCGCGGAGTGCGTGCAGGCTGGAATTCAGGCTTTGACGGAGCGCCTCCAGGACGCCCCGCCGAGCTCTGCCGCCGCCTTGGCCTTGGCGCGTCTCCGCACCGCTTGGGACGAGGCGGACCTCTCATTGAGGGGTGAAGGCGCGTGAGTCCCCCGAGAGCCCTCTCCTGAATCTCCCTGACTTGGAGTCCCTGCGCTGCTTCCTGGAGGCGGCCCGAGCGCTCAACTTCCGCGCGGCGGCGGCGACGGTCCACCTGACCCCTGCGGCCCTCAGCAAGCGAATTCAACAGCTGGAGCGGGTCTTGGGCGTTCGGCTCTTCGAGCGCACGACACGTCGAGTGACCCTGACCGAGGCTGGGCTAGCGCTGATCCCTGTGGCTGAGGAGACCTTGAGCTCCGCTGAGGCCTGCGTCCGATCTGCGCGGGGCGAGACCGGGCCGGCCCCTCAGGAGTTGACCCTCGGCACTCGTCACGAGCTGGGGTTGAGCTGGGTCCTCCCGCTCCTCTCAGACCTGGAGCGGAGCTTCCCGCACCTCACGATTCACCTCTACTTCAGCTCGGGGCCAGACCTCGAGCTGCGCGTCCGGAGCGGTGAGATCGACTGCGCCATCACCTCGCGACGATCGCAGGATCCCCGCCTGGACGTTCGGCGCCTGCACCGAGAGGACTACGTGTTCGTCGGGCACCCCAAGCTCCTCGCGAAGACCCCCTTCGTGTCACCCGAGGACGCGCAACGACACGTCCTCTACGACGCTCAGCGCTCGCTCCCCCTCTTCGAATACTGGCGCTCGGCGCCGGGCGGGCGCGCCCTCCACTTCGGCAGCGTGCGAGTCATGGGGACCATCGCCGCGATCCGGTGGTCGGTCCTCCGCAAGGCCGGGGTCGCTGTCCTGCCGCGCTACCAGATTCAGCCCGACCTCGACCGCGGGCGCTTGGTCCAGATCCTCCCGGAGGTCGACTGCCTCAACGACGACTTCCGCCTGATGTTTCGCGCCCGCGACCCGCGCCTCTCGATCTACGAGGGCCTCAGCGAGGAACTGCGCTCACATCCCTTGCGCTGATCGAAGAGCGCGGCCGAGCACCCGTCCACTAGCCCGTGCTGGCGCTGGCCCCGCTGAAGCGGCAAGCTGGCTGGGTGAAGATCGAGTGCGAACTGGAGACGCTGCGGCAGGGGTGGCCCGCGGGCCTGGACCTCAGCGTCAGCAACGAGAGCTCGGACCAGGTTCTGGTCTTGAGTTCAGCGGAGTGGCAGGCTCCGCTGCGAGGTCGGCACGGCTGGGGCAAGGAGTCTCTCGGGTGCCTCCGCTACGAGTCTTCGAAGGACGAATATGTGCTCTCGACTTCGGTCGGACTGCGAGCCCCCCTCGTCCTTCAAGGCGGGGTCCTCTTGCCGGGGTTCCGGGCGCGGACCCTCCTCGCGAGCGCCTCCCTCGGGGTCGGGCTGCTGCACGCCGAGCTCGTAGTTCGGGGCTGGTCCTTTCCCCTCGCTGAATTCGAGGCGCGGGTCTATCAACTCGATCCGGAGAGCGCGGCTCGTCCCGTCCAACGCTTCAAGCGGGGAGGGGCGCCTGAGGGCCAGGTCCGTGACGCCTGGGTCCACCTCCACGAGGCGCGACCCTTGGAGGACCGACTTCAACTCGCGCTCCAGGTCGAGCCAGACGCCGAGCACCCGGCCGCTGCCGCCCTCGCGCAGGTTCCCGGTGGGACCCTGGTCGGACGCATCCGTCGCCTAGGAGGGGCGTGGGTCGTGGCCGAGCCCAAGGGCGCCTGGATCCTGATTCGCGAAAAGGAGCTTCTGCGGCTCCCGCGAGGGACCCTCGACGGGACCCTTCTAGAGGCCCTGGATCGGGAACCGCCCTTCGTCCCCCTCGACCTCGTGTTCCGAGGGGAAGCCGCCGAGGCCTGGCGTGACTCGACGGAGATCCCCTTTGCAGGGGCTGGGCTCGGGCAGCAGCGCTTGGAGACCGAGCAGCTCTGGAGTCTCCTCGCAGCCATTGGCCGCGAAGGCCTCTCCGTCCGCTGGGGACGCCACGCGACCATCGCAGCAGGCCTGATCGTGAGCTCGGCGCGAGCCTAGGCTCTCTTGGACCCTTCGCGGGGACGAGCGGACCTCGGGAGCCTGCTGAACTGGAGCGCTCTGTCCCGCCTCAGCTTGCGCCTCCCGACCTGGGCGGCCCTTGGCGAACGCTGCGATTCAAAGGGTGCTGGCCCAAACCCCATCCTCGGGGGACGGAGTTCAGGCCAGCTGCGGGCTCGGGCCCGGGTTCTGCGCCAGCTCACGGAGCCGGCGGCCGGTGGCTAGGGCGTTGGGCTCAAGACCACGACGAGGTGGGTCGGGGCTTCGCCCGAGTCGAGCTTGGCCGAGACAAGGGTCGTCACGTCTGGGCTAGGAGCCTCGACGAGGAGTCGACGGTTCTGCTGGCCCCCGCCCTCAGTAGAGCGACTCAGGCTGAGGGAGAGGCGGGTCGGTCCCGTGAGCGGCTGCTTGGGATCGACGTCGGGGTCGTAGACGTTGAGGGAGAGGTGGAAGTCTCGACCCTTGCCGTCCCTCAACTCTCGGGAGAAGGAGAACCTGAAGCCGTGGACTCGGGCCTCGTCGTGGAGAGTCGCCTGCCCTTCGCTGACGAGCTTGGCGAGGGCCGCGGCGGCGGACCTCCCTGGAGTCACCTTGAGACGACTCCAGGTCGAGTCGGGGACCTCGTAGATCAACACGCGTTGGCTGGGCTTGACGTCGGGCTTGTCCAGGTTCCGGAGGATCTCTCGGTAGTAGGCAACCTTGGGCGCCAAGTCGAAGATCACGATCTGCTCGGGTCCTCGGATATAGAGAATGTTTCCCAGGCGGAGGGAGTCGCGGGAGAGCAGCCCCCGGAGGTTGGCGAAGAGCGCCGAGCCCGAGCCGTTCTTGACCTGGTAGACGAGGGTCACGGGCGCGTTGTAGCTGGGGAGGGCTTGGTCTTCGGTGTAGACCTTGGCGTGGGCGCTGTTGATTCGGACCTGCGCTTCGCGGTGCTTCATGGCTCGGACGCGGGTCGCTGACTCGACCAGGAGGACCTCGTGGTCGTTGAGGAGATCCATCAGCGCTGCGCGAGTCAGGGTGTGACCGCCGACCGCGAGCTTGATCTTGAGGGCTGCGGCCTGGGGGGTCACGAAGGCGCTGCGGCCCGTCTGGCGAGACCAGGTCTTGATCAGGTCCTCGACTGCGACGAGGCCTTCGCCTGCGGGCACCTCGACCTTGAGAGGAGCTTCGAGCTTGGCGTCCTGGGCCAAGGCGGGGGTCAGGATCGCGAGCGTGGATCCAAGGGTGAGCGCGAGCAGACGCGAGTGGTTCATGGGTTCCTTCCAGAGGGCTCCCCTGCGAGCTGGACTCGGTCATGAGGAGAGCGGCGTGTTCTATGGGTGAGACGCTTCCCGGCGTCACCACAGAGACGCGCGCGCAACTCAGAGGGTTTAGCCTCTGAGATTGCGGAGGTTTCTTTGCGGCAGCTCCCCCAACCCGGAGAACGACTCGGGGCCTACGTCCTCGAGGAGGTCCTGGCTGCCGGAGGGCAGGGGACCGTGTATCGCGGTCGGCACGCGAGGCTGGGATCTCCTGTAGCCGTCAAGATCCTCCACGCTCCAGATCCACAGACCCTGGTGCGCTTTCAACGCGAGGCTCAGACCCTCGCGACGCTCAGGCACCCGAGCCTAGTGCGGGTCGAGGACCTGGGTCGGAGCCAAGGGGGCTTCAACTACTTGGTCATGGACTTCGTCGAGGGCCAGACCCTCCACGATCGAGTCCGCCTGGGCGGCGTTCTGGAGCCAGGGGAAGCCGTGGCCCTCCTCGGGCCGGTCGCTGATGCGCTCGTCCACTGTCACTCCCTCGGGATCCTGCACCGGGACGTGAAGCCCGAGAACATTCTCCTCTCACCCAAGGGCCCCTTGCTGGTCGACTTCGGGCTCGTCCGCCGAGATCCGACCGGGGGTGCGCCCAGGGGGGAGGCCGAGGCGCAGCGCCTGACCCAGACCGGCGAAATCGTGGGGACGCCGAGCTACATGGCGCCAGAGCAGGCGGACGGGGGGCGAGCTGCGATCCGTCCCACCTGCGACGTCTACGGCCTGGCCGCGACGCTCTACTTCGGGTTGACCGGTGAACCCCCCTTCGACGCAGGATCGCTCTTCGCAACGCTGAACAAGGTCCTCAACGACCCACCGCCAGACCCCCGGGCGCTCCGCCCCGTGCCGGCTTCCTTGGCGGAGCTCTGTCTAGAGTCCCTCGCCAAGGAGGCGGGAGAGCGACCCAGCACGGAGGAGTTCGCGCGGCGGCTCCGCGAGAGCTTGAACGCTCCAGAGAGCGGGCGCAGCGGCGGCGTGTGGGGCGCGATCGCCCTCGTGGTCGGCCTCTCGGCATTGGCTGGCGGTTTGGGGGTCGGGCTCAGGCTCAAGTCGGAGGACTCGCCTTCCTCCACCGCTGAGGCGAGCCTCGATCTGGGCCTGAGCCCCACGCCCTCCTCCGCCCCAGACTCGGTCTCACCTTCAGTGGTTCCTCAACCGGTCACCTCACCCAGCGCCTTGACTCTGCCTGAGCCCGAACCTGAGCCCGAGCCCGAGCCCGAGCCGCCACCTCTCCCAGAGAGTTGGCGAGAGATGGGTGATGGTAGTCAGCGCTGGACACCTCGTCGGCAGCCCTCTGCCGTGGCTTGGAAGAACAGACTCTGGGTGTTCCCGGAGGTGGGTGATGCCCTCAGCCTCCAGGGCGGAATCTACAGCTCACAAGACCTCGGTCGCACCTGGGAGCTGATCCGGTTCAAGGGCCGGGGAGATGTCACTCCACCTCAGCGCGCAGGCTCTCTGGTGCACAAGGGCGACCTCTATCGCCTAGGGGGCTTCGCCTCCGGGAGGAAGTTCATGTCGGCCCGTCTGATCCTCAAGGGCTCGCGCCTGGCGATGGACACGATCGGCGCCTCTCCCCATCCCTACAGCCGCGACATGAACGGAGTCTCGTTCAGGGGCAAGGCCTACGTGTTCGGAGCGAGCTCGATAGACCCCGAGCACGAAGGACCCGAGCTCTACAGCAACGTCGCTTATCGAATGCTCCGCGCGAGAGCGCTCATCAACTTCAAGCCGATCCGGCGCCCGGAGTGGGGGCCCCGCTACGGCGCACGCGTCCTGGCCCACCAGGGGAGGATTTGGGTCATTGGAGGACGCCTGCATGACCCGGGGCGAAGCCCCCGTTTCTGCAACGAGGTCTGGTCGACCACGAACCCCGCGAGGGGTTGGGAGCAGGTCAAGGTCGAAGAGCCCTTCCCAGCGACGGGGCACTTTGGGGCCTGCGCGTGGCGAGGTCGAATCTGGATCGGCGGGGGCGCCAACAAGCGCCCGGGTCCTCTGGTTCTCTGGCACAGCGTCGACGGAGTGCGTTGGGAGTCCCTCGAGGTGCCGGCCTCCCCCCCGACTCGCTCGTCCACGAGCCTGGTCGCTCTCAATGAGGACACGCTCTTCTTGATCGGAGGGCAGCGAGCCGGGACGACCGGGAGTTCGACCAAGACGACCAACGACGTGTGGATGCTTCGGTAGGTCAGCGACCTCGGCGACGCAGGAAGCGGGCCAGGCCGCGGACCGTAGCCTCTGTGGCGCCTTGGGCTGCGAGCATCGCCTCGCGACCGCGCTCTCCCATTCTCTGCGCGCTCTCGGGGTCGCTGAGGAACTCGCGGAAGGCTGGCTCGAGCTCGTTGGCGCTTTGAACCTCCCGGACGCCTTCGGCTTCGAGGAGCCGCTTGACGGGCTCTGCGAAGTTGACCCAGTGCGGACCAAAGAGCGTGGGCTTGGCGTACATCACCGGCTCGAGCATGTTCTGGCCCCCGTGGGGGATCAGTGACCCGCCCACGAACACGAGGTCGGCGGCAGCGTAGAGGCGGCCTAGCTCACCGACGGTGTTGACTAGGAGGACCTCGCCGGGAGGGAGCGGAGCCGAGGCGCTCTCTGCCCCGCGAGCCGAGACTTGTTCCGTCCGCTGGGTCACGGAGACCTGGGCTTGGAGGAGGGCGAGGACCTCGGGAGTCCGCTCGGTGTGACGAGGCACCAGCACCAAACGCAGGCCCGGAAAATCGTCGCGGAGTGACGTATAGGCCTTGAGAAGACTCGCCTCCTCGCTGGGGTGGGTCGAGCCGCCCATCAGGACCAGGTCTTCTTCGCCTATCCCCATGTCTCTGCGAACCTCGGCCGGGTCGAGGTCCGCCGCTGCGAGTTGGTCGTATTTGACTGAGCCGGTGACTTGGATGGAGCGGGCCGGGATCCCGAGGTTGCGGAAGCGCTCGGCATAGAGCTCGGTCTGGACGAAGAAGAGCCCGATCTTGCCGACGGGGTCGAAGAGGAGGCTTCGGACGAAGCGATAGCTGCGGAAGCTCTTGGCGCTGATTCGCCCGTTTACGAGGGCGATGGGGATCCTGTTCCTGTGAGCTTCATGAAGGAAGTTCGGCCAGATCTCGAGTTCGACGAGGACCACCACGCTCGGTCGGATCGCGCGGAAGACCTTGGCCACGGACCAGGTGAAGTCGATGGGGAAATAGAACACCCGCTTGTCCGGGTAGGTCCGCTTGGCGACCTCTTGGCCCGTCCCAGTCGTGGTCGAGAGTACGATCTCGAACTCAGGGAGCTCGCGCTCGATGGCGTCGACGAGGGTCCGCGCGGCCTGAATCTCGCCGACGGAGACCCCGTGGATCCAGATGCAGGGTCGAGTTCCGAGGCGCTTCTCGCACTCCCCCAGCCGCTCCTTGAGCCCAGACAGGTGTCGCCGACCGCGCTTGCGCGCGACCTTGTAGCTCAGGACGGGAGAGGCGAGGAGGAGTCCTGCGTAGTAGGCGAAGTCGACCAGCGAAGGCACGCCGGCCTCACAGACTCGCTAGAGAGAGCGAAGCGCTGAGGTGCACGGGTCGAGCGAGGTCGCGCTAGGCGACCCCCGCCTTCCCGCAGCACTTCTTGAACTTCTTGTTCGAGCCACAGGGGCAGGGCGCGTTGCGGCTGACCTTGGGCTGCTCACGGCGCACGGGCTGGCTCGGCATGTCGCTCTGCGACGCGGCGTAGGCCTCCGCTTCGGTGATCGCGGCTTGGTGCTCGAAGCCGGCCTCGAACTCGGTCGGCGCCGTGTATTGCGTCGGCTGCCAGATCGAGCCCAAGCTCTGCTCCTCTTGCTCGGTCACGGGTCGGACGCGGAACAGGAGCGAGGTGATCTCGCCCGCAGTCGTCTCCCACATCTCTTGGAAGAGCTCGTAGCCCTCCTTCTTGTAGGCGATCTTGGGGTCGGTCTGGGCGTAGCCGCGCCAGCCGATGCCGCCTCGAAGCTGGTCCATCCCGCGGAGGTGGTCCTTCCACTTCTCGTCGACCTCTTGGAGCATGATGTAACGCTCCAGCTTCCGCATCTCGTCGACGCCCATCTCGGTCTCGCGGAGGCCATAGGCCTGGCCGACCTTCGCGAAGAGCATGTCGAACCCAGCCTCTGAGTCGAGCTCCTCGAGCTCGCGCGGAAGGACCCGGAACGAGAAGGTCTTGCGGACCCAGTCGCAGAGTCCGGCGTAGTTGCGGTCCTCCGGCAAGAGGTCGGGGTGGGCGTATTCGTCCATCGACTTGCCGAGGCAGCGCTCGATCCAGAGGAAGGTCGCCTTGCGGAGGTCTTCCTCCTGGCCCTCGAGGATCCGCTGGCGCTCGCGGTAGACCAGCTTGCGCTGCTCGTCCATGACCTTGTCGTATTCGAGGACGTTCTTACGCGCGTCGAAGTGGTGCGACTCGACCTTCTTCTGAGCGCGCTCGATGGCCCGAGTGACCATGGGAGAGCTGATCTCCTGGTCTTCCTCCATGCCCAGCTTCTCGAGGAGCCAGGACACGCGATCGCTCGCGAAGATCCGCATCAGGTCGTCCTGGAGCGAAAGATAGAACCGGCTCGAGCCGGGGTCGCCCTGGCGACCACAGCGCCCGCGGAGCTGGTTGTCGATCCGGCGCGAGTCGTGACGCTCGGTGCCTATGATGTGGAGGCCGCCGATCTCTTGGACCCTGTTGCAGAGCTTGGGGATCTTGTAGCTCTTGCCGTCGACGGTGATGGTCTCTTGGAAGTGGTCGATGATCCCGCGCCACTCCCACTCCTCGTAGAGGCTGGTCCCGGTGCTGAGCTTGGTCGACTGCCAGTGCTTGAGGAGCTTCTCGTAGAACTGCGGGTCTCCCAGCTCGAGGTCCTTGGGCGCCGCGCGGAACTTCTTCCAGTGGTCGAGGAGGACCTGCTCGCTGTAGGTCCCGAGCGTGATGTCGGTTCCGCGGCCGGCCATGTTGGTCGCGACGGTCACGTGACCGAGCTGGCCCGCCTCTTCGACGATGCTGGCCTCGCGTCCGTGGTGCTTGGCGTTGAGGACCTCGTGCTCGATCCCACGACGCCGGAGCATCTCTGAGAGGCGCTCTGAGTTCTCGACCGAGATGGTGCCGACCAGGATCGGGCGACCGAGCGCGTTGACAGCCTCGATCTCGGCGCAGATCGCCTTGTACTTCTCCTTGACGGTCCGATAGATGACGTCGGGGAAGGCGGTCCGGCGCAGGGGCTTGTTGGTGGGGACCGAGAGGACGTCCAGCTTGTAGATCTCCCAGAACTCACCGGCCTCGGTCAAGGCGGTGCCGGTCATCCCGGAGAGCTTGTTGTAAAGGCGGAAGTAGTTCTGGAGCGTGATCGTGGCGAGGGTCTGGGTCTCCTTCTTGATCTTGACTCCCTCCTTGGCCTCGATCGCTTGGTGGAGACCGTCGGACCAGGTCCGGCCCTGCATCAAGCGGCCGGTGTGCTCGTCGACGATGATGATCTCGTCATCTTGGACGACGTAGGCCTTGTCTCGCTTGTAGAGGGAGTGGGCTCGGATCGACTGCTCGATGTAGTGGGGCCACTGAGCCGAGGCCGACTCGTAGATGTTTCCCTCGCCGAGGAGCTTCTCGACGCGCTCGACGCCTCGCTCGGTCAGGGTCACCGAGTGGTCCTTCTCGCTGAACACGAAGTCCCACTGGTCCTCGAGGTCTTCCTTCTCGACGCCCTTCTTCTTGGCCTCCTCCTCGAGCTTGTTCTTATCGACGCCGCGGAGCTTCTTGGAGATCTCGTTGGCGATCCCGTAGTTCTCAGGAGCGTCGGACGCGTCGCCAGAGATGATCAGCGGGGTCCGCGCCTCGTCGATGAGGATCGAGTCGACCTCGTCCACGATGGAGAAGTTGCGTCGTCCCTGCTGGACCTGCGAGTTGTGGTCGACCTTCATGTTGTCGCGCAGGTAGTCGAAGCCGAACTCGTTGTTGGTCCCGTAGGTGATGTCGCAGGCGTATGCCTCGCGACGCTCGAAGTTGCCCATGTGGGCCTGGATGCAGCCCATGGTCATCCCGAGGAACTCGAGGACCTCAGCGTTGATGTCGCGGTCGCGCTTGGCCAGGTAGTCGTTGACCGTGATGACGTGCACGCCGCGCTGGGGCAATCCGTTGAGGTAGCTGGGGAGGGTCGCGACCAGGGTCTTGCCTTCACCCGTGACCATCTCCGCGATCCACCCTCGGTGGAGCGCGACGCCGCCGATGAGCTGGACGTCATAGTGGCGTTGGCCAATGGTCCGTTTGCCAGCTTCGCGAACCGTCGCGAAGGCCTCGGGCATGATCTTGTCGAGGATCTTCTGCTCGATGTCGCGGTACTTCTTCTCCTTGAGGTCAGCGTCTTCTGGCGCGCCGTCGAAGCGAAGTCGGCGAGCTTCAGAGAGGAGCTGCGGAGCCTTCTTGGCCTCGAGCTGCTCCTTGATGAGCTTGCGGAAGTAAGGCGTCTTGGCCTTCAGTTCCTCGTCGGTGAGCTTGGCGAACTCAGGCTCGAGGGCGTTGATCTTGGCCACGATGGGCAAGATGTCTTTGACGAGGCGGTCGTTGCGGCTCCCAAACATGCGGGTCCAGCCAGACGCGATGACGTCAGCTGCACGGGCGAGTGGGTTGTCCATGTCATCGAACACGGGTGGCTCCCCGGCCCGGCTCTCTGCTCCGCGAAGACTGGAAGGGTTACCAAACCCTGGCGGAGAAGGAATTTAGGGCCATTCGAGCCCCGCAGGCTAGCAGACTGCGAGGCGGATTCAACTGCGTGCGCACGAGGGTGCGCACACCACGCCTCTTTGGCTAGCCGCAAGCGCGTCGGGTCAGGCCCGCCTGCGGTCCTAGGAGAGTCGCAAAGGGGGTGCCAGCGTCAAGTCCTGGCGCAGCGCTGGAGGGGCTGTCGGATCGGCAAGCGGACCCGCCGAAGCACCCGAGGACCTGCCGTTCCTACGCCTCCCTGGCACGCAGGGCGCGCGAAGAGGACCTGGGGGCAGGGTGGCTCGGGGCTAGCGATAGTGGTCGCGCGCCCTCGAGCGGCTTGGACGTCGTCGTTCGCGGTGACGCCCTCCGCGCGGGACGTGAGGCGCCGGCGCCCCCTGGCCGCGGGGAGGTGGGCGCCAGGCGGGGCGATCTCGAAGGTCACCCATGGCGCTCTCGAGGGGATCCTCGGCGAATGAGGGCGACGCGGATTGAAGCGGGAAGCGAGGGGTCAGGGTCGCGGTCAGGACGTGCCCGTTGCTGCGTGCCTCGATGGAGCTGAAACGTCCCGCGCAGAGTCCAGCCCGGGAGGCGTAGCGGCAGCGCCAGAAACCGCCAGCCAACTCACCCTCCTCCTCGGCTACGAGGCGGCCGGTGTTTCGCGGGAGGAGGAGCTCCAAGAAGCGCCCGACCCGGCCGGGGCCCGAGCCCGGGAGTGGCTCGGGGAGCCGGGCCAGGAGGTCCCAAGGCGCGAGGATGACCGTCGCGCCGTCCTCGAGGGCGCTGCGACAGAGGACGGAGCCCTCATCCTCTTCCCAGCGCAGCCAGGTCCCGGCGTCCCCTGGGAGGTAACGTCCGTCGAGGACGCCGCGCGCCAGCTGAGCGAAGGCCTCGGCGTCGTGATCCACGAAGGCGCGTTCGGCGCGCGGCTGAGCCGCCCGCCAGCGAGGGAGAGGGATCGCTCGGGCGGCCCTGGCGACCAGGTCGAGCTGACTGGCGGGGAGGGCAGCCAAGATCTGGCTGGGGGGCGTGTGGCGGGCGGCGGCGACCTCGGCTGCGCTGGGCGGCTTCCACGGAGCTTGGGGGCTCGTGCCCTCGGCAGGGATCGGCGCAGGCGCCTGAACTCGGGCCTGGTGCAGGGTCACCAGGAGGGTGGCCTCGCCGCAGCGGACGAGGTCCCCGCTGGACAAGGTGCGGACCTCGCTCGCGGACAGGAGCTCGTCGCCGAGCCAGGTCTGTCCCGTCCCGAGGTCGCTGAGGGTCGCGCTCCCGTCCTCGGCGACCTGAACCTCAGCGTGCTTGAAGGCTACGCCGCGCTGGCGAAGGACGACCTCGCCCCGGCGAGCGGTGCCGATCCGGAAGCTCGAGCCGAGGGCCAGGGTGTGGACGCGTCCGGCGCGACGACCCGTCTCCTCGCGCAGCTCGGCCGGGGCCGCGCCAAGGAGGGCCGACTCGGAGGCCTGAGAAGCGAGGGCTTGAACCGCCGGCGCAGGGCTCGGGTCCAGGACCTCCGGAGGCGCGGGGCTAGAACTCGGCTCGGTGGCACCCCTCTCGGCGCCGAGTTCCTCTCGCGGAGGCGAATCGCTGAACTCGAGGGGAGAGGGGTCGCTCTCGGAGAGTGCTGGCGCCTCGACCTCGACGAGAGGACGCGCGGAGTCGGCCTGATCTGGGCCGATTCGATCTGGGCCGGCTTGACCTGGGCCGACTTGATCTGGGCCGACTTGATCTGGGTGGGTCTCCGCAGGGCCGGCCTCGAGGGTCTCAGCCACGTCGGCGGCGGGCGCGCTGGGTTGAGGAGCGAGGGTGCCAGGTTCGGACTCAGGGCTGGGCCCTGAGGGGGAACTCGTCCGCGCGTCCGGAGCCTCGGCCAGCGGCTGGGAGCCCTCGGCCAGAGGCTGGGAGCCCTCGGCCAGAGGCTGGGAGCCCTCGGGCGTCGCGGCAGCCTGCGCTGCGCTTGCTCTTTCAGTGGGCGCGAGGGGCAGAGCAGCGACCTCGTCGCTGGGGTCATGCTCACCACCTCCGAGCCAGTCCGCGGCCTGAGTCCGTGCCGCGATCTCGAGCAGCTCTTCCTCGCGCTGCTGGAGGAAGTCCAACCCCTCTTCACTGGGCACGGCCCGAAGCCCGCGAGACTCCGCCAGGGTCCACGCTGGGTTCGACTCCGCTGGGGCCTCGCCCCAGGTCCTGGTCGGCGGCGGGGAGCTGGGTTCCGGCGCCAGGTAAAGGCGCTGACGCGGGGCGAGGAGGGACGCGCACTCGCGACAGCGACCGGTGTCTGGACGAAAGCGTCGCAGGAAGACGGTCTGACACGCCGGACAGCGCGCGAAGGGCTCTGGCCAGCCCGCCGCGTCGAGGCGGGCCCGGAGCTCGGCCTGAGCGGCAGGTGGGTAGACCTCCTCCCACTCGTCGCCGAGAAGCCCGGCCAGGGCTTCCTCCGCTTCACCCGGGGGCTCTCCGTCTAGGAGCACCGCGAGGTCGGCAGGGGTGAAGGCTTCGATGCTCACGAGAGGTCGCTCAGCGGAGTGCGGGCGGGAGGTCGGGTCAGGCTACCTGCTCGCTGCGACCCCTGCAGGCGGGAGGCATGCCAGCGACCGCCGCGAGGGGTAGTCTGAGCCGGTGAGTCTTGAGCCTCAACACAGACCTCAGCGAACCTTCGCTGGGTATCGCCTCGGGCGCCTCTTGGGCCAGGGCGGAATGGGGCAGGTCCATGAGGCCCTAGACCCGAGCTTGGGGCGAAGGCAGGCACCGCCGGCAAGGCTCCAGAGGAGGTCTTGAGGGTCGTCTGGGGCCGCGAGGCCGAGGGCGCTAGGGTTTACTCCGCTGTCGCGCTAGACGGAATCCTGTGGCTCTTTACGAAGCTGGGGGAGGCCTACGCCTACTCCGCTCATGTCGCCGACTACGCTGCTGAGGCTGGTCCAAATTGACGGGTGGGCTTCGCGCCGCTTTCTCCAGGATTGCTGGGACCCGGGTCCCCTCGGGCTGGCGCTGGAGGGACGTCCCGTTCACGATTGGGCCGTGAACGCCCCCCACCTACCTGTGCTCCCGACTTGGATCGAGGACTACCTCGGCTCCGGCTTCGACCGGCCGGAGGGACCTGTGGCTTGGATCCTCGACGGGACCCTTGGCGCAGGTGGCCACAGCCGTCTTCTCCTCGAGGCTCACCCCGAGGCGCGCCTGCTCGGCCTCGACCGAGACCCGAGCGCCCTGGCCTTGGCCAGCGAGCGGCTGGCAGAGTTCGCCGAGCGCACGACCTTCGTCCACGCTCCCTTCGCGGAGGCCGCCCGCGTCGCCCAAGAGGTCGGGGCGGGACCTTTTGAGGCGATCCTGCTCGACATAGGCATCAGCAGCATGCAGGTCGACCAGCCCGAGCGCGGGTTCTCCTTCCAGAAGAAGGGCCCCCTCGACATGCGAATGGACCCGACCCAGGGCAGCCCGGCCGCGACCTTGATCGAGGAAATGGACGAGGAGGCCCTCGCGAACCTGATCTATGAGCTCGGCGAAGAGCCGAGCTCGCGGCGGATCGCGGCGGCGATCGTCGAGGCCCGTCAGCGGCGCGCGATCCGAACCACTACGGCCCTCGCCGAGATCGTGGCCGCCGTCGCCTCGCGGCCGCGGACTCCGCGCGGGCGGAAGCCGATCCACCCCGCCACGAAGACCTTTCAGGCCCTCCGACTCGCTGTGAATGACGAGCTGGGGCAATTGGAGCGCGCGCTGCCAGCGCTCTGGGACCTGCTCAGCGAGGGCGGCCGCCTGGGCGTGATCTCCTTCCACTCCCTCGAGGATCGGATCTCGAAGAACTTCCTCCGGGATCTCAAGAAGGCCAAGCTGGCCACGATCCTGACCAAGAAGCCCCTCGTGGCCGAGCCGGAGGAGGTCGCTCAGAACCCCCGCGCTCGGAGCGCCAAGCTCCGCGTCGGCGAGAACCGGCGCCCGCATAAGAAGAAGAGCTGGGCCCGTTGAGCGCGCCCCGCCCCAGCGAGATCGACGCCGGTCTCGAGCCGAGCGAGGCTGGGCGGGTCTACGACCGAATCGGAAAGAGCTTGGCTCTGGGCGGGCCCTTCGAGGGACGGGCCCGCGCCTTGGCTCAGTCGTGGCTCGAGGTTCAGCCGGGCCAACGCGTCCTAGAGGTCGGCGTCGGGCTAGGCTCGACCCTCGAAGTCCTCGCTGGACGCGTCGGCCAGGGCCAGCTCGTAGGCGTCGACGTCAGCGCTCGCCTCTTGGGGCTCGCAGGGCAACGGGCGCCCCAGGCTCAGCTGGTCCTCGGGAGCGTGACCGCCCTCCCTTGCCCAGACGCGAGCTTCGACTGGATCGTGGTCGCCTACACCCTCGACCTCCTCCCGAGCGCCGCGATCCCAGTGGCCCTGAGCGAACTCCGCCGCGTCCTGAGGCCCCAGGGGCGGCTCGTCCTCTGCTCCTTGAGCGAGGGTCAGACCTGGCTCGAGGCTTGCCTGATGGCGATCTGGAAGGGAATTCACCGACTCCTGGGGCCCGCCGCGGTGGGTGGCTGCCGGCCGCTGACCCTGAGGCCTCTGTTGGCTGAGCAGGGGCTGACCTTGCTGCGAGGAGAGCACGTGGGCCAGCTCGGAACGCCGAGCGAGGTCCTAGAGCTGCGCCCCGCCTGAGTCTCTCTCTCACGGGCTGAGCGAGAGCCAGCGGCGCGAGAAGACGCCTAGAGCGCTAGGAGGGCGGCTTTGAGCTCGCCCGCCGTGTGGAATCGGTCTTGCGGGGACTTCTTCAACGCCCGGTGCACGATGTCACCCAGGACCGGAGGAACGGCCGAGTTGAGCTCCGTTATGAGGCGCGGGTCGTCCTGGACGACCTGGCGCAAGACTTCGAAGGGCTTGGGGCCCACGAAGGGAGCACGTCCAGCCAGGAGGAAGTAGAGGAGCGCACCTATGGCGTGAACGTCGGTGGGAGGCCCGATCAGCTTGCCCTGTCCGCGGGCCTGCTCTGGGGCCATGTAGCTCGGCGTCCCCAGGATGTCCCCGGTCTGGGTCAGCGTGCTCGCTTCCTGACGGAGCTTGGCCAGACCAAAGTCGCAGAGGAAGGGGGCCTCGTCGGCTGCGCGGACGAGGACGTTCCCAGGCTTGAGGTCGCGGTGCACGACGCCGCGCCCGTGGGCGTAGTCGAGGGCGTCGCAGATCGGGACCAGGATCTTGGCTGACTCGATGGGATCGCGGGTCCGCTCTTGGACCCAGGCCGCGAGGTCTCGGCCCGCGATGTAGTCCATCGCGTAGTAGGGCATTTGGTCGTAAGCGCCCCCCGACACGATGCCAGCCCCGTGGAAGCGCACGATGTGGGGATGATCGAGGCCGTGGGTCAGGACCGCTTCGCGACGGAAGCGCTCGAGAATGTCGGGGCTCTTGGTCGAGGGGTCGACAAGGACCTTGACGGCCACGACCTCTCCGCTGGGACGCTGCCCTCGGAACACGAGACCCATTCCGCCCCGGGCGATCGGGGCCATGATCTTGATCCCGTCGCCGACCTCGAAGGGCTCGAAGGCCTCGCGCTGGAAGTCTGGGATCGCGTCCGCGCTCATCTCCTGAGTGGCCTCGCCGTCGGCCGGGAGGGCCGCAGAGACCTCCTGAACCCAGCCAGGAGGAAGCGCGGTGGTGGCCCCGACATCGACCATGCCCTCGACGGGGCCGCCCAAGGCCGAGAAGTCGGGAGCGTCGAGCTCCATCGTGCGCTCGACCTGGAAGTCGTCCTCAGGGGGCGCGCTTGGACCTTCGCCGAAGCTGGCTCCGTCCCCGAGGTCGGGCCCAGCTCCGAAGTCAGGAGCGTTGAGCTCCATCGTCCGTTCGTTCATGAAGTCGCCGGCCGGTGCGGCGAGAGGCGTGGCTCCAAAGTCGGGAGCGTCTAGCTCGAGGGTCCGCTCGGCCTGAAAGTCTGCGTCCTCGTCGTCCGAGTCGGGTGCTCCAGGCGTGGCGCCGAAGTCGGGAGCGTCGAGCTCCATCGTCCGCTCGGTGCGGAAGTCGCCGGTCTCCTCCTGGGCGGGAGGCGTGGCGCCGAAGTCGGGAGCGTCGAGCTCCATGGTGCGCTCGGTGCGGAAGTCGCCGGTCTCCTCCTGGGCGGGAGGCGTGGCGCCGAAGTCGGGAGCGTCGAGCTCCATGGTCCGCTCGGTGCGGAAATCGCCAGTGTCACCCGGGGACTCAGCGCTGGTCGTTGCCCCCTCCTCAACGGCGAGGTCCATGAAGGTGCTTCCGCCGGTGACTGGCTCTTCTATCGCGCCGAGGGTCATGATGGTGCCGCTGCCCTTGCTGTCCTGCTCGGAGGCAGGCTGAACGAAGAGCGGCCTCCCACCACAAGAGCCGCAGCGCTCAGCACCCGCGCGGCTGAGGTGGCGGAGCAGAAAGCGCTCGCTGCACTTGGAGCAGGCGACGGCTCGCTCGGCGATTACGGTTTCGAGCTCGCGAACCTGAGTCGGCACGAGAAGACCCAAGCGAACCAGGGTCTGAGCGAATCGCTCTGGGCGTCCGGTGGCCTCGGCGCTGGCCTTGGCTCTGGCGGCCTGGAGCGCGTCGGGACGCGCCAGCAACGCTCGACCAATGGCGAGCTTACCGAGCATGACTTCACGGTCTTCGAGCGGCATGGTCGGAGTGTAGGCGCTCAGGCTGTTGCTCACCACACGCCAGTTCCCCTTGCGCTGAGTGTCTCGCAGAGCGAGGCTAGGGCCATGACCGGCAATCAGCCGTACACCAAAGTCTTTCACCCCCTCGAAGAGCTGCGCGAGCTGCTCGAGAGCATGGGCGAAGCAGAGTTCTTGTCAGGAGTCATAGGCAACCGGCCTGTGCTCATGTTTGGGACTCCCCAGGGCGTGGACTCAGACGAGACCGTCGCGACCGAGAAGCTCTTCGAGGCTTCCTCGACCAAGAACGCCGCTGACCCCAGCTCTTGGTATCAGGACACCGCCGCGGTCCTCCGAACTGTCCACTCCGCGCCGAACCAAGTCCGGGTCGGGCGCGACACGAGGTGCGATCTGCTCCTCGTCCTTCCGAGCGTCGCCAAGAGTCACGCGATGCTGGACGAGACCGACCAGGGCTGGACCGTCCGCGATCTCGGGTCCAAGTACGGGACCTTTCTCAACGACGTCAGGCTCGAGCCGGAGCGGGCTACCGCGCTGCAGGAAGGGGACGTCGTCCGCTTCGGTCGCCACCTCCCGCTTCGACTCTGCGAGCCCGCGACGCTGCTGGGGATCCTAGATCCTGGCGCCTAGGCAGCTTCAAGCCTCGACCTTAGTGCTGGAAGAGGAACTCCTTGCTGTTGAGGAGCGCCCACAGGACGTCCTCTAGTCCGCGGACCGGATCCCCCTTGATCCGCGCTAGGAGCCGCTTGCGCTCGCTGGGCGTGGGGTAGCGAGTCAGGCTCCGAAGGTAGAGCTCGTCCACGATCGCGGGCAAGGGGCGCTTGGCTTTGACCATCTTGGCCACGATCCGGCCAGAGCGAATCTTGTCGCTGACGGACCTCCCGTTGAGGAGGTGCAAGGCCTGACCGAGGTTGGGGTCCGTTCTGACCTCGCAGGTGCACACTCCCTCTCGACGAGGGCGTCCAAAGGTCTGGAGGAAGTAGTTGGTGGTCGAGCCGTCCGGGATCCGAATGGCGCGAGCCCCGAGGGGGAGGCCCGGGAGCTTGGTCGGGGCTCCTGTGACCTGGCTCAAGGCGTCGAGGAGGACCTCGGCGCGAAGCCGTCTGACGCGAGCGTGGCTCGCGTTGCGCCCGTCGCTGGCGTTGCGCTCGGTGGGTCGCACGCTGCGCTGGTAGGCAGACGAGGTCACGATCTCGCGCACGAGGCGCTTGAGGTCGTAGCGGACCTCGATCAGGCGCGCGGCGAGGGCGTCGAGGAGGGCAGGGTTCCGCGGGGGGTTGCTAACGCGGACGTCGTCGGGCTCGTGGACGATCCCGACGCCAAAGAACTGCTCCCAGACGAGGTTCGCAATGTTGCGCGTGAAGTAGGGGTTGTCCTTAGACGTGATCCAAGCGGCCGCCACCGCGCGGCGGTCCTTGCCTCGGGTCTTGGGCTGCTCACCCCCTAGGAAACGCGGCGCGACGTTCTTCTTCGTGACGGGGTGCTTGACCTCTCCTCCTCGACGGTCGAAGACGATGGTCTCGCGAGGATCCGCTCCACGCTTGCGACCGATCTGAGAGAAGAAGGCCGCCCAGCCGTAGTAGTCGTCTTGGGTCCAACGATCGAAGGGGTGGTTGTGGCACTGGGCGCACTGGAGGCGCATGCCGAGGAAGACCTGAGCCACGTTCTCGGCGACCTTGAGCCCGTCGCGTTCGGCCTGATAGAAGTTGACCGCGGGCGACTCGAACACCCCGCCTTGAGCGGTGAGCAGGTCGCGCACGACCTGGTCGAGGGGGACGTTGCCCGCGATCCGCTCCTCTAGCCAGGAGAAGTAGCGGAGTGCGGCCTTGCGGCTGACCTGGTTCTGGACGCTCTTGACCAAGAGCCGCTCGGCCCACTTCTGAACCCAGAGCTCCGCGAACTCCTTGCGTCCAAGCTCAGCGTCGATCCAGCGAGTCCGTTTGTCAGGCTTGGTGTCGGCCAAGAAGGCCCGAGCCTCGTCTGCCGTCGGGAGCCTCCCGCTGAGGTCGAGGGTCACGCGGCGGAGGAAGGTCGCGTCGTCGCAGATGGGAGAGGCGTCGATTCGGAGCGCGCGGAGCTTCTCGTCGACGAGGCGATCGATCCAGTGTTCGCTGGCGGGTGCGGTCTCGGGGCCGAGGGGCTCCCGCGGAACGACGCTGAACGCGCTGGCGACAGTGAACTCGCCGTAACGAGCCATGAGCCAAGCCTCGCCGCGGACGCCGGCCACGACACGCTCGCCCTCGAGGCGAGCGGTCCGGGCGTCGGTGGGGATCAAGGTCGTGAAGCGGGTCACGTCTCGATCGGTCCCGTCGGCGTAGCGAGCTAGGACGACGATGCGCTGGGTGCCCTCGCCCTCGAGGAGCACGGCCTCGGGCGGTGAGAGCTCGATCCCTAGGAGCTTGGGGAGCTTACGGGGGTCGGCGGGCGCGCCGCCAGAGATCCACTCCTCTATGACCCGGTAGCTCTCGCTGCGAGGCTCTATGCGCTGGCCGCCGCCGTGACGAACGGCGCCCGTCCCCTTGGCCAGGAGCAGGCTCTCGAGGGCCGCGCTGAGGTCGACCCGTCGCCCGCTGAGCTCGCGGGTCAACCGCTGGTAGTCGCCCTGGGGGTCGTAGCCGAAGAGCGAGAGCCGAAAGCCCTCCTTGCCGCGGGAGGCTCCGTGGCAGCTGCCGGTGTTGCAGCCGGCGCGAGTCAGGGCGGGCAAGACGTCGTGTCCAAAGGTGACGTCGCGCTTGCGCTTGGGGTCCTTGACGAGGACCGGGATCGAGACGCGCTGACCCCCGTAGCTGAGCTCGAGGGTCGTGCTGCCAGCTCGGAGCGGGAACAGGGTCTGGTCCTCGACTCGCGCTAGGGGATTCGTCAGACGCCAAGTGGCTTGGGTCGTGACGTCGGCCGTGCTTCCGTCGGGGTTGCGAGCCATGAGCACGACGCCTTGCCGGTCGCGAGCTCCCTCCAGCGCCACGCTCGAGGGGTAGGCCACGAGGACCGCGCTGGCGCTGAGCGCTACGCTCGCGCTGTTGGCGGGGGCGACCTCGCCCTCTGCTGGGGCCCCGGGAGCGGCGGACGCCAAGGCGCCGAGGGCGCAGCTGAACAAGATTGGGCCCCAGACCCGGGGGGAGCTGAGGAGACTCGGGCGCATCATGGGGTCCCCTTCTCTTCGCTGGCAGGCTTGGGCTTGGCCTGCTCGTAGTCGCGGCGGAGGCGATCTAGGCGGCGCAAGGGCGCGGCGCCGGGCTTGGGCTTGGGCTTGGCTTTGGGCTTCGGCTTGCCCTTGGCCTTGGCCTTGGCCTTGTCGATTCGGAGCTCGGTCCAGCCGCTGTGCAGCACGATCGGATCTGGACCGGGGACGGTCACGCGGCAGTAGACCTTGTGGCGTCCGACCCGCGCCTTGGGCGAGATCTGGAGCGGGAAGCGGAGGGTCTTGGTGTCCTTGGTCAGGGTCTGGGCCGGGCTCGTGACGTGCTTCGGCAGGCGGAGAAGCTCGACCTTGGCCGTCCCAGGGAAGGCCCGCTTGATCGTGACCCGTCCGCCGAGTTCGCTCGAGCTCCCGAGGGGAGCGGCGATCCGAGACATGGCCAGAAGGACAGGGCGGGTGGTGATGGTGAGGGGGGCGGAGCGGCTGGCGATCCAGAGTTCGCCACCCCCTCGGCCGACCTTGGCGCGTCCCTGGACCACGATCGGCCAGTTTCCGAGGACCGCCTTCCCGTTGGCGTCCAAGCGGATCCGACCGACCTTGGCCCCGGGCTTGACGACGACGTTACGTCGCGAGCGGACCCCCGTCGGGTCGTAGAGGAGCTGCAGGATCACCGGCCCCTTGAAGTTCTTGTAGCGAGTGACCTTGACCACGAGGTCCTTGGTCCCGGCCCGGACCAGCGGTCCTTTGGGAGCCACGAGCTCGATGGCGAAGGGAGCCGCCTGGCCGACGCCGACCGCGAGGCGGTCGACCTCAGTCGTGTGATAGACGCTGCGGTTCGGGCTCCCGACCGAGAGCGGGACGCTCTGACGAAAGGTCCCGCGGACCTTGGCCTTCCCCAGGGAGCGCGCCTCGACCGAGACCAGCCCGCCCCCGAGGGCGGCGCGAGGGTGCGCGTAGATCAGGAGCGGAACGACGTCGGCGTGGGCTGGAACCTGGGGGATCTCGGCCACGACCCCCGAGCCGAGGCCGGCAATGCTGACGGCGAGGGCTTCTCGAAAACCGCGCCGCTGGGTCCTGAGCAGGACAGCCGCGCGCCCGCCCTTGGGCACCGAGAGGGTCTGCTGGATCTGAGTCTGGCGACCGACCGGACGCAAGCTGAGGGCCAGCCGAGGCGTCTCTGGCCCGACCTCGAGGCGATACACGAAGGTCTCCCCGCCCCGGTTGAGGAAGTCGCGCACCCGCACGTCGTATTCGCCGTCGGCGGGGGCGCGGAAGCGGACGTAGGAGTCGGGGTCGCCGCGGAGGTCGTCGTTGCCGCCGAGGTGCTTCCCGTTGCGGACGAACACGTTCGCGACGGCATCGAGGGGAGAGCCCAGCTCGCGCGCGCGAACCCGGAAGATCAGGCGCTGGCCCTTCTTGGCCTTGAAGCGGAACCAGTCCACGTCGCCAGCCTTGCCTATTCGCCCGTGGACTGCGGTCAGGGTCGAAATGGGACTGGCTTGAGCGCGGTGGTTGGGTTCGGTCTCCGTAACGGAGGGGAGGTCGTTGGCGCCGATCAGGAGCGGGGTCGGAGCAATCCCCGCCGCGTTGCTGGGGAAGATCCGGCTCAGACCGTCGGCCCCGGGCGCGGGGAGGGTGAAGCTCTGACTCGTGACACCCGCGGCGCCGAGGAGGTCGAGCCGGGCGGTCTGACCCTGGACGCCTCCTGGGGGAAAGGCCGCCAGGGGACGCGGGAAGTGACCCAAGTGGAGGCGGTAGTGGAAACCGTCGTTGCCGCCAAAGGAGGACTCGCGGATCACGAGGTAGTAGGTCCCAGCCTCTGGGAGGACCGTGTTCAGGACAGGATCTTGGCGGGCGAAGGAGGTGTCGTCTGAGGACGCTATCTCGAAGCGGCGCGCGTCGAGGAGCTGAAGCGAGGCGTCGAACACGATGTCGCCCAGGCGCATCGCGACGAGCTCGGCGCTGATCCGCTCGCCCTTCTTGCCCTCGAAGGCGAACCAGTCCGTGTCCTCGCGACGAATCCGTCCGGCGAGGGTCACGTCGAGGGGGACCTGCTGGGCCTGAGCCAGGTTCCCGTTGGGTTCCTGCTCCGCCTTCTCAGGGAGCGCACCGACCCAGAAGGTCCGGAGTTCGGTGATCCCGCTCGAGGTCCTGAGGCGGAGGCGGTGCTCTCCGAGGGGGGCGTCGGCGGCGATCTTGACCTTGATGCGGACTTGGCGGATCTCGCCGGGCTTTCCATTCTTGTTCTTGCGCGGGATCTCGCGGATTCCAGTGACCTGAATCCCGGAGTCATAGAAGAGCACCTCGAGGGGGCCGTCCAGGCGACGTCCGTAGAATCCGAGCTCGAGGGTCGTCCCGCGCTGGGCGCCGCGCGGCACGACGCGGCTCAGCTGGGGTGAGGCGGCGAGGGTGAGGCCTGCGCTCCCCAAGACCAGGGCGCCGACGAGCAGGACGTGAGCCCTCACGCCAGGAGCTCCTGGACGACGCGTCCTCCGTCGACGATCTCGACGGGTCTTGCCCCTGGGGCCATCAGCTCCTTGTCGGCGGTGATCCCGGTCAGGTGATAGACGGTCGTGGCCCAGTTGGCCACGCTCATGGGGTCGTCGGCGGGCTCGGCCGAGGTGTCGTCCGAGCGACCGTAGGCCAGGCCGCGCTTGATCCCGCCGCCGCAGAGCACGGTGCTGAAGACCTTGGGCCAGTGATCGCGTCCACCGGTGGCGTTGATCTTGGGCGTCCGGCCGAACTCACTCGTGACCAGAACCAGGGTCGAGTCGAGCATTCCGCGTGACTCGAGGTCTTGGATCAGGGCCGCGAAGGCTTGATCGAAGGGGGGCAGCTGGGCCGCGAGGCCCTCGCGGATCTTGTCGTGGTGATCCCAGCTCCCGTAGGTGACGGTGGTCCAGCGGACCCCTGCCTCGGCCAGGCGTCGGGCGAGGAGGAAGCGCTGGCCGGCCTGGTGCCTGCCGTAGCGGTCGCGGAGCGCCTTGGGCTCCTTGGCCAGATCGAAGGCTTGACGGGCCTTGGGCGAATCGAGGAGGGCGTAGGCGCGCTCATAGAAGCTGTCCGTCGCCTGAAGCGCGTCTGGCACCGCCCCCTTGGGGAAGGCGTCGCCGAACTTGGCGTTCACGAGGTCGAGGAGCTCACGCCGGCGCGCGAAGCGCTTGCGGTTGACGCCTTTGGCCAGGTCCAAGTCACGGACCTTGAAGCCCTTTCTCGCGGGGTCCGCTCCGAGGCTGAAGGGGCCGTAGGCGGTGCTGAGGTAGCCGGCGCCGGCGTAGGGGTTGGGGAGGTTTGGAATGCAAACGTAGGGCGGGAGGTCGGCGCGAGGCCCTAGCTCGTGGGCGATGACGCTCCCGAAGCTAGGGAAGCGGAGCGCAGGGCTCGGGACGTAGCCGGTGAACATGTTGTGGACGCCGCGCTCGTGGGCGGCTTCGCTGTGGGTCATGGAGCGAATCACGCAGAGCCGATCCGCGAGGGCTGCGGTCCGCTTGAGGTGACTCGAGAACACCAGGCCGTCGACCTTCGTCGCCAGCGGACTCGTCTCGCCGCGATACTCGAGGGGAGCGTGAGCTTTGACGTCGAAGCTGTCTTGGTGCGCGAGGCCGCCTGGCAGGAAGATCTGAATCACCTGCTTGGCCTTGCCCTCGCGGGTCGCGTAGGTCTTCTGGTCGGCGCGCGCCTGGGCCGGGAGCATGGCCCAGGCCGCAGCTCCCAGGGATCCCTTGAGGCCTAGGGCCAAGAGGTCGCGTCGCGAGACGCCAGAGGTGGGGTCGGGATGGTTCATGAGGCCCTCGTTGAGCTCAGCGGACCACGCAAGAGGCGTAGCCGACGACCCGTTCGTGGTCGCCGGAGACTTCGCCGGAGTGACTGTAGCGCACGAGCTCGACCTGGCTCGCGCCGCGGGCTCTCGCCGCGAGGAGCACGGCGGTCGTCGGCCGGACGCCGCACATCGAGATGTCCTCTGCTTGACAGCGCTCGAGGAGCCCGCGCGGGTCGAAGGCCAGGAGCCGCTCGAGGGCGCGCTCGTCGCGCCGGCGGGCCTCGGAGGCGTCGTGGAAGTGGCTCATGTCGCTCGAGGCGATCAGGAGCGCGTTGGGGTCGTCGGCCAGGACCTCGGCCAGGGCCGCCGCGAGGGCTTCGAGGCGCTCGAAGCGCGGCTCGGCCACCACGAGGGGGATCAAGCGCAGGTCGTCGCGACGGGACTGAAGGAGGGGCAGGATCAGCTCGATGGCGTGCTCGCCGCGGTGCGCCTCGGTGTCGCTCACGATCCAGGGGCAAGCCTCGAGGAGCGCAGCGCAGCGGGCCTCGTCGATGGGAATCGAGCCGAGGGGGGTCTCCCAGCTCCCGCGGGACCAGAGCGCGATGATGGGCGGCGGGACGGTGTGGTTCGGACAGAGGATGACCACGGTCTGGGGGACCTCGACCTGCGCTACGGCGGCGGCGGCGGTCGCGAGCGAGAAGCGGTAGCCAGCGTGAGGCAGGACGAGGGCCCGGGCGGGGGTCGGCGTTGCGCCCGTCGCGAGCGCGGCTCGCAGCTCAGCTCGGAGTTCGACGGGGTCGCCCGGATACCAGCTCCCTGCGAAGCGCGCGGGACGGATCGGGGCGGCGGCCTTCACGAGAGCCCGAGTGGGCTACTCCTGAACCGGCTCGCCCCCGCCTTCGGGGGCGGGAGCAGTGGAGGGGCGCGTGCGGCGAACGGCCGTGTGGGCCAGGAGGTCGCCGGGGCGCTGGCTGTAGCGGGTCGTGAGCATCAGGACCAAGGACAGGACCGGCACGATGTAGAAGGGCGGGATCAGGAGCTCGATCCGAAACGCGTTCCGGTAGAAGATCGCCGAGAAGGGCGCTCGTCCGCCGGTGACGTCTTGAACCTCGAGGCCCAGGACGCGCTTGCCCGGCGTGCGGCCGAGGAGGCCCTCGAAGAGGGTGAAGTAGACCAAGACCAGGCCCGTGGCCCAGGCCGCGAAGGTCAGCTGGCGAGCGGGCTCGAGGGTCTCGGTCGGGACCTCGAGCCAGGGCACGACCTGGCCCAGGGCGCGCAGGATCAGGAAGATCACCACGGCGTCGAGGCCGAAGGCCAAGGTCCGCTCGGGGAGCGAGGCCAGGTCGGCCTCGAGGGGCGAGAGGGGGAGAGGCTCCCCCGATTCGGTCTGCTCGGCCGCGGTCGCGCGGGCCACGCGCTCCTTGGCGAGGGCCGCGATTTGAGCGGGAGTTGGGGGGGAGGCTGCGGCTTCGCTGCTCTCGCTCTCGAGTCCTGTCCGCTCGGCGACGAACTCCTCGAGGGTTTGGGTCGGGCCGCTGGGCGGGCCGCCGCCCCGCATCCGCAGGAGCTGGAGGCCCTTGATCACGAGGAGCACGGCGAGGCCGAAGAGGGCTACGACCCAGCCGTAGACGATGGCGGTCTGCTCAGCCGGTCGTCGAGCGACGTCTTGCCACTCGCCGAAGCCCTGACCCTCGTCCTTGACGAAGCGGATCGCGGCGCCGATCTGGGCGAAGAGGAAGACTCGCTTGGGCGTCCGGCCGGCCGCGAGGGCCGAGACGCCGGCGCCGCCGGTCAGGCCTTCGCGCTTGTAGGCCAAGGGCGCGCCGTCGCGGAACGAGTCCTTGACCAGCTCGAAGGTCATGATCTCGCTGTCGCGGGCCCCGTGCTTGATCCCGTAGAGCCGCAGGACGCCGTCTAGGCCCACGACGGGCGCGAAGGACTGGAGGTCGGTCTGGAAGCGTTGGAAGTCCGAGAGGCGCTTGCCGTCGAAGCGGGCCCAGCGCAGCTCGCCCGGGGGCAGACGGTTTTGCTCCTTGTCGGTCGAGACCCGCCAAAAGAGGTAGAGCTCGCCCTGGTGCTCGACCGAGGCATAGGCCAGGGGCGGGGGGATCCGCTCCTTGGAGTCGGCGGGGACGTCCTTGACCTTGGCCCCTTCAGGAATCTGAGTCGCCAGCGGCTCAGGACGAACCTGCTGCTCGAGGAGTTCGATCTCGAGGCGCGCGACGCGGATCGCGCCTTGGGCGTCGCTGCCGAAGGCGTAGACCTGGCTGTGAACCGTCGCCACGTGACGAGGGAACACCAAGCCCAGCTCGGGCTCGGTCAGGACCCCGCTCCAGGTCCGCTTGAGGGTCTCGCGCTTGGTCAGCGAGTAGAACCAGGGGTCCTCCTTGCGCTCACCGGCGTAGAGGGTCACGAGGTGCTCGGGGAGGAGCGCCGCGCCGGCCAGGACGCCAGGCACGTAGCGCCGCTTGGCGAGGACGGCCTTGGCCTCGGTCTCCTGGACCTCGCGGAAGAAGAACCCAGGGTCGCGGGTCCCGCCGCCGTAGAAGAGGAATCCGCCCCGGGCGTCGCTCACGATCCGAGGGGCGGTGAAGGGCCGCGCCAGGTCGAGGTTGAGCTGGGCCAAGAGGACCATCAGCCCGATCAGGACCAGGATCGGAATCACCGTGCTCCGACCGTAGCGACGCCAGTCCGGGGGCGGCGCCGGGCGGGTGCTCGGGGTCCGGGGATCGGTGGGCGGGGAGGGTGCAGGAGGGGGGCTAGACACGGTCAGTGACTATACCCAGGAATTCCGCCCATGCCGCTCAAAGCTCTAGGTTCTGAGGGGTCGTGGTGGGTCGGAGATCGCAGCCAGGGCGGGCTCAGCCCGCAGCGTGGAAGACCCGCAGATCGGGGAAGCGGAGGCAGGTCAGGACCCCCCGCGCGACGGTGTCGATCCCGTAGGTCTTGCCCCGAGGGCCTATGCGGGGAGCGCTGACTCCGGCTTCGTCGACGAGCCCGTCGCAGCGGTGGCCGTAGACGAGGAGATCGGGCCCCTCGTAGTCGTCGGGGAAGGTCGTGGGACCCCAGACCAGGTCATGCTCTGACTGCGCTTCCACCGGGAGGCCTGAGCGGGCGCCGCCGTGAACACAGACCACCTCGGGGGTGCGCACGAAGGGCAGGAGGCCCTCCAGGAAGGCTAGGTGAGCGGCGGGGATCAGCTCGAAGAAGGCCTGATAGGGGAGGGCGAACTTGCCCTTGATCAGCTCGACTCCGCCGCGCTCCAACGCGTCGCCCAACAGCTCGGCGACGCTGGGAGAGTAGCTCCGCACGGTCTCCAGGCCGCCCATTCCGAGGAGCCAGGAGTGCCTCGTGGGGTCGCGATAGGTCCTGAGGAACCACTCCTCGTGGTTGCCGAGGAGGCCTAGGACCGGGCAGGGCGCGCTGGCCCGGAGCGCGATGAGGCGCTCGAGGACGCCCTTCGTGTCGGGGCCGCGGTCCAGGTAGTCCCCTAGGAAGACCAAGGTGTCCTCTGGGGTCAAGAGCGGCTCGACCTGAGCCAGGAGGTCCTCGAGGGCCGCAGAGTTCCCGTGGATATCGCCTATGGCGTAGGTAGACACCCCAGGAGCATAAGGACCAAGGTCGCTTAGCTGACCTTGGACCCGTCGGGGAGCTCCTTGATCGCCTGGAGGAGCACCGCCGCGTTGCCCACGTCGTTGGCCGCGAGGACCATGCCCTGGCTGACGACGCCGCGGATCTTGCGCGGGGCGAGGTTCGCCAAGTAGACGACCTGGCGCCCGACCATGTCCTCGGGCTGATACCACTCGCGGATCCCCGAGAGGACCGTCCGAGTCTCACCCTCGCCTATGGAGAGCGTGAGCTGGAGGAGCTTGTCGGCCTTGGGGACGGCGATGGCGGCCTCGACGCGGGCGATGCGAATGTCGAGGGCGCAGAACTCCTCGTAGTTGATCTCGTCCTTGGGCCCGGGCGGGGGCGCCTTGGGCTTGGGGGCCTTCTTCTGCTTCTTCTCGGCCTTGGGCTTGGCCTCTTGAGGAGGCTTGGGCTCCTTGAAGCGCGGGAAGAGGTTGACCTTGGCGAAGGGCGCGCCCTCACGGGAGCCGCCCCACTGAACCCAGCTCTTGATCTCCCCGCCGCCGGCGCGGATCCGCTCGGCGTATTTCTGGCCCGTGGCCTCCCAGAAGGCCTCGATCTTGCCCGGAATCACCGGCCACAGGATCAGGGCTGAGACCCGCAGGGCTTCGGCGCAGTGGTAGAGGATCGTGCCCAGCTCAGGGAGCTTGGATTCGTCCTTGGCCAAGCGGAAGGGCTGGGTCTTCTCGATGAACCCGTCTACGGCCCGGACGATCTCGAGGCCGGCCGCGGCGGAGGCGTCGAGGGCTATGGCGTCGACGGCCGCTTGGCTCTTGGCGAAGCAGGCCGCGACCGTGTCGCGCAGCTCCTCGGCGCCTTCGACCTCGGGGCCAGAGGCGGGGAGCGCTCCCGCGAAGCTGCGGTGCGTCATTGTCGCCACGCGACTCGCGCAGTTGCCGAAGGTGTTGGCGAGGTCGGCGTTGTAGACGTCGACGAAGCGCTCGCGCGCGAAGTCGCCGTCGTTGGCGCCGAGGGGGCCTTGGGTCACGAGGAACCAGCGCAGCCCGTCGAGGCCGAAGGTCTCGACGTAGCTGTCGATCTCCTCGAGGTCGACGAAGTTCCCCAGGCTCTTGCTCATCTTCCGGCCCTCGCGGATCCAGAAGCTGTGGGCGTAGAGGACCTTGGGCAGGCCGACCCACTCGTAGCCCTTGACCTTCTTGATCGCGAGCAGGAGACCGGGCCAGATCGCGGCGTGGAACCAGAGGATGTCCTTGCCAATGAACTGGACGTCGGCGGGCCAGTATTTCCGGCGCTCGTTGGTGTCTATGGTCGTGAGGTAGTTGAGGAGGGCGTCGATCCAGACGTAGATCGAGTGCTCTTCGTCGCCGGGGACCTTGATCCCCCAGTCGACGAGGCCAGTCCGGCTCAAGGGCACGTCGCGGGCGGTCTTGAGGCGGCCCAGGATCTCGTTCTTGCGAGCCTCGGGCGCGACGCGGAACACGTCGTCAGTGATGAGCTGCGTCAGCTCAGCCGAGTAAGCCGAGAGCTTGAAGAAGTAGTTCTCCTCCTTCTTCTGAACCAGGGGCTTGCCGTTGATGGCGCTCTTGAACTCCTGCTCCTTGGCCTTGAGGTCAGGGACGTATTCCTCCTGGCCCGCGTCATACCAGCCCTCGTAGACGCCCTTGTAGACGTCGCCCGACTCGAGGAGGGCCTTGACGTAGGTCACGACGCGCGACTTGTGGCGGTCCTCGGTGGTCCGAATGAAGTCGTCGTTGGTGATCCCGAGGCGCGCGAAGGTCTCGCGGAAGGCCTTGGCGTTTTGGTCCGCCCAGGCTTGGGTCGAGAGCCCGCGCTCCTTGGCGGCGTCGACGACCTTGGTCGCGTGCTCGTCGGTGCCCGTCAGGAAGAAGGTGTCCTTCCCGCGCAGGCGGTGATGGCGCGCCAAGACGTCCGCCAGGGTCGTCGTGTAGACGTGCCCGATGTGCGGCTGGTCGTTGACGTAGTAGATCGGGGTCGAGGTGTAGAAGGTGTTGTCAGTCATGGCGGCGGATCCTATTCGATGCGAGGCGCTGGGCGAGGCGGCGGCGCGAGTCCATGAGTCAGGTGGGGCGGAGGCGGGTTCCTCGGCGTCTGCAGTGGACTGGGGTTCGGAGCGCCGCTGTCTCTTGGGGGCGCCCTTTCCTGGGCGAAGGCCTTTCCCTGAGAGGACTTGCGCGCGATCTCAGATTCGTGTGTCCCGCTTTGGCGAGGCTCGACGGATACCCTGGCATGAGCGCAGCGGGAGCCGTCTTGGCGAGGAAGACCACAGAGCTGGCCGGGGTAGCCCTGGGAAGCGAGTCCGGAGATCAGGTGGAAGCTGCTCGGAGTGAGCTCTTCACCCGGATCCTGACTCGCGTTCACCGCTACTTCTGCCGCCTCGCGGGACCAGACGCCGAGGAGCTGACCCAAGAGACGCTCCTGATCCTGCACCGCTCGCTCTCGGAGGCCACCTATCGGCCCGGGCACAGCTTCAACAGCTGGACCTTCCTCAAGGCGCACCGGGTGTTCGTGGACTACTGCCGCCGCCGCGAGCGTGACGCCGCGCACGCGGCGAGCCTCCGGTCTCCCGGCGCGAGCGCGGACCCCAGCCCCAATCCAGCTCGCGATCCGAGCGAGGCCGTCGCCGCGCGACACGACGCGGCGATCTTCTTGGAGCGGCTCCGGGAGGAGCTCGGCTCGGAGGTCCAGGAGGCCTTCGTCCTTCGCTACGAGAGCGGGCTCAGCCTGGACGAGGTGGCAGAGGCCATGGACTGCGCCCGGCGGACCGTCTCGCGGCGCTTGGAGCGAGCCCACGCCCTCTTCGACGCCCTCCGCGCGAACCAAACCCCTGGAGGTGAGACGTGAGCTTGGAGCACACCCTCGTCGAGCGGCCCGATGTCGTGAGCTTCCTGTCGGAGTTCGAGCCGCCGCCCATGAGCGCCGAGCTCCGCGAAGCCACGGCCGAAGTCGCTCGTGAGCTGGCCGGTGCCTGGTCCCACGGCGCGCTCCCTCCGGGCGTCGAGCTCGGTCCCTACACGATCCAGGGACCCCTCGGGCAGGGCGGGCAGGCCACGGTCTATCGGGCCGAGGACGCCGCCGGTCAGAGCTTCGCCATCAAGGTCCCGCGCCAAGAGCTCCTGGCGCGCTTGGTCCGGGAAGCGCAAATCCTGTTTCACCTCGATCACCCGCGGGTGGTTCGGATCGTCTCCGCCGACGTCAAGGGCACGCCGCCCTACCTCGTGACGGAGCACCTCTCCGGGGGGACCCTGGCGGACGTCCTCGAGGCCGCCCCGGAGGGCAGGCTCGGCGTCGAGCGGGTTCGAGAGCTGGGGTTGGCAGTCCTCGAGGCCTTGGCCTACGCCCACGAAAAGGGCGTGATCCACCGCGACCTCAAGCCTTCGAACATTCTCTTCGACGCCGCAGGCGAAGCGAAGGTCGCAGACTTCGGGATCGGCTCTCTGACCCTCGTCCACCGTCTCGAGGGGACCTTGGTCAGCCACGACCGGACCGGCGTCGCGGGGACTCCGCTCTACATGGCGCCGGAGCAGGAGATCCCCTCGGCGACCGTGGACGCGCGGGCCGACCTCTACGCCCTCGGGAAGGTGTTCTATCGCGCCTTGACCGGGCGCTCGCCGCGGACCATCCGCCCTCTCCGACGTGTCCTGCCAGACCTCGACGATGCTTGGGAGGACTTCATCCTGCGCCTGGTCGAGGACGATCCGAGCGAGCGCTTCGCCGACGCCACCAAAGCTCGGAGCGCGCTCCTGCTGCTCCCCCCGCCCCTCGTCTTGCCCCCCATGCCTGAAGGGCAGCTGCTGCGACGCCTGTCCCACGATCAGCAGCTCGACTCGGCGACGACAGTCCAGATTCCCTTCCAGGGCGACGCGGACCCTGGGCCCTCAGAAGGGGGCGTCGAGCTCGAGACGAACATTGGCGACCTCGAGCTGGAGACGCTCGAGGGCAGGGACATCTCCGGCGAACTCGCGAGGATTGGCGAGCTGATCGAGTCGATTCCGGTGGGTCTGCCTGCGCAGCTGCCCGGACCCCCGAGTGACCCCACGGATCGCGCCCCCTGGGCCACGGGCTATGTCGTGGACCAAGTCCTCGCCGTCGCTCAGCAGCTCGCGACCCAAGGACAAGGCAGCCTCTTCGCCTTCGTCCCCCAGCCCTGGGAGCCCGGCCCTTCGTTGCGTGGGGTCGTCTCGGCCGAGCGATCCTTCGCGCAGCTCGACGAGGTGCTAGCGATCGATCCCCTCGGCGTCGCCGTCCGTGGGCGGACCATCCGCGCAACCTTCACCCCTCGCGGGTCCAAGTCTCAGAGGGAGTGGGTCGAGACCGCGCTCGAAGAGCACCTCCACGAGCAGGTGCTCGCCTCGGAGGCGCCTCCCGAGACTCTGTTCCTGGTCAAACCCGGCGCCTCCCTCGTCGCTCAGGTCGGTGGACCCCGGTCCGACGCCTGGCTCAGCCCCGCGCGCGCGGCCTTGGCGGGAGAAGAGCTAGGCCCTGACTGGATTCAGACCAAGGTCGGCGACGATCACCTCCTCTTGGCCCAGCTTCCGCGCGCGAACCCTCAGCAGCGGCAGCGCGCCTTTGAGCGCTTGGGCTACCTGGCGCAGCGAATGGCCCTCGTGCTGGCGCCGGGGGATCTGTGGCGTCACGTGTCTCCCGGGCCTGGCTTCGACACCACCCAGCGGAATCTGATCGCGCAAGAGCTCGCGGACTCAGGCTCTCTCGTGCTTCACGTAGAGCCCTCAGGGCGCTTCCTCGTCTACCAGAGTCCTGGCGTGCAGTCGACGCGCTCGGTCGCCTACCTCCGGCGGCTCTTGGAGGGTGGGCTGGGCCTCGTCTCGCCCGCCACGAAGGAGAGTCCGCGCGCCTCCCGCACCCCGAGCGCTCGGGCCCGAGATATCCGCGGGATCGCCCTCGTCCTGCCCATGATCGCGTTCCTGGGGCTGCTCGTGCTCTCGCCGGCGCTCAACGCGCTGAACTTCGGCCTGGGCTGCGTGGCGTGCGTCGCGGTGGGCTGGGCGACGTGGCGATTGCGGCCTCCAGTCAGCAGGCGCCGAATTGCCCTATCCCTGGTCGTGATGATCGCGGCCCTCGGAGTCCTGGCCAGCCTCTTCCTCGGCTAAGATCCCGCCCGTGCGCAACGAGGCTGTCTACGAAGGAATCCGCGATCTGCGGGAGTCGGGCGTCAGCGGCGTCCTGGCCACGGTCACGGGCCTCCGCGGGAGCTCGCCCGGAGCGCTGGGCTCCAAGATGCTCATAGCGAGCGACGGTCGGACCTGGGGAACGGTCGGCGGCGGCTGCGTCGACGGTCAGGTCTACGCCGAGCTGGACGAGGTGATCCGCACCGAGCGTCCCAAGAGCTTCACCCTCGACCTGCGCGAGAACGACGACCCCGACCACGGCCTGATCTGCGGCGGCCTCGTCGACGTGTTCCTGGAGCCCATCGTGACGACTCGACTGATCATTTGCGGTTCGGGACACATAGCCCACGCCCTCGCGCCCCTGGCGCTCTCCCTCGACTTCGAGGTGTCGGTCATGGACGACCGCGAGCGCTTTCTGAACGCCGAGCGCTATCCGGGCTGCCAGCTCCTCCTGGGCGAGTTCGAGGAGCTCCTAGCCAAGGAGACCGCGCCCGAGGGGGCCTACGTCGCCATCGTGACCCGCGGCCACAAATACGACCAAGAGTGCCTCGAGTGGGCCCTGAGCCAGCCTCGGCCCCGCTATGTCGGTCTGGTCGGGAGCCGCTCCAAGATTCACGCCATCGTTCAGCGCGCCGCGTCGAAGGGCATAGCCGAGGAGCTCTTGGCTCAGGTGCGGGCGCCGATCGGGCTCGACATTGGCAGCGTGACCGTCGAGGAGATCGCGGTCTCGATTGCTGCCGAGCTGGTCGCGGTCCGACGCCGCGGCCCCGAGGCCTCGCGCGTCCTCCAGAACCCCGGCCACCTCAGCGAGCGGGAGGCCAAGCTCCACAAGGCGCCCTCGCCCCTGCGCGTCAAGGCGACGCCCGTCGCAGAGGCCAGCCCCATCAAGGTCACGCCCAAGGAGAGCGAGGCCTCTTCGTGAGCCAGGAGGCCGCCCTCAAGGTCCTCGTCGTCACGAGCCAGCTCCCGCCAGACATTGGCGGGACCTCGGTCCACGCGGCCGAGATCGCCCGCGGCCTCGTGGAGCAAGGTCACCAGGTGACGGTCGTGATCCGCGACCGGGACCCCCAGGAGTTCGAGCCCCTGGGCCTCGACGTGCGCGCGATCGACACCAAGACCGGGCTCCTCAAGCCCCTCCGGCTGCGCCGGGCCCAAAACGACGTCCTGGCCCTGATCGAGGAGCTGGGGATCCAGGTCGTGTTCTTCAGCTACACCGTGGTCGGGTTCGGTGACCTCTATGGGCGCCTCAAGGGGGCAGGAGTCCCCTTCGCGGTCGGGCTCCACGGGATCAACCAACGCGACCTCGACAGCGAGCAGGCCATGAAGCGCCGCCGCCGCAAGTGGGGGCTCGAACACGCTGACCGTGCCATAGCCTGCACCCAGTGGCTCTCGAACAAGGTCGCGCCCTTGGTGGAGCCCGCTATGGGACGCCCAGCCGACGTGGTCTATCTCGGGATCGACCCCGAGATCGAGCGCCAAGCCACCCCCGAGGCCGTCGCCAAGATCCGCGCCGATCACGGCCTCGAGGGCAAGCTCGTCTTGCTCTGCTTGGGCCGCTTCGCGCCGCGCAAGAACTTCGACCAGATCATTCGCCTCCTCCCTCGCCTGAGCGAGCGCTATCCCGACCTGGTCCTGCTGATGGTCGGGGGCGGCAAGGAAGAGCAAGCCTGGAAGTCCCTCGCAGACGACTTGGGGGTCTCGGACCGCGTGATCTGGGCTGGGCGCTGCGGACCGCTCGAGGTCGGCGCCTATTACAAGGCCGCGGACCTCTTCGTGACCGTCTCCAAGACTCGAGCTGACGACGACAGCTACGAGACCTTCGGCCTCGTCTACGCCGAGGCCAACCTCTGCGGGACGGCGGTCGTGGGCGGAACCGACGGCGGCGTACCGGATGCCGTCGCTCACGGCGAGACCGGGCTCTTGGTGGACGCCGACGACGAGGAGGGGATCTTCGCCGCCCTCGACGAGCTCCTCGGCGACGACACCCGCCGCGAGCAAATGGCTGCGGCCGGCCGCGAGCGCGTCCTGACGCTCTTCACGTGGGAGCGCGCCGCTCGCGAGACAGCAGAGATTCTTCGCGAGATCGCCCGCTAGCCCCGATCCGTCCCCACGAACTGCGATTGAGCCAAGACCTCGCGACCGAGGGCTGCGTGACGCAGAGAGAGGAGGGTCGCGATCCGAAGGGGGGCGACTCGCGCGAGAGGCCGCGGCCAGACCCGAGCGGAGGGCCCGCGAAGAGCCTTCGACAGGTAAGGGGATCCGGAGGCGCCCAGACCGCGCGAGAAGCGGTGGCGCGCCGGAGCGGGTTGACCGCGAAGCCACTCCCTCCGCTCAGGGGGCCGAGAGCGCGGCCCGCAAGAGCTCCTCCTCGTTCCAAGCTCGCTGGCCCCCTCCCCCGACGACCCTCCTCAGCAGGCGCCGCCGCTCCCTAGCGCCCATGCCCAGGCGCGGAGCCGCCGCTAAAGTCGTCGCCGGACCCAAGAGTGTTCTCATGTGAGAACACTTCGCCCACTTCGACCTCGGCCCGCGTCCGAAAGCTGATCTCAGGGCCTCGCCGGCCACCATTTGGCTGGGGTCGTGCCCTGGTCGAGGTGTCCCTGAGGGGCAGAGGGACGCAATGTGTCTAGCCCTTGGGCTGCGCTCGCCCTCGACGCTCCTGGACCCGACGCTCTATGGGGTCGAAGGTCCCCAAGGCCCACGGCAAGAGCTCGGCCACGATGCGCGCACGGACCTGGGGCTCTTTCCCGAGTTCACCCACCACCTCGGTCACGGCTTCCTTCGCGCGCCATTGGCAATAGGACTCGTGGGCCTGGATCACGAGTCCGCAGAGCTTGGCCGCGCGCCACTTGGCGCGCGAGGAGTCACGCTGGCGAGGCAGGCGTGCCAGGGCTTGGTCGTGTCCGTCGCTCGGGGCCAGGGCGTATTCCTCGGCCAGGTGAAGGTGCAGCAGACGAGTCGAGGCTCGCGACTCGTCGCGGGGGGTGATCAGGAGCCGGGTGGCGGCGACAGCTGCTCTGAGGCAGGCCAGCCGACCCCAGGGCAGGAGCTTCATGACGAAGGTTCGTGTCCCGGTCTTGGGAGCTCGAGTTCGTGGGCTTGGGTCCTGGGGGAGCACGAGGAGGGCGGCCTCACTTCCCAGATACACGGCCAACTCCAGGCGCTCGAGATCAAGCTCGCCAATCCGAAGGCGTCTCGCGAGGACGCTAGCCTGGCGCTCGAGGGAGCCGTCTTGGCTGTGAAGGGCGCCCTGCGCTCGGAAGCCACGGTCAACCATCTCGATCGAAGCTGCGCCGACCTAGAGGGGAGGCGAGACCGTCTCGAGGACCCGGAGCAGCGCCTCCTGAGCGCGACCTCGACCGGCGCTCAGCTCGTCGGCGACCACGATCCGGTGCGCCAGGGCGGGGACGGCCAGCTCCTTGACGTCGTCGGGGATCACGTAGTCGCGACCGCGAACGAGGGCGAGCCCTTGAATGACGCGCCGGAGCGAGAGCGAGCCGCGCGGAGAGACGCCGACGGCGATCTCGGGGGCGTTTCGCGTGGCTTGAGCGATGGCGACGATGTAGTCGAGGATGGACGAGTCGACGCGGACCTCCCGGGTCGCGGCTTGGAGCGTCAAGATCTGCTCGCCGCTCAGGACCGGCTTCAGGTCGCGGAGGGGGTGGCTCGTGACCTGGGCGTCGAGGACGGCCCGCTCTTGCTCAGGCGTCGGATAGCCGACCTCGAGTCGGAGCGCGAAGCGGTCGAGCTGGGACTCGGGGAGGGGGTAGGTCCCTTCGAACTCGTAGGGGTTCTGGGTCGCGAGGACCAAGAAGGGCTTGGGCAGCTCCCGTGTCTCGCCGTCGACCGAGACGGCGGCCTCGCTCATGGCCTCGAGGAGGCTGGACTGGGTCCGGGGGTTGGTCCGGTTGATCTCGTCGGCCAACACGATGTTCGCGAACACCGGGCCCTTCTGAAACACGAAGCGCTTCGTCTCTTGGTCGTAGACCGAGACGCCCGTGATGTCTGAGGGCAAGAGGTCCGGCGTGAACTGGATCCGCTTGAAGGTGCACGAGAGGGACTTGGCGAGGGCCTTGGCGAGGGTTGTCTTGCCCACGCCCGGGGCGTCCTCGATGAGGACGTGGCCCTCGGCCAAGAGCGCGGCGAGGACGCGCTCGGTGACGAGCTCCTTGCCTACGAAGACCTTCTGCACGTTCGCGCGCAGGGCCGCGACCAACTCCACCGTTTCACTCATGGGGGCGATCCTATCGGGTCCGAGGCAAGGGTCTGTGGGATCCCTCCCGAGTCGCCTCGGCAGGGTCTAGCTCTCTAGTCTCGTCGGAGGGCTTCGACGGGGATCAGGCGCGCCGCGCGCCAGGCCGGATAGAGCCCCGCGACTCCCGCGACGAACATTGCGATCCCGATTACGCCTGCGGCGAGGGCGGGCGTCACGAGGAACACCGAGACCTCTCGTTCAGCCATGTTGCTGAAGATCATGTCGACGATCCCGCCGGCTGCCCAGCCGAAGCCAAGTCCGACCACGCCTCCCAGGAAGCCGATGGCGAAGGCCTCGGTCAGGAAGATCCGACGGACGTCGCGGTTCCGCGCGCCGAGGGCCTTGAGGACGCCGATCTCGCGGGTCCGCTCGAGGACCGCCATCAGCATCGTGTTGGCGATTCCAAAGAAGGCGACCACGAGGCCGATCCCGCCGAACACTGCCAGCAAGCCCTTGATAAAGAAGAACACCCACTTGAGGGGGGTCAGGATGTCGTAGACGGTCTGGGTCGCGTAGCCGCGGGCCTCGATCTCCTCTTGGAGGGCCTTGATCGCCTCAGGGTCCGGTGTCTTGGCCTTGACGATGGCGCGCTGGTGCTCGCCCTCCTTGGTCTGATTGGGGAATCCATACTGGGTCTGGAGCGTCATGGACTGTCCGAGGGGGACGTGGACGAAGCTGCCCTCCCAGCCGAACTTCTCGCTGTCGTAGACGCCGACGACGCGCAGGTTTTGCACCTCGACGCCCTCACCGCGGGTGAAGCGCACGGCGCGGCGTTGGCCGCCCTCTCCGTCGGGGACGTCGACGTAGCGCCTGTCGTAGCGACCGAAGTTTCGGAAGCTCGTGACCGAGATCTCGATCCCAATCGCCTCTTCAGGGGTCGGGATCCCGAGCTGGCCGAGGACGTTGCTCGGGAGCACGCAAACTGGGCCGGCCTTGTTCGTCTCCCAGTATTTGCCGGCCTGGATCGACTCGTGAAAGGTCCCAGACAAGGCCTTGACCGGGAGGCCAAACCCGACGACCTGCTCGAGGCGCTCGTTGGATTCGGCCAGGAGGAAGGGCATCACTTGGGGATAGGAGACCGTCGCGCCGGGGAGCGAGGCCAGCTCCGCGATCACCTCGTCGGTGATGGGAGGGCCCGGCTTCTCGTCGGGGTCGCTGAGGAGCTTGGGTCCCGCGCCGCGCTGCAGGACCGTGACGCGGGTCATGAGCTCGCTCGAGGTGAACTGCTTGACCAAGAAGTGCTCGACGCCTGAGGCGAGGGAGACGAGGACCACGAGGGCTGTCACGCCGACGGCCACGCCGCAGGTCGTGAGGGCTGTCCGCAAGGGACGCTGGCGGAGCTGGTGAAAGGCGTAGGAGCCGACTTCAGCGAGCTTCATGGCTAGGCCTCCCCGTCCGCGGGAGCCACGCCGTCTTGGACCTCGTCCGTCGGGGCCGGGGCCTCGTCCGTCGGGGCCGAGGCCTTGTCGGGCGCGTCAGGTTCGAGCTCGAACACGGCCTCGTTCCAGTCGGGCCCCATGGCGTCGCGGTCGCGGAGGACCTTGCCGTCGGCCATTTCAATCACGCGCTTGCAGTAGCACTCGGCCTGGTCGCGGTCGTGGGTGACGAGGATCACGGTCCGACCCTCGACCTCGTGGAGGTGCTTGATCATCTCCATCGTCTCGTGAGCAGTCTTGGAGTCGAGGTTGCCCGTCGGCTCGTCGGCCAGGAGCAGCTGCGGGTCGTTCGCGAGGGAGCGCGCAATGGCCACGCGCTGGCGCTCTCCACCTGAGAGCTCGCTCGGCTTGTGAGTCAGGCGCTCGCCGAGGCCGACCTTGGTCAGGAGCTCCGTGGCGCGCTTGCGTCCTTCGCTGCGCGAGATCGTGCCCGCCAGGCGAAGAGGGAGGGCCACGTTCTCGAGCGCGGTGAGGTGGCTCACGAGGTTGAAGCTCTGGAAAATGAAGCCGACCGTGGTGCGCCGATACTCGGCCATGGCGTCGGAGCTGCGGCCTATGAGCGGACGACCGTTGACGAGGATCTCGCCCTTGCTCGGTTGGTCGAGACCACCCAGGACGTTGAGGAGCGAGGACTTCCCGCTGCCTGAGCGCCCGATCACGCCCACGAACTCGCCGCGCTTGATCGAGATATCGACCCCCGCGATCGCTCGGACGACGGTGTCTCCGAAGGTGTAGTTCTTCTCGATCCCGACGAGCTCGAGGAGCGGTCGGGTATCCGTGGCGGTGGTCATTGCTGATCTCCTCAGAGGGGAACCCTCCGGGTGGCGAGGCCCGGTGCGGGTGGCCTCGCGCGAGCCTGGGATCCCAGGCTCGAAGG